>JAABUQ010000114.1_pt1 | contig 160505 bp, 147 predicted proteins | sample 5560001 | NCBI WGS metagenome assembly JAABUQ01 (sample SAMN10711888, study PRJNA513371) | rock metagenome | isolation source: Antarctica rocks | place: Antarctica: Victoria Land, Finger Mt nord | collected 2015-12-18
GCGGCGCGAGGAGGCGGTCATCGACAAGGAGGGCGACGTCCAGATCGAGGGCGGCCCCGAGCAGACACCCCGCCCGCGGCGGACCTAGCGCGCGTGTGACCGCACCGTGGTCTCACGGTGCGGTCAGGGGTGCGCCTATGGTCATTGGTTGGTGCGTTCGCGCCCGCGTCAGACACGGTGGTCTAGACCGGTCGCGCCTCGGCGGCTCGGGCGCGGACCCGCTCCAGCTCCGCCTCGCTCAGGATGACCGGGTCGCCCAGGCGCAGCGCGCGGTAGTACAGCTCCGCCAGGTACTCCACCTTCTGAGCTGCCACATATGCGCTCTCCAGGGTCACGCCCGTTGCCAGAACGCCGTGGTTCTGCAGCAGCACAGCCATCGCCTCGCCCATCGTCGCCAGCGCGCCGCGGGCCAGCTCCTCCGTCCCGTAGGTGGCGTACGGGGCGACGCGGATCGGGCCGCCGAGGGTCACGATGTCGTAGTGGATAGCCGGAATCTCGCGCCGGCAGGCCGCGAACGCCGTGGCGAAGAGCGAGTGCGTGTGGACGATGGCACGCCGCTCGGGGTGCGCGCGGTAGACGGCCAGGTGCATGGGCAGCTCGGACGACGGTCGCCACTGCCCCTCGACCACCCGACCGTCGCCGGCCACCACGACGACGTCCTCGGCCCGCATAGTGGCGTAGCTGAGCCCACTGGGCGTGATCAGGACCGAGCCGGTCTCCGGATCGAGCGCGCTGACGTTGCCCGAGGTGCCCGTGACCAGACGGTCCTGCACCAGGCGTTTGGCGGCGTCAGCCACGGCCGTGCGCAGTTCCTCACGCCGGGCGGCCACGTCCGCCTCCGGCGTCGGCCGACGCCGGCGACCACGTGACGACGCCGACGCGGACCGGGTCCCACGACGCCGCCACGCGCCCCTCCCGGGCAACGACACGCTCGCGCAGCACAGCCTGCAACACCTCATCCCTGGCGGAGCCCGGTCGTGTCCACAGCTGGCGCCGCGCCAGAGCGACCAGCTCGTCCGGACTGCTGAACGTCTGCGGCGACCGGGCCACGAAGCGCACCTCGAACAGGCGGCGCCGCGCCAGCAGCAGCGCCAAAAACTCGGGCAGCGACGGCAGCGCTGCCCGCGGCTCACCGTGGACGGCCGGCCACATCTGGTCAAACGGGTGGGTGGGCGGCCGCTCCAGCATGACGCAGACGCACAGCCGGCGCGCGCTGGCCTCCATGGCGTCGAGGAACCGGGCCATCTCCTCGACGTCGTAGCCAACGTGCGCGATCAGGGCGGCGTCCGCTGGTACCGGCCCCGCGCTCGGCCAGCGACCCTGGACGACGCGGACGTTGGCGATGTCGAACTGGCGCATCGCGTCGCGCAGGACAGCGACCATGCCGGCCGACGGCTCGACGGCTACGACCTCCCGGGCCAGCAGCGCCAGCGGCAGCGCGAAGCGGCCGCCGCCGGCGCCAACGTCCAGCCACGTGTCGCCCGGCGCGACCAGCCCGCGCAGCGCCGCCAGCGTCGGGTCGTCGTCTCGGCGCGGGTCGGCCCGAAACATGGACGCCAGCGGCGCATAGAAGTCGCCCGGCTCGACGTCTTCGCGCACGCGGTCCACCTGCTCGCGATTCGCGCGGACCGTGTCGGCCCAGCACTGGGCGGCGGCATCAGGTGACGGGTGGAGAGCGTCGGGCATCAGCCGAAGCGCCAGGCGAGAAAACCCGCGACCGCCAGCAGCAGGCTCTCCACGGCGATCCCGGTGGCTAGCCGGATGGTGGACGCGTACCAGAACGGCTCCGGGAACAGCATGATCAGGTAGTCCCGGCTCGGGTCGAGCTGCCAGAGGTCGTTGCGGAACGCGACCTGGTGGAACCGCGTCCACAGCTCGTCGAAGTTGGCCAGAGACAGGACCCCGACGAGTATGACGATGGCCACCATGACGGCGACGGCGAGCATCATGTCGCGGCCAAAGGCGACGACGCTGCGCTCGAGGGCGAGGGCAGTGACGACGCGCAGCGCGCACACCACCGCCACCACGATGATCGCGTTCAGGAACAGCTGGATGAGGCGCTGGACGTCCTCCAGGTGCTCGACCTCGCGCTCGTTGAACAGCGGCCGGTGGGCGCCATTGACGACCACGTCCAGCTGCAGGCGTCCGGGCGGGGACTGGAAGTAGGCGATGAACGCGTCTGCGATCTGCCCCAGCTGGACGTCGTCCAGACCGGTGGTCTGCGCCACGCCGTTGTCGCGGAACCCGGCCAGCATGAACTGACGGTCAGTCACCAGCGAGCGCAAGTTCGCCGAGATGAGGCCGAGCACGAGCGCCAGCACGAACGCCACGCTCACCACCGCCCGCAGCCAGCCGAGCAGGTCCGGGGCCTGCGTGCCTTGAGGCGCCACGGTGGTGGCAGTCACGGACGGCTGGCGGTCATCGACCGACGTGTTCGCCTGAGCGCGTAGCGCGAACAAAGGCAAGGGCCTAAGCAGGTGGAGCTCAGATGATCAGGAACAAGCAAGACTTCAGCCCAGCTGCTCAGGCTCACGCCTGGCGCGTCCGTTCGAGACCGGGCATCGCTGGCGGGGTGCTGGCGACCTGGAGCGCATCGTTCACGCGAGGATAAAGCAGCCAGGCGCTGGCCAGCCCGAACAGCAGGCCCGTGGCCAGCCGCAGCTCCCAGGTGCTCTCGCGCCAGCCGAACAGCTGGGTCGTGCCGTCCAGCGCCATCGGGGCGGCGAGCACCAGGTACGGCAACAGCCCGAGGGTGGCCCGACCGAGCTGGCGCCCGCGGCGCGCGTACAGCATGCCGAAGCCGAGAAGACCGGTGTAGATGGCCAGGTCCCGTTCGCAGAACGCCATCTTCCAGCCGACGTTCTGGCCGCCGACGAAGGTGAACGGGTCGCCGCCTAGCGCCCCCACCTCGGCGGCCGAGAGCACGGGCCGGGGCCCGAACAGGAAGAAGGAGCGGAAAGCCCATTGGTGGCAGGTGGCGTGGTACACCCGGTACACATCGCCCGCCAGGTCGCTGGCGCCCAGAGCGGCGAGCGCAGGCGCCGCGAACGCGCCGCCCAGGAACAGCACCACGAACAGATTGACGCCCAGCAGCCAGCGGCGCGCCAGAAAGCCCAGGAGCGTGTCGGCGACCGCGACGATGGTCTCGGCCGCTCCGCGCCGGGCGCATGCGTCCCCCTGGGGCGTGATCATCCGCCGCCCCCGCCACGCGACGGAGCGCCGGCCAGCGCCCGCTCGATGGTCTCGCGGAAGAGCGGCGCGCGATACTCGCGGCCGCCCACGATGAGGACCGGGATGTAGGCGCCGTACCGCTCCATCAGCGCCGGGTCGGCGCTGATGTCCACCATGTCGAGTGTGTGGTGGTAGCGTCGCCGCAGCCGGCCCAGCGTGGCAAGCGCCGTCTGGCACAGGTGGCAGCCAGCCTTGACGTAGAGCGTCACCCTCGGCACGTCGCGAGTCATCACGCCGCCGCGTCCGGCCGCGGACGGCCAGGCCATCGCCATGGCGCCATCGTCGCCAGTCGGCGCGCGGCGACCAGCACCGCGCCAAGCGCGATCAGCTGCTCGGCCTGGAGGCCGGCGACGAGCGGCGCGTCGAGCCGCACCTGGCCAAGCACGATTCGGGCCGCGCCGTAGAGCATCAGGAACAGGCAGAAGCGGACCCCCGGCCGCGACAGCCGGCGCCGCTGCGCCGCCAGGACCAGGAACAGTCCCAGCGCGATCAGCCCGTCATACGCCTGGGCCGGGTGCCGCGGCACGCCAAAATCCGGCGTCCCGCTGAGCGGGTCGAGGTAGCGCGTGCCCCACAGCGCCGTCGTCGGCGTTCCCTGGCCGACGCCCTGCACGAGCTCGCCGAGCCGACCGATGGCGATACCCAGGGCCAGCCCTGGCGCCGCCGCGTCGGCGACCAGCCAGGCGTCGAGCTTGCGCGCCCTGAGATATGACGCGGCGACGAGCCCGCCCGCCGCGATTGCGCCCCACAGCGACAGGCCCGTGAGCGAGATCCCGGGGAGGCCGCCAGGCTCGACGAGGTAGCGGTCCACTGCCCCGAGCACGTGCACCAGGCGCGCCCCGAGAACGCCGACGGGGATAGTCCAGGCGAGCGCGTCGAGCAGCGGCTCGCGGGGCAGACCCATGGCGCCCGCGTCGCGCAGAGTGGCGGCGACGCCGCTGGCGAGGCCAACCAGCGCCAGGAGCCCGAACCAGCCGACGGCGTACGGCCCCAGCTTGATGGCGATGGGGTTCAGCGCAACGACCACGGGCCGCCGTCAGACAGCGATGAGCTCGATAGCGACGTCGCCGACCTCAGCGTCGATCCGCTCCCGCTCGATGAAGTGGACCACCTTGCTGACCATCTCGTCCGCGTGGCGGGCATCAGCGGAGACGCACACGATGCCGAGAGTGGCCACCTCCCACACATCCTGGGTGTCGATCTCGGCGACGGCGACGTTGAACCGGTTGCGCACGCGCTGCACCACGGACCTGACCACCATGCGCTTGTCCTTGAGAGACGAGCTCTCGGCGATGTAGAGGACCAGGCGGGCAACGCCGAGGTGCACACCCATTTATACTCGCCCGTTGGAGGTGGACGGGTTCCGGTGGGCTTCGCCGTCTTCAAAACGGTTGCTCGGGCAGCTTTCCTGTTCGAGGGTGGGTTCGACTCCCATGCACCTCCGCCACCCGTTCTTGATGTCAAAAGCGGCCCGAAATCGGCTGTTTGGCGTCCATTGGACCTACACCGGACGTCCCAAGCGGCTAGCGCGAAGAATGCTATGGGACCGAGCCGCGAGGCACGATCCATTCGGCGGGCTGACCGGTCACGAGAGCCACCAGGTCGAAGTCGGCGTCGTAGTGCAGCAGGGTGACGCCACACCGCTCGGCGATCGCCGCCTGGAGCAGGTCGGGCAGGCCGGCCGCTCGGTGCTGGCCGCGGCGTGCAAGGAGCTCCATCACGTCGGCAGCGCGCGCAAAGTCCCTCGCGTCCAACTGCAAGCGTGGATAGCCCCGCAGCTCCTCGCGAATGGCCAGGAAAACCGCGTGGCTGCGCGCGCTGTAGAGTATCTCCAGCTCGAGCACGCCTGAGATGCCGACGTCGCCGGCCTCGAGCATCGGCAGCAAACGGGCAGCCACGTTCGGGTGACGTAAACGCGCGAGGGCGCTTTTGTCGACCAGGTACGCCGGCTCGATCAGCGCCAGGCCCCTGCGGTCAGCGCGGGATTATCCAGCTCGAGACCGTCCATGGCCTGCAGGCGCTGTCCAAACCGGCGGCGCGCGTCGCGGGCGACGACCTCCTCCAGCGCCCGCTGGACCGTCGCCTTCAAGCCGCGTGTGCCCAGGATCGTGCCAGCACGGGCGACCAGGTCCTCATCGACCTGGAGCGTTGTCTTGTGCACGTCTGTAGTATATCTCAGACGGACAGCCGTGGATATAAGAGTCATCGCGTATCCGATACCCAGGTGCCCTCCCCGACTGCTGTGCTTCAAGAGTGCCGCGGCGTGATCCAGACTCGAAACTCCGCGCTCCTCCCGGCGACGCCGCTGCGCATGGTGGAACACACCTTGAGTCGTGCTCAAAACGGTTGCTCGGGCGGCTTCCTGTTCGCGAGTGGGTTCGACGCCCATGCACCTCCGCCGGTCATTGTCAGTCAGGGCCCGTTCGTCGGGCTGCCTTGAAGCGGCGACATGAATGTCGACACAGACCGTTGATCGGTGCCTGGCGCTGATCGATGCCTTTCGGCCCGACCGTGCCCAGGGCTGCCACTGGTACTGACCCGAACCATGCTGGCGGCGATCGGCGATCTCGTGCTGGACATCAGCATCGTTCCCGACGCCGAGCTGCGACTCGGCGACGACACGCCGGCCCGCATTCGGCTTGGCGGAGGTGGACAGGCGGCCAATTTTTGCGCCTGGGTTGCGGCGCTCGATGGCCAGGCCCGGCTCCTGACCCGGGTCGGCGATGACGACACGGGTCGCCACCTGGTTGCCGAGCTACGCGACGCTGGCGTTGACGTCTGCGCAGCGGTCGGTCCCGAGCCCACCGGCATCATCGCGGTGCTCATAGGACCGGAGGGGGAGGGCGCACGTGCCGCGCAGCGCGGCGCCATCGTCGGCCTGCGGCCGGAGGACCTGGACGATCGCTGGCTGGCCGACATCGAGCTGCTTCACGTCCCCGCGTACTCCCTGTTCGACGAGCCACTGGCGGGCGCAGCCACCCACGCGGTGCGCAGGGTCCGCCGACACGGAGCGCTTGTGGCAGTGGACCTGTCGTCGGCCGCCAGCCTCGAGACGTACGGGCCGCAACGGTTTGCGGAGCTCGTGCGCTCGCTGAGGCCCCGATCTTCTGTTCGCCAACCAGGACGAGGCGCAGCGCCTGGCAGTCCCGCTGGATGATCTGGCACGTGTGCCCGTCGTCAAACTCGGCGCTCACGGCTGCCGTATCTTCGACGACGTCATTCCGGCTCCGTCGGTGCGCCAGGTGGACGCCACCGGCGCTGGCGACGCGTTCGCGGCTGCCTTCTGCCTCGACTATCTGGGATGCCGCGACGTGAGAATGGCAGCCACTCACGCGGTGGAGGTTGCGGCCCGCGCGGTCACCCACGTCGGTGCCCGCCCATGACGGTCGTCGTGGCGCCCGAGGTCCGCCAAGCCCTCGCCCGCGGCGCTCCCGTGGTGGCGCTGGAAACGTCAATCGTTGCCCAGGGACTGCCGAAGCCGCGCAATCTAGAGGCCGCTTTCGGCTGCGAAGACGCTATCCGAGCCAGTGGGGCGGTTCCCGCGACCACCGCGGTGATCGACGGCGTTCTCCGAGTCGGAGTGAGCCGCCAGGAGATCCAGGCTCTGGCGGACGGGCGGGCGCAAAAGGTGAGCGCCCGCGACCTCGGTTGGGCCGTGGCCCGCGGCATCAGCGGCGCGACGACGGTCGCGGCTACCGTGCGCCTGGCGTCGCTGGTCGGCATCCATTTCATGGCGACCGGCGGCATCGGCGGCGTGCACCTGGGCAATGCCCATGACGTGTCAGCGGACCTGGATGAGATCGCTCGGCGCCAGGTGGCCGTCTTTTGCGCTGGCCCAAAACTCGTCCTGGATATCCCACTGACCCTCGAGCGGCTGGAGACGCTCTCCGTACCCGTCGTGGGCTACGGCTCGGACGACATCCCAGCCTTCTACCTGCGCAGCAGCGGCCGGCGCGCCGATGCCCGAGTCGACGACCCACAGGCGACGGCCGCGCTGCTGCGCGCCACGTGGGATACGCTCGGCATGGGTGTGGTCATCGCGATTCCGCCACCCCGGGAGCTGCCGCAGGCTCGTTCCATAGTCGCCCAGGTGGCCGCAGAGCTGAGCGATGTGCATGGCGCGGCAGTGACGCCGCAACTGCTGACGCGCGTGGCAGAGCTGTCAGACGGCGTGTCTGTCGACGTCAACGTCGAGCTGGTGGTGAACAATGCGCGCATCGCCGCGCAGTGCGCAGCGAGCTGGGCACACCCTTTCTGACAAATTCTGACGACTCCAGATCGTCCGATCGCGCAGATCGTCGGCTCGCTTGTGACGAGCCCGTCGTGACGCTAAGGAACGAAGCATGTGACTATGTCGACCACCAGCCCAAGACAGGGGGAGCCCAATGGCGACCGAACCCGCCGACCAGCTGTCCATCGCTCTCGACGTCACTGAGCACCTGATCGCCGCCGTGCGCGACGACCAGTGGGCCGGCCCCACGCCGTGCACGGAGTGGACCGTCCGCGACCTGATCAGCCACGTCGTGGTCGGCAACTACGCGTTTGCCAGCATCCTACGCGGCGAGCGCCCGGCGGCGCCCCACGAGATTCTGCGCTCGGGGCGCGACCTCCTGAGCGCCTACCGCGACTCGGCCGCGGCAGTGCTCGGCGCGTTCCGCCAGCCTGGCGTTCTCGAGCGCGTCTTCACCGTCCCGTTCGGCACCGTTCCGGGCATGGTGGCGCTGCACCTGCGCATCACCGAGGTGCTCGTCCATGGCTGGGACCTTTCACGGGCCATCGGAGAACCCGCCAGCTTTCCAGATGACCTGGCCGAACGGGAGCTCACCTTCGGCCGGGGTAAGCTGGCCGATGTCCCTTCTGACCGCTCGCCATTCGCGCCTCCGCAGCCGGTGGCCGAAGACGCCCCGGCGATCGACCGGCTGGCCGCCCTTCTGGGTCGGAGCCTGGCTGCGGAGGCGCCGTCCAGCCGGAGCGGGTCGTGATTGCGCTCGCTACCAACGTACACATCTTCGCTCGTCTCTGGCGGAGACAGGAGCTGGTGTGGTGCTTTGCGATCTGGACCGAGCTTCCTTGTTACCAGTGGCCGCGGTGGACGACCTCGTCGAAGGGGCGGCGCTTGGGGTGGCGGATTATTGACAGCGGGCGGTCGGCCGGGTAGCCGAGGGACATGAGGTAGGCGCAGAACCGGTCCGCCGGGTGGCCGAGGATGCTGCGAGCAAGATCCTGCTCGGTGACCGAGGCGTGGGCCGTGCCGATGCCTAGCAGGCTGTTGAAATACTTGGTTCTACAGCGGAAACATACAACATGTTGTGTAGCTTTGAGCTATTCCTATACAGCCGGTTGTAGTGGCCGATGTCGTCGGACCCTTCTTCAACAGCCTGCTAGGTCCGCGGCGGCGATCATCATGCTCATCGTCGCCTGCCCCAGGTCGTACTGAAGTAACCCTTCCCGTCGCGGATCGCTCTGCGGTGGGGCAATGATCGCGATGGCCGCGGCGGCGTGCGCCACGTGGCCGGCGCCCTGCCAGACCTTGGCCAGCTCGACCAGCGTGGCCCGATCGGTCACCAGGACGAAGTCCCACGGTTGCCAGTTGTTGGCCGAGGGCGCGCGGCGTCCGGCCTCCAGGATCTGGTCCAGGTCGCGCTCCGCGATGGGGGCGTCGGTGAACTGGCGGACGTTGCGTCGGCTCTGGATGGCGTCAAAGGTGTTCATCAGCGCTCCATCTGGGCTACGCGGTCTCTCTGAGGACGGCCGCGACCCCGCTCGTGCTCGATGGAGGCGTGCCCGCAGCTCGGGCCGTGGCTGTGCGCGTGGTCCTCGTGCTGAGTGTGTGAACCGAGTGCCATGCTGTCCTGTCCTCTCACCGACCTGGAATGGCGCCGAACCGGGGGGTGGTAGGGATACCCCAGCCCGCCCAGCTACAAGGGTACCCAACACGAGGCGCCAGGGAATAGCTTGCGGTCCGCACCGCAGTACGGCGCTGGCACGGCGTTTGCTGCCCCGGCGTGGCATGCAGAATTCCACAACTGGAAAACCGTTAGCTGTCGTGACTGGCGCCTCCAGTGGCATCGGGCTCGAGCTGGCCAAGCAGTTCGCGCAGCACGGGTTCGATCTACTCGTCACCGCCGAGGGGCCGGACATCCAGCAGGCGGCGCGCAGCTTCGAGGGCCTGGGCGCCAGGGTGGAGACGGCCCAGGCGGATCTCGCCAGCTACGACGGCGTCGAGTCGCTGTACCGCGCCATCCAGGGGGTGGGCCGGCCGGTCGACGCCATCGCCATCAACGCCGGCGTCGGCGTCGGCGGCGACTTCGCCCGCCAGACCGCCCTCGAAGACGAGCTCAACCTCATCAACCTGAACGTCGTGTCGACGGTGCACCTGGCCAAGCGGGTGGTGCCCGACATGGTTGCCCGTGGCCAGGGCCGCGTCCTGTTCACGTCGTCCATCGCCGCCCTGATGCCAGGCGCCTTCGAGGCGGTTTACGCGGCCTCCAAGTCCTTTGTGCAGTCCTTCGCGGAGGCTCTGCGCAACGAGCTGAAGGACACCGGAGTCACCGTGACCGCGCTCCAGCCAGGTCCGACGGAGACGAACTTCTTCCACCGCGCCGGCATGGACGACACGAAGGTCGGCCAGAGCTCCAAGGACGATCCGGCGGACGTCGCCAAGCAGGGCTTCGAGGCTCTGATGGCTGGCAAGGACCAGGTGCTGGCCGGGTCGATCAAGACGAAGCTGCAGGGCGCCGTCGCCAAGGTCGCCCCGGCGACTCTCAATGCCGAGCAGCACCGCAGCATGGCGGAGCCCGGGTCCGGCAAGCAGTAGCCCGCCCAGCCGGGCGGTGCGCATGGCACATGGGCAGGCGCGCCGCCCGGCTCCAATAGCTCAGGCGCCGCGTCAGCCCTTGACAGCGCCCGCCGTCAGGCCCTGGACGAGGTAGCGCTGGACGAAGGCGAACAGGCAGGCGACCGGGATGGTGGTGATCACCACCCCCGCGTTCAGCAGGCCCCAGTCGATCACGTCCTTGCCGCGCATGGCCGCGATACCGACCGTGAGCGTGCGCAGCTCGGCCTTGTTGGTGAACGTGACGGCGAACAGGAACTCGTGCCACGACAGGATGAAGGCGAAGATCCCCGTCGCCAGCAGGCCCGGAAGGGCCAGCGGCACCACCACCCGCCAGAACGCGCCGAACTCGCCGGCGCCGTCGATGAGGGCGGCCTCCTCGAGCTCCTTAGGGATGCCCGCGAAGAAGCCGCGCAGCATCCAGGTCGAGAACGGGATGGCGAAGGCGTTGTAGGCGATGAAGAGGGCGAAGTAGGTGTCGATCAGCTGGAACTGCTTGAACCAGATGAAGAGCGGGATGATCACCGCGATCCCAGGCAGCATCTGGGTCACCAGGATGAGGACACCGAAGAAGCCGCGGCCAGGGAACTGGAAGCGGGCGAGCGCGTAGCCGGCGAAAGCCGCCAGCGACGTCGAGAACGTCGCCGTCACCGTCGCCACAAGCAGGCTGTTCAGAAAGTACTGCTTGAAGTCGTACTCCTGGAACAGGCGCTGGTAGTTCTCCAGGGTGGGGTGGTCGATCCAGAGCGTCTGCCCCTGCTTCTGGAGCAGCTCGTAGGTCGGTTTGAACGAGCCCAGCAGCATCCACAGGAACGGCGTGACGACGATGGCGACGACCAAGGCCAGGCACGCGTAGGTGACCACGCTCTGGGGACGGAGCCGGGGAAGCTGGCGGCCGTGCCTGGCCGACAGCCCGAGCGACGGTCCGACGATGGGCTGGCTCTTCAGCACACGCTGCTGCTCCTTACTGGCACAACTGTCACAGTTACGACAATCGCTGTCACAACGGCTCGACGATGCGGCGGTACACCGCAAGATAGACCGCCATCACAACCGCCATGAGCCCCAGGATGACGACGGCGATGGCCGAAGCGTACCCGACCAGGCCGCGCCCGAACGCTTGCTGGTACGCCAGCATGGCGAGGGTAAAGGTCGAGTAGTACGGCCCGCCGTAGGTGAGGATGTAGATGAGGTCGATCGAGTTGAATGTCCAGATCACGCCGAGCAGCGTCGAGATGAGGATGGTCGGCCGCAGCGCCGGCAGCGTGATGTGGATGAAGGACTGGACCGCCGACGAGCCGTCCACTTTGGCCGCCTCGTAGAGGTCAGCTGGAATCGACTGCATCGCCGCAAGGAACATGACAGCGAAGAACGGAAAGCCCTTCCACATGTTGGTGATGATGATCGTTGGCATCGAGGTGCGCGTATCGGACAGCCAGGCGTAGTCCTCTGGCACGACGCCGAGCGCGGTCAGCCCGACGTTGTGCATAAGGGTGTTGACCAGGCCGGTGCTGGTGAACAGGAGGCCAAACATCATCGCGGCCAGCGCGCTCGGTACGACCCACGGAATGAGGACCACGCCGCGGAACAGCCCACGGAAGCGGGTCGGCTGGTTCAACAGGACGGCCGCGGTCATCCCGAGGGCAAACTGACACCCTACGGAGCCGAGAGTGAAGTACCAGCTCTGCCAGAAGGCGCGGACGAAGATCTCGTCCTTGAAAAGGTCGCCGTACTGACTCAGGCCGACGAAGGGCCGGAACGCGGGGCGAAAGATGTTGTAGCCCCAGAAGCTTGTCGCGACGCCCTGCACCATGGGCACGAAGTCGACGAACAGCAGCACCAGGATCGCCGGCAGCAGGAAGATGTAGGCCATCCGGTAGCGCAGCATCTCGCGCAGCAGGCCGCGGCGCGCGTTCATGCGCCTTGGTGACGTTGCCAGAACAGCCACAGCGGCTCCTTCTCAAGTTCTCGGGCCGCCAGGTGCCAGGGATGGCCGCTCACGTGGCCGCCCCTGCACCCGGTGTATCAGCGTCAGCTGCGCGGCACCATGACGCCGTTCTTCTGCAGGCCGTCGATCACGCTGTCCTGAACCTTTTGCGCCATGTCCTGCTCGCTAAGCTTGCCGGTCAGCACGCCCTGGAAGAGCGGCGGCACTACGTCGTCGAGGATGGCGTTGAACCCGGTGGCCCACACCGGGTCCATGCGCGGCGTGTTGCCGAACGACGACAGGTACCCCTTGTAGAGGTTGTTCTCGGACCAGAACGGGTCCTGCTGCGCGGCCTTCGACGCCGGGATCATGCCGTTGGTCTGGCAGTACAGCTTCTCGCCCTGATCACTGGACAGGAAGCTGAGCCACTTGAGGGCCTGGTCGACCACCCCGTGCTTGTCGGCGGCCACGTAGATGCCAGCCGACGCGCCGCCGTACCAGTCCACGCTGCCGGCCGGGCCCTTCGGCAGAGGCAGCGAGGCGAGCTCGTAGCCGCCCTTGGCGAAGTTCGACTGGATCTCGGTCAGCGTCCACGGCCCTTGCCACTCCATGGCGGCCTTGCCCGCCTGGAAGTTGGCGTCGCGCTCCTTGTACGTATCGGTGGGTGCGCTCGGCACCGCGTACCCCTGCTTGAACAGGTTGGCGTACCAGGTGAGCCCCTGGACCGTCTCCGGGCTGTTGAAGACGAGCGGCTCGGGCTCGGTGCTGAGAGGGTCGCCCTTCACCCACTTGCCACCGTAGGCGTAAGCCGCCAGCAGCAGGTTCTGGACGGGGTCGCCGATGCCGGCGACATCGAGGGCAACCCCCCACTGGCCGGCCTGGGTCAGCGCGGCGGCGTAGCGGGTGAAGTCGTCGGTCGTCCAGGAGTCGACCAGCGGCAGCCCGGCCTTGTCGAGGAGCGTCTTGTTGACGAGGATCGCGGCGGCGCCCGCGAACCACGGCAGCCCGTAGAGGTGCTTGTTGCCGTCGCCGCCCTTGGCTGACGCCTGGTCGATGATGGTAGGGTCGAACCGGCTGAGCGTGGCCTGGTCCACCATGCTCTCGATGGGCATGACCATGTTCGCCGCGGCGTAGTCGTCGGGCCACGCCATGCGCCCCATGTCCGGCAGGCTGTCGCCCTGGCCGAGGGTCAGCATCTTCGGCCGCGCCTGCTCCCAGGGGATGATCTGGAACTCGATGTCGATGTCCGGGTTCTGCTGCTTGAACGCCTGGTAGACAGCCGCATACGCAGCGTTGTCCAGCGGGCGGGAGTCGTGCTCCACGTTGACCAGCTTGACGGGGGCACCGGCCGCCTGGGCGGCGGGCGAAAAAGCCAGGGCGGGCGCGGCGCTGGCAGCGGCCATCCCGAGGACAGTGGCGCCAGCGGTGCCGGCGGCTATGCGCAGCGCCTGTCGACGTGTGATCTGTGACATGCAGAGAACCCTCCCGATCCCCGGCTCTTCACTGTCTGGGGCAGCGCCGCCGCGCCCTGGTTACGACGCAGGCAGCGATCGCGGCCAGCCGCGTCACCCCAGCTCAGCAGAGCCACCGCGAGGGTATCCCCACCGTTCGCGGGGGTCAAGGACGCGCGGCATCGGCCAGGTGCTGGTCGCGTGCTGCGGGCAGCTCGCCGAGCCGGGTCAGCTCGGCCAGAATCCGGCGGTACGAGTCGACCGCCGACGTCTCCTCGTACGGCAGCCCGTGCGCCAGGCAGAATGGCAGCACGATGTCCCGAGCCTGGCGGAGGTGGCTCCGCGGCATCGTCGGGAAGAGGTGATGCTCGATCTGGTAGTTCAGACCGCCGAACAGGACGTCGCCCACGGGGTGCGGCCGCACGTTGCGGGCGGTCAGCACCTGCCGCTCCAGGTACGACAGCTGGCGGTCCCAGGCCCACACGGGCATGCCCTTGTGGTGGGGGGCGAAGACCAGCCCCAGGTACACCCCGGCGACCAGCTGGGCGCCAAAGAGCACCCCGCCCCACCAGAGACCGACCAGCGCCACCGGCAGCGCCCACAGGGCGGCGCTGGTAGCGAGCAGGGCGACCTCGGCGATGCGCTCGCGCCCTCTCAGCTGGACGACGGCGAAGTACCAGCCCCGGCCGCGCAAGAAGAAGGCCAGAAACGGAATGCCCAGAACGTACAGCAGCGCCTGTCGCCGGCCGAGCGCCCTGGCCCAGCCGCTCCGGGTCAGCGCCATCTCGTCGCTGAAGGCGAAGAGGCCGCCGGTTTGCAGGCCCGGGTCCGAAGCCGGATCATTCGGGCGCCCGTGGTGGAGGTTGTGGTCGCGGCGCCACGAGGCGAAGCCGACTCCGAGCGTCAGCGTCCAGCACAGCGAGCCGAGCAGCCAGTTCAGCCGCGGCCGGCCGAAGATGCCCGTGTGTCCGGCGTCGTGCCCGAGCAGCGCCAGCTGGACCAGCGAGAACCCGAGCAGGACCATGGGCAGCAGCGCCCCTGTCGCCGTCGTCGGCGCCGCCAGCGCCAGCCCCACCGAGCCCACCAGCAGCGCGCAGCAGGCCACGCCAACCGGGAGGTACGAGGCCGGATCGCGGCGCAGCAGGCCGGCGCGGGCCAGCGAGTCCTTCAGCTCCCGGTACGCGGCGGACCAGTCGGTAGGCTTGGCCGGCGCCTTGCGGCGCTCCCCATGCCGTGGAATCATGGCGATCGCTACCACTGCTGCACGGGCTCGCCGGCGGGTGGCTTGGGAGAACTGGAACGCTGAGGGAGGATATGCACCAGAGCCGTCGTTCAGGGCAGGGTAGAGCAAGCCGAGGCTCCGGGAAAGATCGCTGGCCGCTGCCGCTCGGCATCGGGGCCGCGGCCACCCTGCTCGGCTTGCCGGTCCTGCGGCAGGTGCGCCTCGGCACGCCAAACCAGCCGCTCACCGACGCCTGGCAGCGCATCCCCGTGGAACGGCGCGGCTCGACGCTGCTCGGCATCAGCTTCCGCCCGCCACAGGTCGCCGCGCTCGGCTTGGAGCCGCGCGCGACGCTCCAGCTCCTGCTCGGCTACCCGCTTCAGCTGATCCGTCTGGGCGCGTATTGGCGCTGGATCGAGCCGAGCCCGGGCGTCTTCGACACGCGCGGCCTCGACTGGCAGGTGGACGCCGCGGAGCAGGCTGGCGTCCCAATTGTCCTGTGTGTTGGCGCAGTCAAGACCTTCGGCTACCCGGAGTTCTTCGCGCCGCCACACCGGCTGCCCCGCCCGCTGCGCGAGCGCGCCCGCGTCACGCCAGGCGAGCACGCCTCGCTGCTGGCGGCCGCCACCGACTTCATCGGCCGTCTCGTGGACCGGTACAAGGATCGCCGGGGCATCGTCGCGTGGCAGGTGGAGCATGAGGCGGTCGACCCGCTCGGCATGGAGCACTCGTGGCGCCTGGACACCACGTTCGTCGCCAGGGAGGTCGACGCCGTCAGGCGGGCCGACCCGTCGCGACCCATCCTGATGAACGGCTACCTGCCGGCGTCCCTGCCCGTGCGGCTGTTCCAATGGTGGCAGACGCGCGACCAGGGCGACTCACTGGCGGCCGCGGAGCGCCTGGCCGACATCGTGGGGCTCGACTACTACCCGCGTCACGCTCTCGTCTCCGTGGGCGCCAGAACCCTGTATCTCGACGGCAGCCGGGACCGGTGGCCGGAGCAGAAGGCCCGCCAGCTGCTGGCGTCGACCCGGGCGCGCGGGCAGCGGCTGATGATCTCGGAAGGTCAGGCGGAGCCGTGGGAAGCGACCACGATCCCAGCCAACCCCACCGGGCAGGGCCTGTCTAGCTGCCTGCCGGAGCACGTGGTTGCCAACTACAACGCGTGCCTGCGCTGGGGCCGGCAGCAGGACGCCGCGCTGTACGCCTACCTGTTCTGGGGCGCGGAGTACTGGGTGCTTCGGCAGCGCAGTGGGGACGCGTCGTACGCGCGAGCATTTGGGCGGGTGCTGGAGCGGGCGTAGCGTCCGCCAGACGAGGGCGCCATCAGTTTTCCTTATGCCGCTGATAGCGGCGTTTATACCGGAGCGGGTACGCGGGCGTGCCATAATAGCCACTCGATAGATCGCACCTTGTTCTGTTCGGCTCCCGCTCAGCAGCGTCGCAGAGAGTGAGTCGGTCGGTCCCCGCAGCCACACCAGTTTGCCAGGCCCGCCTGATCCGCGCCCCTTCGGCGCTATCGGCGGGCTTTCGTCTGTGGCGTCGTCTGCGCCGTCCTGGTCCTCCGCCCACACCGAGCGTGTCCGGGGAGCGCTCGCGGCCGCACCGTCGGCACACTGCACATGCTTTACATAGCGGCACAAGCGCTAGAAGGGAGCTCGTCTCGTGGCTCGTGAAGACCTCGTCATCCGCATTGCCGGGGAGGCGGGCGAAGGCGTCCTTATCACCGGGCAGATGGTGACCCAGGCCACCGCGCGCGCCGGGTACCACGTCCTCACCGACTCGGTCCCGCCCGCGGAGATCAAGGGTGGCTACAGCTTCTTCCAGATCCGGCTCGCCCAGAGCCGGCTGCGCAGCCGCGGCGACGTCGTCGACGTGCTGCTCGCCTTCAACTCGGAGGCGTTCGAGCGCTCCATCGACCAGCTGCGCACTGGCGGCGTCCTGATCTACGACTCCGCCGAGCTCACGCCGCCGGCGAGCGACCGCTACGTCTCGTACGCCGTCCCCCTGACCGACATCGCCAAGAACGACGTCCAGCTCGTCCTGGCGAAGAACATGGTGGCCGTCGGCGTGATCGCCGGCCTGTTCGGGATGGACGTCGCCCACGTCCACCAGCTCATCAGGGAGTCGAAGCTCGCCAAGAAGGGCGCCGACATCCTGGACAAGAACCTGCGCGCGGTCGAGCTGGGCAGGGACTACGTGCTGGCGCGGGTCCAGGAGCGGTCGTCGCTCCAGGTCGAGCCGGCCAACCTGCGCGGCACTGTCGTCATGTCGGGCAACCAGGCCATCGGCCTGGGCGCCATCGTGGCCGGCTGCCGCCGCTACGCGGGCTACCCCATCACCCCGGCCACGGACATCATGGAGTTCCTGGCCGACGAGCTGCCGAAGGTCGGCGGGGCGGTCGTCCAGGCCGAGGACGAGATCGCGGCCATCGGCATGGTGCTCGGGGCCTCATACGCCGGCCAGAAGTCCATGACGGCGACCTCCGGACCAGGCATCAGCCTCATGACGGAGATGCTGGGCCTCGGCAGCATGGCCGAGATTCCGGCGGTGGTCGTCAACTGCCAGCGGGCCGGCCCGTCCACGGGCATGCCGACGCGCCACGAGCAGGGCGACCTGAACCTGGCCGTCTACGGCGCCCACGGCGAGGTGCAGCGGGTCGTGCTGGCGCCCACCAGCGTGACCGACTGCTTCTGGACGACCGTCGACGCGTTCAACTTGGCGGAGGAGCTCCAGATGCCCGCCATCGTGCTCCAGGACACGGTGCTGGCCGTGCGCACGGAGAGCATCCCGCGGCCAGACGTGAGCCAGGTGCGCCTGGCCAATCGGCGGACTTTCGCCTACCAGAATGGCGACGGTCCGAACGGCCACGGCTACGATGCGTCCTCGGGGCCCGAGCGCTACCTGCGCTACCAGATCACGCCCGACGGCATCTCGCCCATGGCCATCCCCGGGACGCCGGGCGGCGCGTACGTGGCCACCGGCCTCGAGCACACCCAGGCGGCCAACACGAGCTCGGACGCCCGCAACCACATGGCGATGACCGAGAAGCGCTTCAAGAAGCTCGAGCGGGCGCTGCGTCTGGCGCCGCCGGCCCACACGTACGGCGACCCGACTGCCGACATCGGCTTCCTCACCTGGGGCAGCACCTTCGGCGCCGTCGCCGAGGCGATCGATCGTCTGGCGGCCGACGGCATCCGCGCCCACGCGCTGGCGCCCCGCCTGCTGTGGCCGCTGCCGACGCACCAGATCGACCCGTTCCTGGAAGGCAAGCGCGTGGTCTACGTGCCGGAGGTCAACTACACGGGCCAGTTCGCCCAGATCCTCTCCGCCCACTACCGCACGATCACATTCGAGCGCCTCAACATCTACGGCGGCCAGGTCTTCAGCGTGGCCACCCTCGTCGAGGCGATCCGCCAGGGAGCCCCCGTCCATGCCTGAGTTTTCTGCAACCCCAACCCCAACCTCAACCTCAACCGTCGCGGGCCCGCGACCGAGCCCGGTGCCGCCGGCCGGTGCCGGCCACGAGCACACTGTCGAGGAGTACAAGAGCGGCGTCAAGCCGACGTGGTGCCCGGGCTGCGGCGACTTCGGCGTCCTGAACGCCGTCTACAACTCGCTCCGCAACAAGGGGTACAACGCCGAGGACGTCGTCCTGGTGAGCGGGATTGGCTGCTCGAGCCGCCTCCCGTTCTTCAGCAGCACGTACGGCTTCCACACCGTCCACGGGCGGACGATGCCCATCGCGACGGGCATCAAGGTGGCCAACCCGAACCTCAAGGTGCTGGCCATGGGTGGCGACGGCGACGCCTTCGCCATCGGCGGCGGCCACTTCATCCACGCCGCGCGGCGCAACCTGGACATCTGCTACGTCATCATGGACAACGCCATCTACGGGCTGACCAAGGGGCAGACGTCGCCGACGAGCATGGTGGGCTTCGTGACCAAGACGACCCCCAAGGGAACACCTGACCGGCCGGTCAACCCGCTGCAGCTGGCCATGGCCAGCGGCGCCTCGTTCGTCGCGCGCGCCTTCTCGGGCAAGCCGAAGGAGCTGGCCGAGATGATCGTGCAGGGCATCGACCACCGCGGCTTCGCCGTGATCGACGCCTACAGCCCGTGCCCCACGTTCAACAAGGTGAACACCTTCAAGTTCTACCGCGACGAGGCGCAGGAGCTGCCGAAGGACCACGACCCGTCTGTGCTGGAGCAGGCGTGGGCGCGCGCGGCGTCAGTGGACCCGCTGTACCTGGGCGTCCTGTACCAGTCCGAGTCCGAGGCGAGCTTCGAGGAGCACATCCAGGCGGCCATCACCGGCACCGAAGCCGACGCGCCACGGGTGATCCAGTCGGTGCTCGACAGGTACAGCTAGCGACCGCGACCTGTCAGCCGAGAGCTGAGAGCTGACAGCTCGTTAGGGCAGGTTGGGGTAGGTGGCGTGGGCCATGGCGCCCCAGTCGGCGGGCGGCCAGTACGAGATCCACGCCCGGCCGACCATGTTCGCCACCGGCACGAACCAGCCCACGTGCGAGTCCGAGCTGTTGGGCCGGTTGTCGCCCAGCACGAAGTACGTCGCGTCCGGTACCTGTCGCGGCTGTCCGTCGAAGGGGTACGTGTACGTGGCCGGGAAGTGGATGTACGGCTCGTCCAGGCGCTCGCCGTTGACGATCACCTGCCCGTTCTTCACCGAGACCATGTCGCCGGGCAAGCCGATGACGCGCTTGATGAAGTCCTTGTCGGGCTGCAGCGGCGCTCGGAACACGACGATGTCGCCGCGCTGCGGACCGCCAAACAGGTAGTCTGTCGATCCCTGGTGGCTCGTCGGGACCAGGTTGTCGACAGGTGTACCGTCGACGTGGAAGTACGCCGCCTTGTTGATCAGCAGGTACTGGCCGGTCGCCAGGGTGGGGTCCATGCTGGCGCCCTCGACCCGAAAGTTCTGGACCACCGAGCGGACGCCGAGGAAGATGACCAGCGTCAGCAGGACCGTCTGCAACAGCTCCCAGGCCAGTCCGCGAGCCCCGGCTCCCCTGGTTTTGCCGCGGTTTACGTCGACCCGCTGCTCCGTCTCGGGTAAGCTGGAGATCGGCACAGCTTGGGTAGGATAGCGGTCGTCGAGCGAGCTCATCAGAACGGACAGCGCCAGTATAAGCGACCCTTTTGCACGCGCCCGATAATGACGCTCGGCCGTCCTGGCGGCCGACGGACCCCTCTCGCCCCATGCGCGTCTACAGCTGGAACATCAACTCCATCCGCGCCCGCCTCGAGCGCCTCGTAAGCTGGCTCGAGAGCGGGCGGCCCGACGTCGTCTGCTTGCAGGAGCTGAAGTGCACCGACGAACAGTTCCCCGCCGACGAGATAGCTGGCGCCGGCTACCAGGCGTGCTGGTTCGGGCAGCGCTCCTGGAACGGGGTCGCCATCCTGTCCCGGTCACCAGCGACAGACGTCCAGCGGGGGCTGCGAGACGACGTCCCCGACGAGCATGCGCGTGTCCTGGCCGCAACCGTGGACGGCATCCGCGTGGTCAGCGTGTACGCGCCGAATGGCCAGGCCATCGGCTCGCCGGCGTACGACTACAAGCTGGCCTGGTACGAGCGGCTGCGGCGGTACCTGGACAGCTACCACGCGTCGACCGAGCCGCTGGTGGTGTGCGGCGACTTCAACGTGGCGCCGGAGGCGCGGGACGTGTACGACCCGGCCGTCTGGGAAGGCAGCACGCTGTTCTCGCCGCCAGTGCGCCTGGCGCTGCGCACGCTGTGCGACTTTGGCCTGACCGACACCTTCCGGCTGCATCACGAGGAGGGAGGCCGCTTCTCCTGGTGGGATTACCGCCAGCTCGCCTTCCCACAGAACGAGGGCCTGCGGATCGACCACGTCCTGGCGACTCAGCCCCTGGCCGAGCGCTGCGTCGCCGCCGACATCGACCGTGAGGCGCGCAAGGGCAAGCTCCCTTCGGACCACGCGCCGGTGTGGGCCGATTTCGAGCAGACCTGACTCTATACTCCCCTGGTGGCGCGCACGCCCCGGTTCGCGGTCCTGAACTTTCCCGGCACGAACTGCGAGCGGGAGACGGTCCGCGCCCTGGACCACCTCGTCGGGGGGCCGGCGACGGACCTGCTGTGGCACGCCGAGCCGACCGCGCTCGACTCGTACGACTGCGTGGTGCTCCCGGGCGGCTTCGCCTACGGGGACCATCTCCGCGCGGGCGCGATCGCCCGCTTCTCGCCGATCATGGCGACAGTCGAGCGGTTTGCCAACGCGGGCGGTCTCGTGCTGGGGATCTGCAACGGCTTCCAGATACTTCTCGAGTCGGGCCTCCTGCCCGGCGCCATGCTCCACAACGGCTCTCTCCAGTTCAGGTCGGAGTGGGTGTGGTGCCGCGTCGAGCGGGCGGACACGCCGTTCACCAGCGCGTGCCGCCCGGGCCAGCTGCTGCGCCTGCCCATCGCCCACGGCGAGGGCAACTACGTCGCCGCGTCCGGGCGCGAGCTCGCCCGGCTCGAAGCGCGTGGCGGCGTGCTCCTACGGTACTGTGACTCCGACGGCCGGGCCACACCAGAATCCAACCCCAACGGCTCGGTCGGCAATGTCGCCGGCATCTGCAACGAAGCCGGCAACGTCGGCGGCGTGATGCCCCACCCGGAGCGCGCCTGCGACCCGTTGCTGGGCAGCGCTGACGGCGTGGCGCTGCTGGCCTCCGTGGTCGCCTGGCTGTCCTGCCGCGACCGCGTGCCGATGGCAGCCGGCGCGTAGCCTGTGGCGGCCGACGTGCCAGCAGCTGCCGGACGCTACAGCCCGGCCCAGGTCCGCGCGTTCGGCCTCCTGCCGGCCGAGTACGCCGCCATCGTCGACCGCCTTGGGCGCGAGCCGAATCTGGTCGAGCTCGGCATCCTCGGAGCCATGTGGAGCGAGCATTGCGGCTACAAGCACTCGCGCCTCCTGCTCAAACAGCTGCCCACTCAGGGGCCGCTGGTCCTCCAGGGGCCGGGCGAGAACGCCGGCGTGGTGGCCATCGGCGATGGGCTGGCGCTGGCGGTCAAGATGGAGTCGCACAATCACCCGAGCGCGGTGGAGCCGCTGCAAGGGGCGGCGACCGGCGTTGGCGGCATCCTGCGCGACGTGTTCACCATGGGCGCCCGGCCGGTGGCGCTGCTCGATTCGCTGCGCTTCGGCGAGCCGGCGGCGCCGCGAACGCCGCACCTGGTGGACGGCGTGGTCGCGGGCATCGGCTTCTACGGCAACTGCTGCGGCGTCCCGACCGTCGGCGGCGAGCTCGGGTTCGACGCCTCGTACACCGGCAATCCGCTGGTCAACGTCATGTGCGTCGGCATTGCCCCGGTCGCCCGGCTGACGCGAGCGCGCGCCAGCGGACCTGGCAACCCGCTGCTCCTGGTCGGCGCGGACACCGGCCGCGACGGCGTCCAGGGCGCGGCCTTCGCCTCCAACGACGACCCCGAAGCCAGCCACCGGGGCGTCGTCCAGGTGGGCAACCCGTTTCTCGAGAAGCTGCTGCTCGAGGCCTGCCTGGGCGCCATTGACTCGGGCCGGGTCCTGGCTATGCAGGACCTCGGCGCGGCCGGGCTGACCTCGTCGAGCGTCGAGATGGCGGCCCGCGGCGGACTGGGGGTGGAGATCGACGTCGACCAGGTGCCGCGGCGCGAGAGCGGCCTGGCTCCTTTCGAGGTCGTGCTGTCCGAGTCCCAGGAGCGGATGCTGGTGCTGGCTCGGGCGGGCGACGAGGAGGAGCTGCGGGCCCATTTCGCGCGCTGGGACCTGCACGCCGCGGTGGTGGGGCACGTCACCGACGATGGCCGGCTGCGGGTACGTGACGGGCCGGAGCTCGTCGCCGACCTGCCCATCGCGCTGCTCACCGACGAGGTGCCGGCCTACCAGCTGAGACCGCGGCCGCCGACCGCCCCGCCCCGCGGCCCGGCGCCAGCGTCCGTCGTCACCCGTGTCCCCGACGATCTGGGCTCGGCCCTGCGCGTGCTGCTCGGGTCCGCCAACGTCTGCTCCCGCGCCTACGCCTTCCGCCAGTTCGACTCCACCGTCCAGGCCAACACCGTACTCGGGCCTGGCGGCGGCGCCGCCGTCATCCGCGTCGAGGGCAGCCGCCGGGGAATCGCGCTCACCACCGACTGCAACCCCCGCTTCACCAGCATCGACCCGCGACGTGGGGCGCAGCAGGCCGTCGCCGAGGCGGCCCGGAACATCGCCTGCGCTGGTGCGCGCCCGATCGCCGTGACCGACTGCCTCAATTTTGGCAACCCGGAGAAGCCCGAGGTCGCCTGGCAGCTGACCGAGAGCGTCGCCGGACTCGCCGCGGCCTGTCGCGCCTTCGACGTGCCGGTCGTCAGCGGCAACGTCAGCCTGTACAACGAAACTGCCGGCCGCGCCATCGCGCCCACGCCGAGTATCGGCATGGTGGGGCTCCTCGACGACGTGGGAACCGCCACCCCCAGCGGTTTTCCCCATGACGGCGTGGTGGTCCTGCTCGGGCCACCGGCCCGCACCGCCTCCGCTGGCGAGTACACGGCGCTGTTCGACGGCGAGCCACGCGGCCTCTTTCCCGTCTTCGACCTCGCGGCCGAGGTGCGCCTGTGCCGGCTGCTGGGGCGGCTCGCCGACGACCGGCTCGTTCGCTCGGCCCAGGACGTGGCCGATGGCGGCCTGGCCGTGGCGCTCGCCGAGTGCTGCTTCGCCGGCGACGTCGGCGTTCAGGTCGAGGAGGGCGCGTGCGCGGAGCTGCTGCGGGCGGCCGCCGGGCGCGCGGTGGTCATGCTGTTCTCCGAGGACCAGGGCCGAGCGGTCGTGGCGTGCCCTGACGAGAACCTCGATCGGCTCCTCGGCCTGGCCGGCGAGCACGGCGTGCCGGCCCTCCGGCTCGGTCGCAGCGGTGGCCGCGGCCTGGTCGTCGGCTCGCTGCTGGTCGACGATGTGGCGGAGCTGCGCCGGCATTGGTCGACCGCCTTGGCGGCATTGCTGGGCCACAGCACTTAGCATTGGTCGTGTGGTGAGCTGATGTGCGGTGTCGTTGGCGTCCACGCTCCAGGTCAGGAGCCGGCGCGGGTCACGTTCTTCGCCCTGTTCGCCCTCCAGCACCGGGGCCAGGAGAGCGCCGGCATCTGCACCGCCGACGGCGACAGCCTCCACAACCTGTCCGGCATGGGGCTCATCAGCCAGGTGTTCCACGAGCGCGACGTGGCCAAGCTCGGCGGCCGCCTGGCCATCGGCCACACCCGCTACTCGACCACCGGCGCGAGCCGTTCGGCCAACGCGCAGCCCATCGTGGTGAGTGGCCCGCTGGGCAGCCTGGCGCTGGCGCACAACGGCAACCTGGTCAACGTGCCGGCGCTGCGCCGCGAGGTCGCCGCGCTCGGCGTCACGCCGCGCACGTCGACCGACTCGGAGCTGATCGCCCACCTCATCGCCCACGCCCCTGGCGCCGACTGGCTCAGCCGCATCCGGCACACGGTGCCGCGTCTCGAGGGCGCCTACTGCCTGACCCTATTGACACGCGACCGACTGTTCGCGGTGCGCGACCCGTGGGGCATCCGGCCGTTGGCGCTGGGCCGGCTCGACGGTGGTGGGTGGGTGGTGGCGTCGGAGACCTGCGCGTTGGATACCGCCGGCGCCACCTTCATGCGGGAGCTTGAACCGGGCGAGATCCTCGCGATCGGGCCCGGAGGGGTGGACTCCGAGACGATGGCGACGGTCGCCCGACGGGCGGCCTGCTCGTTCGAGCACATCTACTTCGCCCGCCCCGACAGCGTGGTCGACGGCCAGCTGGTGTACATGACGCGCGAGCGCATGGGCGTTGAGCTCGCCCGCGAGCACCCGGTCAGCGCCGACTTCGCCATGCCGGTCCCGGACTCGGCCATACCGGCGGCCATCGGCTTTGCCCGGGCCGCGGGCATCCCGTACCGCGAGGGTCTGGTGAAGAACCGCTACATCGGGCGGACGTTCATCCAGCCGAACCAGAAGCAGCGGGAGGTGGGCGTCGACCTGAAGTTCAACCCGCTGCCCGAGGTGCTGCGTGGGCAGCGGATCGTCCTGGTCGACGACAGCATCGTGCGCGGCACGACCACGCCGCGCATCGTCTCCATGCTGCGCCGCGCGGGCGCCTCCGAGGTGCACCTGCGCATCTGCGCGCCGCCCGTCAAGTACGCGTGCCACCTGGGCGTGGATACCGCGCCCGAAGAGAGCCTCATCGCCAACGCGCACTCGGTGGAGGAGATCAGGGGCCTCGTGGGCGCCGACTCTCTCGGCTACCTCAGCCTGGCCGGCCTGGTCCGCTCCATCGGCGTGCCCGAGAGCCGGCTGTGCAACGGCTGCTTCCACGGGCGCTACCCGATGGCGATCGATGGCGACGTCGCCAAGCTGGCGCTCGAGCAGGGAGTGGCGTGACGACCTACGCGGCCGCCGGCGTCGACCTGGAGGCGGCCGAGGCGAACGTCCGCCACATCGCCGGCCACGTCCGCTCGACGCACGGGCCGGCTGTCCTCGGCGATTTCGGGCGTTTCGCCGGCCTGTTCCATCTGCGGAACGTCCGCGACCCGGTCCTTGTGGCCAGCACCGACGGGGTGGGCAGCAAGCTCCAGGTGGGTATCGAGCTGGGCCGGCACGAGGTGCTCGGGCGCGACCTCGTCAACCTGTCGGTGAACGACGTGCTGACCACCGGCGCCCGCCCCCTGTTCTTCCTCGACTACGTGGCGGTTCACCAGCTGGAGCACCGGGTTGTCGAGGCGCTGGTGTCGGGGATGGCGGCTGCCTGCCGGGACAACGGCTGCGCCCTGCTCGGCGGCGAGACCGCCCAGCTGCCAGACCTGTACCGACCAGGGCACTACGACCTGGCCGGCGTCGTGGTGGGCGTCGTGGAGCGCGCCGAGATCGTCGACGGTGCCGACGTCGTGACCGGCGATCGCCTGTGGGGCCTGCAAGCGACGGGGCTGCACACTAACGGCTACAGCTTGGCCCGCCACGTGGTCGGCTCGTCCGGCGTCGACCTGGGCTCGGACCCCGACGGCACCCTGGGGACGACTCTGGGCGAGAGCCTGCTGGCGCCGCACCCGTCGTACCTGGCGCCACTCCAGCCGCTGATCGACAGGGGGCGGGTCAAAGCCATTGCCCACATCACGGGCGGTGGCCTCCCCGGCAACATCCCCCGCGTCCTGCCGCCGGGGCTGGGTGCCGAGCTGGACTGGGGCTCGTGGCCGGTGCCGCCTATCTTCCCGCTTCTGCAGCGGCTGGGCGGCATCCATTTCGCCGAGATGGTCCGGGTGTTCAACCTCGGTCTCGGGATGGTGTTCGTGGCGGCGGCCGACGAGCCCGTCGCCGAGCTCTGTCCGACGTCCCTGCCCATCGGGCGGATCACCCGGTCCTCGGGCGACCGGCGCGTCACGCTCCGCGGCGCGCCCGTCAGTGCGTAGCAGAGCCGCGCCTCTCCGCGTCGGCGTCCTGGTCTCGGGCCAGGGGACGAATCTGCTGGCGCTGCTCGCGGCCCGCCAACGGGGCTCGCTGCCAGCGCAGATCGTCCTGGTGGGCTGCAACCGAGCGGATGCGCCCGCTATAGGCCACGCCCGAGCGGCCAGCGTGCCGGTCTGCCTGGCCGATCGCGCCACGCACCGCGAGCGCGCCGAACGCCAGCACCGTCTGCGCGACGCTCTTCAGGCGGCCGGGACCGAGCTGGTCGTCCTGGCGGGGTTCGACGAGATCTGCCTGCCGGAGCTGGTCGCGGCATACCCGGGCCGCATGATCAACGTCCACCCCTCGCTCCTGCCGTCATTTGGTGGCAGCATGCACGCGATCGCGCGGGCGCTGGAGCGCGGCGTCAAGGTCACCGGCTGTACCGTCCACGTGGTGACCGACGAGACGGACGCCGGCCCTATCCTGCTGCAGAGGTGCGTCGCGGTACGCGACGACGACACCGAAGCATCCCTGCGGAGGCGCATCCAAGCGGTCGAGCACGTGCTGCTGCCCGAGGCGGTGCGGGCGTTCGCCGAAGGGCGCGTCCGCATCGAGGGCACACGGGCGCACGTGGTAGGATCGCGTCAACGTGCGAGCCATCATCTCGGTCTATGACAAGAGCGGAGTCGTCGAGTTCGCCAGCGACCTGGAGCAGCTCGGCTACGAGCTGTTCTCCACGGGCGGGACGGAGGGGCTGCTGCGCGAGTCCGGCGTCACCGTCAAAGGGGTGCAGGAGCTCACCAGCTTTCCGGAGATCCTCGGCGGCCGCGTCAAGACGCTGCACCCGGCCGTGCATGGCGGCATCCTGGCCCTGCGCGAGGACCCGGGCCACCTGGAAGAGCTGGCGCGCCACGACATCCGGCCGATAGACCTTGTCGTCGTCAACCTGTACCCATTTCTCCAGACGGTGCGGGAGTCCGGCGCCAGCCTGGCGACGGCTCTCGAGAACATCGACGTCGGCGGCAATACGCTGCTCCGGGCGGCCGCCAAGAATTTTCGGCACGTCCTGCCCGTGTGCGATCCGGCGGACTACGCGTCGCTACGCACCGAGCTGCGGCGCGACAGCGGCGTCAGCGAGGACTCGCGGCGGCGCCTGGCGGCGAAGGCGTTTCAGCACTGCGCGGTGTACGACACCCACGTGGCCACCTACCTGCGGCCGCACGACGAGATTTTTCCAGACCAGTACACCATCGCGCTGACCAAGGTCGTCGACCTCCGCTCCGGTGAGAACCCGCATCAGCTGGCCGCCCTGTACGCGGAGAGCTCGCCCCGCCCGCGGCCAGCGGGCATGGTGGACGCCACACGGCTCCATGGCCAGGAGCTCTCCTTCAACAACACCTACGATGCCGACCTCGCGTGGCAGGCGGTGTCCGACTTCGCCTCGCCGTGCGTGGCCATCGTCAAGCACGGCAACCCCTGCGGATTGTCCCTGGGCGACTCGGTGGCCGAGGCGTACCGACGCGCCCTGGCCACGGACCCGCAGACCGCCTTCGGCAGCGCCGTGGCTGCCAATCGGGTGGTCGACGAGGAGGCCGCCCGCGAGATAGCCGCTGTGTTCTTCGAGGACCTGGTGGCCCCGGGCTACACCCGTGAAGCGCTGGCGGTGCTGCGCGCCAAGAAGGACCTGCGCATCTTCGCCACCCAGAGCGAGCAGGGGACGCGCGGCGTCAATGGCTCCGGCCCAGGCACGGGCGAGCTGGACTACCAGCATCTTCTCGGTGGGTTTCTGGCGCAGACGCGGGACGCGCTGCCTGAGCAGTCGTTCACGCCGCGCGTCGTCTCGCAGCGTCAGCCGAGCCTGGAAGAGATCACGTCGCTCTACTTCGCCTGGCGCGCCGTCAAGCACGTCAATTCGAACGCCGTGGTCCTGGCGAAGGGTCTGTCCCTGGTTGGGGTGGGCGCCGGCCAGCCGAACCGCGAGGACGCCGTGGACCTCGCCTGCCGCAAAGCGCGCGACCGCGCCGCCGGCTCGGTGCTGGCGTCGGACGGCTTCTTCCCTTTCCCGGACTGCATCGAGCGGGCGGGCGAGGCTGGCGTCACGGCCGTCATCCAGCCCGGCGGCTCGCTGCGGGACGCCGAGCTGATCCGGATCGCGAACCGCCGTGGCATGGCCATGATCTTCACCGGCGAGCGCCACTATCGGCATTAGCGATCCCGCGGTGTCAGGCTCCGAGCTGCCGCTGAGGTATGGGGTCAACCCGCACCAGCGGCCGGCCCGCGCCTCGGTCGAGGTGGGCCGTCTGCCGTTCGCGGTGCTGAACGGCGCGCCAAGCTACGTGAACCTGCTCGACGCGCTCAACTCGTGGCAGCTGGTACGCGAGCTGCGCGAGCGCGTCGGCCTGCCGGCGGCGGCCTCGTTCAAGCACGTCAGCCCGGCCGGCGCGGCGGTGGCGGTGCCGCTCGACGAGCCGCTGCGGCGGGCGTGCTTCGTGGCCAACGCGGCGCTGTCGCCGCTGGCCCAGGCGTACGCGCGGGCCCGGGGCGCCGATCGCGTGTCCTCGTACGGCGACTGGGCCGCTGTCAGCGATCGCGTCGACGTCCCGACGGCGCGCCTGCTCCTCCTGGAGGTCTCCGACGGCGTGGTCGCGCCAGCCTACGAGCCCGAGGCGCTGCGTCTGCTGGCCGGCAAGCGCCAGGGCTCCTACGTGGTCATCCAGGTCGACCCCGCCTACGTGCCGGCAGCGGTCGAGACCCGCGACGTGTTTGGGGTGCGCCTGGAACAGCCGCGCAACAGCGAGCTTTTCGCGGCCGACAGTTTCCAGCGAGTGGTCACGGGGCATGGAGAGTTGCCCGAGTCGACGCGGCGCGACATGCTGGTCGCGCTGGTCGCCCTGAAGTACACGCAGTCCAACTCGGTGTGCTTGGTCCGCGACGGTGGCGTGATTGGCATGGGCGCCGGCCAGCAGTCCCGTATCCACTGCACGCGCCTGGCAGCCGACAAGGCCGACACCTGGTGGCTGCGCCAGCACCCCGCCGTCCTCGACCTGCGCTTCCGCGCCGGGATCGGCCGTACCGAGCGCGACAACGCGATCGACGGTTACCTGCGCGACGACCTCACCACCCCAGAGGAGGCGCTCTGGCAGGGCTCGTTCGACGATCCCCCGGCGCGGCTGGCGCCCGCGGCCCGGCGCGACTGGCTGGATCGGCTCGACGGCGTAACGCTGGGCTCGGACGCCTACATCCCCTTCCGCGACAACATCGACCGCGCGTCGCGCAGCGGCGCCCGCTACGTGGTCCAGCCGGGCGGCTCGAGCCGCGACGCCGACGTGATCCGGGCCTGCCAGGAGTACGGCATGACCATGGTGTTCACGGGCGTTCGGCTGTTCCACCACTGAATCTAGCGCCGCGGGAGCCACTCGCCGGAAGCGCCGGACGGGTACCGTAAGCCTATGAGCGACACGACAGCACCACCGCCTATCCAGGAGGCCGAGCGCGACGGGCGGCCCGCCTGGCTCCTGTCGACCCGGAATACGGCGATGGTGCTGTCGCTCGGCCCGGGTGACGTGCCCCTGTTGGACCATTGGGGCGCCACTGGCGATTCAGACAGCGCTGCCGACTATCTGGCGCAGCCGCGCGGCGGGCGCCCGTCCCAGGCGGGCGCCCTCGACGGCGTGCCGCTGGTGTACCCGGTGTTCGGCTATCCCACCTTCAAGGAGCCGTGCCTGTGCGTCGTCTACGACGACGGCTGCCGCATCGCCCAGCCCGTCTGGCGGTCGGCGCGGGTCGTCGCCGGGGCGGCCGGTCGCCCGCGGCTGGAGATCGAGCTCGTCGACCCCGCGTACGGCCTGGCGATGACGCTGCTTTTCACCCCGTATCCGGAGTACGACATCATCGAGCGCGCCACGCGCCTGGAGAATCGGGGCGAGCGCCCGGTCCGGGTGGAGCGAGCGCTGAGCGCGGGCCTCGCCCTGCCGCCAGGCTGCTACGACGGCTGGACTCTCCAGGGCCAGTGGGGGCGCGAGTTCGGTGTCCAGAGGCGGCGACTCGGGCCGGGCAAGCTCGTCGTCGAGAGCCGCCGCGGCTTCACGAGCGCCGAGGCCAACCCCTGGTTCGCCATCACACCGGCCGGCGAGGCGAGCGAGCACCATGGCCCCGTCTGGTTCGGCGCTTTGGCCTGGAGCGGCTCCTGGTTCACCGCGCTGGAGGTGGAGCGGAACGACGCGGTCAACGTCGTCAGCGGCATCCAGCCGTTCGACTTCTCCTGGCAGCTGGGGCCAGGTGAGCGCTTCGAGACCCCGGCTCTGGCGTGCGGCTACGCGCGGCAAGGTTTGGGCGAAGCGTCCCGTCTGCTGCACGGCTTCGAGAGTGGCGAGGTTCTCCCGGCGACGCACCGGGACGAGCCGCGGCCTGTCCTGTACAACTCGTGGGAGGCGACCCACTTCGACGTGCGCGTCGACAACCAGATGGAGCTGGCGCGCCGGGCGGCCGCTCTGGGCGTCGAGCTGTTCGTCGTCGACGACGGCTGGTTCGGCGCCCGAAACTCGGACCGCGCCGGCCTGGGGGATTGGGTCGTGAACCGCGACAAGTTTCCCCACGGGCTGCGCGAGCTTGCCGACGGCGTGCACGGGCTGGGCATGCTGTTCGGCCTCTGGGTCGAGCCAGAGATGGTCAACCGGGACAGTGACCTGTACCGCGCGCACCCTGATTGGGTGCTCCACTTCGCCGGGCGCGAGCGCACCGAGTTCCGCAACCAGCTGGTCCTGAACTTTGCCCGCGAGGACGTGCGGACGAACATCCTGGGCCAGCTGCGGGCCGTGCTGCGTGACAACGCCATCGACTTCGTCAAGTGGGACCACAACCGACCGTACACGGAGGTTGGCTGGCCGTCGGCGCCCGCCGAGCGCCAGCGCGAGGTCTGGGTGCGCCACGTGTACGGGGTGTACGAGGTCTTCGCCGCGCTGCGGGGCGAGTTTCCCAGGCTGCTGATAGAGAGCTGCGCCAGCGGTGGCGGCCGCGCCGACCTGGGCATCCTCCGGCTCACGGACCAGGTGTGGACGAGCGACAACACGGAAGCGGCAGACCGCCTGTTCATCCAGTACGGGTACAGCCGCAGCCATGCGCCACGCACGATGGTCAACTGGGTGACCGACGTTCCGAACCAGCAGACCGGCCGCGTCAGCCCGCTCGAGTTCCGCTTCCACGTTGCCATGCAAGGGGTGCTGGGTGTTGGCGGCGACATCGCCAGGTGGAGCGCCGAGGAGTCCGCCGCGGCGCGGTCGCTGATCGACCAGTACAAGCGGCTGCGGCTGGTGATCCAGCAAGGCGACCAGTACTGGCTCATCCCACCATCACCGGCCGGGGTGTGCGCGGTGGAGTACGTGGCCCGGGACCGGGGAACGGTCGCGCTCCTGCTCTACCAGGTGCGCGGCGTCCTCGGCGAGGGCGCGCGGCGGGTGCATCTGGCCGGGCTGGAGCCGACCTGGCGCTACCGGCGCGAGGCGGACGGCGCCACGAGCACCGGCGCGGCGCTGATGGCGGCCGGCATCCCGGCGCCGCTGGTCGGCGACTGGCGCAGCGAGCTCCAGGTCTGGCACGCGGCGAGCTAACACCAGGCGTCTCGTTGGCTAGGGGCGGACTCCGCCGTAGGGCCAGTCGGTTGGCGGCGGCTCCAGGCGGACCTCGGCGGCGTACTCCTCCGAGTCGTCGACAGGCGCGTAGCCGAGGTCGCGCCGGGCGTTCTCCAGGTCCCAGTGGTTGCGCCTGTTGTTCGACGTCCCGTTGTAGATGCCGAACGGCAGCGGCGTCTCCAGCGCCAGGCCGAACAGCTGCGCCAGGTCCCGCGGGCTGACCCACAGGCCAAGCGCGTGTCCGACGTGCGGCTTCGGCAAGAACCAGCCGATGCGCACGCAGATCATCGACATGCCGAAGGCGTCCGAGTAGTAGCGAGCCAGGGCTTCGCCGAAGGCCTTCGAGACCCCGTAGTAGCTGTCGGGCCGAATGGGCTGGTCGGTGCGGATCGGGTACTGCCCCTGGAGGTTGTAGAAGCCCATCACGTGGTTCGTCGTGGCCAACACGACCTTCCTGACGCCGTTCCGCCGGGCGGCCTCGTAGACGTTTAACGTGCCCTCGACGTTGGGCCCGCGCACCTCGTCCCAGGTCGCCGGCACCCGTGGGTTGCCCGCCAGGTGGAGCACCGCGTCCACCCCGGCGAACGCGGGCTCCAGGGCGGGCAGGTCGGTGACGTCGGCGGTCACCGCCTCCTCGCCCTCGCGGAGATCAGCGATGGGGCGCTGGTCGTGGAGCCGGAACCGGTACGAGGGGCTGAGGAGAGTGCGCATCGCGGTACCGATGTTGCCCGCGGCGCCGGTGATGAGCAGCAGCTTCTTGTTATTGTCGGCGGCAGCCATGCGCCCCTCAGGCGAGAACGGCCTGGCGCGTCGACACCAGCCGGAACAGGGCCAGGGCGCGCTCGACGTCGGCTGCTTCGATGCCGTAGTGGGTCACCAGACGGAGCGCGCGGCCGCTGTATGGCGAGCTGGCGAGCACTCCCTCCCGGGCCAGGGCCGCCACGACCTCCACCACGTCGACGCCGGCGGGTGGCTCGGCGAAGAAGACGTTCGTTTCGACGACGTCGCGGTCGATGGTCCAGGAGAGCGCGCGCAGGCCGTCGGCCAGTTGGCGGGCGTTGGCGTGGTCGTCGGCCAGCCGGTCGACCATGTGGTCGAGCGCGTAGAGGCCGGCCGCGGCGATGATGCCCGCCTGGCGCATGGCCCCGCCCAGGAACTTGCGCGACCGGCGCCCGGACGCGATGAACTCTGCCGAGCCGACCAGGAGCGACCCCACCGGTGCGCCCAGGCCCTTGGAGACGCAGAACATGACGCTGGCGGCGTAGGCGGCGACCTCGCGCGGCGGAACGCCGAGCGCCGTGGCGGCGTTGAAGATACGCGCCCCGTCCATGTGCACCGGCAGGCCGTGCTCGCGGGCCACGGCGGTCACGGCGCGGAGGTCCGCCAGCGGCATGACGAAGCCGCGGTGCGGCTGCTCCACCACCAGCAGCGCGGTGCGCGGGTAGTGCGGGTCAGCCGCGGGGTGGATGGCCGCGACGACGTCGGCGGGATTCAGGCGCCCGCGCTCCTGCGGGATGGTCCACATGGAGACGCCGCCGACGCGCGCCGCGCCGGCGCCTTCCGAGGCGTACGTGTGGGTCCGCCGGCCGAGGATGACCTCGTCGCCCGGGCGCGTGTAGGCAAGGACGGCGATCAGGTTGCCCATGGTCCCGCTCGGCACGTACAGGCCGGCGTCCTTGCCCAGCAGCGCCGCCGCGCGCGCCTCCAGCGCGGTGATGGTGGGATCCTCGCCGTAAACGTCGTCGCCCACCTCGGCCGCGGCCATGGCCGCCCGCATCTCGGCCGATGGCAAGGTCACTGTGTCGCTGCGCAGGTCTATCAAGGGCATACACTCCTCCACGGTTCGCCCTCATTGTGCCCCAGTTCGTGCGGCGACCGGGGCCGGTGGGGATAATGGCCTATGCTTAGCCGCCGTCCCGGGGAGGTACACGCTTGAAGCGCCTAGACTCAGCCCAGTCCATGGGCATCGCCGCGACGCTGGTCTCACGCCGCCGCTTTCTCGCCTTTGCCGTGGTGGCCGCCAGCGCCGGCAGCCTCCTCGCCGCGTGCCAGTCGGCCGCCCCAGCAGCGCCCGCGAACCCAACAACCGCGGCGGCAGCACCCGCCAAACCAACGGCCGCACCGGCCGCCGGCGGTGCCGCGGCCGCGACCGCCGCGCCTGGCACCACGGGGGCCAGCGCCCTCAAGGGCACCAAGCTGACCATCCTCGCGGGCAACTCGTACGTGCCAGCGCAGGACGGCCTGTTGGACAACATGGTCCAACAGCTCAACGCCGACACCGGCATGCAGGCGACTATCGAGCGCTACGCCGATGCCCAGCTCGGGACAAAGGTCGCCTCGGTGGTCGAGAGTGGCGGCGCGGACCTCGCCGTCGTCGCCGACACCGACGCCTACCTCTACGCCAACAAGCTGCTCGACGTCACCGACATCGCCAACGAGCTGGACAAGACCTGGGGCGGCTGGTACGACGTCGCCAAGCAGGCGTGCATCATCAACGGCCAATGGAAGGCGCTGATGATCGGCCAGGCGCCCGCCGCCTGGAACTGGCGCACCGACATGTTCAAGGCCGTCGGACTGGACACGTTCCCAGACACGTTCGACGATCTGCTCGTCGCGGCGCAGAAGCTGTACGACAAGGGCACGCCGATCGGCATGACGCTCGGCCACGCCGGCGGGGACGGCAAGTCGACCAACTACCCGGTGCTCTGGGCGTTCGGCGGCAAGGAGTTCGAGGCGGACGGCAAGACGCTGACGATCAACTCGCCACAGACGCTGGCCGCGGTGAACTGGTACGTGAAGGCGTTCAAGTTCATGGACCCGGCCGTGCTCGGCTGGCTGGACCCCGACAACAACCAGGCCTTCCTCGCTGGCAAGTGCTCGGCCACCGTCAACGTCAACACGATCTACCTGGCAGCCCGGACCGCGGCAACCGAGAAGGGCGATGCCAATATGAAGAACATCGTCGCCAACATGGACCATGCCAACTGGCCGTCCGGGCCAGCGGGCCGCTTCGGCAACTACAACCTCAACCTGTGGGTGGCCTTCGCCGACAGCCAGAACCACGACGGGCAGAGGGCCTTCCTGCGCGCCTACTTCGACAAGAAGTTCCTGGTGCCGTGGACCAAGACCGGCCAGTCCTACTTCATCCCCAACTTCAAGGGGATCGACAACGAGGACGCCTGGCCGGACGACCCCAAGCTCAAGATCTTCCGCGAGCTGAACAAGATCAACCGCCTGCCGGGGTGGGCTGGACCGCCGACGCCGCAGGTGGCGCAGGCCGTGAGCAGCTTCCTGATCGTCGACATGTTCGCCAAGGCGGTCACGGGCCAGCTGACGCCCGAGGATGCGGTGGCCTGGGCGGAGAACGAGTACAAGCAGATCCTGGCGAAGGGGTAGCGCATGGGGGTAGTCGGCGTTGATGTTGGCGGCGCCCGGGCCACCGGGCGCTCCGCGCCGGCGCGGCGCAACAGGCTGGCCGACGTGCTCGACCACGAGGAGACGCTCGGGCTTCTGCTCGTGACCCCCGTCATCCTCTTGCTGCTCGGGTTCGTCGCCTATCCGTTCCTGCTGTCGGTCTGGATAAGCCTGACGGACCGGACTATCGGCAACCCCGGCCACTTCATTGGCCTCACCAACATCCAGAGGCTCTTCCAGAATCAGATCTATCTGCAGACGCTACGCAACACGTTCGTCTTCACCGGCGGCGCGACGGTCCTGAAGCTGACGTTCGGCTTCGCGGTCGCCTTGCTCATCAACGAGCAGTTCCGCTTCCGCAAGCTCGTCCGCTCGGCCATCCTGCTGCCCTGGATCGTCCCGACGGTGCTGGGCGCGCTGGCGTGGACGTGGATCTTCGCCCCCAACTTCAGCGTCCTGAACTGGATCCTGATCAACCTCGGTATTGTCAAAGTGGGCCTGCCGTGGCTCATCAACCCGGACCTCGCCATGGTGTCGGTGATCATCGTCAACACCTGGCGCGGCATCCCGTTCTTCGCCATCACCATCCTGGCCGGACTGCAGACGATTCCCCAGGAGCTGTACGAGGCAACCGCCATCGACGGGGCCGGCAAGCTCGGCCGGTTCCGCTACGTGACGCTGCCGCTCGTCCGCCCCATCCTGCTGATCACGCTCGTGCTGTCCATCATCTGGACGTTTTCGGATTTCCAGACGGTATACAGCCTCACCGGCGGCGGCCCGATGAACAGCACCCACCTGCTGGCCACGCTGAGCTACCAGGTAGGCATCGGCTCGGGACGGCTCGGCGAAGGGGCGGCCATCTCGCTGACGATGCTGCCCGTGCTGCTGGTACTGGTGGCCGTCCAGCTGTGGCACCTGCGCCGTACGGGGTCGGCGTGAGCGTCGCCGCGCGGCGCCCGCCCGCCGGCCTCTGGTCGCCGCGCGCTGGGCGGCACGTTGAGCGGGGCCTCACGCTGTACCTGCCCCTGCTCATCACTGTCGTCTTCCTGCTGGCGCCCTTCTATTGGATGGCGATCACGTCGTTCAAGCCGAACAGCGAGCTTTATGGCGGCGCCAACAACCCGCTCTGGATCGCCCAGCCGTCGCTCGAGCACTACCAGCAGCTCCTCGCCAAGACCGAGTTCCCGCTGTGGACCAAGAACACGATGGTCATCGCCTTCGCCTCGACGGGCCTCGCGCTCCTGTTCGGCGTACCGGCCGGCTACTCGCTGGCGCGCTTGCGCTTTCGCGGCGCCGGCCTGCTGGGGCTGGCGATCTTCGCCACCTACCTCGTGCCCACCTCGCTGCTGTTCATCCCGATGCTGCAGGTGGTCAAGACGATCGGTCTCCAGGACAACTTCTGGTCGCTCATCGTCATCTACCCGACCTTCCTGGTGCCATTCTGCTCCTGGCTCATGGCCGGGTACTTCAAAACCATCCCGACCGAGCTCGAGGAGTGCGCCCGCATCGACGGCGCCACGCGTTTCGGCGCCATGTGGCGCATCGCCTTCCCGCTGGCCACGCCGGGGATTCTGTCGGCGGGCATCTTCGCCTTCACGCTGTCCTGGAACGAGTTCATCTACGCCCTGACCTTCGTTACCGCCAGCAGCCAGCGGACCATCCCGGTGGGCGTCCTGACAGCGCTGACGCGCGCCGACTTCTACTTCTGGGGGCCGCTGATGGCCGGCGCGCTGCTCGGCTCGATCCCCGTCGCTCTGGTGTACTCGTTCTTCGTCGAGCAGTACGCCGCCGGGCTGACCGCCGGCGCCGTCAAGGGGTAGCCCATGCACGCTCCCACGCCGCACGCCCGCCAGGACGCCCTTCGCTCGGTTCTCGTGGAGGCGCAGGAGCGGCTGCGCGCTGTCCTGGACCGCGTCGGGCCCGAGGATTGGGGCCGCCACGGCCGGAACGAGGGCTGGACCGTGCACAGCCTGCTGATCCACCTGGCGACCGCCGAGGCGGGCTTCGTGTCTTCGCTGCGGCGCATGGCCACTGGTGGTGGCGGCGCCGCGCCGGACTTCGACCCGGACCGCTGGAACGCGGGCCAGCTGCGCCGCCGTGGCGAGGCTCCGCCGCACGAGCTGCGCGCCGAGCTGGAAGCGGCGCACGCGCAGATGCTGGAGCTGCTGGCCGGTCTTGACCAGGCGGCGCTGGACCAGCGTGGCCACCTCAGCTCTGGCGAGGACGGCACGCTGGAGGACGGCTTCCGCCTGGTGGCCCGCCACAAGCGCGGCCACACTCGCGACATCGAGACGGCCCTGGCCCTTCGTCCTTCGGCAGGCTCAGGATGAGCGGGTGTGAACGACCCAGTTAACCGTGCTTGCGGGCCTTGGCCCGCGCGTCGGCGGTCAGCAGCCGCTTCCGCAGACGGAAGGCCTGGGGCGTGACCTCGACCAGCTCGTCCGACTCGATGAAGTCCAGCGCCTGCTCCAGGCTCAGCTTGACGGCCGGCGTCAGCTTGACGGCGATGTCCGACGTGGAGGAGCGGATGTTGGTCTGCTTCTTCTCGCGCGTGATGTTGACCGCCATGTCCTCGGGGCGCGAGTTGAGGCCGACGATCAGGCCTTGGTAGACCGGCGCGCCCGGCTCGACGAAGGTCTGGGCGCGCTCCTGGGAGTTCGCTATCGCGTAGCTGGTCACCACGCCGGGCTCGCTGGCCACGAGCACCCCGTTGCGGCTGCCGCCGATGTCGCCCAGCCACGGCTCGTAGCCGATGAGGCGACTGGCCAGGGAGCTGTGCCCGCGCGTCGCGGTCAGCAGCATGCCGTGGACCCCAATGAGGCCCCGCGTCGGGACGCGGAACTCCAGGCGCACGCCGCCGTGGCCGTCGTGCGTCATGTTCTCCATGCGCGCCAGCCGCTTGCCCAGAATCTCAGTGACAGCCCCCACGTGCTCCTCAATCGTGTCGACCACCAGGTGCTCGACCGGCTCGACCGTCCGACCGTTCTCGGACTTCATGATGACCTCGGGCCGCGACACCTGGAACTCGTAGCCCTCGCGCCGCAGCGTCTCCACGAGGATGGCCAGGTGCAGCTCGCCGCGACCGGACACCAGGAACTCGTCGGCGCTCTCCGTGTCGCTGACGCGTAGGCTGACGTTGGTCTCGAGCTCGCGCAGCAGGCGGGCCCGCAGCTGGCGGGACGTACTGCTGACGGCGTTCTCCCGACCGGCGAACGGCGAGGTGTTCACGCCGAACGCCATGCGGACGGTCGGCTCCTCGATGGCCGCGGCTGGCAGGCCCTCGGGCGCGGTGGGATCGGCGATCGTCTCGCCGATGGCGACGTTGTCCAGGCCGGTCACGGCGACGATGTCGCCAACACGGGCGCTCTGCCGCTGCACCCGAGCCAGCCCGAGGTAGGAGTAGAGGGCGACCACCTTGCGCGGCGTCTCGGCCGGCTCGCCGTCGCGGCCGACGCGCACCACGGAGTCGCCGGGCGCGACCTGGCCGCGGCGGACTCGGCCGATGGCGAAGCGGCCCTGGTGGCTGTCGTAGTCCAACGTCGTGACCAGCAGCTGCAGCGGCCCGTCCTCGTCGCCAGTCGGGGGCGGCACGTGGTCGAGGATGGCGCGGAACAGCGGCTGCAGGTCGCCGGCAAGGGCGCCGGGAGCGGGACCGACACGCCCCTCGCGGGCGACGGCGTACAGCACGGGAAAGTCCAGGTGCGCGTCCTCGGTCGCCAGCTCGAGGAACAGATCCTGAGTGGCATTGAGCACCCACTCCGGGCGAGCCTGCTGGCGATCCACCTTGTTGATGACGACGATCGGGGTCAGGCCGAGCTCGAACGCCTTCTGCAAGACAAACCGCGTCTGCGGCATCGGGCCTTCGGCGGCGTCCACGATGAGCAGGCAGCCGTCGGCCATCCCGAGCACGCGCTCCACTTCGCCGCCGAAGTCGGCGTGGCCCGGCGTGTCGATGATGTTGAGCGTGACGTGCTCGTCGCCCAGGGTGATCGGTACGCCGGTGATCTTGGAGAGGATCGTGATCCCCTTCTCGCGCTCCAGCGGGTTGCCCGTCATGCTGTCGAGGGTGAAGTCGCCCTCGCCCATGCGGGCGTGGGCCAACCCTGCCTGGCGCAGCATCTGGTCCACGAGGCTGGTCTTGCCGTGGTCCACGTGCGCGATGACGGCAACGTTGCGAATATCCCAGCGCAGGATTGGCACGCCAGGAGTTTAACCTGTCCCAGTTGCCCGCCCGATTGTTGTCCGCCTCCGCCCCACGCCGTATGGTGGGAGCGGGTGTTGCGCTCGCTCTCCGGCGTTACCGTCCTGTACCTGCTGGTACTGCTCCTGGCAGGAACGTCGCCGGTTGGGACCGGCCGGGGCGTGCATCGAGACCAGCTGGTCGATCTGCTCGTGCCGCACGTGCACTTTCCGGAGGGTGCCGCCGCGCTGACTGATCGCCCGCCACGGCCGCTCACATCCGATACGTCCTCCGGCCCGTCGCTCGGGGCCGGTGTCGGCGCCGATGGCGCCTCCTTGGGCATGGCGCTCACGCCACCACTGCCCGGCGTCGGTCAGCTCGCCATACCCGCTGACGCGCGCCGGCTCGAGTGTGTCGACGCGCTGTCCCCCGGCAGCTACGCCGACGCTCCGCCAGATCCGCCACCGCCCGCGGCAGCCTAGCCCACGGCTCCGTCGTCCCGCGGCAAGCGGGCATGGATCACCGTTGGTAGCGCGGCTGTCCGACCCGTCCGACCCGCCAGGGTCCACGGCTGGTGGCAGCCCAGACGGGCTGCGTTGAGTGGCGTTCGGATCTCCGACGCCGAAGCGACGAAAGGCACACCTTCATGACACTTACTCGTCTACGTCGATGTCGATGGATTCCCCTTCTCCCAGTGGCCCTCCTGCTCGGGCTGCTGGCGCTCCCAGCAAGCGCGCTGGCCCACGAGCACCGCACGATTGGTGGCGGCAAGTACGACGTCACGGTGGGCTGGGACGCCGAGCCCGCCTACAGCGGCGAGAAGAACGCCGCGTCTCTCCGTGTGGCCGCGGCCGGGTCTGACCCACCTCAGCCGATCGAAGGCGCCGAGAAGACGCTGAAGGTCCAGGTCAAGCAGGGCGCCGCCACCCGCGAGTTTCCCCTGCGGGCGGTCTTCGGCCAGAAGGGCTACTACGTTGCCGACTTCGTGCCAACGCGGGCCGGCGACTACCAGTGGGTCTTCACCGGCAGCATCAACGGTGACGCCGTGAACGAGACGTTCGACACGGCCGACGGCAAGTTCGACAAGGTGAGCCCGATCCAAGATCTCCAGTTTCCCCTGGTCTCCGGGGACACGGCGCAGATCTCGGCCGCGACAGCGGCAGCGCAGTCGGACGCGCAGTCCGCTCGGTCGCTCGCCTACGTGGGCATCGGCCTGGGCGCGCTCGGTCTGCTCGCTGGGCTGGCCGCCTGGGCGAGACGCCCGCGCACGGTCGCCGTGGCCGGCACGCGAGCCGCGGCCGAGCGCGCCTGAGCTGGAGGAGCATCGCCGATGCGCCAGGCGCTGGCCGGTCTCGTCGCCCTCGCCGCTCTGCTAGCGCTGCCCGGCGCGGCCTTCGCCCACGCTCAGCTGGAGAACGCCGACCCGGCGCCCGGCGCCCGTGTCGCGCGGGCCCCGACAGAGCTCCGCCTGAGCTTCAGCGAGCCCGTGGACGCCAGCTTCAGCCAGATCCAGGTGCTGGACGCGCAGAAGCAGCAGGTCGACCGCGGCGACAGCCGCGTCGACCCCGGCGATCCGCGGGGGATGCGCGTGTCCCTCCAGGGCGGCCTGCCGGACGGCATCTACACAGTGGCCTGGCGCACGCTGTCCGCCGCCGATGGCCACACCGTCAACGGCGCCTACCCCATCCTGGTGGGCAACGTCGCGGCCGGCGTGGCCGCCGCGCCGGCGGCCTCCTCGCAGTCCGACTTCTCCCCGGAAACCGCCGTGAGCCGGTGGTTCTTCTACATCGCGGCCAGCGCTATGTTCGGCGCGCTGCTGTCCTGGAAGCTCGTCTTCGCGCCCCTGCTGCGGGGCGCCAACGCGGCGGCCCGCCGGCCCGCGGCCGCCCGCATGCGCACGCTCGTCCTGGCAGCCGGCGTGCTGCTCCTGGTTGCCACCCTGTACGGCGCCGTGGCCCAGGCCGCGTCCGCGGCGAACGTGTCGCTGCTGGCCGCCATCGGCGGGCCGCTGCCGAACATTCTCATGCGCGGCCGCTTCGCTGTCATCTGGTGGCCGCGCCTGGCTCTAGCGCTGATGGCCGTGGCGCTCGTGCGCTGGCAGGACCTCGACGACTGGGGCGGTGACCTGGCTCTGGCCATTCTGCCGGGAGCGCTGCTCACCAGCAGCCTCACCAGCCACGGGGCGGCCCTCGCGTCTGGGCCGTACCTCGGAGTGGCCGTCGACTGGCTGCACTTTCTGGGAGTCGCAGCCTGGATCGGCGGGCTGGCCAGTCTCGTCGTCGTGCTGCCCACGGTGGTCAAGGCCGGAAGCCCCGCCGCGACCGCCGATGGCCGCGTCGGCGACCGGGTTCTCGGGCCCGCCATCCGCCGTTTCTCCCAGCTCGCCGTCGCGTCGGTGGTCGTGATCGCCGTCTCCGGGACGTTCCAGACCTGGCTCGAGGTCGGCAGCTGGGATGGGCTGCTCCAGACGACCTACGGCCGGAGCATCCTGGCCAAGATTGGCTTGATGCTCGTGATGCTGCTGGTCTCCTCGTACAACCTGCTGGTTGCCGGCCCGCGGCTGCTCGTCCTCGCTGGGAAGGCGCTCGGCCAGGCCGCGGTGCTGGCGGGGCGCTTCCGTCTCGCCGTTCGGGTTGAGCTGGCGCTCGCGCTGGTGGTGCTCGGCATCGCGGCGGTGCTGACCGGCTTGACGCCCGGCCGCGAGGAGCTGGCCATCCAGGCCAGCGGCGAAACGAGCGCCGGCCCGGTGGACCGCCCGGTCGACGCCGGTGGGCTGCCCGTCCGCGTGGGAGTGACGCCGGCCGCCATCGGCGTCAACGAGTTCACAGTCGGTATTCCTGGCGCGGACCCGACGGGCTACGAACGGGTGCAGCTCACGCTCACGTTCCTTGATGCCGAGCTTGGCTCGCAGCCCCTGGTGCTCCAGTACCAGCCGGACTCGTCGCCGCCGACGTGGCGCGCCGAGGCGCCACTGCTGTCGCAGGCGGGCCAGTGGCAGGCTGAGCTGCTGATCCGCCGCACCGGCCAGGACGATGCGCGGTCGGCGATCCGGTTCCTGGTCAGCGGCCCGGGCGTGGCGCCGGCGCCCGCCGCGTCGGCCGCCTACCCTCTGCTGCCATCGCCGCTGACGACCATCTCCTACGGTCTCGTGCTGGCCGGTCTTGTCGTGGTCGGAGGCGCCCTGCTGCGGGGCGGTCGGCGGGTCTACCGGACCCAGGCCGCCCTCCTCGGCGCTGGGCTCGTCATCACGCTGTGCGGCGGGTACGTCTACGCCCAGGAGGTTCGCGGTGGCGTGCCCCTGGACGTGAACAACATCCGCAACCCCGTGCCGCCGGACGACCGCTCGCTGGCCGCCGGCGCACGCATCTACCAGACGGATTGCGCCGTGTGCCACGGCGACACCGGCCGCGGCGACGGGCCAGGCGGTATCCGCCTGGTGCCGCGCCCGGCCGACCTGCGGGTCCACATGGCGCAGGGCCACACCGACGGGCAGCTCTTTTACTGGGTGACGTACGGCGTCTCGGGCACCGGCATGCCGGCGTGGCAGGACGGGTTGACCGAGCAGCAGCGCTGGGACGTCATCAACTACATCCGCACCTTCGCCAATCAGTGATCAGCCATCAGCCATCAGCAATCAGTAGCTGCGCGGCATGCCGAGCACGTGCTGGCCCACGTACGCGAGCACCAGGTTGTTGTTGATCGGGGCCGTGAGATAGAGGCGCGTCTCGCGGAACTTCCGCTCCACGTCGAACTCGACGGCGAAGCCGTAGCCGCCGTGGGCGTCCATGGCCGCGTTGGCCGCGTCCCAGGCGGCCTGGCTGGCGAGCAGCTTGGCCATGTTCGCCTCGGCACCGCACGGCTGGCCGGAGTCGAACAGCCAGGCGGCCTTCTGGCGCAGCAGATCGGCCGCTTCCAGCCGCGCGTGCGCCTGGGCCAGCGGGAACTGGACGCCCTGGTTGGCGCCGATGGGCCGCCCGAACACGACCCGGTCCGATGCGTACCGGGCGGCCCTGTCCACGAACCAGCGACCATCGCCGATCGACTCGGCGGCGATCAGTATCCGCTCGGCGTTCCAGCCGTCGAGGATGTAGCGGAACCCCTGGCCCTCCAGCCCGATCAGGGCGTCCGCTGGGACTTCGAGGTCCTGGATGAACAGCTCGGTGGTGTGGTGATTCAGCATGGTGGCGATCGGCCGGATGTCGATCCGCTTGGTCGCGACGGCCTGTCGTAAGTCGACCAGGAACAGGCTCAAACCGCGCGTCTTGTCCCCCAGCTCCTCGTACGGTGTCGTGCGCGCCAGCAGGAGCATGAGGTCGGAATGCTCGGTGCGCGAGATCCAGACCTTCTGGCCGTTGATGACGTACCCGTCCCCGCGGCGCACGGCCGTCGTCTTGAGGCGCGTCGTCTCCGAGCCGGCGTCTGGCTCGGTCACCCCGAAGGCCTGGAGTCGCAGCTCGCCGCTGGCGATGCGCGGGAGGAAGCGCTCCTTCTGCTCGCGCGAGCCGTGCTTCAGCAGGGCGCCCATGATGTACATCTGCGCGTGTGCCGGCGCCGCGTTGCCGCCAGACCGGTTGACCTCTTCCAGGATGATGGCCGCGTCGGCAATCCCGAGTCCGGCGCCGCCGAACTCGGGCGGGATGAGCGCCGCGAGCCAACCCGCCTCCGTCAGGGCCCTCACGAACGCCGTCGGGTACGCGTGCTCCCGGTCGAGCTGCCGCCAGTAGGCATCGGGGAAGTCGGCGCACAGCTCCCGAACGCTGGCGCGGATGGCCCGCTGGTCGTCGCTGGCGGCGAAGTCCATGGTGGCTCCAAGGGTATCCTGCTGCGGATGCTCCAAGAGGTAGCGCGCAGGCGAGGCACCCCGCAACCCGCGTGGCGGCGCGACGCCGTCATCCTGCTGCGGGTGCTGGGCGCGCTGCTGGCCTGGACCGCCGGCGCGGCGCTCGGCGGCCTCGGCCCGTTGGCGCTGCGGTCGCTCATGACGCCCCAGGAGCAGCGCGGACCGTTCGGGACGCTGGCGATCCTGCCGTCGTTCCTCCTGGGGCTGATCGCGCTCCTGGTCTACGTGCGGGTCGTCGACCGTCGACCCATCGCGTCCCTCGGCCTGCGGGCGCGGGGCGCTCGCTCGCAGTGGTTCCGTGGTGCGCTGGTGGGCGGCCTCATGATGGGGATCATCGCCCTCGTCTGGCTGACAGTGGTGGGCGGCGCGTCGGTGCGGGGCAATGGGGACGCGGGGCGCGCCTTCGCCGGTGTGACAGTGGCGCTCCTGGTGTTCATGGTGCAGGGCCCGAGCGAGGAGCTGCTGTTCCGGGGTTACGTGCAGGGAACGATCACGGCCCGCTGGGGGGTATGGGCCGGGGTCGCGGTATCGGCGCTGGTCTTCGGCGTCCTGCACGGGCTGAACCCGAGCTTTGGCGTGGTGCCCGCCGTGAACCTGATCCTGTTCGGCGTGGCCGCCGCCGTGTACAAGCTGGTGGTGGACGGGGGCGGCCTGTGGGGGGTGTTCGCCATCCACACTGTCTGGAACTGGCTGCAGGAGTTCGTCTTCGGGCTGGAGAACAGCGGGACGGCCACCAACCCGGGCAACGTGCTGTTCCAGCTGATCCCGGACAAGAGCCGCCCCAGCTGGGTGTGGGGCGGCGGTTTCGGGCCGGAGGGGACGCTCGGCGCCACCATCGTCCTGGCGGCGCTCGTCGCGGCCCTGCTGCTGGAGCGGCGCGCCCACTCGGCCCGCGTGGCCAGGGCCGCCGCCTGAGCTCAGGCGGGCTGGTACTCTGCCGAGGCGAGTGAGGAGGTTGCGTGCAGATTGGGTTGTTGCTGCGCAGTATGCCGCACGGGGCGTCGCCAACCGGCCCGCCGGTCTCCTGGGAGGAGTTGAAGGACCTGGCGCGGGCCGCCGAGGATGCCGGCGTCGACACGCTGTTCGTGCCCGACCACCTGATCTTCCGCCACTCGGACACCGTCGACCTGCCGCCCGGCGCGTCCCGGGGCATCTGGGAGGCCTGGACCGTCCTGAGCGCCCTGTCGCAGATCACCCGGCGCGTCACCCTCGGGCCGTTCGTCGCCTGCACCAGCTTCCGCAATCCCGCGCTGCTGGCCAAGATGGCCGACGCGCTGGACGCGGTGAGCGACGGCCGCCTCATCCTCGGCCTGGGCGCCGGCTGGCACGAGCCCGAGTACACCGCATTCGGGTATCCGTTCGATCGCCGCGTCAGCCGTTTCGAAGAGGCGCTCCAGATCATCGTCCCGCTGCTGCGCGACGGTCGCGTCGATTTCGCCGGGCAGTACTACCAGGCGCGCGACTGCGAGCTGCTGCCCCGCGGCCCCCGGCAGAGCGGCCCGCCCATCTGGATCGGGGCCCGCATGCCGCGCATGATGGCGCTGGCCGCCCGCTACGCCGACGCGTACAACACGGACGTGCTGCTCGATCCGACCGATTATTCGGGGCTGGCAGAGCGATTTGGCGTCCTGGACGGCGCCTGCCGCGCCGCCGGCCGCGACCCGGCGTCCATGCTCCGAACGTCGGGCTGCTTCCTGGCGCTGGACGGCGCTCAAGCGGGCTCAGCGGGGCTGCCGCCTGGCCACATCGGCGGCTCGCTCGAGGAGATCACCGCCTGGCTGATCGCAGTCAAAGCGCTTGGCGTGCAGCACGCCACGTTCTGGCTGACGCCGTGGACCCGCCGCGGCATCGAACAGCTGGCGCCCATCGTCGCCGCCGCCCACGCCCTCTGACCAGGAAGGGCGGGTCCTAAGCAGGTGGTCCTGAGCCTTGCTTGTGTCCGAACATCTGAGCTCCACCCGCCTAGGATCTTGCCTTTGTTCGCGCTACGCGCTCAGCGTCCGCCCAGCGGGAGCTTGGCGGCGGGCAGCGCCTCGGCGAGGCGGGCGACCACGCCGTCCATGCCCCGGCTGGAGTCCCGGGACTCCGGCGTCTCGGCGCCAAGCGGGGTCCCAGCCACGAAACGGTAGACGTCGGCGGCGCCAAGCATGAGGCCCGGTGGTAGGCCGACGTCCTCGAAGCTGCGGGCGATCTCCTCCATCTCGCCCACCCAGCGGTGCGCTTTGGGTGGCATGCCCGGCAGCGCCGTTGTCACGTAGTCGACGACCCCGCTCAGGCTGCCTCCCTGTTCGGCACGGAGCGGCTCGTCGAGACCCATGGCGCGAGCGGCGACGAGCAGCTCGGTGGCAAGCGCCAGCAGGCCCTTGGTCATCGCGGCATAGCACATCTTGAGGCCCGAGGCGTGGCCCACGACGTCGTCCAGGACGCGCACGTCAAGGCCGTGGTCGTTCAGCTGTGCCAGCTCGGACGCGCCGGGTCCGCTGGCGTAGAAACGGGTTCCGGGTCGCCGCGGTGGCGGTCCGATGATGCCGGCGTCGGCGAAACGACCGCCGGCCTCGACGATGGCCCGCCCGATGGCGCACGCCGTCGACGGCGCAATGGCGTTGCAGTCGGCGTACAGCACCGAGGCACCCGTCGCCTTGATCGCCTCGGCGACGCGCAGCGCCACCGCGTGGGCCGAGGCGGGGACGACGATGCTCAGGATCACGTCCGCCGACTGCACCAGCCCCTCCATGCTGCCGACGTCTTCGAAGCCGGCCGCCTGGGCGAGGGCGCGGGTTCGTGCGCTTCGGCCGTCGAGCGTCGTGAGGGGGCGCACGCCGTGCTCCTCGAGACAAGCTCCAACCGCGTGTCCCATGTCTCCCGGACTGACGATGCCCACACGCATTATCGCCATGCTGTTGTCACAACCCCTTTCCGACGCTGCGTGTCCCGTTTTAGCGAACGAACGCCGTTGTCGTCTCCACCTGGGGCGCGACGATCTGGCCGTCGCTCAGCGACGACAGGCTGCCCGTCGCCACCAGGTCGCCCTCATGCAAGCCGCTGGTCACCTCGGCAGACGTGTCGGTGATGATGCCCAGCTTGATCGCCACCTTGTGGATGGTGTTGTTCGGGTCGATCAGCGCCACCTGGGCGTCCTGGCCAGACGTCGTGGCGCCCGACGTTATCAGGGCGTCCCGCCTCACCACCAGGGCACCCTGTTTCGACGCTGTGGCGATGGTCAGGTTGGCCAGCATCCCCGCCCGCAGCTTGCCGTCGTCGTTCGTCGGCCGGATCTGGGCGGTGGCCGTGCGGTTCCTGGTGTCGATCGTCGGCGACAGGGTCTGGACGACGCCGGTGAACGTCTGGCCGGGGTACGCCGACACCTGGAAGTTCACCGTCTGGCCTTCCTTCACCTGCCCCAGCTGCTGCTCCGGGACGTTGACGACCAGCTCGAGGCCGGGCGGAACGAGCGTGAAGATGGAGCTGGTCTGGTTGACGTAAGCGCCGGGCGACACGAGGCGGTCCGACACCACGCCGTCCACTGGAGCGGTGACCTGGGTCTGTTGCAGCGCCAGCATCGCGGACGCCAGCGCGGCGCGCGCCTGCTCGTAGCTCCCCTGGGCCTGACGCACGTCGTCCTCGGTGTAGGGGTTCTGCCGCGAGTTCAGGTTCGCCTCCGCCTGGACGACGGCCTGCTGCTGCTGCTCGAGGTCGAACTGCGTGTACGGGTTGCGCGCCTTCTCCAGCGCCTGGCGAGCCTGGTCGACGGTCGCCTGCTGCGCGCGAATGTCCTCGTCGGTGTTCGGGTTCTGGGCCAACGCGAGCGCCTGGCTGGCCTGTTCCACGCCCGCCTGGGCCTGGGCGATGTCCGTGTCTTTCGGCCCGCTCTGCAGCTCCTGCAGCCTGGCCTGGTCGCTCGTCAGGCGCTGCTGGGCAGAGACGACGCTCGCCTGGGCGGCCTGCCGCTGCGACTGCTGGGTGCCGTTCTCGATGGCGTCCAGCTTGGCCTGGGCGACCTTGACGTTCTCCAGCGCGTTGGCCAGGTTGGATTCAGCGCTCGCCTTCTGCGACAGCGCCTGTTGCCTGGTTGCCTCGACGCCCGCCGCCTTGAGCGCGTCCAGTCGCGCCTTGGCGCTGCGCACGCTGGCATCCGCCTGCTGGGCCGCGGACTGGAGCTGCGCCTTCGTCGCCGGGGTGCCGCCACTGTTCAGGAGAGCGAGCTGGGCCTGGGCGCTCGCCAGCCCCTGGTTGGCCGCCTCGACGGCCTGGTTGGCAGCGGCCTGGGCGTCGCTACAGGCGCTGCCGTTCGGGGCCGTCCGCTGTCCGGTCAAGGGGTTGACGTTGGCCGCGCACGCGCCTGACACGTTCTGCTCCAGGGCTGTCTGGTTCGCCTCGGCCTGCTGGCGCTGGGACACGGCCTGGGCCACCGCGGCCTGGGCCTGTATCACAGCGGCCTGGGTCGGGTTGTTCGCCTGGTCGATAGCCGCGCGCGCGGAGTTCAGCTGAGCGACGGCCGAGTCGTAAGCGGTCTGCGCCGTCTGGAGGTCGGACACGCTGGAGCCCGACTGGTTGCTGAGGGCGGCGTTGGCCGAGTTGAGTGCGGCCTGGGCCGAGGTGACGGCCGCACGGGCGCTGTCCAGCCCGCTCTGCGCCGCCTGCAGATCGGAGGCGCTGCTGGGACCCAGGGCGAGCAGGGACGCCTGGGCCGACCGTAGCGCGGCCGTATCGCTTTCGACAGTGGTCTGGGCTGCCACCAGCTGATCGTTGGTAGTTCCGGCGAGCACCGCGTCCAGCTTTGCCTGGGCAGCCTCGAGGTTGGCCTGCGCCTGGGCGACGCTCTCGGCGCGCCCGCCGTTCTGGAGAGTCCGCAGGCGCGCCTGGGCGGCGTCCAGCGCATCCCGGGCGCTGATGACGTCCTCGGCTCGCCCGCCGGCGAGGACGTTGTTCAGCTTGGACTGGGCCTGGCTCAGCTGCGATTGGGCGGCGGTGACGTCGTCGTCCTTGCCTCCTGCCAGGACCTGCCGCAGCTTCGCCTCAGCGATGATCAGCGCGGCCTGCTGCTGCTGGACCTGAATCTGGGCTGACGCGTAGTCGAGCTGAGCGACGACGTCGCCCGCCTTCACCTGGCTGCCGATGTCGGCGTAGAGGGTCTCGACGCGGCCGGTGGTCTGGGGCAGCACGGAGATCTGGCCGGTGGCCTTCACGTCGCCGCTGAAGGAGACAGTCTGCTGGATGTCGGTGCGCTGAACCTTCTGGGCAGTCACCGGCATGGCGACCGGTGCGGCAGTGGGCGCGGCGGCGCCGGAGGGACGGCCCCCGCCGCCCGCGCACGCGGTCACCAGGAAGCTGGCGACAAGCAGCAGCGGCGCCGCGGCGCGCGCACCGCCGATCGACCTTGGGTGAAACGGAACGAGTCGCATACGGTGATCTCCTCTACAGGCGCCAGGCGGACACTCGACCACGCCCCGGCGGGCCCCCGTGATTCTGGCGCATGCGCCACCCCGGCACCAGAGCGCATTGAGCGTACGCGACCCGCCGCATACAGGGGGAGCCCGCCTACGGTGGCCCGTAGACGGGCTCCCTTGGCCCGAGGTCGCTCGCGGCGACCAGGGGGTAGAGACTACGAGGAGCGGTCGACGATGTTGAACTCCTGCGTCGTCAGCGTCTCCTGGCCGCTGGACTTCGAGCGCGCGTACACGTACAGGACGCTGTGCTGTGAGGGGTAGTGGGTGGGCACGAACGTCAGCGACCAGTCGCTGCCGCTGATGGTGGCGTCGCCGAGATAGGTGCCGCTCTCGCGGTCACCGTTCAGGTACACCTGCACGCGGTCGACGCTCTGGCCGGAGCCGTGCGGGGCGTTCGGGTCGTACGCCGAGCCGTAGGCGGTGAAGTCGCTGCGCTGGGTCGAGATATTCTCCTGCGGCACCGGCTCGGTGATCGTCAGGGTTGGCTTCCCGCCGCCCCCGGAGGGGCCCGGTGCCGGCGCACCCCCGCCCGCGCTCGCGCCGCCGCCAGCGGCGACCGTGATGCTCGTCGTCTTGTACCACGACCCCTTGCCCGGGGTGTGCCCGTAGACGGCGATGGTGTACGTGCCCGGGTTGAGCGCCCCGGCCGGGATCACGGCGCTGAAGCCGGACGCCGCCAGGTAGCTGTTGCCGAGGGCGTTGCCGACGTCCGGGCGGTTCTGGCCGACGATGCCGCTGCTGGCCAGGACAGTGCCGCCGCTGCCGAGCGTGCCGTTGACCACCTGGACGCCGTCGAAGCCGGCCCAGCCCTGCGCCGCCTTGTCCACCATCCAGCCGCCGACGAGGATCGACGACGACTGGGACACCGTGCTGCCGGCGCCCGGAACGTCGATGTAGCCGTCATAGGTGTTGTCCCCAACGGCGCCGGGGCCCTGCTGCCAGCCCGATTGCTGAGCAGCCGCGGGCGCCGACGGTGCCAGCAGCGCCACGGCCGCTAGCAGCGTCGCGCCGAAGGCGAAGCGACGCTGCGTCCCTGAAAAACCGCTGAGCGGTGCGCGGTCCATACGACCTCCTTCTTACCAGACCTGAGACCTGGCTCTGGTGAGCTCCCCGCACCATTGTACCGAGCGCCCGCCACGCCGAGGCCGGCGCCCGCGGGCTCCTGGCTCCCGGGCGCTACAGCAGAATGAGCAGCGGCTGCTCCAGGAGGCGCGTCAACGCCTGCAAGAAGCGGGCGCCGGTGGCGCCGTCCAGCGCCCGGTGGTCGATCGACACGGTCACGGTGAGGCGGTCGCGCAGGGCGATCTCGCCGCCGTGCTCCGCCGGCTGGCGCGTGACCCCGCCGACGGCCAGGATGGCGGCCTCCGGCGGGTTGATCACGGCGGTGAAGTGCTCAACGCCGAACATGCCGAGATTGCTCACGGTGAATGTCCCGCCGCTGTAGTCCGCGGGCTGAAGCTTGCCGTCGCGCGCCTTGGCCGCCAGCTCGCGGGACTCGCGCGCGATCTGGCCGACGCTCTTCTTGTCGGCGTCGCGGATCACCGGCACGAGCAGGCCGCGGTCCGTGGCGACAGCTATCCCGATGTGCACGCGACCGTGGCGAACCACGCTGTCCTCGGCAAACGAGACGTTGACGTCAGGTACCTGCCGCAGGGCAGTGGCGGCGGCGCGCACGATGAAGTCGTTGATGCTCGTCTTGAGGCCCTCGCCGGCTGCCTCCGCCTGCTGGTTCAGCTGCGCCCGCAGGACGAGCAGATCGGTGGCGTCGACGGTGGCCGTCAGGTAGAAGTGCGGGATCGACGTGGCGCTCTCGACCATGCGCCGCGCAATGGTGCGCCGCATCTGCGAGAGTGGGACGCGCTCGTCGTCCGGCTCCGGTGCTGCCGCCGTGGCGGGCTGGGGCGTGGTGGGCGGGCTGGGCCGGACGTCGGCGGCCGGCGTCGCCGGCTGTCCGTCCGTATCCCCCGGTGAGGCAGAGGAGAGCGCGGCTTCGACGTCGGCCCGGATGATGCGGCCGAGCGGCCCGGAGCCGTGCAGTGAGACGAGGTCGATCCCGTGCTCGGCGGCGATGTGGCGGGCGACCGGGGAGGCGCGGACCTTGCCCGTGCCATCCCCCGCTGGCGCCGGCGGTGGCGGGGCGGGTGCCTGGCCCTCGGACGCGGCCGGTGTGGCCTTCGGCACGGCGGGCGGCGCGGGCTGGCCAGTCTGGTCGGCCGGCGGCTCTGCCTGGGCCGCGTCAGGCTCGGCGGCCGGCGGCGCCGCCGGCGGCGCGGTGGTGGCCCCGCCCTGGCCGATCACCGCCACGGGCTGGCCGATCGGTACAGTGCTGCCCTCCTGCACCAGGATGTCCTGCAGCGTGCCGGACTCGAAGGCCGTGAGGTCCATCGTCGCCTTGTCCGTCTCGATCTGCGCCAGCACGTCCCCGCGCTTCACAGCGTCGCCGGGATGCTTGAGCCACGAGCCGATGGTGCCCTCCTGCATCGTGTCGCTCAGCCGCGGCATGGTCACCTCGCCCACGGCTAGCGGTAGCTCCGCGCTCGGTAGCCGCTGGCGTCCAGCGTGCTCTTGATGGCCTCGATCAGGTTGTACGCGTTTGGCAGCGCCGCCTGCTCCATCACCTTGGCGTACGGCAGTGGGACCTCTGCCTGGGCCACCCGTTTGATGGGCGCGTCCAGGAAGTCGAAAGCGCCCTCCTGGATCGTCGCTGCCAGCTCCGCGCCGACGCCGTAGGAGTACCAATCCTCCTCGACGATGACGGCGCGACTCGTCTTCGAGACCGACGCGATCAGCGTGGGCCGATCGAGCGGGCGCAGCGAGCGGACGTCGATCACCTCGCACGAGATGCCCTGGTCCTGCTCCAGGCGGCGTGCCACCTCGAGCGCCACCACCGACATGCGGGAGTAGGCGACCACCGTGATGTCCGCGCCCTCCTTCAGGATGGCGGCGGTGCCGATGGGGACCAGGTCGGCATCGTCGGCGCCTTGCACCCCATCGACGCCGTCGCTGCTCCCGTTCCTGTCGGGCACGTCGCCTTTGGTGTTGTACAGGGCCAGGTTCTCCAGAAAGATGACCGGGTCGTCGTCCCGGATGGCCGACTTCAGCAGGCCGCGCGCATCCGCCGGCGTGGCCGGCGCGACCACCTTCAGGCCCGGGACGTAGGCGTACCAGGAGCTGAAATTTTGCGAGTGCGTGGCTGCCAGCTGCTGGCCGCCCCCCTCGGGGGTGCGCAGCACCATGGGCACCTTAGCCTGGCCACCGAACATGTAGTGGATCTTGGCCGCGTGGTTCACGAGCTGGTCGGCTGCCAGAAGGGAGAAGTTCACCGTCATGATCTCCACAACCGGCCGGAGTCCCAGCATGGCGGCGCCGATAGCGGCGCCGACGAAGCCCTCTTCCGCGATCGGCGTGTCGATGACGCGCTTGGGCCCAAACTCTTTCAGCAGCCCAGCGGTGATCTTGTACGAGCCCTCGAAGACGCCGATCTCCTCGCCCATGAGCACCACGGCGGGGTCGCGCTGCATCTCGTCGCGCAGGGCGTCGTGCAGCGCTTGCCGGTAGGTGACTAGCGCCACGGAGGCTCCCCGGGCAACGCCGACGGCTGGTTGGGCACCGGAGTGGCGTAGCTGAACTCGAACAGCTTGGCTGCGTCAGGCTCGGCGCTCCCCTCCGCGAAGTCCACCGCCGCGGCGACCGCCGCGTCGACCTCCTCCTCGATCTTCTGCTGGGCGGCGTCGTCCACGACGCCGGCGTCCGCCAGCGCCGCCGCAAACCGGCTCAGCGGGTCCTCCGCCCGAATGCGCTGCAGGTACTCCTCAGACCGGTAGCGGTCGGGATCGACGACCGAATGCCCCTTCAAGCGGTAGCTGTGCAGGTCGAGCAGGGTTGGCACACGCTCCGTGCGCGCCCGCTCGACGGCCTCGCTGACGGCACGGCGCACGGTCAGCACGTCGTTGCCATCGGCCCGCACGCCGGGGATGCCGTAGGCGCACGCCTTCTCGCTCAGCTCGGCGACGGCCGAGCCGGCGGCGACCGGCGTGCCCATCCCGTAGCCGTTGTTCACTATGACGTAGACGATGGGCAGCTTCCACAGGGCGGCCATATTGAGGGACTCGTGGAATGAGCCGATGTTGGTCGTCGCGTCGCCCATCTGGCAGACGACCACGTCGTCGCGCTGCTGCCGGTCCAGCGCCAGCGCCGCGCCGGTGGCTGGCGGTAGCTGGCCGCCGACGATCGCGTAGCCGCCCATGAGCCGCTTGTCCCAGTCGAACAGATGCATGGAGCCGCCCCGGCCGCGCGACACGCCGTCCTCGCGACCGAACAGCTCTGCCATGACGCGGCCCGGGTCGATGCCGCGGGCGATGGCGTACCCGTGCTCGCGGTAGTTGGTGAACAGATAATCCGTGGCACGCATACCGGCGACCAGCCCGACGCAGGTGGCCTCTTCCCCCAGGTTCAGGTGGCAGTAGCCGCCGATGCGAGCCCGCTGGTACATCTCGGCAGTCTTCTCCTCGAAGCGCCGGACCAGCAGCATCTGCCGGTAGTAGCGCCGCAGCTCCCGCGGGTCGGCGCCCGCGAATGCCGCTGTCGAGCGCTTTCGGTGTGGCCCAGCCACCGGGCCGTTCTGGCTGCGGCGCGCCGGGGCGCCCCGCGCGGAGCCGGCCGGGCTCACCAACAGCCTCGCGGGGGCCAGCCTGAGCGCGAAGCGCGAACAGGGGCAATGCCTGGGCAGGTGGAGCCCAACTGATCAGAAACAACCAAGCCTTGTGTCCACCTGCTCAGGCAGGACTTATCGACCGGGCGAATGGCACGCATCACTGCCTTCAATGGTAGCCGACGACATCTCCGGCCGGAGCTGTTCGTTCCTCACCTCCGGGAGGGCGGCCCGACCGTGTCGCGGAGGCCGTCGCCGGCGAGGTTGAAGCCGAGCACGGTGAGGAAGATGGCGATGCCCGGGAAGGTGGCCACGTTCGGGTTGCTGAACATGTACTGGCGCCCCTCGCCCAGCATGGAGCCCCACTCGGGTGTCGGCTGCTGCACGCCCAGCCCGAGGAAGCCGAGGCCGGCGGCGGTCAGCAGCGTGGCTCCCAGCCCGAGGGTCGCCTGGACCACGACCGGCGCGACAGCGTTTGGCAGCACGTGGCGCCAGATGATCCCGGGGTCGGTGCAGCCCAGACCGCGGGCCGCGTCGACGTACGGCGCCCGGCGGATCGCCAGTGTGCTGGCGCGCACCAGGCGCACGAACGCCGGCACGACGCCCAGGCCGACGGAGAAGATCACGTTCTCCAGCCCGACGCCGAGCACGGCCACCAGCGACAGCGCCAGCAGGAAGCCCGGGAACGACAGCAGCACGTCGACCACGCGCTGGACGGTCAGGTCCACCCAGCCCCCGTAGAAGCCCGAGATGGCGCCGAGCGGCACGCCGACCGCCAGCCCGATGCCGACGGCCGCGAAGCCGATGAGCAGCGAGTAGCGCCCCCCGTACACCAGCCGCGCCAGGATGTCCCGCCCGAGGTGGTCCGTGCCCAGCGGGTGGGCCAGGGACGGGTCCTTCAGCGCGTCGCCCAGGTTCGTCAGCTGTGGGTCGTAGGGCGAGACGAAGGGCGCCACCAACGCCAGCAGCGCCAGGGCCACCAGGACGACGAGGCCGACGACGGCGCCCCGGTGCTGGCGGAAGCGGGTCCATCGGTCGCGGTGGGCGCGTCTCGGCTGCCAGCGAGCTGGTGCGATCGCTCGGGGCGGCACGGATTCCACGTCCGGTGTGGTGGTGGCCATGGCGGTCAGCCGTAGTGGATGCGCGGGTCGACGTAGGCGTACAGCACGTCCACCGCCAGGTTCACGAGGATGAACAGAGACGAGAAGGTCAGCACGACACCCTGGACCACCGGGTAGTCGCGCGCGAACAGCGCGTCCACCAGCAGCTGGCCCATGCCCGGCCACCCGAAGACGGTCTCGGTGAGCGCCGCGCCGCCCAGCAGGGTGCCGAATTGCAGGCCCACCACTGTCAGTACCGGCAGGAGCGCATTGCGCAGCACGTGCGCGTACAGGACGGCCCGGTCACGCAGGCCCTTGGCGTGGGCCGTCCGGACGAAGTCGGCGCGCAGCACGTCGAGCACCGTCGAGCGCGTCATCCGGGCGATCAGGGCCACCGAGAACGCGGACAGTGTGATAGTCGGCAGCACCCACGCCAGCGGGTCCTCCGTGCCGGCGGCGGGCAGCCACTGGAGGCGGATGGCAAAGATGATGATCAGCATCAACCCGAACCAGTAGACCGGCATCGACACGCCGAACAGCATGCAGGCCGAGATCAAGTAGTCGAGGCGGCCGTTCTGGCGCAGCGCCGCCACAGCGCCGGCGCTGATCCCGACGACCGCGGCGACGGCGATGCTCGAGCTGGCCAGGACGATGGTCCAGGGGAGGCGGGCCAGCACCTCGGAGGCCACGGGCTGCCCGGTGCGCGCCGACGTTCCCAGGTCGAGGTGCACCAGCCGCCACAGGAACGTGAGGTACTGGATCACGGCCGGCTGGTCGAGCCCCAGCTGGTGGCGCAGCTGCTCGACGTCGGTCTCGCTGGCCAGCAGACCGGCGATGACCCGCGCCGGGTCGCCGGGCAGGAGTCGCACCATGAGGAAGACCACCAGCGAGACGCCGAGCAGGGTCGGCACGGCGGCCACGAGGCGACGGGCGATGTAGTTCAGCAAGGAGCCGCGGCGTGGGGGGTGATAGTGATAGTGCTGGAGGGCGCTTCAGCAGCCGCCCGGTGGCTATCGTACCCCTTTGGTGGGGTCGGTCCGTGCGTGCTGGCCTGTCCGGCCCGCGCTGCGACGCTCAGGCCGGTTCGGCGTAGACGGCGTCGAACTTCTCGGTTGGCAAGCTGGTGATCCCCTTGACGCGGGTCGAGTGCACGATTGGGAAGCTGGGCACCCACAGGAAGATCCAGGGGGCGTCGTCCCAGACGATCCGCTGGGCCTCGGCGTACAGCTGCTGCCGTTTGTCCTGGTCTGGCTCCCGGGCGGCCTGGTCGACCAGATCCTCGGTGCGCGGGTTGGTGTAGTGGCTCGTGGCCAGGCCCCGTGGTGGCCAGCTGCCCCGGGTGAACTGGGCCATCTGCTGGGAGGCGTCGAGGAACCCGGGCGCCCAGCTGAACAGGTGCATGTGGGCGGTGCCCTTGTCTTCGGGCACGTTGATGGCGGCCAGGTAGGACGCCCAATCGTAGCCCGTCAGGTCGGTGCCCGTGCCCACCTCCCGCAGGTTGGCGGCGATCGCCTGCGCCACCTGGGCCGACTGCGCCTCCTGCATGGATCGCCCGGTGGGGTGGATGAACTTCAGCTGTAGCTGCGGCGTGCCGCCCTCGGTGAGCAGCTGCCGCGCCCGGCCCGGGTCGTGGGTGTACGGCCCGGTGCTGGTGTGGCCGAACACCGTCGGCGCCATGGGCGCATCCAGCGGCGTCGCGCCGTCGAACAGCACGCTCTTGATGATGGACTCGCGGTCGACCGCGTAGTTCAGCGCCTGGCGCACTTTCTTGATCGACAGCGGCGTCCCCCCCGGCAGCGTCAGGTCCATGGCGACGAAGGCCGTCCGGCTCGTCGGGGCCAGCAGCACGGTGAGCGTCCCGCTCTTCTGGAGCGACGGCAGGTCGGACGCCGGCGGCAGGGTCGCCATCTCCACCTGGTTGGCCAGCAGCAGGCTCTCCCGCGTGGCCGCCTCGGCCACGATGCGCACCTGCACCCGCCCGTAGTACGGCTTCTTGCCCCAGTACCCGTCGAAGCGGTCGAGCGTGACGCTCTCCCCCTTGCGCCGCTCCCTGAAACGGTACGGGCCCGTGCCAACCGGCTCGTCGTTGTTCGAGTCGGGAAACTTCCGCGCGTGGCTCGGCGCCACGATCCCGACCTGCGTCCCCGCGAGGTAGCTGATCAGAGGCGGAAACGGCGCCCGCAACGCGACCCTCAGCGTGAACGCGTCAACGGCTGTTATTGCCTCCACCAGGGTGGCGTCGAACGGCCCCCGCAGGGGCACGGTCAGCTTGGGGCCGATGGTGCGCTCGAGCGACAGCCGGGCCGCCTCCGCGTTGAAGTCGTCGCCGTCGTGGAAGACGACGCCGCGACGGAGCGCGAAGGTGTACGAGCGACCGTCCGGCGACCGCTCCCACTTCTCGGCAAGCCCCGGTCCGGCGGTGCCGTCGGGCCTCAGGCGCACCAGCGGCTCCACCATGAAGTCGACGATGTTCTGGACGGTGGTCGTCGTCTGGCCCGCCGGGTCCAGCGTGTCGGGATCGACGTCGACGGCGATGCGCAACGTGGGCACCGCGGCGGGCGTGGCGACGGCTGGCGGCGTCGCCAGCCCGGCCGGCTCGGGCGCGGCGGTGGGCGTGGTCGCCTGGACCGGCGGCCCGGTCCCCGCCGGCGCCGGACCGGGAGCCGGCGTCTCGGCTGGGGGCGGCGCCAGCTGGCAGGCGGCGCCCAGGCTGCCGGCCACGCCGGCCGCCACCAGCCCCAGGAGCGCACGCCGCGTCACCACGAGACTACCCCGGATCGCGAACGTCCTCGAACGTGGCCACGACGACATTGTGGAGTGCGCCGCCTACGTCGCGCACCTCGTGCAGGTACACGTTCTGGATCGGGTTGTGGCTGGCCGGGTCGAAGCGGAGCGGGCCGCGGGGAGTCACCATCTGCGATGCCTCGAGGGCGCGGACCAGGCCGTCGCGATCGCTCGTGTCCCCGTTGACGCGGTCAACGGCCTCGACGATGCAGCGCGCGGCGTCGTACTGCTGCACGACGTACGTGTCTGGCCGGCGCCCGTAACGGCCGGCGAAGTCGGCGATCAGCGTGCGGTTCGCCGGGGTGTCGAGGCTCCAGGCCCACGGCAGGGCGCCACGGGCCCCCAGCGCCGCCCCGCCCTCAGCCGCCAGGAGCCCTTCGTCGACGTACTCGCCCGTGCCGAGCAGTGGCACGTCCCCCCGCAGCCCAAAGAGCTGGTACTGCTGCGTAAACGTGACCGCGTCGGCGCCGGCGAAGGAGCAGAAGACGACGTCCGGTCTGGCCGCCGCGATCCGCGGCAGGAAGGGGCCGTAGTCGATGCTGTCCGGCTTCGGCAACAGCACGTCGAGCACGCGCCCGCCACCGGCGCGGAAGCTGGCGCCGAAGGCGTCGGCGGCCTCGTGGCCGGCGAGCGTTTCGGGTACGACGATGTAGCACCGCTTGCCCAGGGCCTGCGCCGCCCACTCGCCCGCCGGGGCGCTGTTCTGCCACACGGAGGCGCTGGTCCGAAAGATGGCTGGGCTCCGCAGCGAGCGGGTGATCTCGTTGCCGGTGGCGCCGGCGACGACAGCGATCCGCCCGGCGGCGTGCAGGTAGTCCCGGGCGGCGTAGGCGGTGGCGGTGTGGACGATCCCCGTCACCACGTCAACGCGGTCGTCCTCGACCAGCTTGCGGATGCGGCGCAGGCCGACGCTGGGGTCGTCCGTCTCGTCCGCCAGCACCACGTCGATCGGCCGCCCCCCGGCGCTCCGGCCGATCTGGTCGAGGTACAGCGCGAGGCCGTCCCGCATCTGGGCGCCGGCCGCGGCGTAGGCGCCCGACAGGGTCGCGACCAGCCCGATCCTCAGTGGCCTGTCGCGGCCGCCAGCCGGCTGCGCCGGTGCCGTCTGGGCGGGCGCGGTCGGCAGCGGCGCCGGAGTGGCCAGGACGGCCGGACCGGTGTCGGCGCAAGCCGCCAGCAGCGCCCCCGACGCGCTGGCCAGGCCGGCCAGGCGCAGGAAGGCGCGCCGGCTGGCACGCCCGGCGGGCGGGTGGTGGGATGTCATCAGTCGCGATAAGGGCGGTGGCGCTGCTCCGAGCCCGGGACACTATCCACCATCCAGCATCCAGCACCCGTCCGGGTGGAGCAGGCAGCGTTCGCGCTAAACTCAGCAGCACTGCCCATGAGCGCACGCACGCTGTTCGAGAAGATCTGGGATGCCCACGTCGTCCGCGAGGAGCCGGGTGAGCCGCCGCTCCTGTACATCGACCTCCACCTCGTCCATGAGGTGACGTCACCTCAGGCCTTCGAAGGGCTGCGCCTGACCGGCCGGCGGGTGCGTCGCCCCGACCTCACCATCGCCACGGCCGACCACAACGTGCCCACGTGGCGCGGCCGTCTCCCCGTGGACGACGAGATCGCCAAGGCCCAGCTCGACGCCCTGGAGCGCAACTGCGCCGAGTTCGGTGTCCGTCTCGAAGGGATGTTCAGCCCGCGGCAGGGGATCGTACACGTCATCGGCCCCGAGCTCGGGCTCACCCAGTCGGGCATGACGGTGGTCTGCGGCGACAGCCACACGAGCACACATGGCGCCTTCGGCGCGCTCGCCTTCGGCATCGGCACCAGCGAGGTAGAGCACGTCCTGGCGACCCAGACGCTGCCCCAGCGCAAGCCGAAGACCATGCTGGTGCGCGTCGACGGCGACCCGCCGCTCGGCGTGACCGCCAAGGACATCATCCTCGGGATCATCGGCCAGATCGGCGTTGGTGGCGGTGTCGGCCACGTGATCGAGTACGCCGGCGCCGCTATCCGTGGCCTCTCGATGGAGGGCCGGATGACCGTCTGCAACATGAGCATCGAGGCCGGCGCCCGGGCGGGCATGATCGCGCCCGACGAGGTGACCTACGCCTACGTGGCGGGCCGGCCGCACGCGCCGCGGGGCGCTGCCTGGGAGAAGGCGCTGGACTACTGGCGCGGCTTGCCGACCGATCCGGCCGCCTGGTACGACCGCGTGGTGGACGTGGACCCGGCGCGGCTGGTGCCCCACGTGACCTGGGGTACCAACCCGGGCATGGTGGCGCCGATCACTGGCCGCGTCCCGGACCCGGCCGACGCCCGCTCCGAGGACGACCGCCGCGCCATGGAGCAGGCCTTGCGCTACATGGACCTGAAGCCGCTGACGCCCATCGCCGACATCGCCCTCGACCGGGTCTTCATCGGCTCCTGCACCAACGCCCGCATCGAGGACCTGCGCTCGGCGGCGCGCGTCGTCCGCGGGCAGAGGGTGCATCCCAGCGTGCGGGCGATGGTGGTGCCCGGGTCCATGCAGGTGAAGTTTGCGGCCGAACGCGAGGGCCTCGACGACGTCTTCAAGCAGGCCGGCTTCGAGTGGCGCGAGGCCGGGTGTAGCATGTGCCTCGGCATGAACCCGGACATCCTGGCGCCTGGCGAGCGCTGCGCCAGCACGTCCAACCGCAACTTCGAGGGCCGTCAGGGCAAGGGCGGCCGCACACACCTCGTCAGCCCGCCCATGGCCGCGGCGGCCGCCATCGCCGGCCACTTCGTGGACATTCGCGACCTGATGCCGAACGCGGCCGAGAGCTGAGCCTGTGGAATCGTTCACCGTCCACACCGGCCTGGCCGCACCGCTCGACCGCGTCGACGTCGACACGGACCAGATCATCCCGAAGCAGTTTCTCAAGAGCATCGCGCGCACGGGCTTCGACAAGGGCCTGTTCTTCGACTGGCGGCGACGGCCAGACGGATCGCCCGATCCCGATTTCGTGCTGAACCAGCCGCGCTTCCAGGGGGCGACCATCCTGGTGGCGGGCAGGAACTTCGGCTGCGGCTCGTCGCGCGAGCACGCCCCCTGGGCGCTCCAGCAGGCGGGTTTCAAAGCGGTCATCGCGCCCAGCTTCGGCGACATCTTCCGCAACAACTCGCACCAGAATGGCTTTCTGCCGGTCGTGCTGCCGGAGGCCACGGTGCACGACCTGCTTCGACGAGCGCAGGACGAGCCCGGATTCCGGCTGACCATCGACCTGGAGAGCCAGACGGTGTCGGACGACCGCGACGCGCTGGCGTCGTTCGACATCGACCCGTTCGTCAAGCACAGGTTCCTCAATGGGCTCGACGACATTGGCTTGACGCTCCAGCACGATGCCGACATCGCCCAGTTCGAGGCGGGCCGCTCGCCGCTGCTGCCGAGCACCATGGCGGCGCCCGCATGAGGCGCCTGCTGCTGCTGCTCATCATGGGCGGTGGCGCGGGCTTCTGGTGGCTGCGCCGCGCCGGCCGCGCTGGCGACGCCGCGCCCGAGCCGGCTGGTGGCAATGCCCCGTACCAGCAGCCGCGGCTGGGTGGCGAGATCGCCCCCGAGCTGCTGGAGATCCTGGCTTGCCCGCTCGACAAGGAGCGGGTCGAGCGCGCCGGAAACTTCCTGGTGTGTCAACAGTGCCAACAGCACTACCCGATCCGCGACGGCATCCCGGTGATGCTGGTGGACGAAGCGTTGACCCCCGAGCAAGCCGCGACGGCCCGCTAGCGTTGGACGCCGGCGGAGCCGAGTAGCCGCCCTTCGTCCTTCGGCAGGCTCAGAATGAGCTCATGATGAGCGGACGTGCCCAATCCGGGTTGGCCTGCGGCGACGTGCGCGTGCCGATGACAATGGAGCGGCTGGCGGCGGGCGCGCATGCGCGCTGACTACGTCGTCCGCCGCTTCGGCGTCTTCGTCCTGATCGTGTGGGCCGCCGCCACTATCAATTTCGTGCTGCCGCGGTTGACGCACCAGGACCCGTTCCGCGTCGTCATGCTCCGGAACGCGATGTCCGGCGGCGCCATCCCGCATGGGCTCGACGAGATGACCGAGAGCTACGACGCCCAGTTCGGCCTCGACCGACCACTGTGGCAGCAGTACTTCACGTACGTGGGCGGAATGCTGCGGCTCGACTTCGGCTACTCGCTGTCGAGCTACCCCCAGCGGGTGAGCGACATGATCGGCGTCGCGCTTCCCTGGACCATCGGGCTGCTGCTCGTGTCCACTGTGCTGTCCTGGGTGGTCGGCTCCCTGTTGGGTGCCATCATGGGCTGGGGCAAGGCGCCGACGCTGCTCCAGTTTCTGATGCCGCCGCTGCTCGCCCTGCATGCGCTGCCGTACTTCGTGCTGAGCCTAGTGCTCATCTACCTGCTCGGCTTCCGGGCGCAGCTCTTCCCGCTCGCCGGCGGCTACACCACGAGCACGATGCCGCAGATGACGCTCGCGTTTGCCCTCGACGTCATCCACCACGCGATCTTGCCCGGGCTGTCGATCGTGCTGGCCTCGTTCGGGGGCTGGGCGCTGGGAATGCGGGCCATGATAGTCACCACGCGCGGCGAAGACTTCATGCTGTTCGCCGAGGCGAAGGGCCTGAAGAATGGTTCCATCTTCCTGCGCTACGCGCTGCGCAACGCGCTCCTGCCGCAGACGACGGCGCTGGCGCTATCGCTCGGCCAGTCCGTGTCCGGATCGGTGCTGGTGGAGACCATCTTCTCCTACCCCGGGATCGGGACGCTGCTCTCCCACTCGATCCGGGCCTCGGACTACCCGCTGGTAGCGGGGCTGGTGTTCATCATCATCGTCGCGATCGGCGGCGGCACCCTGCTGCTGGATCTGCTGTACCCGGTGCTCGACCCGCGGATCACGTATCGGAAGGCGTGACGACTACCTCCAGGGGCAGTCGCAGCTCGAACAGGTCGCGCGGGGCGCCGTCCAGACCGTGCCGAACGTCGCCGCCGTGGGCCAGAGCGATGCCCCGCGCGGTGTAGAGCCCGAGGCCGGTGCCGGCATGCCCCACTTCGGCCGCCGCCCGACCGCGGTAGAAACGCTGAAACAACCGCGGGACCTCCGCGGCGTCCGGCCCGCGCCCAGCGCCCGTGATGCCCAGGTGGACGCACCGCGGCCGCTGGCTGACCTCCACGACCACGGGCTGCGCCTTGTCGCCGTACAGCAGCGCGTTCTCGATCAGCGCCCGGAGCGCGCGCACGAGACGCTGCTGATCCCACATGCCGACACAGCCGTCGGCACCGTGGACCTCGAGCGGCCGAGCGCCGTACTCGCCCGCCAGCGCCTGGGCCCGTTCGGCGGCGAGCTGGATGACGTCGCTGAGGCAGACGCGGTCGAGCCGCAACACCATGCGCCCCGAGGCAATCCGGGCCGCTTCCAGGAACACCTCGAGCAGCTCCGTCATGCGGTCGGTCTGTTGGACCACCGTCTCGACGCGGCGGGCCGCGGCATCCAGGTCGCCGCGGCCTACCTGGCGCAGCGCCATCTGGGCCGAGGCGCGCACCACCGCGACCGGGTTGCGCAGATCATGCGCAACGACGTTCATGAACTCGTCCAGGGGAGGGGCTTCGCCCCTGACATCGCTCTGCGCCAAACCGGCCTCGGGGGCCTATTTGCAAACTTCGGGCCACCCGACCCGCCGAGCGGCTGGCCGAGGCCGGCTTTTCGCCCGTGTCAGCCCGTTTTCAGCAGCCCCGATGCATCCGGCACACCGACCTGGTGGTAGCGCTGGAACAGCGCGCCCCACTCCGTGTGCGCCAGCCACGACTCGAACGTGCGGCGGTCGCGCACCGGCCAGCGGTAGTAATCGTGGTACACCTCGGAGCCGAGGATGAAGGCGTTGACCAGTGGCGTCCGCATGAAAATGTTCTGGATCGGCTTCAGCGGACCGAACCAGACGATGTCCCCGATGCGGCTCGCGCCATTGTCGCCGACGCTGAATCCCCACGACTCCTGTGCGAGATCCGCGTCGCCGGCGAGCTCGATGAACCGTGGGTCGCCGATGCCGAGCCCGGCCTCGTGGGCGAGTCGGATGTACGGGATCGTCATCGGGTCCATGCCCATCAGCTTCGCCGCCACGGCGTCGATAGCAACCTGGTCACCGGCGCCGAGGATCACGCCCTTGACCACGGGGAACATCGTGCGCGGGCCCGGGCCGTTACCGGCGGTGGTGCCGTCCATGACCGCGAACAGGCCGCTGTGGATCTCGCGCTGGATGGCCAGAAGATCTACCAGGGTCTCGTGAATCCAGCTGTGGGTATAGTGCCGCCGTGTGTTCAGAAGACCACCAAAAGCGTTCTTCATCGCTCCGGTGGTCGTCGTGTAGATGTGGCACTTTATAGTGGGCAGGTGAACGATGTTCTTACCGAAGAAGAAGTCCGGGACATGGATGCCCTCAGGAAAGATCTTGTGCAGGACCAGCATGGACGCCTTCGGCTGGTAGTGCACCCACCGCATGTCCTCGTCTCGGAAGTTGTACCGAACAGGCACGCCGTAGTGGCGGAAGATCGGAACGTAGCCGTTGAGGTCCTCCCCCTTGAAGGCGTCGGTGACAACCGTCTTGTTCTGCACGCAGACCTGGTCCACGTAGCCCCGCGCGTTCAACGCCTTGATCGTCCCCTCGAGCTGCCAGGGCGTCGTGTTGGCCGCCGGGAATGGGAAGTGCCACGAGATGTTGTCCTTGAGGATGGTCGTGACACCGGGTGCCAGGTGGGCCGGCGCCTTCCCCAGGTCGAACAGACGATCGTAATCGTCAAGGACGCGCTCCGGCGTGGTCCGTAGCGCGGCGACGACAGCTTTCGAGCCCATGATGCCGTCGACTATACCAGTGGCGCCATGGTGAGCCTGTCGCGGTCTCCAGCTCCATCGACCCTGTACCGGCCGCCGTTTGCCTGGGTCAGGCAGATGGGGCTCCTGGTTCTCCCCATCGCGCTGCTCGGGACCGGCCTGGTGCTGCTGGCTCTGGTGCGCCAGGAGCCGGTGGCCTGGGGCACGCTCGCTGGCGCCGGGCTGTTCGCCGCCGGGCTACTCGCCGCCAGCGGGTGGTGCTCCTGGCGTCTGCCCTTCGCCGATCGGCTGCTTCTGCCGATCGCCGCGGTGCTGGCCAGCCTGGGCCAGCTCATGACGTCGCGCCTGGAGCCCGCCCTCGGCCCGCGTCAGGGGGTCTGGGTCCTCATCGGATTGGCCGGGCTGGTGGCGGTCAGCCTGCTGCCGTCGGCCGGCTGGCTGCGGGCCTACCGCTACACCTGGGCGACCCTCGGCCTGCTCCTGCTGGTGGTGACGCTGGTCTTCGGCTCCGACCCCAACGGCAGCGGGGCGCGTCTCTGGCTCGTGGTCGGCCCTGTCAACTTTCAGCCGATGGAGCTGGTGAAGCTGCTGCTCGTGGTGTTCCTGGCGTCGTACCTCGAGGAGTACCGCGAGCTGCTGTCGCTGGGCGGGCGCAGGCTCGGCCCGCTCTGGCTGCCGCCACTGCCGTACCTGGCACCCTTGCTCACCATGGTCGGCGTGGTGCTGGCCATCTTCTTCTGGCAGAAGGACCTCGGCCCGGCCCTGCTGTTGTCCACCCTGCTGCTGGTGATGCTGTACATGGCGAGCGGACGCATGAGCTACGTCGTCATCGGCCTGCTGCTGCTGCTGGTGGCCAGCGTGGTGGCCGACCGGGTCTTCGCGCACGTGCACGTGCGGGTGGTTAACTGGCTGGACCCGTGGTCTCAGGCGACCGGCACCGGCTACCAGCTCGTCCAGGGGCTGTACGCGCTGGGCTCGGGCGGCGTCCTGGGCGCCGGGCTCGACCTGGGCTCGCCCCGCTACATTCCCGCCGTGCATACCGATTTCGTCATCGCGGCGGTCGGCGAGGAGCTCGGGCTGGCTGGGACCCTGGCGGTGGTGGCGCTGTTCGTCCTGCTGGTGGCGCGGGGGTTTCGCGTGGCGCTGCGCGCCCGCTCCGGCTTCAACGCGCTGCTGGCGGCCGGGCTGACGTCGGTGGTGGCGTTGCAAGCGCTCATCATTCTGGCCGGCACGCTGGCGCTCATCCCGATGACCGGCATCACGCTGCCCTTCGTCTCGTACGGCGGCAGCTCGGTGGTCGCCAACTTCCTGCTGGTCGGTCTGCTGCTGCTGGTATCCGACGAGGAGGAGAGGCCGGCGCGTGCTGACGCTTACCCGGTTACGCTCAAATGACTGACGACGTGCGCGGCAACATCAGCCGCACGGCAGGGGTCCTGGTCGCGGGCTTCTTCGTGATCGCCCTGGCGCTCGGCTACTGGCAGGTGTGGCGAGCGGCCGACCTGGGCGGCGACCCCGCCAACCCGCGCGTCGCCGACGCCCGGCTGAGCCAGCCGCGCGGCCGCATCCTCGATCGCACAGGTCAGCCTCTGGCGTGGTCGGAGGCGACGCCCGCGGGAACGCGGCGCCGCTACGCGGACCCGTCGCTGGTGCACACGATCGGCTTCCACAGCGACCGGTTCGGCGACACGAACCTGGAGGCCGTGTACGACGCAGGGCTCCGTGGCGAGCGCCCGGCGTCTGCCCTGGACCGACTTGACCAGGAGCTGTTCCGTCGGCGCCCGTCGCCGAACGACCTGGTGACCACCGTCGACCGGCGCATCCACGACGCCGCCATCGCCGCGCTGGGCGACGCGGACGGCGCCGTGGTGGCGCTAGAGCCGCGAACGGGGGCGGTCCTGGCGCTGGCATCGCGACCGTACTTCGACCCGAACGCCTCGGACGCGCAGTTGGCGCAGGTGCAGAACGACCCGAGCCAGCCGCTTTTCAATCGGGCGATCCAGGCGACGTACGTGCCGGGGTCCACCTTTAAAGCCGTGACCGCCGCCGCCGCGGTCGACCAGAAGCTGGTGAACCTCGACGTGCCGTTCAGCTGTACGCGGGCGGTCCTGGTCGGCGGCTACAGCGTGGACTGCCGCAACAGCCAGCACGTCCCGCGCCTGACCTACCAGCAGGCGTTTGCCTGGTCGTCGAACCGCACCTTCGGCCTCACCGGCATGCTGCTCGGCTTCCCGGGCCCGATCAATCCGTGGCTGGACGACAATCCACCTGGCGAGTACCCGTGGGCGCGGCCCGGCGCGACTGTCGACGCCAGCGCCGCTCGACTCGAGGACTACGCCTCTCGCTTCGGGTTCACCCACGTGATCCCGTTCGACCTGCCCGTGGCGCCGAGCCAGCTGAAGGGCCCTGCCACCAGGTGGACTCCCGAGCTCCTCGTCCAGACGGCCTTCGGCCAGGGCGAGCTGGCGGCGACCCCGCTCCAGATGGCGCTCGTGGCCGCGGCCATGGCGGACGACGGCAAGGTGCCCGCCCCGTACCTGGCCGCGGAGCTGCGGTCGCCCTCGGGCGGCGTCCGCCGCCTGCACGAGCCTGGCCAGAGCTTCTCGTCGGCGATGTCGGCGGCGACCGCCAGGAGCTTGCGGGCCTTCATGGTCGAGGGGGTGCGCAACGGCTACGCGGCCAAGGCGGCCATCCCGGGCGTGGCGGTGGCTGGCAAGACCGGCACAGCCGAGGTGGGCGATGGGACGTCGCACTCGTGGTTCATCGGGTTCGCGCCCGCTGAGGATCCGATAGTTGCCGTGGCGGTCATCATGGAGCACCAGGGCTCGGGCTCCGACTTCGCCACGCCCGTCGGCCAGAAGGTCATGCAGGCCGCCCTCCAGGCGCTGAAGACGTAGCCGTTACCGCCCAGAGTCGCCGCGGCCCGATCCGGATGCGCGGTTTACTTCCCTCGTGCCCGCTCGCATCCCGCCGCGTGCGTACATATTTCGGGACCGCGGTGCGACACGCGAGCCCGTTCTAGAGCGGCCAGCCGCTGACTACAGGAGGGGTGGAACGGACCAGCTCCCACACTGGGCCGGCCCCGGCGGGTGCATGGTACTGCCCAGCACGTGTGGAAATCGGTGTGGGTGGTCTCCCTGCTCCGGCGGGCGCAGGCTGTGGCGATTGGGACTCCCAGCAGCCGCAGGGGACTCGTGGCGCCCGTGAGGACGGACACAGGGGTCCGCTCCACGGCAGGACAGGCGACACACGCAGCAGTCAGGCTCGGCGAAGCGTCACCTCGATCCCACTGCCCAGCGGCACCGGCTGACTCTGCGCGTTCGGATGCGACCGCGCCTTCTGGACATAGGCGTCGATTCCTGGCATACCCGCCCCACGATAGGGGACGTTGTCGGCGACGATCAGTCCGGCAGGGCGGAGCCTCGGGAACACCAGATCGAAGTAGGCAGGATAATCGTCCTTCCACGCGTCGATCAGCACCAGATCGAAAGGAGTCTGAAGCCGCGGCAATTGCTCGAGGGCATCGCCTTGGATGACGCGCACCGTCCTCTCGAGACCGGCCTGGGCAACGCGCTGGCGGATACGTTCAGCTTTGGCGGGCACGTTCTCTAGGCTGATCAACAGCCCGCCATTTGCTTCCACCGCCTCGGCGAGCCACATCGTAGAGTAGCCAAAGGAGCCACCCACTTCGACCACTGCCTGCGCGCCCGTGGCACGGGCGAGCGTGTTCAGGAACAAGCCTGTCTCTGGTCCGACGGCGAGCATGCGCTCCTCCAACGGTCGCGCCGGACCGTGCTCCCCGTGGGACTCGGTCAGTCGTTGCTGTTCCAGCTCGTCGAGCGTGTCGCGGATAGCGCTTCGCATCAGGGAACTAGTCTACGCTCCGGCAGTCGTGCGCGCCGCTCAGCAGGTTCTCTCGGGTGTGCGGCAGAGTTTTGCGTAGACGTCGCTCCTCGTTCTCGCGAGCGGGCGGATCCACCTGGAGAAGCCAAGTCGCGCGCAAAAGTACGCCGCACACCCGGTTCTCTCGGAGTCTCCAGACGTGCTCCTCAGCCGACGCGAGCTCCTCCTCACTCGTGATCGGCCGCGGCGGATAGCCCATCAGCAGGGCCTTGTACTCATCCTCGTTGAAATCAGGGGTCACAGGTCGGCGATGCGGACGATGCGCCGCTCGGCGGCGGAGCGGTAGGCGGCTTCGAGAAGCTCGACCGTGCGCACGCCGATCTCCGCCGGGGAGCGATTGGCCCCGCCGTCGAGCAGCAGGTCCACCAGGTGGCGCGACGTCAGCTCCCGCGGGTAGCTCTGCGCCGGTGGTGTCTCAGCGAGCGCCTGGACCGCGCCGTCGTTCGCGTAGAGCGTGCAGCGGCCAGCGTTCGGGTCCAGGAGAGCGTAGCCGTCGGTCCCGAACAGCTGATAGCTGAGCTGCTGATTGTCAGCCTGCTTGGCTGGGATGCCGCCTGTGCTGGCAAGCGAGCCGATGGCGCCGGTGTCGAAGCGGACGCTGACGGCGTCGCACAGGTCGACCTTGACGTCGAAGCGCTCCATGAAGGCGGTGACCTCGACGGGCTTCAGCCCTGTCAGCCACAGCAGCAGCGCCACCGAGTGGGTCATCTGGAGATGGCCCTGGCCACCGCCGGCGATGCTCGGCTCGCTGTACGTGGTGGCCAGCGGGCCGGTGACGCGCCACTGGAACGCCTCCTGGTAGGCGCCTGGATTGGCCCGGTAGTACTCGAGCACCATCGACGCGAACAGGTTCACCACCAGCTGCAGCTGCCCGAGTGCGCTGTCCGCCAGCAGCGCGCGCAGACGCTCGTGCTGCGGGACGAAGTGGTACGGGTAGCCGACCACGAGGGGCACCCCCTGGCTGGTGGCCAGGCTCTGGAGGTCGCGCGCCTCACGGGCACGCAGCACCATCGGCTTCTCGAGCATCAACCCGAGCCCACGAGCCAGCACGTCGCGCGCGATCCCGTAGTGGGTGGCGTGCGGGGTGGCGACGACAACCCCGTGGAGGTCCTCCCGCTCCAGCATGTCTCGGTAGTCGGCGTACTGGGTGGGGACGCCGAACGTCTCGCCGGCCTGGGCCAGGCGCTCGGGCGTGGGGTCGGCGATGGCGACCACCTCGGCGCGGTCGTAGCTGGTGAGCGACGGCAGGTGGGCATAGGTGGCCCACCAGCCGGTGCCGATCACCCCGATGCGTGAGCGTGAGCGAGCCATCAGGTCGCAGCCATCAGCTATCAGCTGTCAGCTATCAGCCGTCAGCTACGGGCCGCGGGAACAGCTTGCCGAGCATGGCGGGCCCAATTGTGGACCCATCCATTGAGTCTGGTCAACCACTTGACAACCACTGGCGATCGCATACCCTGACAGCCTGCCAACCGGGGCTGATAGCTGATAGCTTCAGGAGGGCGAGCATGACGAGAGGAGAACTGGCTTGATGGGGCTCCGCCACGGTTCTCGGTGGCCGCGCTTCGTCGTCGGGATGGCGCTGTTCGCCACGGCGTGCTCGGGCGCTGCGCCCGCGGCGGCTCCGACCACGGCCCCGGCGGCCGCTCCGACCACGGCGCCCAAGCCGGCGGCGGCGACAGCCCCGGCCGTCGCCGCGGCCAGCAGCGTGCCCGCCCAGGCAACCGCGGCGACAACCGCGCCCGCCGCCGCGCCAACGTCGGCTCCGGCCGCCGCGCAGGCGCCCGTCCAGGACGTCCCGCGCAATCGGACGCTCGTGATCACGCCGTGGGGCGCCGGCGGCAACGAGATCCCCAACTCCACCAACTACAACATCTACCAGAACGGCAGCTACAACCACCAGCGCGAGGTCGGCGACAAGACGGTCTACGAAGACCTCATGTACACCAACCTCAACACCGGCGAGATCGTCCCCTGGCAGGCCGAGAGCTTCACCTACAACGACACCTTCACCACCATCACGGTGAAGCTGCGGCAGGGCATCACCTGGTCGGACGGCCAGCCCTTCACCTCCAAGGACGTGAAGTACACGCTCGAGATGCTGCGGGACAACAGCCCGGACCTCGCCTACGCGACCATCTACAAGGAGTACCTGAAAGGCGTCGACACGCCGGACGACCTGACGGCAATCCTCAACCTCACCAAGCCGGCCCCGCGGTTCTTCCAGCAGAATTTGGCGCTCGGCCACGAGAACCACCAGGTCATCCTGCCGGCGCACATCTGGCAGGGCCAGGATCCCAAGACGTTCACCAATTTCGACCTGGCCAAGGGCTGGCCGGTGGGCACCGGCGCGTACAAGCTGGTCGCGTCGTCGGCGCAGCAGCAGGTGTACGACCGGCGCGACGATTGGTGGGGCGCCAAGACCGGCTTCATGCCACTGCCAGCGCCCCAGCGCATCGTCCTGGTCCCTGGCCCGGACGACCAGTCGACCGCCCAGCTCTACATCGGCAACAAGGCGGACAGCGGCAACCCGCTCCAGCCGGCGACGTTCGAGGCGGCCATCGCCAGGAACAAGAACCTCCAGTCCTGGCACTCCGAAGGCCCGGTCTGGGGCGCGCCGGACGGCTGCGGCTACGTGTTCTCCATGAACAACATGAAGGAGCCGTGGAACAACGCCGACGTCCGCATCGCCGTCAACTACGCCCTCGATCGCAAGCAGATCTCTGAGCTGGGGTATCTGAGCGCCAACTACCCGATCGTCGCGCCTTTCTCTGCCTACATGTCCCAGCGCTGGGTGCCCGGGCGTCTGCAGGCGGTCATCGACAAGTACGACCGCAACAAGCAGGACTTCGAGCTGGTGGCCCAGCACATGACCGCGGCCGGTTACGCCAAGGACGCCAACGGCATGTGGGCCAAGGACGGCCAGACCCTCAAACTCCCGGTGCGCGGCCCCCAGTTCTTCGCCCCGCTGGCGCCGCCCATGGCCGAGCAGCTGAAGAAGGCCGGCTTCGACGCCACGGCGGTCATCGAGCCGAGCGGTTCGACCGCCTGGAACGACGACCTGCTCACCGGCAAGTCTGACACGATCTTCTTCGTCCATTGCGGCAGCCTGTCCGAGCCGCTGGACACGCTGAAGGACCTCCACAGCAAGTACGCCCGCCCGATCGGCGAGAAGTGCCCGATCAACATCAACTGCACCCGCTACCAGAACCCGGAGTACGACAAGCTGATCGACGACATGGACGGCATGGTCGGCACGCCCGACAACCAGAAGTACATGGACGACGCCGAGAAGGCGCTGGACATCTACCTGAGGGACATGCCGGAGATCATGCTGCTCGAAGAGCTGCACGTCGTGACCTTCAACAACACCTACTGGAAGGGCTGGCCGGACGAGAAGAACCCGTACGCCGCTCCGTACCCGCCCTGGGAGGCGTGGAACCTGATCATCCACAAGATCCAGCCGACTCAGTAAGCAGTAAGCAGTAAGCAGTAAGCAGCAAGCAGCGCTCCCTGCGACGGCAAGGAGAGGGTCGCTCCCCTCTCCTTGCCTCGCATACCTCGTCTCTTCCCTTGCTCCTTTGCCCTTCATTGGCGCGCAGCGCCAGATCCCGGTGCCACTCGACTACATTCTCAAGCGCGTCCTCCAGCTGATCCTCATCATCTGGATAGCTGTCACCATCAACTTCATCATTCCCCGGCTCATCCCAGGCGACCCTATCGAGAGCGCCTTGCAGACGAAGATCGCCATGTCGGGGAACGTGAGCGTCGACGTCCAGGCGGTCGCCGCCCTCTACCGCTCGAAGTTCGGCCTCGACAAGCCGCTGTGGCAGCAGTACCTCAACTACTGGCGGGACATCCTCAGCCTGAACCTGGGCGTGTCGCTGGTCGACTTTCCCGACCCGGTCATCTCTAAGATCGCGAGCGCGGTCCCGTGGACGCTGGGGCTGCTGACGGTCGCCACGGCTATCTCGTTCGCCCTGGGGTCGCTCCTGGGCGCGCTGGTCGCCTGGCCGCGCGCGCCCGGCGTGCTGCGCGTCGTGGTGCCGCCGCTGATGCTCCTGTCGTCGGTCCCGTTCTTCCTGCTCGGGATCATCCTGATCTTCCTGTTCTCGGTGATCTTCAACGTGTTCCCCCCGGGCGGTGGCTCCGATCCCATCTCCATCCTGCGCTTCGACGCCGCCACCGCCCTCGACATCCTGTACCACGCCGCCCTGCCGGCCATCGCCCTGGTCCTGGGCAGCGTCGGCTTCTGGGCGCTCGGCATGCGCGCCATGATGATCTCGATCATGGGTGAGGACTACATTACCTTTGCTGAGGCCAAAGGCCTACCCGCCTCACGCGTCTTCCTCTGGTACGGGATGCGCAACGCGCTCCTGCCCCAGGTCACCAGCCTGGCGATCGCCCTGGGATCCATCCTGTCCGGCGCCGTGCTCGTCGAGGTCATCTTCAATTACCCCGGCCTCGGCGGCATCCTGTTCGCCGCCATCGAGGGCAAGGACTACTTCGTGATCCAGGGCATCGTGCTCATGCTGATCCTCGCGTTGGCGTTCGCGCTGTTCGTGCTCGACCTGGTCTACCCGCTGGTCGACCCGCGCATCCGGTACACCTGATGGCCAGCCCCCTCGACCCCGTTCGCCGTGCCTTCAAAAGCCCTCGGATGAGCGCCAGCCTGGTGGCCGGGGTGGTCATCCTGCTCATCGTGCTGCTGATCGGGACGGTCGGCCCGCGGCTGGTGAACCCGCACAACGCCGAGGTCGGCTCGGTCCCGCCGTCGCGCAAGCCGTCCGTCCAGTACCCGCTGGGCACCGACTCCCAGGGCCGCAACATGCTGACCATCATGGTGGTGGGCACCCCGCAGACGCTGAAGATCGGGCTGATCGCCGGCGTGGTCGGCCTCGGCATCGGTCTCGTGCTGGGCCTGTGCGCGGGCTTCTTCGGCGGCGCCGTCGATACCACCATCCGCGTCCTGTCCGACTCGCTCATGACGGTGCCGGGTCTGGCGATCCTCGTGATCATCGCGGCCAGCGTGGGGCACATGACGGTGGAGCTGATGGCGCTCACCGTGGCCGCCCTCGCCTGGATGCACCCGACGCGGGCCATCCGCTCGCAGGTGCTGACGCTCCGCGAGCGGTCGTTCGTCGGCGTCGCCCGCGCCAACGGCGAGAGCGAGCTCGGCGTACTGTTCCGCGAGATCATGCCGAATCTCGTGCCGTACATCGCGGCCAGCTTCGTCGGAGCCGTCAGCGGTGCCATCCTCGCCTCGATCGGCCTGGAGGCGCTCGGGCTCGGTCCCAACGACGTCCACACCCTGGGGACCACCATCTACTGGGCCGAGAAGTTCAGCGCCGTGCTGCGCGGCCAGTGGTGGTGGTGGGGCCCGCCCATCGTCATGATCTCGACCATCTTCGTCGGCCTGTTCCTGCTGTCCTCGGGGCTCGACAGGATCGCCAACCCGCGGCTGCCGCAGCGCGCATGAGCGCCACCCCCGAGGCAGCCGCGCTCACCGCGGCCGGAGCCGACGACACCGCGAGCCCGGTCCTGCGGGTCGAGGATCTGCGCGTCGTGTACCAGACGCCCAGCGGCACCGTCACCGCCGTCAACGGCGTCTCCTTCTCCCTCAAGCCGGGCGAGCGGATGGGCCTGATCGGCGAGTCCGGCTCGGGCAAGACCACTCTGGCGACCGCGGTGGTCCGGCTCATCCGAGCGCCGGGTCGCATCGTCGGCGGCCGCGTCCTGCTGGGAGAGCGCGACCTGCTGCAATTGAACGACCGCGAGCTCCGCCAGGTGAGGCAGCGGGAGATCTCGCTCATCCCCCAGGCGGCCATGAACTCCCTCAACCCGACCATGCGGGTCGGCGACCAGCTGGCCGACGCCATCATCGCCCACGAGGCGCGCGTCCCTCGGCAGGAGCTGGCCGCTCGCATTCTGGACACCCTCGGCCAGGTCGGCCTGCCGCCGGCGGTGGCGCGCCGCTACCCCCACCAGCTGAGCGGCGGCATGAAGCAGCGCGCGGTGATGGCTATCGCGGTGGCCCTGAGACCGCGCGTGATCGTGGCCGACGAGCCGACCAGCGCGCTCGACGTGGTCGTGCAGCGCCAGGTCATGGCGACGCTGGGACGTCTCCAGGAGGGCCTGCACGCCGCGGTCGTGCTGATCGGCCACGACATGGGGCTGATAGCCCAGTTTGCCGACACCGTGGGCGTCCTGTACGCCGGCCGCCTGGTGGAGCAGGGCCCGGTCGCCGACATCATCGACGCGCCCCACCACCCGTACACGCGGATGCTCATCGATAGCCTGCCGGGGCTCGAGACGAAGAAGGACCTGCGCGGCATCCCCGGCCTGCCGCCACCGCTGATGGATCTGCCGCCGGGCTGCGCCTTCCACCCGCGCTGCCCCTACGCGTTCGACCGCTGCCGCGTGGAGATTCCCCTGCTCCAGGAGGTCGGGCGGGACCAGCTCGCCGCCTGCCACCTGTACCCGCGGCACGCCGTGCTGCCGCCCGTCCCAGCAGGGGCGGAGACGGCGGAGGTGCCCTCGTGAGCGCGCTGCTCGAAGTGCGCAACCTGTCCAAGGTGTACGGGGGAGGCCTGTTCAGGACGAAGCAGGCTGACGTGACCGTGGCGCTCGACAGCGTCACCTACTCGATCCCCGACGACCGGCCGACGATCACGGCCGTGGCCGGCGAGAGCGGCAGCGGCAAGAGCACGCTCGCGATGGTGATGATGGGCTTCGTGCCGCCGACCAGCGGCAACGTCCTCTACCGCGGCCACGATCTGGCCACCATGTCGAGGGCGGAGCGGCGCCAGTTCCGCCGCGAGGTCCAGCCGATCTTCCAGGACCCGTACGAGGCCTTCAACCCCTTCTACCGCGTGGACCACGTGCTGACCACGCCCCTGAAGCGCTTCGGGCTGGCCCACAGCGCGGCCGAGGGGCGCCGGCTGATCGAGGAGGCGCTCGAACGGGTGGGGCTGCGGCCGAACGAGACGCTGGGCCGCTTCCCGCACCAGCTGAGCGGTGGCCAGCGCCAGCGTATCGGCGTGGCCCGGGCGCTGCTGTGCCGCCCCAAGGTCATCATCGCGGACGAGCCCGTCTCCATGGTCGACGCCTCCCTGCGGGCCACCATCCTGGGCAGCCTGCAGATCCTCAACCGCGACTTCGGCATCTCCATCATCTACATCACCCACGACCTGACCACGGCCTACCAGATCAGCGAGAACATCATCGTCCTGTACCGCGGCTCGGTCGTCGAGGCCGGCGCCGTGGAGGCCGTCGTCCACCGGCCGAAACATCCGTACACGCGACTGCTGATCTCGTCCATCCCGCTGCCCAATCGCACGCGCCAGTGGGGGCGCGATGGCGCGGGCGAGCTGGAGACGGCGGCACACCCGGCGGGCGACGGCTGTCCCTTCGCGCCACGCTGCCCGAACGTCATGGAGGTCTGCTGGCAGCGCCGGCCGCCGCTGTTCGTGCCCGAGGACCACTGCGCCGTCGCCTGTTTCCTGTACGAGGGAAGCGGCGTCCTGTCGTCGGCCGACGTCGCCCACGTGTTCCCACAAGATGGCGAGCCCGTACGCCAGGGAAGAGACACGGGTAAGGGAGCTGCATGAAGATCGCCGACGTCGATTCGCTCATGGTGGGCAACGGGCTCTACGTGCGCATCACCACCGAGGACGGCCTGGTGGGGCTGGGGCAATCCGCCTGCTGGGCCTACCCAGCCGCCGTGCAGGGCGTTCTGGCCGCGTTCCGCCCGTACCTGCTCGGTGCCGACCCGATGCGCATCGAGCACCACTGGCAGTACCTGTACCGCATGGGCCCGTTCCGGGGGTCGGTGCTGGGCGGGGCGCTCAGCGCCGTCGACATCGCCCTCTGGGACATCAAGGGCCAGCGGTTGCAGGCGCCGATCTGGGAGCTGCTGGGGGGCCGCTGCCGCGACAAGGTCCGCCTGCATCTGCTCATGGGTGGCCAGGACCCGCGGGACGTCCACGAGAAGGCCGCCGCCGCGGCCAAGGAGGGCTTCACCGCCATCAAGTTCGACCCCCTGGTGGCGGGCTACCAGGACATGAGCACGGCCGCGCTTGTCGACTCCACAGTCAACATGGTGGCCGCCGCGCGCGAGGCGGTCGGCAAGGACGTCGACATCATCCTCGAGATCCATCGCAAGCTGACGCCTGTTCAGGCCATCCCCGTCGCCGAGGCGATCCGGCAGTTCCAACCGCTCTTCTACGAGGACCCGATCCAGATCGACAGCATCACGTCGCAGGCCGAGATCGCGCGCCGCGTCTCGGTGGCGGTGGCCAACGGCGAGCGCATGCACACCATCTGGGAGTTTCGCGAGCTGCTGGTCCACGGGGGCACCCAGTTTGTCCGACCCGACGTCGGCCTGGCCGGTGGGCTGACGCACACGAAGAAGATCGCCGCCATCGCGGAGTCGTTCCACGCCGGGGTGGCGCTGCACAACTTCCTCGGTCCCGTGTTGACCACGGCGTCGGCGCACCTCGACGTGTCAATTCCGAACTTCATGGTGCAGGAATACTCCCTGGTCGACGAGGCGCCGGAGGCGGCGGTGTTCGCTGGCGCGCTGCGACGGGTCGGCGGCTACCTCGAGATCCCCGAGAGGCCCGGGCTGGGCATCCGCATCGACGACACCAAGCTCGCGTCGGTGCCCACGGGCGCCGGCATGCTGCGCGCCATCCCGCTGCGCGCCGACGGCTCGGTCGCCTACTCGGTATGAAGGTATGAAGGTGTTGCTGGTGGGCGGCTCGGGTCGGGTCGGCAGCTTCATCACGCCGTACCTCCAGCCGCGCCACGCGCTGCGCGTCCTCGACCTGAGCCCGCCGCGCCACGCTGGCGTGGAGTACGTCGAGGGGTCCATCACCAACCCCGAGGACCTCCAGCGCGCCCTGGACGGCGTCGACACGTTCATCAACCTGGTGATGAAGAGCCCCCAGGGCGGGAGCGTGACGGACCAGACGCTCACCCAGATCGTGGACAACTACGAGGTCAATACGAAAGGCCTGCACCTGCTCCTGTTCACGGCCCAGGGGATGGGCGTCACCCGCGGCGTGCACACCAGCACGATGAGCGTCCACTACCGCGAGCGGCGCTGGTTCCCGGCGGAGGAGCTCGTCCCGCTGGACACGCCCAGCGTGTACGGCCTCACCAAGGGGTTTGGCGAGCTGATCTGCCAGTACTTCGCCCGCTGGTTTGGGATGAACCTGCTGGCGCTGCGGATCACCGGCCCGCGCACCCGCGAGGAGTGGCTGGCGGAGCGGCGCCGGCCGCCGGCGCTGCCCGACGAGCACCGGCTGTACGTCTCGGACGAGGAGGACCTGGCCAACGCGTACCTGGGTGCGTTGGAAGCGGTCCAGGTAGGCCACGGCCGGTTCGACGCGGTGTTCATCGCCGGCGACGAGCGCGAGCAGGAGCACAACCTGTCGAAGGCGCGCCGCCTGCTCGGCTGGGAGCCGCGGTCCCACCGACTTCTTTCAGAGTAAACGCGCACTCTCAACGGGAGCGAACAGAACACGGCAGTGTACGCGGCGAGCAGTTCGGGCGTACCTCGCTCGGGCAGCGCCGCAGCCAGCGGTCGGAACGTACGGGCCGGGTGTATACTCCGACACCCGGAGCTGAGGGAAGGGGAATTATGGACCCGGTCAGCCGTCGTAGCTTTCTGCGCGTGGCCGTCTGTGGCCTGGTCGCCGTCCCGTTGCTGGCGGCATGCGGCGGCGCCGCCCCACCGTCGCCGACGGCTGCTCCCGCCGGCACCACCGCCGCCGCTGCCGTGCCGCCGAAAACGGCCGCCGACGCGACCTTCGACTGGAAGCAGTTCAAAGGCGAATCCGTCTATATCCCGTTTGTGAAACACCCCTGGTCGGCGGTGGCCGAGCAGGCCCTGCCCGAGTTCACCGAGCTGACCGGGATCACCGTGAACTTCGAGGATCTGCCCGAGATCCAGGCTAGACAGAAGCTCGTCGTCGAATTCGCGGGCGGGGGCGGCACCCTCGACGCGTTCGTCACCAGCCTCCACGTTGAGAAGACCCTGTTCGCCAAGAGCGGCTGGTACCTACCGCTCAACGACATGATTGCCGACAAGAAGCTGGTCAGTCCGGAGCTTGACCTGAACGATACCGTGGGCGCCGCCGTGTCGGCGATCACCGGCCCCGATGGCAAGATTCTGGCGCTGCCCAGCTTCACCGACGTGAGCATCATGGCGTACCGCAAGGATCTGCTCGATACCAAAGGGATCAAGCCGCCCGGGGACCACACCGAGCTGGAGGCGGCGATTAAGGCCGTCCACAATCCGCCGCAGGTGTACGGCTGGTGCGCGCGCGGCCTGAAGAACGCCAACATGACCCAGTGGCCGTGCCAGTTCTTCAACTTCGGGGGCAAGTATCTCCAAGATGGCAAGGCGGCGCTCAATAGCCCCGGCGGCGAGCAGTCGGTCGAGTGGTACACGCGGATGGACCACGACTACGGGCCGCCAGGCGTGGTCAACTTCAACTGGTACGAGGTCACCGCGGCCTTCATGCAAGGCCAGGTGGCATTTCTGGAAGACGGCGTCAACTTCTTCACCCAGTTCGAGGACGCCACCAAGTCGACCGTCAAAGGCAAAGTTGGCTACACGCTCGTGCCGAAAGGACCCGGTGGTCTGATTCCCCCCACGTACACCACCGCCGTCGCCGTCTCCTCGAAGAGCAAGAAGCCAGGCCCTGCGTTCCTCTTCGCCCAGTGGCTCACCGGCAAGACGATGGGCATCAAGCAGCAGCTTGGAGGCGTCGGTGTGGCCCGCCTGTCCACCTGGGACGACCCGAAGGTCAAAGAAGCCGGGTCCATGCCCCTCGAGTGGCGCGAGACGTACCTCAAGGGAATGAAGGACGGCAAGCCCGGGCTGCCCGAGATCGCGGCAGTCACCCAGTACCGCGACGACGTCGGCGCGCTCCTGCAGCAGGCCATCGAGGGCGGCTCTACCAAGGATGTCGTCCAGCAGATGAACACCGCCTTCCAGGCCATCCTGGACAAAGAGAAGGCGTAATCGCCCCGTGTCGCCCGGTGCTCGGCTCGGCTGACGCGGCGTCGGCGGCCGAGCCGACCGACCTCCTGCCCGACGCTCGTGGCTGATACCGCGTACGGCGACGTGGTCGAGGGCGCGCCACAGGCGGGTGGTGTCCGGGCGCCGCTCAAGCTCGCGCCCGCGCGCCACCCGTCAGGCTGGCTGGACCGCTACGCTCGGTTCATCCTGCCGCTACCCGCCGTCGCCGCGGTGGTGATCATGCTCGCCGGCCCGCTGCTCTACACGGTGTGGATGAGCTTGCAGGATTGGACCATCTCCAGCGTCGCGGCGCCCCAGTTCGTCGGGCTGGACAACTACGTCACTCTGTTCACCAGCGATCCCCGCTTTCGCAATTCCGTCGCCATCACCTTCTACTTCACCATTCTGGCGGTGACCGTGCAGACGTTCGCGGGCGTGACGCTGGCACTCCTGTTCAACCGCCAGTTCTGGGGTCGCGGACTGCTGCGAACGCTCGCCATCCTGCCCATGGTGGCCACGCCCGTCGCCATCGCGCTCATCTTCGTCATGATCTACCACCCCACACTGGGAGTCCTGAACTACTTCGTCACCCGGCTCGGCCTGCCGCTGGGCACGTGGACGTACGCCTCCAACACGGTCATCCCGGCGCTGGTGCTGGTCGACACGTGGCAATGGACGCCGCTCATCATGCTGATCGTCCTGGCCGGCCTGGCGGTTCTGCCGCACGAGCCCTACGAGGCGGCCATGATCGACGGCGCCAGCCGATGGCAAATGCTGTGGCTGATCACCCTGCCCCTGGTGCGGCCGGCCATCATCACCGCCATGCTGTTTCGGCTCATCGATTCCTTGAAGACCTTCGACATCATCTTCGTCATGACCCAGGGCGGACCGGGCGGTGCCTCAGAAACAATCAACGTCTACCTCTTCAATACCGCCTTTTCCTACTTCAAAATGGGTATGGCGTCCTCGATGGTCGTGGTCTTCTTTGCGATCATCCTGGGCATCTCCCTCGTCGTCATCCGGGTACGGAGGGGGTTATGGCTTTGACCAAGATCAAGCACCGCGGTGAAGAGATCGCCTATTTTGCGCTCATCATGGTGTTTATGCTGCCCATGATGTTCGTCTTTTTCTGGATGATCTCCGTGTCCTTCCGTACGAACGTCGAGGCCACGGCGTCGCCGCCCATTTTCATCCCACGGAATCCTACCCTCGATGGCTACAAGTACGTGCTCAACAATCCGAGCAGCCCGTTCCTCCAGTACCTGCTCAACAGTACGATCGTGGCTCTGGGGTGCACGCTCCTCGGCATGCTGCTCGGTGTGCCGGCAGCGTTCAGCATCGCCCGCTGGAAGCAGAACGGCTTGGCCCTGGGGATTCTGCTGGCCCGGATCACGCCGGGCCTGAGTTTCCTGGTGCCGTGGTTCATCGTGTTCCGCGCGCTCAGCCTCACCGACAGTCACATCGCGCTCATCATCAGCCACCTGATAGTCGGGCTGCCGATCATCGTCTGGGTCCTGATTGGCTTCTTCGAGGACCTGCCGTCGGAGCTGGTAGACGCGGGCATGATCGACGGCTGCTCCATCTACAGCGTGCTGTGGCGGATCGCGCTGCCGCTGGTGAAGCCAGGTCTCGTGGCGACCGCGATCCTGAGTGTCATCTTCTCGTGGAACAACTTTGTCTTCTCGGTCATCCTGTCTGGCCCACACACGCGCACCCTGCCGGTTGCGGTCTTCAACCTGATGAGCTTCGAGCAGTTCAACTGGGGCCCGCTAGCGGCCGCGGCGACACTGATCACGCTGCCGGTGATGGCGATGGCGCTGGCGATGCAGCGCCACATCGTCAGCGGGCTGACGTTCGGCGCGGTCAAGCAGTAAGGCGGCTATTGGCGGTAGGTCACTCCCACACGTCCAGCACCCTGGGCGCCGCCGCCACGGTCGCCTGCATGATCGCTCCGCCGGTCACGCAAGGATGCTGACTGTGCTACGGTGCCGCTGCCTGGAGGCCGCGCGCGGCGCGCCAGCCATACGTCCATGATCGATCCTGCGTCGCCTGATTTCAGCAACACGCCCGCTGCTTCGGCGCGCGGGCATCGCCGTTTCACGGCGGCGCGAACAGCTGGCTCACCGCACGTGTCGATCGTCACCGCCTGTCGCAATCCTGACGTCACCTTTCTCGACACGGTGAGCACGGTTCTCAATCAATCGCTGCAGGATTGGGAGTGGATCATCGTGAATGATGCTTCCAGCGAGGCGTCCTCGCTGGCGATCCTCGCCGATTGTCGACGTCGCGATCCACGCATTCGTGTGCTCGACCACGACTCGCCGCGCGGGATGGCGGCAGCGCTGACAACTGGCCACCAAGCAGCGTCCGCCGCGTACATCGCTGAGCTTGGCGCAGGGGATCTGCTGGAGCCGACTGCGCTGGAGATCTGGCTCTGGTTCCTGATCTCGCACACCGACGTCGGTTTCGTCAGCTCGTTCGCGGTCGCCTTCAGTCGCGACCCGCGCCTCGTCGACTTCAGAATCGAGGAGGCATCGTCGTACCGGCGCGGGCTGGCAACCGAGGACGAGCCAGCCCGCGCGGCCGGTGGCCAAGAGGCTCGCGAGACCGCGGTCGGAGCCCGGGTCGGTCTCATGCGGCGGCGAGTCTGGGACAGCATTGGCAGCTTTGACGGGGCCGTGGGCGAGCAGTGGGACGGCCCTGGATTCTGGCTCGGCTGCATGCAGCTGGGGCATGCGGGGGCGACCGTTCCTCAATACCTCTACTGGACGCCCCAGTGCGCGACATGGGGGGACCTGCTGCGGGCCTGGCCGATCCTCGATTCGCCCAGCGCTGATGTCGTGCACCACGGCGCCATTCAAGATACCTGGTCGAGAGCGCGGCCCAGCGATTGGCTCCGTGACGATCTGCCACTGACCAATCCGCTGCACAAGGAACAGCCGCGGCTATTGGTGCTTGGCCCGTGGCTAACCGTGGGTGGTTCGGAAATGTTCAACCTGGACGTTATCCGCCAGGCACAGGCGCGGGGATGGGATGTCACTGTCGCAACAACAATCCGCGGCAAGCACGAATGGCTGCCTGAATTCTTGCGCTTGACACCGGACGTCTTTGCCCTGCCCCGTTTCCTGATGGCGGAGGACTATGCGCGCTTCATTCGGTACCTGATCGTCTCGCGCCAGATCGACGTAGTGCTGGTGACAACCAGTGAATTTGCGTACGACGTGCTGCCCTACGTTCGCACGCGTTGTCCCGACGTGGCCTTGATGGATGTCTGCCACATCGAAACCGAAGACTGGAAAGGAGGCGGATTTCCTCGGATCTCCGTCAACCGCCAGGAGCTTCTCGATCTGACAGTGGTCACGACCGCGCATCTCAAGGAGTGGATGGCCAAGCACGGGTCTGACCCTTCACGAGTCCACGTCTGTTACAGCAACGTGGATGCACAGGAGTGGGCACCAGATCTGGTGAGACGCGCCGAACTCCGTCGGGAGCTGGGCATCGCAGAGGCGGTGCCGGCGATTCTGTACTCCGCCCGAATCTGCCCACAGAAACAACCGGATGTGCTCATCCGCACCCTGGAGCGGCTTCGAGACGGCAATCTCGGTTTCCGGGGACTGGTTGTCGGCGACGGACCCGATGCCGAGCGGCTAGCAGCGTACAGCGCTGGGCACGGTTTGACCTCGCACGTTCAGATGTTGGGTACCGTTTCACTCCAACGGCTGCGCGATCTCATGATCGCCTCGGATATCTTCTTCTTGCCAACGGTCTGGGAGGGGATTTCGGTTGCCGTGTTCGAGGCAATGGCGTGTGCTCTGCCGGTCGTGACCGCCGCCGTTGGCGGTCAGCCCGAGATCGTCGATGCCGAGACCGGCGTCCTGATTCAGCCGTCAGGGCCGGATGCGGAAGTCGACGCCTACGTGCACGCCCTGACGGACCTGATCGATCTCCCGGCCCGTCGCGCCGAGCTCGGCTGGGCGGGGCGGCGCAAGATTGTCAGCGCATTCAGCCTGGAGCAGATGGGCGATCGCATGGTCTCGCTTTTTCAGCTCGCGCAGGCGCGCCGCGCGGCCAACGCGACGACGGTGGTCACGTTCCAAACGGGAACCGCCGCCGCCGTACAGGCGATTGAGTCAGAGATCCTGCGCGATCACGTCTTCGCACTCGCTGAAGCGAAGGTGTGGCTCAGAGCCCAGCTGAAGCGCTGGGAGCAGAACTCGCGCGAGCGCGATGGCGCCATAGCCGAGTTGCGAGGCTGGATTGCCAACGCGGAGGGCACCAACGCCTGGTTAGAGGACCAGCGGGCGTCCTGGGAGCGCGTGGCCGGCGAGCAAGAGCAGACTATTGCTGAGCTCCGCCGGTGGATCGACCAGTTGCAGGACACAAACGCCTGGTTGGAGTCGCAACGCGCTGACTGGGAGGCAACAGCGCGCAAGCAAACCCACCCTCTGTAGCGGGCAGACGCCAGCCAGTCGGGCGCGCTGACGTCGCGTATGATGTCGCGGCCGACGAGGTAGCAGACTGGAACTGGAACCGGAGGCGCAACGTGACAGACCCGCGTGATGACTTCATCGCTGATGTCGTGAGGGGCAAGAGTTTCGTCGACGTTGGCGGGCTGTGGGGCACCGATGGCGAGAAGGTTTCAGTAGCCCACCGGGCCGGCGCCAGCTCGTTAGCCATGATCGACATTGCCCCGCCGGGGCACGACTCGTGGCAGGTGTTCACGGCTCGCTGTGCCGCGCTGGGTGTGCCGAACGTCCGACTCATCAGCGGCGACCTCGTACGGGTCGCGGCGGAGACACCGACGCCCGAATTCGAGGTCGTTCACTGCTCAGGCGTGCTGTACCACACCCCCAACCCGATGGCGACCCTGGCGAGCCTGCGCAAGATGACGCGGCAGTATTTGATACTGAGTTCTTCTATCATCGGCACGCGTGTCGAAGACGATACCGGGGTGCTGGAGGTGCCGCGAGCGGCCGCGGTGTTCGTGCCCGGGCTGCGCGACAACGAGTGGCAGATCGTCAGCTCCCATTGGCGGCCGCATGTTGGCGGGGCGGCGATGGGTCTCACCCAGCAGCTGGCAGGCTGGCGCCTGGACAATCACATTGCCTGGTGGTGGCTGCCCACCCCGCATGTCATGAAGAGCATGTGCGAAGCGGCGGGTTTCGTCTGCGAGGCCGAAGGCGAGTTCTGGAATGGGAACGTCTTGACGATCAAGCTCGCGGTGGACGAGACCCGAGCTCGGCATGAGCTGGCTGCCCCCGGGAACGCCACCGCCCAGCGTCAGGCCGGTGCCGCGGTTGACGAGAGCCGCCAGGCGGACGAGGAGCTGTCGCATTTGCGGATCCGGGTGACGGAGCTAGAGCAGGACAAAGCATTGATCGACCACGAGCGCCAGCACCTGCGGAAGTCGCTGGACGCCAGCCAGGCATGGGTAGGCGAGATCGAGCGAGGCAAAGCCTGGCTGGAAGAACAGCGCGCCAGCTGGGAGCGCGAAGCCCTCGAGTCGGCAGAGCAGGCGCGGGTACGACAGCTCCGCATCGCCGAGCTCGAAGAAACGAATGCCTGGCTCGAGGAGCAGCGATCGCGATGGCAACAGACCGCCACCGAGTATTCACAGCGCTCGAGTCAGGCGTCTTAGGTGCGGGACGTAGCGAGCTCGCCTAGCGAAAGGAGCATGCCACCGCCCGAAGTACCCCCAGACCCGCATTATCCAGATATCGACTCGGACGAGCAGTTCGTCCGTATCTACGGGTCTTGCCGGCCGTACACAATGACGTCGATCGAGCGCATGTACGCGCTCTACAAGGCGACCGCGTACGTTGCGCTGCACGGTATCCCGGGTGATCTCGTGGAGTGCGGTGCGTGGCGAGGCGGGTCGGCCATGCTGATGGCGTACACCTTGCTCGAGCGCGGTGGGCCACTCCCCAAGCTGCATCTCTACGACACGTTTGCTGGCATGCCGCCCGCGGATCGCGTCGACGTGGACGTTTTGGGCCGATTAGCCAACAAGCTCCTCGAGACGTCGCCGCGCACCGCGGCGGTTTGGGGCGTCGCTTCCATGGACGAAGTCGCCGCGAATATGCGGCGAAACGGTTATCCGCCGGAGCTGATCGCCTTTGTGCCAGGCCGGGTCGAGGAGCCGCTGCCTGACAAAGCGCCAATGCAGGCGAGCCTGCTCCACCTGGATACTGACTGGTACGCGTCCACCAAGCACGAGCTGACGCACCTGTTCCCTCGGCTTAGCGCCGGCGGTGTGCTTATCATCGACGACTACGGGCATTGGCGAGGTGCGCGGGCGGCGACCGACTGGTTTTTTGCGCAATGCCGGGAGCCGGTTCTGCTGAGCCGCATTGATTACACCGGTCGGATTGCGGTCAGGCTGGGTCGCGGCTGACCGAACCCAGCGGCTCTGTCCGGCCAGCGCAGCGCCGCCTCCGGCATCGTGCTGTTCAGGCTGTCCCTCGGGAGAGGCCGGGTCAGGGTAGGCGTTCTGCGGGGTATGCCGAGATAGTGATACGGCGAGAAATAGGAAATAGCGCGTGTGCCCCGGTCCCGCGGATCCGCGAGGTGCTGGCCGATCCCAGCTACCGGAGTAGCGCGCAGCGCGTCCAGCAGGAGATGCAGGCGCTGCCCGCTCCGAGCGACGTGGTCGCCGTGCTGGAGCGCCTGGCCCGGGACAAACAAGCATTCAACGGGTCAGTCGCGACGGAGAGTGCGGCGGTTGAGGCCTGAATCGGGGTATGTCGAAATACGACGCATAGGAGATAGCGCGTCAGGCGCTGACCGCCTCCGGGGCGTCTTCAAGCGGGAGCGGCACGATCAGGTCGGTCTCGAAGGGCTCAGGTGAGCTCGTCGAGAGCGTGTAGTCGCCGAAGCGCTTGAGCCGCCGCGTCTGGTACGGGCTGAGCTGCGCCAGGTCCTCACGCCGAACAAAGTAGCCGTCGGCCTGGGGCTCGCGGACCGCGCGGGTGAGATCGATCACGTTCTGGATCGCGGCATTGGCGACCGGATGGTTGTACTTGAGGTGCTTCTCCTGCTTGACGGGGTCGATGGTGTCGATCGCGCCTTGACGACTATGGCGACCAAAACTACTAATTGGCAAATGCCTGCACATCGTTGCCTGTGTCGCCTATCATGGAGGAGTGGCGCGGGGATACACCGAAATCCCGGACCTTGAGACTGGCATCCTCTTCCGCTTCTATGCCGACCGGGCCGACCCGTCGCGGCTGCACATCGAGGCCCGCTGGGGCGCAACCCCTGCCGATGCCATCGAAGCGTTCGCGACAGGCATCGAGCGCACCGTCTGGATCGAACACAAGCGGTGCTTCGAGTCCATGGGCGCAACGCACACGGTCGTCTGGCTCTGGATGGATGAGGCGCACTCGCGCGTGCTGGTCATCACCTGCGTACCACACACGACACGGCCGTGATGGCCGTGGCATAAGGAGGGAACCGCTGTGAATCGAGCATGGGGAACGCCAGTCCGAGGCGAGAGCACGGACCAGGAAGCCGATGAGATCGCGCGTCTCGAAGCCGCTGCCGACGCCCGTTTTGAAGAAGAGCGTGTCGGGCTGCGCTGGCAGCGCTCCTCGCTGGAGATAGTGCGGGCAGCCGCCCAACTTGCTGGCGTGCCGTATCAGACCTACATCAAGCAGGCGACTTTCCGACAGGCCTTGGCTGACCTCAAGGACGCGGCGGCTACGGGCTTGGCAGGCGCCGTCGGTGCAACGTCGGGACCGCAGCCGATCGGCAATGGACCGACTTCGGCGTCATTGGAAAAGCGCATCGCGAAGTTGAAGGCCCGGCCGTTCAAGCATGACGAGGCCCGGTGCGTGGTCGATGAGTGGGAGCGGCTGCGTGAGACCGGCGAAGCAATCGAGTACCCCGAGTTGGCTCGACGCTGCGGCAACGCGGCGCGCCAGGGGTTCGGGCAGACGATGGTGACGGTCGAGCGGGCCGCGCGAGCTATCTTCGGCACCACCCTCTTCGAGCGCGAGGAGCGCCGCAACGCCGCCGGCGAGAAGGTGATGAACTACCGCGCGAACCCGGCGATCGGCTGACTATCGGCTTTGGACCCGGCGACCGTTTCAAGGCTGGACCGCCTTCAGCAGCGCCGGCCGACGGCGGTCACCAGCACCGCGGCAGTCAGCATCGCCCTCACGGCGAGCTTGAGCATGGTGCTCTTGCGCTTGGGGGTTGGGCCCGAGCACGACCGCACGCACGACGTCGCCGGAGCACCCAGGTCGTCAGCACGTACAACTCGTGCCCTCCCCATGCGAAGACGCCCAGGAGCCGGCTGCCAGCGCCTGAGGCGCCAGTCCTATTTTTCGGCGCATCTCTCGGCATATCCCGTTGTCGGCCTGCTGGTTACACTGAGGCCGGGTCGAGGCCGCCGCGGTTGGCCAGCACGCGTGGGGTTATGTCAAACAAAGTCTCGTGGCCAGCGAAGAAGCGCTCCAGCTCGTCCGCCATGAAGGTGAAGAACCGCGCCCGCGTCGCCGCCGTTATCCCGGCAATGTGCGGGCTCAGGAACACGTTGGCCAGGCTCCGTACCGGGCTCCCCGCCGGGATCGGCTCGGGGTCGAACACGTCCAGCCCCATGCGAACGTCGCCGCGCCGCGCCCGGGCGATGAGCGCGTCGGAGTCGACGATCGCCCCACGCGACACGTTGACAAAGACCGCGTCCTTCTTCAGCAGGTCCAGCTCGCGGGCGCCGATCATGCGGCGCGTGCGCGGCGTGATCGGCGCGCAGCACACCACGACGTCCGGGTCGGCCATCACGTGCTCCAGGCTGGTGAGCTGCGCGCCGACGGCCAGCGCCACCTCCTTGGCCACGTAGGGGTCGTACACCAGGACGCGGCAAGCGAACGGGCGGAGCAGCTCGATCAGGCGGCGGCCGATGTGGCCCAACCCGATCAGGCCGACCGTCTTGCCGGTGAGCTCGCCGACCCGCAGACCCGGATCGTCAGGCCCGACCCGGTACTCTTCGCCAGCGATCAGCCGACGGTAGTGCTCGGCGGCATTGCGCAGGCTGACCAGCATCAAGCCCAGGGCCCACTCGGCGACGGGGAGCGACGAGCCGTGGGTGGTGTCGGTCACCCGCACCCCGCGCGCCGCGCACGCCCGGGCATCGATGCGGTTGGAGAAGCGGTCGCCTTCCAGCTCGCCCACGATCGCGAGGCGCGGCGCGGCAGCCAGCACCCCCGCGTCGACCATGGGCGCGCCATGGCAGACTACAAGGGCGTCGACGTCACCAACCGTGTCGCGCAGGCGGGCCGCGTCCGCTGGGTCGTCCGAGGGGCCACCCCAGAGATCCTGGCGCGAGCTGGTGCCCTCTGACGGCAGCCAGTCCCAGTCGGCGAAACGCGTCAACCGAGCCAGGTCGTCGTCAGCGATGTAGACCTGGCGAACGTGAGAGTTACAGCACAGCAGGACTCGTGGCCGCGACGCTGTCACGCAGCCCCCTGTCTCGTTCTCAGACGGGGTATGACCTGCTCAGCGAACAGGCCGAGCCCGTCCAGCGATGGGAAGTCGAGGAACCACAGCATGAAGTGGCTCACGCCGAGCGCTGTGTACTCCTCCAGGCGGGCAGCCACAGCCTCGGGCGTCCCGACGAGCGTGTCGGTGGCCAGGTCGGCGGGCGACCGTGGCGTGCCGCGCGGCGACGGCGGTAAGGCGGCGATCCTGGCCAGCGTGGCGCGGACGTCGGCCTCGGTCGGAGCCACGAGCACCTGGGTCTCGAGCGAGATCTCCAGCGCCGCGGGGTCACGACCGGCGCGCGCGCACGCCGCCCGAAGCGCGTCCAGCTTGGCCCGAAGCTGGGGTACGCCGGCCGGCACGCTGTTCCAGCCATCAGCGTGCCGCGCCACCGCGTCCAGCCAGCGGTCGTGCCGAGCCTCGCCAAGCCAGACCGGGGGGCGCGGCCGCTGAGCCGGGCGCGGCCGGCAGACCGCCTGTCGCGTGTGGAAGTAGCTGCCGGCGAAGTCCAGCGGGGCGTCGGCCTGCCAGAGCGCCCGGATCAGCTCGATCCCTTCCGCCATGCGGGCGATGCGCTCGTTCTCCGCCGGCCACGGCAGACCGTAGGCGCGCACCTCCGCCTCGTGCCAGCCGCAGTCGTAGAAGAGGACCAGGCGCCCCCCGGAGAGCGCGTCCAGCGTCGCCGCCATCTTGGCCAGCAGGGCTGGCTCGCGGAATGGCTGCGCCAGGTGGATCGTGCCGAGCTGGACCCGGCTCGTCCGCCCAGCGATCACCGAGAGCGTCGTCCAGCCCTCGAGGATGCCGCCATCGTGGCCGTGCATGAGATGGTCGGCCACCCAGACCGAGTCGTAGCCGAGCCGCTCGGCGGCGACGGCGGCATCCACCGCCCTGGACGGCTCGAGAGCCGTCCAGGCGGGGGTACGGAAGTATGCCGCACCGGGGTTGGCGAACAGAGGCACGCAGAAGCCGAAGCGAGCGTCACGCATGGCGGACTGGCCGATCGTACCACCCACCCAGCGACCTCTCGCGCGCCGCGTGGCTTGGTGCCTTAAAGCGCTAGGGAGCGCCCCCCTCCCGTCGCAGGTGGACCTCGCCCTGCGTCTCGATTGTCAGCTCCTCGTGCCGGACCGTCGCCGTCAGCCGCTCGACCGTCTGGACCACCTCCTTGCCGACGGTGATCTCCTCCACGACGACCGGCCGCTTCCGGACGGTCACGTGCTCGCCGTACACGGGGATATGCAGCACGATCGGGTCGCCTCCTACGGGACGCTCGGCCGGTTGCCGCTCGACCGGGTGGCGCTCGACGAAGACTTCCTCCTGCCAGACCACTGCTTCCAGAGTCCGCTGCTCGGCGACCACCTCCGTGCTCACCCGCGCGGCGCCCACCTCGACGACCTGCGTGTGCGCGAACAGCTCTTCTTCTCGCAGGGCCACCGTCGCGCCCACGTCCTCGCGCCGGACCGCCGTCGTTTTGCTGGGCGCACGGGACGTCGTGGCGGCCGGCCTGGCGGCGCCCGTCGCCGCCTGCCGCGCGTTCCTCTTTCGGTTTTTCCGTGACATTGCCCCAAGCCCTAAGCGCGTAGCGCGAACAATGGAAAGGGTTTAAGTAAGCAGGCGGAGCTCGGATGATCGGAAACAAGCAAGATTCAGGACCACCTGCTTAGACGCTTCTCTGCGCCGTGTCCCCTTGCGTCTCGAGGTTCAGGTCGCCGGTCGACGTGATCCGCGCCTCTTCACGCCGGACTGTGCCGGCGAACGTTTGTGACTCCTGGACCTCGCGCTTGCCGACGACCACCTCCTCGTAGACCACTGGCCGCTTCTGCACCACTATCTCCTCTTCCACCAGCTGGAGGCGGATCGTCTCGCCAGGTTTCAGCTCCTGGACGCGCTGTTGTGCCGACCCGTCCCCATCCCCCGTCGCGGAATGCGCGGTCGCGGCATCGGCCGGCAGCCGCTCGGCCACCACCTCTTCGCGGCTCACGACCACCTCGACCGTGCGGGTCTCGGTCACCACCCGTTTGCTGATACGCACGACGCCCATCTGGACGACCTGCTTTTCAGCGACCAGCTCCTCTTCGCGCAGCTCCAGGGTCGCTCCTTCGCGGTCGGCCCCTGCCTGGCCGAAGGTTGGCCGCCCAGCGCGCTCCAGCGCCGGGTCCACGGGCTCCGCCATGCTGTCGTCACCTGTCCCTCGTGTGGTATGCGCCACGCCCGCCAGGGGCTCGCGTACTGGTCTGTCCACAGACGTCTCTCCCGCGCCCGATGCGCTCGCCGCTCGCTGAATGAGATGAATGAAAGGGTCACGCTGGCCACGGCTCACAAGCGGCGGGTCGACTCCGTATCGCCCTCGATGACCACGTCGCCCTCGCGCTCGACCACGGCCTCTTCTCGGCGGACCGTCCCCGAGACCTGCTGCGTCTCCTGGACGGCGCGCTTACCGACTTCCACCTCTTCGTAGACCACCGCCCGCTTCTCCAGGGTCACCTGCTCCTCGCGGACAGGCACTTCGATGGTCCGCGACCGGTCGTCGATGATGCCTTCGGCCGGCCGGCGGTCCACCGCTCGGCGCTCGATGGTCACTTCCTCGTGCGTGAGCGGCACCTCGATGGTCCGCTGCTCCGAGACGACGTCGGTGCGGATCCCCACCTGCCCCGTCTCCACCGTCTGCTTCCGGGCGATGAGCTCCTCCTCACGCAGCTGCAGCCGTCGCCGAGCCGTGTCGTCACGCCGCCGCGGCCCAGCGTCGGCGGCCTCCGCCGCGTCCGCCGTGATCCGAGCGCTCGTGCCTGCGCTCCGCGTGCGCCGCACCGGCTCATCGTCCACTTCCGCCACGTCGTCCGGAGCCGTCGGTTGGATGTTGAACCCGAGCGTGTCGAGCTGGTCCTTGTGGATGCGCAGGTGGATCCGCTCGCCGCGCACGTCCGCGATCGTGCTGAACGGGATGTGGTGCTCCTTGCCCAGTCCCAGCAGGCCCGTCGGAACGCGCAGATAGCCGCCGCCACTGTGCGCGGTGTCCGGCCCCGTGGCGTCGAAAACCTCGGCGACCGTCCCAATCTTCTCGTCGGCGGCGTCGTACACGTCCATGCCGTCGTTGACGAGGCTCGCGACATTCCTGGCCATTGGCTGACTCCTTGTGTCTTGTCTCCCGTGTCGAGTGCGCGTGACCGGCGGCGGCGCACCGGTTGAGCAGATGATCTCCGTCGCCCGTCTCTACGCAAGAAGTTTGCCGCCTGATCCAGACCCGATCAAACCGTACGCTACCACCGGGTTGCAGGCGGCACGGAGAATTCGTCATGGCACAGCCATTGCGTTAGGGCTGGTGTGGATCGCGTCAAGAGCGTTCTGCTCGTCGACTGCCCGAGCGAGTTGGCGGACCTGCTGGCGGTGCGGATCGGGCCGGCCGGCTGGATCTGCGCCCGCGTGGCGAGCCTCGGCGAGGCGGAGAAGGTTCTCCACGAGGTGCGCCCGGCCATCGTCCTGGTGGGCTCACGCGAGAGCGCCACGCGGGCGCAGGCCGTTTGCCACCTCCGCGCTGACCCGCTGGTAGCGGGGGTGCCCGTGCTGGGCATGGCGGGCGGGCGGCCAGCGGCAGACGCCACCTGGATCGGCGCCGACACCGACGGCGTGCGAGCCGGTCCAGCCCGCGAAGTCTTCGCGGCTCTGGAGGCGCTCCTGGCCACCACGCCATCCTAAGCGCGTAGCGCGAACAAAGGCAATGCCTAAGCAGGTGGAGCCCAACTGATCAGAATGGAGCAAGACTTCAGCCCACCTGCTTAGGCGTCGGCGCAAGGGCAGCTCGCCTCCTCGCCGCCTCGCCACATCTGCGCCTGTCGGCGCCGGCCGTCCGCTACCCTGAGGGTGGTGTTCCACGACGGTCTCGTTGCCCTCGCCGGCGGGGTCGGTGGCAGCCGCCTCTTGCGTGGCCTGCACCTCGCCGCACCGCGGGCCATGGTGACAGCCGTCGTCAATACCGGCGACGACGTCGACCTGCACGGCCTGCACATCTCGCCCGACGTCGACACGGTGCTGTACACGCTGGCCGGCCTCGTCGACGAGCGACGCGGCTGGGGGCCGCGCGGCGACACGTTCCGCGCTCTCGCGGTCCTCGAGGGGCTCGGCGGGGAGACCTGGTTCCGCCTCGGCGACCTGGACCTGGGCCTGCACCTGCGCCGCACCGAGCTGCTGGCCGCCGGGCTGCCGCCGAGCCGGGTCACCGCCGAGCTGGCCGCCCGGCTTGGGATCGACCCGCACGTCGCAGTGCTGCCGATGACCGACGATCGGGTCGAGACGTGGGTCCAGCTGGCGGAGGACGGGCAGTGGGTCCACTTCCAGGAGTATTTCGTCAAACGGCGCGCCGACGTGCCGATCCGCGCCGTCCGTTTCGACGGGATCGACCGGGCGGTGCCAGCGCCCGGGCTGCTCGAGGCGATTGCGGCCGCCCAGCTCGTGGTGCTCTGCCCCAGCAACCCGTTCGTGAGTCTGGCGCCGATCCTGGCGGTGCCCGGGGTGCGGGACACGGTCCAGCGGGCGCGGGCGCGCGGCGCACGAGTGGTTGGGGTGAGCCCCATCATCGGCGGCGCGACAGTCAAAGGGCCGGCGGCCCGGATGCTCGTCGAGCTCGGCCACAAGCCCACGGCGGCCGCGGTGGCCAGCCTGTACCGGGATCTCCTGGACGTCTTCTTCATCGACCGCGTCGACGCCGACCTCGCCGACGAGATCCGCGCGATGGGGGTCGAACCGGTCGCCGTGGACATCGTCATGCGCGGTCGGCCCGGGGCGGCGCGGCTCGGTCGCCTGGTCCTGCGCGCGTGAGCCAGCCGGACGCGGTGTGGGCGGTCGTCGTCGCCCGGTGCGGCCCGACGGCCAAGAGTCGCCTGTCGCCTGTCCTCGCCGAAGCGGACCGCGCAGCGCTCGCCCTGGCCATGCTGCGGAACGTGCTGGCGACGTGCGCCTACGCCGACCTGGCCGGCACGATAGCGGTCGTCGACGTCGCCGAGGCGCATGCGGTGGCCCGCGCCGCCGGCGCGCGGGCGCTGCCCGATCCGGGCGCGGGGATGAACGGCGCCGTCCGGGCAGGCGTCGCCGCCGCCATCGGCCTCGGAGCGACCGGGGTCCTGGTGCTGCCAAGCGACATCCCCCTGGTGCAGCCGGTCGACCTGCGGGCAGTGATCGACGCCGCCCACCCGTGGCAGCGTGTTGCCGTAGTAGCGCCCGACCGCCAGGGTGTTGGCACAAACGCGCTGTTCGTGCGTCCACCGGACGGCCTTCGGTCAGCCTTCGGCAAGAGCAGCGCTCGGCGCCACCTGCGGATCGCCCGTCTGGCCCGCCTGCAGCCGGTCCAGGTGACGCGGCCACGCCTCGGCTTCGACGTGGACACGCCGTCCGACCTGGCCGAGCTGCGGCGCCTGGCACCGCCGGGTCCGCTTGCCGCGACCCTGGCAACCCTCCGGGAACGGGTGCCGGCCGCCCGGTAACCGACGCCGCGGGTCGCTCAGTCCCAGGCGCCGCCGACAGTGGACCGGCGCGCTACGGGCAGCTGGCGGCCGTGCCGCCAATGGGCGTGGCGATGGTGGCTGGAACCGTGAGGATGAACGGTGTTTTGGCCTGGGAGAAGCCGCCGCCCGGCACGCTGACCGTGATCGAATTGGGCCCGCTCGTCGAGCCGCTGGGGATACCAATCAAGATCGCCGAATTGGTCCAGTTGATGATATTGGCCGACTTGCCACCGAAGAAGACCTGGGCGCCCGAGGGGGCCGTGGCGCCGGGCGGCGGCGTCCCGAAATTGGACCCGATGATGTCGGGCGTCGACGAGCAGTCGCCGCTGGCCGGCTGGATCAGCGCGATGGCCGGCACGGCCGGCGTGGGCGTGTTGGTCGGCCCGGTGGTCGCGGTCGCCTCGTTGGTCGGCGTCGGCGTGGCCGTCGACCCGAGCGGGATGTAGGCGTTGAAGCCCGAAGTGTTGCACGGGTGCAGCCCGTCGGCGAAGAAGGTGAACTGGTAGAAGGCCTCGACGGTCGGCGACACGGTCCAGGTCCACACCCAGCCGTAGGCCCCGGGCCGCTCGGTCGGCAGGCCGGTGTCGACGGGCCCGGCCAGAGCCATGACCTGCGCGTTGTGGTGCCGCGATGACGTGACCGAGATAGTCACGTGGGTGCCAATGAACGGCTTGCGCGGGACGAAGAACATCTGCTCGTCGCCCAGGCAGCCCGCGTTCGAGACCGGTGTCTGGGCGGCGGCCGGCGCGGGCGTCGTCGCCACCGCCGGTTGCCCGGGCTGTCCCCCCGGTCCACCGACGAGGGGAGGCTGCGCACCCGCTGTGCCCGGCCCCGGCGTCACGCCGGGGGGCTGCTGCCCCGCACCCTGCGCGGTCAGCGTGGCGAGTAGCTGGGCTTGCGTGGCCACGGCGGCCGCCGTGGCCGTCCCCGAGAGCGAGCTCTGGGTTGCCGTAGGGGACGTGGTGATCGCCGTCTGGGTGGCCGAGACGGCGGTGGCCGTTCCCATCTCCGCGATCGCCGTCGCCGTCTGGACGACCGCCGTCGCCGTCTGGAAAGCCGAGGGAACGTTCTGCTGAGCAACTGTCAGGTCCGTGGACGACTCGAACGCCGAGGCCAACGACGTGTCTGGCAAGTCAGACGGCCGGTTCAGCGCAAGCGGCCGTCCCAGCGCCAGCTGGTGGAAGAAGCGCGACCCGGCCGCCTCGGCCGCGAGGTCGGGCGGCAGGTCCGTCCCGATCAGCACTCGCTTGAGCCAGTCGCCCATCAGCAGCCACTGCGTCTCGCCGGTCGCCGCCGAGTAGTGCAGGACGCCCCGCTCGAAGCGCTGGTACACGAAGTCGCCGTTGTCCGGATCGGTCTGCGGCGCGCTCGTCGGCAGGCCCCACACTTCGAGGGCGTACCCCGGCAGGAGCGACTCGTCGCAGTCCTGGCCGAGATTGGCGAGATCCTGGCAGCTCACCGTCGCCAGGTACGTCGTCAAGAAGTTGACCGTCTGGCCGTTCCACTGGTCTGGCACGGTCTGGTTCAGGAAGGCCAGCGCCGACGACAGGTACTGCGGGTCGCCCGCCGCGGGGGCTGCCCGCAACAGCGCCGGGTCTATCCTTGGCAGCGTCAAGCCGTCGACGTGGACGAACGGCTCGAAGGTCCCGCCGAGCAGGTTGGCCGCCTCGATGGAGCTGTCAGGCCGCTGCTGCAGGAGGCCGCGCTGGAACAGCTGCGCCCGCTTGCCGAGCAGGGGAAAATCGTTCGAAACCGGGTAGCCGAAGGTCCGGACGCCGCCCCGCGCCTGGAAGTACGCCAAGAACGCCGGTACCGAGACGCGGAATCCCGTGGCCGGGAAGTAGCCCGCGTCGAGGGGGGGTGGCGGGGGCGCCGGCTGCTGCGCGATGACGGGAGACGAGTGGGCCAGCACCGCGCCCAGAAGCAGCGCGACTGCTAGCGCAGCCGTTGCCGCTGCCGCCCGACCTGACTGTCCCGTTGTGCTTGATGCCCGACTCATAGGAAGGTGTGGCTGCGTCAATGTACTGAAAGACGCGCCGCCACGCAATGAAGGCTGACGGCGCCCGTCGCTCCCGGTGATCCGCACCGCCCGCCCCACCGTACTACCAGAGCTACCAGACTACCGGCGCCTGGCCCCAATGTGCCTCGCCGTGGCGTTCACCTCAGCAGGAGCAAACATCGAAGAGCGATGAGCCTACAGCGCGGAGGCCCGACCATCCCACTGCCACCAGCCCATGCGCGACCCCAGGCAGCCGTTCGGCGCCCGAGGGCCGTGCCGCGAGGTGCTACCATCCCCGGGACACGATCTGTCGCTAGCACGGCGCTCCTGCTACGGTGGCACGTGGCGGGGTGACGCTCTTGTGCCCGACGCACCGGTATTCCGGCCTCCTACTCCTGCCTCCCGAGGACAGTACGGAACACCCGTCCCACGATGACCCTTCTCCCCCAGCCGAGTCACTGGCCGAGCTGAACCGGCTGCGTGAACAGGTGCTCTACAGCGTAGCCCACGAGCTCCGTGGGCCGCTGACGGTCCTGGACAACGCGCTGCAGCTGCTGGCTAGCGACTACGCCTGCCTCACGACCGCCGAGTTCGCCAGTCTGCTCCAATCGGCCCAGCGCTCGGTGGGGCAGCTGCGGACGCTGATGGACGACATGCTGAGCGCCGGCATCATCCAATCAGGTCGCTTCACGGTCAGGCCGCGGCGCACGGCGCTGGCGAGCATCGTGCAAGACGCCCTGGACATCGCCGGGCCGGCGGTCGCGGCGCGCGGCCAGCGGGTGGACGTGCGCCTGACGGGGGAGCCGCTCTGGGTGCAGGCGGACCGACGCTACGCCCGCCAGGTCCTCACCAACCTGCTGGCGAACGCCGCGAAGTACAGCCCCGAGCGTTCGACCATCCGCCTCACCGCGGAGCTGGTCGGCGCCGTCGTTCGGGTGGAGGTGGCGGACGACGGGCCAGGCATTCCGGCCGAGCACCACACCGGCCTGTTCGAACGGTTCTACCGCCTGCGCACGGACGGCCAGGAACCGGGTGCTGGCCTCGGCCTGGCCATCGCCAAAGGTATCGTGGAAGCGCACCGCGGCACGATCGGCATCGACAGCGAAGTCGGCAGAGGAACGCGCGTCTGGTTCACCCTCCCGGCCGCTGAGGCCCGCCATGCAGATTCTCCTCGTTGACGACGACCGTGAGCTGGTGGACCTGCTGGCATTCGCGCTCCGGCGCGCTGGCCTCGAAACAGTGCCCGCCAACGACGCGGCGACGGCCCTGCGGTTGTTCACCGAGCGCCAGCCCGACCTGGCCGTGCTCGACGTGAACCTTGGCGCGTCGAACGGCCTGGACCTGCTGAAGGCGCTGCGCCAGCGGAGCCAGGTACCCATCATCATGCTCACCGCTCTGGACTCCGAGGACGACAAGGTCCGCGGGCTCGAGCTGGGCGCCGACGACTACCTGACCAAGCCGTTCAGCCACCGCGAGCTGATCGCCCGCATCAAGGCGCAGCTCCGTCGCGCTGGCCGCGAGTGGTCGGCGCGCCCAACGGCTGGGACGCACCTGGAGGCCGGCGCCATCGTACTCGACGTCTCGGAGCACTCGGTGACCAAGGCGGGCCGGGCCGTGAGCTTGACGGTCACCGAGTTCCGCCTCCTCCACTGCTTGATGCTGCACGCCGGGTCCGTCGTGCCGACGGCCACGCTGTTGCAGCGGGTGTGGGGCTATCCAGACCCAGGCGGCACGGACGTCGTTCGCGTCACCGTCCACCGTTTGCGGCGCAAGCTGGAGGAGGACTCCGCCCACCCGACGCTGCTCCACACCGTCCCTGGTGTCGGCGTGATGCTGAGGGCGGCGGAGACAGGCGCGGCGGCAGGACGGGCAACGCGCGGATGACCTGAAAGGGGCAATGTAACAGTCCTGTAACCAATCGCGCTGTTTTGTACGACGTTGTTCGGCCACCTGTAACGGACCTTTAAAGGACGCCCGCCTAAGATTGACGCAGGGACGGAGGGCACGCAGTCGCCGGTCACCGGTGACAGGCATTGAGGGAGGCATGGGAGTGAAGACCGCAGACCGCTCACTAGAATCAACACGCGCGCGGTGCGCTTCGGCCGTGGGCCTGGCTGAAGGCGGCCGGAACCGCGCCCGTCGCACCCGCGCCGCCACCGCGCGCCCGACTCGGGGTGATCCAGACCTGACCATCCTCGCCACCGTGGCCCATGAGATCCGAGGGCCCATCACCGCGCTGACAACCTCCTCCGGGCTGCTGGCCGAGGATCTGGCGACCCTCGACGGAGAGCAGGTGCGCGGCATGCTGTCGGCGATCCACCGCCGCGCCCTCTGGCTGCAAGGTCTCGTGGAGAACCTGCTCTGCGCCGCGACGATTCGCGAGGGGCGCCTGCGGCTGCACCGCGAGCCGCTGGACCTGCTCCAGCTCATCGCGGACACGCGGTCTCTCGTGGAGCCGCTCGTGACCCAGAAGCGCCAGACCCTCCGCGTCCGCTGTCGTGAGGAGATGCCCACGCTGCACGCGGACGGGCGGCGTCTCGGGCAGGTGCTGGTGAATCTCATCCTCAACGCCAGCAAGTTCGGCGAGCCGAAGACGCCGATCGACGTCAGCCTGGCTCGGTCCGGGGATACCGTGAGGGTCACCGTGTCAGATCGCGGTCCCGGCCTGCCGCCTGAGTCGACCGAGCGGCTCTTCGAGCCGTTCTACCGCTCGAGTGCGCCCGGCACCTGCGGCAAGGACGGCGTCGGCCTAGGCCTGTCCATCGTCAAGTCGATCGTGCAGGCGCACGACGGCCGCGTCGGCGCAGACAACCGCAAGGGTGGTGGCGCCCGCTTCTGGTTCGAGCTCAACTTCACTCCGCTCTGATCGTTGATCACCGACCGCCCACGACTCCTGCCATGACGCTGGTACGCTCACCACACAAAGGACCTCCACCGTGAAAGTACTGGTCGTCGACGACGACGTCGACCTGCTGGACCTGATGACCTACGCTCTGCGGCGCGAGGGCTACGACGTCCTGGCCGCCGTCGACGGCCAGCAGGCGCTCAACCGCTGGGAGTCCGAGCGGCCGGACATCGTCCTGCTGGACGGCAACCTGCCCAAGATCGACGGGTTCGAGGTCTGCCGCCGCATCCGCCACGAGTCCGCCACGCCGATCATCATGCTGACGGCCCGCGACGACGAGGAGGACATCCTGCGCGGCCTGCAGATCGGCGCCGACGACTACATGACCAAGCCGTTCAGCGCCAAGCAGCTGGCGGCCCGCATGAAGACCGTGCTGCGCCGCTGCCAGACCGACCCGTACCGGGAGCCAGCCAGCCAGGTCGAGGTCGGCGACCTCGTCCTGAACCTCCAGTCGCACGAGGTGACGCGCAACGGCGAGCCGGTGCAGCTGACCCGCCTGGAGTTCCGCATCCTGTACATGCTGGCGCTGAACGAGGGCCGGATCATCCCCTACTCGCGGCTCATCGAGTACGCCTGGGGCTACTACGACGAGGGCAACTCGAACCTGCTCAAGACGCACATCTGCCACATCCGCAAGAAGGTTGGCCTACCACCGAATAGCAACGGCGGCATCAAGGCCGTGCTCGGCGTCGGCTACAGCCTCACCAAGAAGTGAAGACGAGCTATCAGCTATCAGCTATCAGCTAGAAAAGCGTGCGGCCGTATCCGACCCAGGCGCAGCGGGCCAGGCTTCCTCATGCCTGCTGACGGCTGATGGCTGACTGCTCGTCAGCCCCACCAGTCGGTACAGCACCTCCGCCAGCACCAGCCCGCAGGTCGCGCCCGAGAGCACGTCGCCGGGGTAGTGGTCGCCCACGTAGACGCGGCTGACGCCGACGACCGAGGCCAAGGCGTAGAACACGGGCGCTCCGCGCGGCCACACGCTGGCGAGCACGCGGGCGCACGCGAACGACGCTGTCGTGTGGCCGCTGGGGTGCGACCAGCTGCCCGGCTTCTTGCCCACCACTATCGCGCTCACGACGTCGACGAACGGCCGCCGCCGTCGGACCGCGCGCTTGATGGGAAACTCGACGGCCCACGTCGCTCCCACGACGGACGGCAGCAGCCGCGTGAGCGCCCGCTTCGACCGCGGTACTCGGAGGACCGAAAACAGGCGTGCCGCCCAGCGTATCAGCCGCGAGGACCGTCTCGGTACACTGGCTCGCACCCCGCGTACGCCGCGAGGCACGAGAGGATCTCGATGTTTGCACTCATGGTGACCGTCAAAGTGAAGCCCGACCAGCGCGAGCAGTTCCTTCAGGCTATCGAGGACGACTCCATTTGCTCCGTGCGCGACGAGCCCGGCTGCCTCCGGTTCGACGTCCTCCAGAACCAGGCCGACCCGGACACCTACTACTTCTACGAGGTCTACCGCGACGAGGCGGCCTTCGACGCCCACACGAAGACGCCACACCTGGCCCGCTGGCGGGAGGCGTCCCAGGTCTGCCTGGACGGCCCCACCCAGGCCACGCGCTGCACCACGTTCTTCCCGCGCCAGTACACCTAGCGATCACGCATCCCGCGCCAGTCGTGACGTGTCCGCTCCCGAAGCGGGCGCTACGTTGAGGCGGCCCGGACCGCGCGCCACAGCTTCTCGCTCGTCAGCGGCATGTCCAGGTGGTTGACGCCGAGCGGGGACAGCGCGTCCAGGACGGCATTGACGATAGCCGGCGGACCCGATACGCAGCCCGATTCGCCGATCCCCTTGGCGCCCAGTGGGTTGTTCGGCGACGGCGTCTCGACCAGGCCCAGCTCGAACGCGGGCACGGCGTCAGCCCTGGGCATGGCGTAGTCCAGCAGGTTGGCCGTCAGCAGCTGGCCGTCGTCGCCGAAGACGACTCTTTCGTAGAGCGCCTCGGCCAGGCCCTGGGTCAGTCCGCCAGCCACCTGGCCATCCACGATCAGCGGGTTGACGACGGTGCCGCAGTCGTCCACGGCCACAACCCGGTCCAGGTGGACGCGACCTGTCTCCCGCTCGATGGTCACCACCGCGACAGTGGCGGCGAAAGGGATCGCGTCGCCAGCCGGGGCGAAGCTGCCCTCGTGCCGCAAGCCGCGCTCACCAGGCAGCAGACCCGTACCCCGGTCCGCGGCCAGCGCCAGCTCGGCCAGGCTCACACGGCGGTCCGGGGCTCCAACGACCTCCACGCCACCCCGGGCGTACACGAGATCGTCGGCGGCAGCCTCGAGGAGCGCGGCCGCTACGGCTATCGCTTTCTGCTTCACGGCCTCGGCGCTGGCGGCCAGGGCACCGCCGCCGACCACCAGGCTGCGGCTACCGCCGGTCCCACCGCCGGTCGGCGTGCTCGCCGTATCGCCGTGCAGGATGCGCACCCGCTCGAACGGGACGCCCAGCCGGTCGGCGATCACCTGGGCGAAGCTCGTCTCGTGGCCCTGGCCGTGCGACGACGAGCCGGTGCGCGCGACGACGGTACCGTCGGCCTCGACGTCGATGCCGCCGAACTCCTGCCCCTGGCCACTCACCTCGATGGTCGTGGCGACGCCGATCCCGACCAGCGGCACCGGCTGGCCAGCCTCGCTGGCGGCTCGCCGCGATCGACGTTGGCGCTCACGGAAGCCGTCGTAGTCGGCTAACCGCAGCGCCTCGCCCAGGGCGAGCTCGTAGTTCCCGCTATCGTACGTTGAGCCAACCGGCGTCCGGTACGGGAACCGGTCTGGGGCGATGAAGTTGCGCCGCCTCACCTCGACCGGATCGCGGCCGAGCGCTCGCGCCACCTCCTCGATCATCCGCTCGGCGATGAAGGCGGCCTCCGGCCGACCAGCACCCCGGTACGGGCCGGTGGGCGCGGTGTTGGTGTAGACCCCGAGCGCTTCCACGCGGTACGCGTCGATGTGGTACGCGCCGGTGGCGTAGTCGGCGACGCGGATCGGCGGGGTGGCGACCGGATGCATCAGGACGCCGCCCACGTTGAACAGGCACCGCACCTTCAGGCCCGTCACAACCCCCTGATGGGTAAACGCCGCGTCCACCAGGTTCGTCTGATCGCGACCCTGCACGGTGAGGTGAAAGTCCTCGGTCCGGGACGAGATCCAGCGAACCGGGACGCCCAACCGCATCGCCAGCAGGACGACGGTCAGCTCGTCGGGGTAGAGGGCGCTCTTGGAGCCGAAGGCGCCTCCCACATCGGGGGCGATCACCCGGATGGCGTCCTCCGGGCGGCCCAGCACCGCGCTCAGCAAGCTGCGCGTCAGGAAGGGAGACTGCGTCGAGCGCCAGACGGTGAGGACGTCGGCCGCGCGGTCGTAGCTGGCGAGGATGCCGCGCGGCTCCATCGGCACCTGGGCCAGGCGGCCATGGGCAAGGCGCAGGGAGACTGTGTGGTCGGCGCGGGCGAATGCGCCGTCGACGTCGCCGCCCTCCTTGGCGATGCGGTAGGCGAGATTGGTCTTCAGCTCGGGGTGGACGAGCGGCGCACCGGGGGCCAGAGCCGCTTCGGCGTCGACGACTACCGGCAGGGGATCGTAGTCGACCTCGACGAGCCCGGCGGCATCGTAGGCCAGGCCACGATCGCTGGCGGCCACGGCGGCGACCGGGTAGCCAATCAGCGCCACGGCGTCGTGGGCGAGCGGCGGCAATGGTGACACGTTCAGCTCGGCGAACCGGATGCGGTTGGGGATGCGTGGGGCGTCCGCCACGTCCCGGCCCGACCAGGCGGCGACGACGCCGGCGGCGCCTCTGGCCGCCTCGAGGTGGACCCGGGCGATCCGGGCGTGCGCGTGCGGGCTGCGCACGAACGCCACCTCCAGGGTGCCTGGCAGCTGGATGTCCTCGACGTAGCGGCCGTGGCCCTGGACCAGCTTCGGGTCCTCGACCCGCTTGCGGTGGGCGCCCGTCTCGCGCCCGACTGTCCCGTTCGACGTCACGAGAACAGTATGAGCCCGCGCATGTTCTCGCCGGCGGCCAGGGCGCGGTGCGCCTCGTTGATGTCGTCCAGCCCATACTGCTTGGTGACGAGCGCGTCGAGCTCCAGCCTGCCCCCGAGGTACAGGTCCACGAAGCGGCCGAAGTCGTCGAAGACGCGCGCCGAGCCGTAGCGCGACCCGGTCAGGTGCTTCTCGTCGCGGTACAGGTTCAGCGGATCGACGGTCATCCGTTCGCCGGAGGCCGGGGCGCCGATGACGACGCAGGTACCGCCAGGCGCCAGCCCGTCCCAGGCTTGCTGCATGGCCGGAACAGAGCCAACGGCGACGACCGTGTACTCGGCGCCGCGGCCGTCCGTCAACGCGCGGATGGCCTCGACGACGTTCTCGCGCGCGCCGTTGACGGTGTGCGTGGCGCCCAGAGAGCGGGCGAACTCCAGCTTGTTGTCGGCCACGTCGACAGCGATCAGGGGATACGCCCCGGAGAGGCGGCCGCCCTGGATAGCGTTCAGCCCGATCCCGCCCGTACCGAAGATCGCCAGGCTGGCGCCGGCGCGCACCCGGGCGGTGTTGATCACGGCGCCGGCGCCGGTCGTGACCGCGCAGCCGATGAGCGCGGCCTTGTCCAGCGGCATGTCGTCCCGGATCTTCACGGCGCTGTTCTCCGGCACGACCATCTCGGAGGCGTACGTGCTGGGGCCGAAGTGCTTGATGTCCTTGCCGCGCACGTGGATGCGCGTCGTCCCGTCGTACAGGTAGCCAGCGCCCGGCCGCCGCTCGCACAGCTGCGGTCGACCAGTGACGCAGTAGCGACAGCGGCCACAGGTGGGCGACCACGACAGGATGACGTGATCGCCAGGCTGCAAGGTCGTGACCCCGGCGCCGACCGCCTGCACGATCCCCGCGCCCTCGTCGCCGAGGACGCTCGGCACGATGGCCCAGTCCCAGGAGCCGTCCGCCGCGTGCAGGCAGCTGTGGCAGACGCCGCTGGCGGCGAGCCGGACCAGGACCTCGCCCTGCCTGGGCTCGTCGAGATCGGCATCCTCGACGACCATCGGCTCACGGAACTCGTACAGAACAGCAGCCTTCACGACGACGCTCCCCTAGGCGCTAAGCGCCGGACACTTGATACGAGATACGCGATGCTAAACACTGGCGATCCGGTCGCCGGTGTCCGCGTTGAACAGATGCACGCCACGTTCGTTGAAACGAAAAGAGATCTGCTGGCCGCGCTCCACGGCCACGTCCGGGCTGGCGCTGGCGCGTATGGTGCGCCCGCCAACTTCGAAATCGACAAAGGTGACCGGGCCAACCGGCTCGGTCAGGAGCACCTGCGCTCCCGACTGCCAACCGTCGACGTCGCCATTCGGAACCTGCACCGTGATGTCGTGGGGCCGGACCCCCAGGACAATCTCGCTGACCCGCCCGGTGCCGTTCATCAGCGCCGCCACGTCGCGGCCCGGCGGGACGCGCTGCGCGACGCCCTGACCGCGGAACCACAGCTCACCGTCGCGCTCCTCCAGCCCACCCGGCACAAAGTTCATCTTCGGGCTGCCGATGAAGTCGGCGACGAACTGGTTCCGGGGGCGGTTGAACACCTCGGTAGGCGTGCCAAACTGCTGGAGAATGCCGTCCTTCATCACGGCGATCTGGTCCGAGAGCACCATCGCCTCCTCCTGGTCGTGGGTGACGAAGATCGTTGTCGTCGAGAGCTCGCGCTGGAGCCTCTTGATCTCGGTCCGGGTGTTCACCCGCAGGCCGGCATCCAGGTTGGAGAGTGGCTCGTCCATCAGGAACACCACGGGATCCCGGGCGATGGCTCGCGCCAGCGCCACGCGCTGCCGTTGGCCGCCGCTGAGCTGCGCGGGCCGACGCGCCAGCAAGCCGGACAGGCCTAGCACGCTGGCAACCTCATCCACGCGGCGGCGCATCTCCTCCCGACCCATCGAGCGCATCTTCAGGGCGAAGACGATATTGTCGAAAACGGTCATGTGCGGATACAGCGCGTAGTCCTGGAACACCATCGCGACATTGCGGTCTCGCGGCGACATCTCGTTGACAACGCGGTCGTCGAAGAGGATCCGTCCCCCAGTGGGCTCCTCCAGACCGGCGATGCAGTACAGGGTGGTGCTCTTGCCACAGCCGGATGGCCCGACGAGCGTCACGAAGCTTCCGTCCTGTATCTCCAGCGACAGGTCGTCCACCGCACGCACCTCTCTGAAGCGCTTGGCCAACCGATCGAGTGTCACCTTTGCCATGGCTGCCTCCAGGCGGCGCCTATTCCTTCGTCGAGCCGGACGTCATCCCTTGCACCAGGTAGCGCTGGAAGAGCAAGGCGACGAGCACGGGCGGCAGTATCGCCACAACGCCACTCGCGAAGATCGAGCCGTACTGGCTACTGCGGACCTGCTGGGTAAAGCCCGAGATGACGACGGGGATCGTCTGCGCATTCGCCGTCCCCGTGAGGATCAGAGCGAACAAGAACTCGTTCCACGCCACAATGAACGTGAAGATCCCAGCCGCGACCAAACCGGGTCGCGCAACGGGGACGATGATCTTCAGGAACGCCCCAAGTCGACTACAGCCGTCTACCAGCGCGGCCCGCTCGAGCGACGTTGGCAGCGTCTCGAAGTAGCCTTTCATGATCCACACCGTCAAGGGCAAAATGAAGCTTGTGTACGTGATGATGAGCGCGAGCTTCGTGTCGATCAGACCTACGGACTGGAAAAGGATGAAAAACGGGATGGCTATGGCTAACCCCGGAATCATGCGCGTCATCATCAGAATCCACAGAGTGGTGCGCATGAATGCAAAGCTCTGGTAACGAGCGTAGGCGTAGCCAGCAAGGCTGCCGATGATGAGGTTGATGATCGTGACGGACGCGGCAACAATGAAGCTGTTGCGCAAGCCAGAAACGACCATCTGGGAGGAGGTTGTACCGCCAAAGCCGAGCCCGGTGTTGCAGGCGATCTCGCCAAGGAAGATGTTGCAGTAGTTCTGGAGCGTGGGCGGGATCGGCACGTACTTCGGCGGCCGGCCCAGCAGGTCGACCGTGTACGAAAAGCTCGCGGTGACCAGGACGTAGAACGGCAGAATCACCCACAGCGCGATAGCGGCCACCGCAACGTACAGCCCGATCCGCCTGAGGGTAGCGGCGAGCCGCGGCGACATGACGCGCGGGCGAGCCGCCAGCTCCGCCCGCCGGCGCGTGATCGTGACGCGCGGGCGGCTGGCCGCCGCTGGGCCCGTGAGCGACCGGTCGTCGAGTGGAGCAACGCGGTCGCCGGCGGGGCTGCCTTGGAGAAGCCGCATGTACACGTACGCAAGGATGAGGCAGAGGATGCTCAGCACGTACAGCGTCGCTGCCCCCTGGCCAAACTTGAAGAAGTGAAAAGCGTAGGCGTAGCCGAGCCAGGAGAGAACCGTTGTGGCGGTACCTGGCCCACCGCCGGTGAGCAGGAAGAACAGGTCGAACGCGAGAACCGAGTTGATCGTCGCCAGGATGACCACGAGCAAACCCATCGACCGCAGCCACGGCAGCGTGATGTGCCAGAAGCGCCTCAACGAGCCGGCGCCGTCCACCTTGGCGGCGTTGTAGAGGCTCTGCGGGATTGCCTGGAGAGCGGCCAGGAACAGGAGGGCGGCCAAGGGAGCCTGCTGCCACACGTAGACGACCGCGACAACGTTCAGTGCGACGTCGGGCAGGGACAACCAAGGAATGTATGAATGGGCCAGCCCCGTCTGGTTCAGGACAGCGTTGAGCGTGCCGTACTCGCCGCTGAAGATCCACCCCCACAGGTAGCCGACGACCACGCCGGACATCGACCAGGGCAGCAGAACCAGGCTGCGCATGACACCGCGCCCGCGAAATCGCTCGTTGAGGGCAAGGGCCATCAGCAGGCCGAGCAGGGTTCCCCCGACCACCGTAATCAGGCTGAAGTAGATGCTCCGCCCAAACGCGTCGCGCAGGTCGCCACTGCTCCAGATCTCAACGTAGTTGGCGAGTCCGACGAAGCTCCACCGCTTGGTGAACTGATTCGACTGGTTCAGGCTGAGCCACGCGGAGTAGAAGAACGGAAAGGCCGTCACTGCCAGGACGGCGACAGCCGTTGGCAGGATCATCAGCGCCGCGAAAACGCGCTCGCGCCGCTCGAGCCCACCGTACCGGATGGGGGTATCGGCGACGTCCCGCAGCGCCGTCGCCCTGTCGCTAACCGTCGTCACCGAGCATGCTCCCCCGCTCGAGCGGTGCCGAACAACGGCGGACCCTACTCAGCGTACTGCTTCTTCAGGGCGACTGCCTTGTCGTACAGGTCTTTGATCAGCGCGCCTATCTCCGTCTTTCCCTGGATGTAGTCCTGGGCCGCACCCATCATGTACATGTCCCACTCGGGAAACCAGAGCGCCTTCGAGATACCGCGGCCGCGGGATGTGTTGATCTGTTTCGTCGTGGTGTCCAGGTCGCGCCAGGTCTTCCACTGAGCCACGACCTCGGGATCCTCGACGACCTCTTTCCAGGCCGTGCCCAGGCCGAAGTCCAGAGCCCAGCGCTTCGCCACGTGGTACTGGCCGTCCTTCGCCTTGCCGCCGAAGAACTGCATCATGTTCCAGGCGCGCTCGTCGCTGATCGGCTTGCCTCCCATGAGGTACATGGCGGTCCAGATGAAGGTCTCGTGCGTCTTGCCGGGCATCAACGCGTTCTTCACCGAGCCGGCCGCTTTCGACTGCTTCGGGTCGTTCATGGTCTTCTGGTCGTAGTCGTGCAAGACCATGAAGGTGTGGCGACCCGTCTGGTACTCCGGCAGCGCTTCCTCCTGGAGCGTCAGGATGTCCGGCTGGACCAGGCCCTGGTCGAACATGCTCTTGTGCCACTCGAGCACTTTCTGGAAGGCGACGCCGCCGTCTTTGAAGGTCGGGTCGAAGTTGTCGTCGAAAACGGGCTCGCCTTCCGAGTACCAGATCGAGAACAGGCTCCAGGAGAGCGACGCCCAGGTGCGGTACCAGGCGCTCAGGTACGGGTAGTCCGCGATCTTCTTCGCCTTCAGCTCTTTGGAGACGTCCATGACCTCCTGCCACGTGGTGGGCGGCTTGAAGTTCTGGAGCTGTGACGTGTGCTGGTCGTTGTAAATGAAGGCGTTGTGTCCGCTGTAGTAAGGAAGACCGCCAAGCTTGCCCTCGGGCGTCGTGAGATCCTTGACGTTGCTCGGGTACATGAGCTTCGCCATGTCCTTTGCACCCGGCATTGCGTCGATATCCTTGATCCACGATGCCTTCATCCACCGAACAAGATGGTCCTCTTCGGAATACATCATGTCGAAGTGCTCGCCGCCGATGAGCTTCGTTTCGGCGATTGCGTGGTATTCGCCAGGAACCAGCTGGTACGAGACGTCCTCGTTGTAGAGCTGTTTGAACGTGTTGACGTTCTGCTCGACAATCTCCGGGTGATACTGCCAGCCGACGAACTTGAGCGGGCCACTGGCCGAACCCTGGGCCTGGGCAGGGGCTCCGCCGCTCGCGGCTGGGGCAGCGGTGGGGGCCGCCGCGCTCGGTGGCGGCGGCGGGGAGCACGCGTTGAGGACGGCCGCCACCAGCGGCAGGGTGCCAAGCGCCGTCGCCGACGTGAGAAAGCGCCGCTTGGTGAGTTTCGTGCGGAGTAGCGATTCAGGATCGTTGGCCATACAGCCCCCCGTGTGGACTCCCGTGTCGACACGCCGCGGACGAACGTGAGCGCGAAGGCCCCCAGCCGCGGCGGCGGCGCGGCATCGCCGTGAGCGCCCCCCGTAGGCGCCCGGGGCGATACTAGGCGGGTGCTCAACCATGTGTCAACCGCCGCTGGCCGGCGGGACGTGGACATAGCGTGAACGAAAACGCCATTGACCGGATCATGCCGACACGTCGGCCCGGGGGTCAGCCGGCGATGACCCAGCAGTGGCGGGAGCTGCTCTTCATGCACTGGCCGGTGGCTGTCGAGGTTCTCCGTCCCCTGGTGCCGGTGCCGCTGGCCATCGACCTGTTCGCGGGCGCCGCGTACGTGGGGCTGGTGCCCTTCGTGGTGCGGCGGGCCAGGGTAGTGGCGACGCCCGCGGCCCTGGGGTTGAGCTTTCTCGAGACGAACGTCCGCACCTACGTGCATCTGGACGGGCGGGCTCCTGGCGTGTACTTCTTCTCGCTCGACGCCGCCTCGCTGCTCGCGGTCGTCGGCGCCCGAGCCGCCTTTGGCCTGCCCTACTTCCTGGCCAAGGGCGGGCTCTGCCACGGCGACGGCGCCGCCGACTACCGGCTGAGTCGCGTCGGCGGCGGCCGGCCGGGGCTGGCCGTCCGGTACCAGCTCGGCGACCATCTCGGGCCCTCGGCGCCCGGCACGCTGGCCCACTTTCTGCTCGAGCGCTACCTGCTCCACGTCAGGCGGGGCCCGATGCTGTGGACGGCGCAGGTCCACCACCGACCATACCCCGCCCAGGCGGCGCGGGTCCTGGACCTCTCCGATACGCTCATCGCCGCCGCCCACCTGCCGGAGCCCAGCGGCCCGCCACCCCTCGTCCACTACGCCGCCGGGGTCGACGTGCTGATCTACCCGCCGCGGGCGCGGCTGGTGCGGGCCGGCTCAGATCATCCAGGGAGGGCGGCAGGTCGCCAGCTCACCGTCTAGCGGGCACTCGATAACGGTCGGGCCAGCCCGCCCGACAGCTGCCGCGACGGCATCCGCCAGGTCGGCGCTGCTGGCGAGCTTCACGCCGCGGGCGCCGTAGGCGTTGTCGTTGAACACGATCGCGACCAGGTGGACTCCCTCCTGGACCGCGGTGGCCAGCTCCTGGGAGGTGTAGAGGAAGCCGCCGTCGCCGCACAGCGCGATGGCGGGCTGGTCGGGCCGGCCAATCTGGGCGCCGATGGCGGCGGGCAGCGCGTAGCCGAGCGTTCCGTACGTGCCCGGGTGGAGGAAGGTGCGTGGCTCGAAGACGTCAAGCGCGGCCGGCGCCCAGTACCCGGGCAGGCACAGATCGTCGGCCACTGGCGCGTCGCGCGGGATGGCCGAGCGCACCGCCCGCAGCAGGCGGACGACCGGTCCGGCGGCCTCTTCGAGGGCCCGCTGCTTGCCAGCCCGCACCGCGCCGAGATCGCACCACGGGGCGGCGGCGTCGCCAGCCGGCAGCTCAGCGTCGAGCTGCTGAAGAACAGCGCAGGCGTCGCCGACGATCCCGACGGTCGCTGGTCGGTGTCGCCCGATGGCGGACGGGTCGATGTCCACGTGGATCAGCGAGCTGGGCAGGCGGGCGCCGCGGCGCGGGTCGGTGACACCGTCGAAAGAGACGCCGACCGCCAGGCACAGATCGGCCTGGTCGAAGAGGGCGTCGAAATAGTCCAGGCGGCTCCAGCCGTCGCCCAGGGAGAGCGGGTGGTCGTCGGACAGTGCCCCCCGCCCGTGGAGGCTCATGACGACCGGTGCGCCGAGGCGCTCGGCGAGCCGCCGCACCAGGGGGGCCGCGTCGGCGCCGATCACGCCGCCGCCAGCCAGGATCATGGGTCGGCGCGCCTGCCGCAGCAGCTCGCCCGCCTGGCGGACGGCGTCCGTGCCGCCCCGGGCGGGCGCGGGGTTTCCCCGCGGCCGCCACTCGGGCACCTCCTCCAACGCGCCGGCCACGTCCAGGGGCACCTCGATCAGGGTCGGCTGCGGTCGCTGGCTGCGCATGAGCGCCACGGCGTCGTGGACAGCCGCGGCGGTGGCGGCCGGGCTGGTCGCGCGGACGGCGCTGGCAGTGACAGCGCTGGCGACAGTGAGGGAGTCGCGCAGCCGGTGGAACTCCTCGAGCGCCGGGTCGAGCCGCGCGGTCGGATTCTGGCCGGTGATGGCCAGCACGGGCACGGAGTCCAGAAGGGCCTGGCCGAGCGGGGTCATCAGGTTCGTCAGGCCCGGGCCGGGCACGACGACGCATGCCGCGATCCGGCCGGTCGCCCGGGCGTACCCGTCCGCCATGAACCCCGCGCCCTGCTCGTGGCGCGTCGTCACCAGCCGGAGGCCAGCCTCCTGGTACAGCCCATCGAACAGGTGGGCGTTGTGCGTCCCGACGATCCCGAAAACCGTGTCGATGCCCTCGGCCCGCAGGGCCCGAGCCAGGGCCTGTCCGCCCGTCAACCGCGTCATCGCGCCACCTCCGGGATGCGCCTCAGCCTAGCACGCGGCTACGCGCTTAGGCGCGTAGCGCGAACAAAGGCGGGCCCCTGAGCAGGTGGAGCTCAGATGATCAGAAACAAGCAAGACTTTAGCCCACCTGCTTAGGTGGCGCCCGCCGCGTGCGTGTAGCATGCTGGCTCGTTGCGCGCGCGATTGCCCCTGCTCCTCCTGTCCTGGCTGGCGGCCGTGAACGGACGGGCGCCGCTCTTCGCTCTCGGACCGGTCCTGCCACTGGTCGTCGCTGACCTGGGACTGAGCTTTACCCTGGCCGGCGTGCTGCCCAGCCTGCCGCTGCTCTTCATGGGGCTGTGCGCGCTGCCGGGCGGGCTCGTGGTCGACCGTTTTGGGGCGCGCCGGTTGGTGGCCGTGGGCCTCCTCGTGGTCGGCCTGGCCGGCGCCGGGCGCGCCCTCGCGCCTTCGGCGGCGCTGCTGGCGCTCACCACCGCCCTGCTGGGTGGCGCCATTGGGATACTCCAGCCGGCCCTGCCGCGGGTCGCCCGGGACGCCTGGCCGGGACGCGTCGGGCTGGCGACGGCCGTCTACTCCAACGGCTTCATCCTCGGCGGCTTCCTCGGCATCGCCCTGACGCCGCCCCTGCTCGTGCTGGTGGGTGCGCTCTCCTGGCGTGGCCTCTTCGTCGTCTGGGGCCTGGCGGCGCTCGTCGGCGCGGCCGGTTGGGCCGTCGCCGCTCGCGGCGAGCAGCGTGCCCGCGCCGCTCTGCCGACGTCCGCCGCGGCCACCCTGGGCTCGCCCTGGCGTAGCGTGGTCGACGCCATGCGTATCCCCGGCCTCCTACCGCTGACCATCGCCTTTGGCAGCCAGAGCGCCATCTTCTACGCCTTCGGCTCCTGGCTGCCGGCGTACCTGATGAGCCACGGCTGGTCGCTCGCCGCGACGGCGGGACCGGCCGCCACCGTGGCGCTGGTCGCCATTCCGGTTGGCCTGCTGACCACGCCGCTGGTGGACGTGGTGGGACGGCGGCCGGTGCTGGCGCTGGCCGGGCTGGCAACTCTGCCGGCGCCAATCGGCCTGCTGTTCTGGCCGGACGGCGCCTGGCTGTGGGCCGCGCTGGCCGGTGGCGGCACAACTGCCGCCTTCAGCGTCTGCCTGACCGGTCCCGCCGAGCTGGCCGCGCCGGATCGGGTGGGCGCCACGGCCGGCGCCATGCTGACGCTGGGGTACGTGGCGTCCGTTACCGGCCCCCTGACCATTGGCGCCCTGCGCGATCTGACCGGTGGCTACGAGCTCGGCCTGTGGGTCCTGGCCCTGCTAGCAGTGGTGCTCACCGCCGCCGCCCTGGAGACGCCCAGCCGGTCGTCCCGCCTCGCCCCGGGCGTCGCCTGAGCCGGATGGGCAAGAGACTGGCCGGCGCGGGGTCGGCCGCGGCCACCCGCGAGGCCGTCGTCGCCTTCCTCGTCAGTCGGTCGGCGCTCACCATGTTCGGCCTCTGGGCCGTCCTGACATTCGCCCTCACCTCGGGCAGCGGCCCCTGGCAGGAGTGGCGGCCGGGGCCAGTGGTGGCTCGCCAGCATCGCCGGCGCCCTGGCCGCGCTGTCCCGGACCTACGGGGTGCTGATCGTCATGCAGCCTGGGCCTGTTCGCCACGCTGCTCTTTCTGCCGATGATCTCCAGCGGCATGTACGCGTCGGTGTCGCGCTTCGGCCTCGAGCTGTTTCCGGCGTTCATCGTGCTCGGCCACGTGACGCGGTGGCGTCTCGTCCTGGCCCTCTACCTGGCCATCGCGGGCAGCCTATCGCTGTACCTGATGGCCCGCTTCGCCCTTGGGTACTGGGTCGCGTGACCTGTCGCTGAACTGCCGCAGCACGTTCTCGGTGATCCGCGAGACGTTGTTGTCGTAGCCGTTCCAGGGCAAGCTGCCCAGCCAGTTGATCGACCCCACCGAGAACACCGCGCCACCGGCGGGCGTCTCGAAGTAGGTCATGTCCGCGCGCACCTTCGGGCTGGCCGTGCCCCCCTGGTCCGGCAGCATGATCGGGATCTCCTCCACCGTGAGCTGGTAGTAGTCGCTGTGGCGCCCGGCCGAGGTGGCCAGCAGCAGCGTCTCGGGCGGTGTGCCGAGCGCGTAGTCGAGCCGATCGATCTCGTCGCCGGCCGCGCCGTTCATGACCAGGCCGAACTCGCCGATGGCCTCGTCGGGGCCGACGCCGGCTAAGATGAAGGCCGCCCGCGGGTCGAAGCTGTCCGGTTGGCGCGCGTAGCCCGGCGCCCCGCCCCAGCCCTGCGCGGCGAAGCCGACGCCGGTCAGGCTGTGCGGCCCGCGCCCCCGGTAGCGCCACAGGCCGCCGAGCTCGCCGGTCGTGCTGTGGAAGCACTCGCCAGGCGCCGACTCCCAGGCGCGGGTGCCCGAGACGCCGCGGCGCACCTCGATGGCGTGCGGCCGCTCCGGATCCACAGTGGTGACCCAGTAGAAGCCGTTGCCGCCCAGGTACATGAGCCGACCGCCACCGCCGAGGTAGGTCTGGAGCGCGTCCCGCATGGCGGGGGTGGTGTACTCCGGATGGCTGCCCGTCAAGACCGCCCGGTAGCGACCGAGCAGCTCCACCCCCTCCTGGTGGACGTCCTCGTCGGTGATCACGTCGTAGGCGAACCCGCGGGCCTCCAGCCAGCCGACCAGGTAGAGGTCGGCGGCAAAGTGCCGCGGGCCATCGTGCAGGCGCCAGGCCCGGTACTTCGGGCGCATGTTCAGGATCGGGCGCAGCCGCGACGAATAGCACACGCCGCTGCCATCGGCGTGCAGGTCGTACAGGGACAGGCCCAGCTCGCGGTGCTCGGCGAGGAAGACGTCCCGTTCGGGCGGCTCGAGCAGCGTGGTCGTCAGCTTGTGCCGGTTCTCGCGGTAGCTCTCCTTCCAGTACAGGCGCTCGTTGGCGTAGGCGAGATAGGTGTAGGTCGGCGCCAGGAAGGCGACCGGGGCCGTAGCTGTTCCCCGGGGCGGCCGCACGAAGAAGGGAATGTACTCCTCGTCGTCCTCCGCCCGCAGGCGCACGGCGTAGACGCCGCTCCGGGTGTCCGCTGGCAGCCGCAGCGAGAACGTGGGCGCCCACGCCGAGTCGTCCAGGTCGTCGTCGTGGAAATGGATGGCGCCGTACTCGTCCGTCTGGTGGGTGAACTGGGTCTCGCGGCCTGACCAGGCATGCCCCGTCACCGCCCGGGCCGGCAGGTTGACGGCGACGCCGTGGAGCCCGTTGGCTGAGGTATCCGCGACGTGCGCGCTGGCGAAGTCGGCGGCGAAGCTCCACGCGGCGACGAGATCGTCGGCCACCCGGTCGCCACGGCGCAGCGCCTCGACCTCGGCGAGCGTGAGCGCCCGACGGAACAGCCGCGGACTGTCGATCTTGCCGTTGTACAGGCCCACCGGCTGGCGTCGACCACCCGGCCCCGGCTCCGGCTCCGGCTCCGGCTCCAGGTGCGTGGCGGCCATGAGCAGCGGCTCGGCCTCCGCTCGGACCCGCCCGGGCTGGATGGTGTCTTCGTGCACCGCGCCAGCGCCGAGCTCCCCGAGCCCCCACGGGTCGACCGCCTTGTGCACCAGGCGCACCTGCCCGGAGGCCCCGTCAAAGGACGCCGCCACGAAGTACCAGGTGCCTGCCCTGAGTCGGGCGCTGCGCACGACGTCCACCCGCCCCTGGCCTGCGCCGACCCAGAGCGCCAATGCGCCCGCGTCGAGGCCAAGGCCGAACCCCGTGGACGAGGCTGCCGACCACAGGGCCACGATCCCCTGCCGGCCCGGCCGGTCGGGTGTCGTCGGGTAGATCCACGCCTGGACGGTCAGGCCGGCCAGGTCGTCGAGGACCGGCGCGTGCGGCACGTGGACGAAGGACCCCGCGACCGTCCTTTGCGGCCGACCCTGGTACGAGCTCGCCAGGGAGGACGGCAGCTCCTCCTCCTTGAAGCCCGGCCCGCGTGGGTCCTGGTCGCCGTGGATGAGCCGCACCAGCTGCGCCTGGTACGTCGGCGTCTCCGCGCTCACCATGAACGTGATGGTCTCGCCCGGCGCGACGCTGAAGCGGTCCGCGTAGCCCAGCAGTGACACGGTCATACGCCGCCCAGGGTACCGCGCCCGCGGTGAGCTCCGGCCCCTCCGCGATCCCGCGGAGCTCGACGCTGTGGACATACTGGCCACTCCGCCTGGTGCCGACGGCTTCTGACGGACATTCTCGTTCCCACGATTGCCGGAGCCCGGTATCCCGTGTAGGATGGCCGGTGGCCGACCCGTGGCGACCTTGTCTGACCGGCCCGACGGGCGCGAGCTCGCTTGCCCGCACGTGCTCGTGGCTGATATCAATGCATCTATCGTGAGCTAAAGGGGAATCAGGTGTCTGCGCTCAAACCTAGTTTCAGGAAGTCGCTGCTAAAGGTTGGGGTGTTCGTGTTGGCTCTGGGCGCCGCTGCGCCGGCCCCGATACAAGCGGCGCCCACCCTAGCCCAGGCCGCTCAGGTGGCCCGCAAGGATGTACTCGTCATTCCTTCGACCGTCAACATCCCGGCTCCGGACATCTGGAACCCGTACATCCCCGGCACCTTCATCCTGCAGGGGATGAACCAGAACATGATGGAGCCCCTCTTCATGTTGAACTATGAGACGGGCAACGTCGACGGCTGGCTGGCAGAGAGCTTCAGCCACAGCGACGACATGACCCAGTGGACGGTCACACTGCGGAAGGGCACCGAGTGGAGCGACGGCCAGCCGCTGACCTCCGACGACGTCGTCTTCACCATCAACATGCTGAAGCAGTATGCGCCGCAGCTCAACTGGTCCGGCGCGGTCAAGCAGTGGGTCCAGTCGGTGCAGGCGGTCGACGACCGCACGATCCAGTTCACCCTGACCGGGCCCAACCCGCGCTTCGTCATGGAGAACCTGGCCGGCACCACGTCGCAGGCCATCGTCCCGGTGCCGAAGCACGTCTGGGACGGGCAAGATCCGGTGACCTTCAAGAACTCGTGGAACAACGGAACTGGCGCCATCTTCAGCGGTCCGTACGTCGTCGCGCGCTTCTCGTCGACCGAGTTTGACTACAAGCGCAACGACAACTGGTGGGGCGCCAAGACGGGCGCGTTCAAACTGCCGGCGCCGCTCGAGATCAGGCGGCCGTGGATCGGCGATCAGGCTACCACCGACCAGATGATCGCGAGCAACGACTCCGACATCGACGGCCCCACGACCCCAAGCACGTTGTACGCGCTTCAGGCGCAAAACCCGAAGCTGAAGTCCTACACCGACCAGCCGCCCATTGGGTGGATTGACCCCTGCCCACGCATGCTCACGGTGAACACCACGGTGAGCCCGTGGGACAAGAAGGAGATGCGCTGGGCGCTCTCCTACGCCATCAATCGCCAGCAGATTGTCGATGTGGTCAATGAAGGCGCCGGTGCGACATCTAACTTTATTTTCCCCACCTATAAGGCGATGCAGCCGTACCTCGACGCGGCCCAGGACACCCTCGCCCCCATTGGCGAGTTCAACCCGGACAAGTCGAAGCAGATGATCGAGGGCCAGGGCTACAAGCTGGACGCCGGTACCAGCAAGTACGTCGGCCCGGACGGCAAGTCCCTGTCCCTGGACATCGTCGCGCCGCCCTTCATGGAGCCGTGGGCACGCATGGTCGTGCAGCAGTTGAACGCGGGCGGCGTCGACGCCGCGCTGCGCATCCAGGAATGGGGCTCCTTCCGGGATCAGACTGGCCGCGGCCAGTTTCAGGCCGCCACCGACTGGGATGGCTGCGGCAGCACCGTCGAGCCGTGGTTCGGCATGAACCGCTACAACAAGTCGTGGGTCAATCCGGTCGGCACGCCGGGCACCGAGTACGTGGACAACACCAACAACGCCGGGCGCTGGTCTAACGACCAGTACTCCGCGCTCATGGATCAGATGGGCAGCCTGCCCCTGGGCGACCCGAGAGTCATGGACCTGTATAAGCAGGCGGTGGTGATCTGGGCCGACGAGATGCCCGACATCCCCCTGGTCCAGACGCCCGCGTTGATGCTCTTCAACACGACGTACTGGACCAACTGGCCGACGGCGGACAACAACTACATCCAGCCGCCAAGCCACTGGGAGCACTTCCTGCGGGTGCTCACCGAGTTGAAGCCGGCCCAGTAACCGCACGTCAGCGCCACCCGCGAACTGCCATGCGATGGACAGGAAGGGTGGATACCGCGCCAATTGTGAGCCCCTTCGGCCGTCCCGCGGCTGGGGGGCTCACGTATTGGTCGCGTCGATGATCGTGCCTGGCGTCGTCCGCGTGCCGAACCGATGCGCCGCGAACAACCGCTGCTTCGCTGTTGGGCCAGTGGTCAGTAGTTAATAAGGAGGTGGAGTGACATGCGCGGGCTAGACCTCGGCTACTTTCTGCGGCGCATCGGCATGTTTATCCTGGTCATCTTTGTCGCCGCTTCGTTCAACTTCTTCATCCCGCGCCTGGCGCCGGGTAACCCCATCGGCGCCATTACCTCGCGCATGGCGAACGCCAGCGCTGGCATCGAGAACGGCCAGGCCATGTTCGAGGCCTACCGCAAGCGCTTTGGACTGGACGATCCGCTCTATATCCAGTATGGCAAGTACATGTGGAACACCGTACGGCTCGACTTCGGCGAATCCCTGTCCGCCTACCCGGCGGGAGTGTGGGAGATCATCCGGCCGGCCATCGGGTGGTCCATCAGCCTCATCGGCGTCAGCGTGCTCATTACCTTTGTGTTGGGGGTCGCGATCGGCGCGCTGCTGGCGTGGAAGGGTACGCCCAGGATGGTGAGAGCGCTGCTCCCCCTGACCATGATCGGAGGCGTGCTGCCCTATTACCTGCTGGCAATGCTGCTGCTCTATGTGTTTGCGTTCACCACCCGGCTCATGCCCATGAGCGGCGCCCAGGATAGCGGGATGCCGAGCGAGCTTAGCTGGCCATTCATCGGTAGCATCGCCCGCCACGCGGTGCTCCCGGCGCTGTCCATCATCCTCACCAGCCTCGGGGGGTTTGCGCTCACCATGCGGGGATTGATGGTGAACACCATTGGCGAAGATTACATGCTGCTGGCGGATGCCAAGGGTCTGCCGAAATGGCGCATCCTGTGGTGGTATTCCGTGCGCAACGCCATCCCTCCCCAGGTGACGCACCTGGGCATTGCTCTGGGGTACGTGGTGTCTGGCGCGATCCTGGTGGAGATTGTCTTCTCCTACCCGGGGCTTGGCTACCAGCTCTACATGGCGATCGTCAATAGTGACTACACGGTCATCCAGGGCATCACCCTCATCCTGGCCGTGTCGGTCGGCCTGTGCGTGCTCATCATCGACCTGATCTACCCGCGACTGGACCCGCGGGTGACGTACGTGGCAGAGAGTTCGGGCTAATGAGTACCGCGACGTTACCGAGAACCAAGCCGTTCAATGCCGTAACGACCCTTGGGGGCGCGCTGCGCCGGGTGGTCGCCTTCTTTACGGAGAACCGGCTGTTCACGGCCGGGGTTGTGCTGCTGCTGGCGCTCTACCTGTTCGGACTCATCGGCTCGCAGCTGATGAACCCGAAGGGGGCCGATATGGGGGCCGTCCCGCTGAATCTCGGCCCCTCCGCGGCGCATCCCCTGGGGACCGACGGATTGGGCCGAGACATGCTGACGGTGATGGTGATCGGCATCCCCAATACCTTCAAGATCGGCTTCCTGGCTGGCGCCGTGGGCGTCGTCATCGGAACGCTCATCGGCCTGTTCGCGGGCTACTACAGAGGTTACGCGAACACGATCCTGAGCAGCTTCGGCGACGTGATGCTGGTGATCCCCACCCTGGCCATCCTGATCACCGTCTCCGCCTACGTCCGGGTGGTCACCGTGGAAATCATGGCGGTGATCGTGGGGCTGCTGGCCTGGCCCCTGACGGCGCGGGTGATCCGCTCCCAGACGCTCAGCCTGCGCGAGCGCCTCTTCGTGCAGGTCGCCAAGCTCTCGGGCGAGAACGACTTCGAGATCATCACGCGGCAGATTCTGCCCAACCTGACCGCCTACCTGGCGGCGTCGTTTGTGGGCGCGGTCAGCGGCGGCATTCTGGCATCCGTCGGCCTGGAAGTGCTGGGTCTCGGCCCGCAGAACGTCCCCACCATCGGTCGCACGCTCTACTATGCCTTCAAGTACACGGCCCTGTTCCGCGGGATGTGGTGGTGGTGGCTTCCACCCGTCGTGACCCTGGCTATCATCTTCACCGGCCTGTTCCAGATGAGCATCTCGCTGGACAAATACGCCAATCCTCGGCTCAAGGGCTCCGCGGGCGGCTAGAGCGTTCGGCACTCTGAGAGACGGATAACAGGTTCATAGCAGGCTTCAGGAGATTGCGTGGTTATTGATCGTGCGCAGGACCGCAACGCATCAGTGCTGGACGTGCGGGACCTGCGCGTCAGCTATCACACCGCGGCCGGCCCGGTGCGCGCGGTGAACGGCGTCAGCTTTTTTCTCCGGCCGGGCGAACGGTTGGGACTGGTGGGCGAGTCCGGTTCGGGCAAGACCACCACCGCGCTCAGCCTGATGCGGCTGCTGCAAGGGTCGGCCGTGATCGAGGGCGGCGAGGTGGTGTTGGCCGGCGTCGACCTGCTGCGGCTTTCGGAAGAAGAGATGCGCCTGGCGCGGTTTGCCGACATTGCCCTCATCCCTCAGGGCGCCATGAACTCGCTCAACCCCATGATGAAGGTCGGCGAGCAACTGCGGGACACCATCCGCGCCCATCGGAAGGTGAGGAATTCCAAGGTCCCAATCGACACGCGGATTCAGGAAGCGCTGGGATCGGTGGAACTGCCCGCCGGTGTGATGGACAGTTATCCCCATGAACTGAGCGGCGGCATGAAGCAGCGTGTCTGCATCGCCATGGCCATCCTGCTCAACCCCAAAGTCATCATCGCCGACGAACCGACCAGCGCTCTGGACGTCGTGGTGCAGCGCCAGGTCATGGAGACCTTACGGCGGGTGCAGGAAGCTTTGGGCGCCTCAGTGATCCTGGTCGGGCACGACATGGGCCTGATGGCCCAGTTCGTCGACCGCATAGGCGTCATGTACAGCGGCAAGCTGGTGGAGCTGGGGCCGGTGCGCGGCATCTTCAAAGACCCCCTTCTTCCCTATACCCAGTTGCTCATCAAGAGCCTGCCGAACCTGGAGACGAAAGAGGATTTCCGTGGCATCCCTGGACTGACGCCGTCCTTGCTGGCGCCGCCTCCCGGCTGCATGTTCCATCCCCGTTGTCCACAGGCCATGCCGCGCTGTTCGGTCGACGTCCCGGTCCAGGCGGAAGTCAAACCGGACCGCTGGGTATCGTGCCACCTGTACGACGGGGGGTTGCCGTGAAATCGCTCCTCGAAGCCCAGAACGTCACAAGGGTCTTTGGTTCTGGCCTGCTGCACAAGGGCCACAACGTCGCCGTGGACGGCGTTTCGCTGATCATCAACGAGGACAAGCCATCCATCACGGCCATCGCGGGCGAGAGCGGCAGCGGCAAGACCACGCTGGCGCGCCTGCTGCTGGGGATGATACAGCCCACCAGCGGCTCGATCCTGTACCGGGGCCACAGCCTGACCAGCATGGACCACCGTGCGCGAAAAGAATTCCGGCGCCAGGTGCAGGCGATTTTCCAGGACCCCTACGAGGCCTATAACCCGGTCTACAAGGTGGACCAGACGCTGACGACGCCGGTGCGCAAGTTCGGGCTGGTCCATTCCAGGGAAGAGGCGGACCGGCGGATCGATGAAAGCTTGCGGATGGCCGGCCTGCGGCCCGAGGAGACGCTGGGCCGCTACCCCCATCAGTTGAGCGGCGGGCAGCGCCAGCGCATTATGGTGGCCCGAGCGCTCCTGCTCAACCCCCGCGTCATCCTGGCCGACGAGCCGGTGTCCATGGTCGACGCCTCGTTGCGAGCGACGATTCTCGAGAGTCTCGTCACGTTGAAGCGCGAGCTCGGGATCTCCCTCGTCTATATCACGCACGACCTGACGACGGCCTATCAAGTCAGCCAGAACATCTACGTTCTCTATCGCGGCTCCGTGGCCGAGCTGGGCAGCGTGGAGAAGGTCATCAGGGACCCGCAACATCCGTATACGCGCCTGCTCGTCAGCTCCATCCCACTGCCGGACCCGGACATCCGCTGGGGCGGGGTTGGAGAAAACCAGATCGAGACCAAAGCCGCGGCGCCGAGCGCGCCTCTGAAGGAGGTCCGCGGTTGCAAGTACTCGAACCGCTGTCCCTACGTCATGGCGGAGTGTCGGGACGCTGCTCCTCCGTTGTATCTCACCGATGACGATCGCGCGGTTGCGTGCTACCTATACAAGGATGGCGGCGCGCCCGTCAGCGGCAGGGAGATGGCGGAATCCCTGGCACGTGATTAGGGACAGACTGGATCTTCAGCTTACACGGTCCCAAAAGTCACGACCTGGACTCCGGCAATCATTGGAACGGACATGCTGTCGGATGTCATCGACGCCGAGCCGCGCGATAGGAGGTTCTCATCATCGGTTTCCGCGGGATCGCGCCTGACGCGCTATTTAGGCCTCCGACAACCAATGGAACGGAAATGTCCGTTAGGGCGCGAAACGCAGCGCGGCAGCGTGATGGGCAGTTGCTGGAGATGCGCTGACTGTTACGCCGGTAGGTTGTCGTGGCGCTCCCATGATCGAGATTTGCGCTTGGCGGCCTCGCGGTTGTGAGCGATGTAGACCTCGAGACGGCGTAGAGATCACAACGGAGCCCGAAGTCGATACCACGCGTTGAGCGCTCCGACGGGCCGCCAATCGCGATCGAGAACCAGGGACGACCGCGCGCCATTTCGGCGCCCCGAGGCGGTGCGACCAGGTGGTGTGGCCGATCCAGCACACGCTGGCCAGCTGCTCAGGATCGGGCGGCCAAACGGACGATCGCCACAGCCGTATGTGGTGTTGGGTTCAGTGGTCGGCGATGCGGTCTAGCCATTCGGTCAACAGGGCACGTTCTGCGCCGCTGAGAACGGAAACGTTGGAAAGGTCGGCTCGAAGTGCGACAGCGGCGGTGGTCCGGTCCCCGCTGGGAACCACGGGGGCTTCTGTGACAATGGCTCGCTTTATGGCGTTGTAGACGGAGTTCGCGAGGCCAAGATCGCGATCCTCAGGCGGCACGGTCAGCAGGGTGAGCACCACACCGGTGCCAGCGGCGTGGATCATGTCGACCGCGCGCCGTTCAGTGACTTTGAGCCTGCCTGCGGCAGCAACTCGGTGGACGCGACCTTGGAGGATGTGCATCCCAGCAACCGCGGCCGGCGAGCGGGTGCCGCGTTTGGGATCGGCCAGGAGCGCGAACAGGGCTGGGTTCACGAGCCCGAAACCGATGTGTGTCTCCCAGCCGACGTCGAGGTCTGCGACAGGGTCGTCCGTGTTCTCACTGGGGGTCTTCCCCTCGACGTAGGTCGTGAACACGTGCTCGGCCACGGCGTCGAGCAGGCCGTCCTTGTCGCCGAACAGTCGGTAGATCGTGGGAGCCTGCACCCCTGCCTCGGCGGCGACTGCGCGGGTCGTGACCGCGCCGGGCCCTCCGGTATGAAGCAGCCGCGCCGCCACTTCCACGATGGCAGCCCGTGTTCGGGCCCGGCCCGCGGCAGCGGTTTCCTCGAGATATGCCACAGTCCAACGATAACCCATTCTTGTTATCGAAAAACTTCCGGTGGTAACGTATTCTTCGTTCCATTGAAAACAGAGAGGACCGACCATGATCATTGTCACAGGCGCAACGGGTCAGCTTGGCTCCCAGACCGTCCAGCAGTTGCTTGAGCGCGTACCGGCAGAGCAGGTCGGCGTAAGCATTCGTGACACCGAGCGGGCCGCCGATCTCGCTGCTCGCGGCGTCCGAGTGCGCCGCGGCGACTTCACCGACCCCGACTCGCTCGCCAGCGCGTTCGAGGGGGCCGCGCAGGTGCTCATCGTCTCCGCGAACGCCACCGGGGACGAGGCCGTAGCGCAGCATTCCGCGGCAATCCACGCAGCTCGGGACGCCGGCGCACAGCGCGTGCTGTATACCAGCCATCAGGCGGCCCGCGCAGATTCTCACTTCGCGCCGATGCCGGACCACGCCGCCACCGAAGAACACCTGTCCAAGCTTGGCGTGCCGTTCACTGCACTGCGCAACGGGTTCTACGCCAGCACCGTCCCGCGTCTGGTTGGCCGTGCACTCGAAACTGGGGAGATCGTCGCGCCGGCAGACGGTCCGGTCTCGTGGACCACACACGCCGACCTTGCCGAGGCGGCCGCGACGATCCTCGTCCAAGAGGGACGGTTCGATGGGGCCACCCCGCCGCTGACCGCTCCCGAGGCGCACGACCTTGAAGACATCGCCGGTATTCTCTCCGAGCTCACCGGACGCAGCATCTGCCGGGTTGTGGCCGATGACGACGAGTGGACGCAGGGCCTCATTGGGCATGGTGTCCCGGAGGACCAGGCGCGCATGCTGCTCGGCATGTTCCTCGCCTCCCGTCGCGGAGAGTTCGCGGCCACCGACCCGACGCTTGAGCAGCTGCTCGGCCGTCCCGCGCGGTCGATCCGCACCGTGCTAGACGGAGTCGTTGCCGGTTCCTGAGCACGGTGCCGGTACCGGCGCTCTGTGCGGTCGGACTCCCGAGCGACGCTGACGCGGAGAGCTGATGTTGGAGTGTTGCGGACGAACAAACCTCCACCCGCAGGGCAAAGGTTTAGGCCAGGAGAAGATTCTCGGCTGCCCGGCCATCGGACCTTTGTCGCGACATTCCGCCACGAGAGCCGCCACAAGCTGGCGCGCGCCGTCTTCCACGGTCGGAAGGGACAACTCCGCCAGCCTTATCGCGAGGGCATGGAAGACCAGCTCGGCGCTCTGGGTCTGGTCGTCAACGTGCTCGTGCTGTGGACGACGCTGTACATGGATCGCGCACTGGCTCAACTACGAAGCCGTGGCGCAGTCGTCAACGACGACGACATCGCACGCCTCTCACCGCTGGCACGAACCACATCAACGTCCTCGGGCGCTACCACTTTTCGCTGCCTGAGGCGATCGTCCGCGGCGAGTTCCGGCCGTTACGTGACCCCGCCGACTTCGACGACCAGGACCTGCTCATTTCAGAACGCGGCTGCCGAGGACCTCTGACGGACATTTCCGTTCCAGTGATTGTCGGAGGCCATTTACTATTTTTCGCCGTATCTCGATGCCGTTGGCGAATTCGGTCAAGCGGCGAGAGCGGCGAATCGCGAGTACCGGGTCTGGGCGCGGGGTAGTCCCTGGAACCAGGCGGACAGCCGTGCGAGGGTGATGGCCGCCGCCGTCGCCACGTGTTGCACATGCGTCTTGGCCTGGCCTCAATAACGCGCTTGACGAAGCTCGAAGACACGGACCCCGTGCTGGACCATAAGGCCGCGGCCCACGTCGCTGAGCTCGCCGGGCACCAGACGACACACGTAACGATAATACTCCTTGTCTCAACGGAGTATCTCGTGTACGCTCGCTGGTAAGGAGACACACCATGCTAGTGAAACTGCGGCGCAGCGGTAACAGCTTTGTCGTAACCATCCCCCCCGACGAGGTTGAGCGGGCCGGCGTCCACGAGGGGGAGATGGTGGACTTGCACATCCGGCCGGTCGATATCCGGCCTCGTCTGACGCCCGACCTGGAGGAGATCTTGGCAATTGAACTGGTAAACGGCCGCCAGGCTCTGGAGTACCTTGGCAGCCACTGAGCGGTGGTACCCCCTCCTCAGTGATGCCCTGGCCCTTCACGACGGCATGATGCGGGGCATGGCCGAAAGCCCGGCCCCGCTCATGGCAGAGGGCAGTGGAAAACTGGAGTCCGCGCTCGCGCGCCCCAGGTGGGCGGCTCAGCTTCAACAAGCTGATATTTGTGAGCAGGCCGCGCTGCTAGCCATGGGTAGTGCGCAGTGCCACGCTCTTGCCGACAACAACAAGCGGCTGGCTTACATCGTCACCGTGGTCTTCTTGAGGAGGAATGGCCGGCCCCTGCCGGCCGAGCAGGCATTTGTGTTCGCCAAGCACATCGAGGCTGCTGTTGAGCGTGCTGAGACAGCTACAAGCATGGGCGATTGGCTTCGCCAGGTGACAGCCGCGAGCTAGGACAAGACAGGCTCAACCCTTCAGGCCAAGATCACGCGCAGCGTCCCAGCGCCGTCGACGCGCGGCGAGCCCGGGTGGCTACACTGCCACAGCGTGCAAGCGGAAAAACCAATGGCGCTGCGCGTGGCGCTGGTCGGGATGGGGCGTATCGGCCGGACCCATCTCCAGGCACTGTCGATGACCGATGCGGCCGACGTGGTCGGCATCTACGACCAGGATGAGGCGCGGGCGCGCGAACGCGCCGAGGCCGCCGGCGTCCGGCGCGTCTACGCCAGCTGGCGGGACGTCCTGGACGACCCTGCCGTGCAGTGCGTGGCCGTGCTGCTGCCGCACGACGTCCACGAGCAGTACGCCGTCGAGGCGCTCCAGGCGGGCAAGCACGTGGTGTGCGAGAAGCCGCTGGCGCCGACGCTGCCGGAGTGCGACCGCATGCTGGCGGCCGCCGAGCGCGCCGGGCGCAAGCTCTTTCCCGTCCACAACCGCGTGTACAGCCAGGCCATCGAGAAGATGGGCGAGATCGTCCGTCAGGAGGGCATCGGCGAGGTGGTGCTGGCGCAGACGACCGGGTTCGAGGCCCCGCCCACCGTCCAGACCTGGCTGGCCACGCCCCGCGGCGGCGGCGGCGTCCTCATGTCTCAGGCCGTCCACCCGATGTACGCGCTGCGCTGGCTCCTGGGCGACGTGGCGCGCGTGAGCTGCCTGTTCGGCGACCGCAAGGTCGTGGACATGAGCGCCGAGGACCAGGCGGTGGTCCTGCTGAAGTTCGCCAACGGCATCGCCGGCGAGATGACGTGCACGTTCGGCATCGCCCACGGACCGCTGGACCACTCCATCACCTTCCACGGCCGCGACGGCTACCTGAACATGACCAACCGGCGCCTGTTCGCCATCGCGCCGCGCCTTTTCGGGGATACCGCGCAGCACGAGATCGAGATTGCCGAAACCGACCACGCATCGGCGTTCCGCCGCATGTGGGAAGACTACGCTCACGGCATCGTCGACGACGCGCCGACCCGCCAGACGGGCGAGGACGGCAAGCGCGCCGTCGAGATCGTCCAGGCCGCGTACCGGTCGAACGCGACCGGCCGGACGATCGATCTGCCCCTCACTGCCGAGTGACCAAGAAGGAGGAGTATGGCTCGTTACCGAACCGCCATCATCGCCTGCGGCACGATCGCCCGCGTCCACGCCCGCGGCTGGCAGGGCGTGCCCGACCAGCCGGTCGCCCTGAGCGCCCTGGCCGATACCCACCCGGACGCGCGCCGCGAGTTCGGCGACTTCTTTGGCATCCCGGCGGACAAGCGGTACGCCGACTTCCGCGAGATGCTCGACCGGGAGCAGCCGGATTTCGTGGACGTCTGCTCCTGGCACCAGCAGCACGCCGAGATGGTGATCGCCGCCGCGGCCCGTCGGCCGAAGGCGATCCTGTGCCAGAAGCCGATGGCGGTCGACCTCAACGAGGCCGACGCGATGCTCACGGCGTGCGCACGCAACGGTGTCAAACTGGTGATCGCCTATCAGCGGCCGCACCACCCCACCTGGCGTGCCGCTCGCGACCTGCTCCGTCAGGGCGCCATCGGCACCGTGAAGCAGATCCAGCTCGACGACGGCGGCAACCTGCTCAACACGAACTCGCACAACATCCGTCTGGCGTTGTTCCTGATGGACGAGCCACAGGTGGAGTGGGTTCTCGGGTCGGTCGAGCGCACCACTGACGGGGTGGAACGCGGCCTGCCAGCCGAAGACGCGTGCCTGGGCCTGGTCGGCTGCGCCAACGGCGCCACGATCCTGATCATGGGCAACCTGGTGCGCGGGCTTGGCCAGGGCTGCCGGATCGTTGGCAGCGACGGGGTGATGGAGCTCGATACGACGCACCCACCCGATGACCAGATCCCGTCAGACGCGCCGATGTACACGCCCGAAGGGCCGTCGGCCCGCTACAACACCGAGATCGGCACGGCGCGCTACTTCGGCGCCGGCACCAACGGCTGGGTGAACGTGGCGGCGCCGTGGCAGGACGCCTGGGCTCACCAGTGCCAGGAGGCCGTTGATTGGGTCGAGGGGCGCGTCGAGCAGCCGATCAGTCGCGCTGAGCGCGGCCGCGCCGTCCAGGAGGTCATGATGGCGCTGTTCGAGTCGGCCCGCAAGAAGCAGCGCGTGTATCTGCCGCTCAAGACGCGCGTCAACCCGCTGACGCTGATGGTCGAGCAGGGCGACCTGCCGATCGAGTGGCCGGGGACGTACGAGCGGCGCGCCCGTCTGGTGCGAGGCGAACGGATGGCCTGGTGAGCCGCTAGCGCAGGACCTGGCAGTTCCGCGACTTCCGTTGTTCTGACCTGGCCTTTCGGGCCCGGTCTGTCCATGCGCTACGAGTGGTGCGTCGCTAGTACCAGGCCGCCTTGTCCACGACGTTGCGCAGCGGCTCGTCGGCGGCGAAGCGCCGCGCATTCTCCAGCAGCACCTGATAGCGCCGTTCCGGCAGATTCTCGGCATCCTTGACGGCGACGTGTGGGGTCAGCAGCACGTTCGGCAGCGTCCAGAGAGGATGCTCGGCTGGCAAGGGCTCCACCTCGAACACGTCCAGGCCACAGCCGGCGATCACGCCGCTCTCGAGGGCGGACGTCAGGTCCGCCAGCCGCGTCGTCCGGCCGCGCCCAATATTGATGAAGAACGCGGTCGGCTTCATCAGTCGGAACCGGCGAGCGTCCCACATGCCCTCGGTCTCCGGCGTGTGCGGCGTCGTGGCGATCACCACGTCCGCCCGCGGCAGCAGCCCGTCGAGCTCCTCGGGGCCGTGGCGCTCGGCACTGGGCGCCTCGTGCTCCCAGCGCGGGTCCACGCCGATGACGCGCATGCCGAAGGCGGCGCACAGGCGGGCGGTCTCCTGGCCGATGCCGCCGACGCCGACGATCAGAGCCGTGGCGGTCCCGAGGTCGAGGGCCGGGCGTGGCCGCGCCTCGGGGTCCCAGCGCCGCTGCCGCTGCGCCTCGGCGTAGTACGGCAGGCCGCGCGCCAGCGCCAGCAGGAACATCATGATGTGCTGGGAGATGTGGTCGTTGTAGATGCCCCGCGGGTTGCAGACCACGACCGGGTGCTCGACCAGGGCCGGGTAGAAGTAGCCGGGGCGCGGGCCGGCATCCGGGTTCTGCAGCCAGCGCAGCCTGCCGGCGAGCGGCAGCAGTTCGGGCGAGACCCAGCCAAAGACCGCGTCGGCGTCGGGAAGCTCGCCGCGGGCCTCGTCGTCGGTCGCCAGCGCCACGATGCGATACTCGGGCGCATCGGTGGCGAGGCGCTCGGCAAAGCTGCGCTTCAGGTCGTCCTGGGGTGGCATCACCACGAGCTTGGGCATGACAGTGACAGTGATAAAGCCTTCCTGGATATGTCGCCTCGGAGCTGGCGCGACGAGCGCCGTCTTAGTTAAGCCGCTCCCGGCTCAGGCGGTGGTCCAGGCAGTGTACCGTGGGAGACATCATGCGAGCAGCCTGGTACGAGCGACAGGGCGATCCCGCGGACGTCCTCGAGTTGGGCGAGGTGGACGGGCCGGAGCCCGGGCCTGGCGAGGTGCGCGTCCGCGTCTACGCCTCGGGCGTGAACCCGTCTGACACGTACGGTCGATCCGGACGGACCGGCCCGATGGCCTTCGCCCGCGTCATCCCACACCAGGATGGCGCCGGCGTCGTGGACAGCGTCGGGCCAGGCGTAGCGCCCGACCGCGTCGGCGACCGCGTCTGGGTCTACGAGGCGACGTGGCAGCGGCCCGGCGGAACGGCGGCCGAGCTCACCGTCGTCCCCGCCCAGCGCGCCGTGCGCCTGCCCGACGGCATCAGCTTCGAGGAAGGAGCCTGCCTCGGAATCCCGGCGATGACGGCGCACCGGGCCGTGTTCGCCGACGGCGCCGTTCGCGGACAGACAGTGCTCGTCACGGGCGGGGCCGGCGCCGTCGGGACCGCCGCAATCCAGCTGGCCAGGTGGGGCGGCGCGACGGTCGTCACCACCATCAGCTCTGAGGAGAAGGCAGCGGTGGCGCGCGCCGCCGGGGCGCACCACGTCATCAACTACCGGACCGAGGACGTCCCCGCGGCGGTGCGGCGGCTCGTGGACGCCCACGGGGTCGATCGCATCGTGGACGTAGACTTCGGCGGAAATCTGGCGACAAGTCTCCAGGTGATCGGGCCGAACGGCGTGCTCGCCAGCTACGCCTCGCGCGGCGAGCCGGAGCCGAAGGTGCCCTTCCGCGCCCTCATGCAAAAGAACGTGACGGTGCACGCCATCCTCGTGTACAGCATGGCGGAGTCGGCCAAAGCCGCCGCCATAGCCGACGTCACCCGAGCGCTCGAGGAGGGAGCGCTGCGGCCCGTGATTGGCGCGCGGCTGCCCCTGGAGCGTATCGCCGAGGCGCACACGGCCGTCGAGCACGGATCCGTCATCGGCAACGTGGTCCTGGAGCTGGCGGTAGGCTCCCGCCGATGAAAGTTCGCATCGGCGTCGGGCTGAGCGCCGGCAGCGCCGAGGACACCGACAGCTTCGCCAGCACCGTCCTTGAGATGGAGCGCCGCGGCTTCGACTCGCTGTGGCTGTCCGACGTACTCACCGGGCAGGTGGTCGACCCACTGACCGGCCTGGCGTTCGCGGCTGGGGTCACGCGCAAGCTCAAGCTCGGCACCACCCTGGCGGTGACCGGCCGAAACCCGTTCCGCCTGGCCAAGGAGCTGGCGACGGTGGACCAGCTGTCGCGCGGCCGCCTGCTGGTGGTGTTCGTGCCCGGACTGGCGGACGCATGGGAAGACCAGGCGCTCGGCGTACCAGCCGCCGACCGCGGCGCGGTTATCGAGGAGGTGCTGCCGTTGCTGCGGCGGCTGTGGGCGGGCGAGGAGGTCGATCACAGCGGGCGCCGGTTCACGTACCGGGGCGTCCGGCTTCACCCCCGCCCAGCGCAGCAGCCGCTGGAGGTCTGGCTGGGTGGCACCGCGCGCAGCGCGCTGCGCCGGGCTGGTGAGCTGTCCGAGGGGTGGCTGCCCAGCCTGTGCACGCCCGAGGAGGCTGCCCGGGGAAGGGAGGCCATCGAGGAAGTGGCCGTCCAGCGCGGGCGCCAGGTGGACCCGGAGCACTTCGGCGTCAGCCTCGCCTACGCCCGCGACGCCATCCCCGCCCAGCAGGTAGCCACCATCGCGACACGGCGGCCCGGCGTAGACCCCGCCCCGCTGGTCCCCGTCGGCTACCCTGCCCTGCGGAACCGGCTCGAGCAGTTCATCGCCGCGGGCTTCTCCAAGTTCGTGCTGCGCCCCGCCGAGCGACCGTCCTCCTGGCCCGCCGAGCTTGACTCTCTGGCGCAGGCAGTTCTGCCGCTCCAAACCTAGCGGCGCCCCGCGCAGGCCGATTCTTGCCGCTCACGCCCGGCGGAGACGACCCCGGGCGCGGCAGCCTGGAGCTAGAAAGCTATGCGCTCTTCCCTCACCTCGTGGTCCCCGGAGCTGAGCTCACCGGATTGCTGCCAGGCTGCCACCAGGTTCCGCGCCTCGTCTACGCCGACGTCCAAGGGATGCTCTGGCAGAGGCGTCAGGACGACGGTGGCCGTGTCGCCGTCGACGATATCGACGACGCAGTACACGTCGCCCTTCGAAACCAGGCTGAACCGTTCGAGCGGGATGCGCGGACCAGCTTCAGGCATGCCGACGCGCTACATGTGCTCGCGGATCAGCGCCTGGGCGGTCTCGGGGTCGACGCCCAGCGCGCGGCGCGCCAACGGGCCGCCCTCGTCGAGCACAGGCTCCAGCTGGTCGAGCGCCGGCAGGTCGTCGCGCTTCCAGAACAGCCCTATCGGAATAGTCTCGCCCCAGTCGTAGCCTCTGTCCAGCGCCGCATGGAAATCCGACGGGTCATGCCCCTCGTCTTCCAGCTTCTGCGTGCGCCGCTTGAAGTAGTCGTGCGTGTTGTCCCGGTTGAAGGTCACGCACGGGCTGAACACGTCGATCAGCGAAAAGCCGCGGTGCTGGATGCCACCCTTGATCAGCTCGACGAGATGCTTCACCTGGCCGGTGTAGCCCCGGGCGACGTAGGTCGCGCCGCCAGCGATCGCCAGCGGTATCGGGTTGATGGAGTTCTCGACGCTGCCGAAGGGTGTGCTCTTGGTCTTCATGCCCTTCAGGCTCGTCGGCGACAGCTGGCCGGTCGTCAAACCGTAAATCTGGTTGTCCATCACGATGTACGTTAGGTCGACGTTGCGGCGCATGGTATGCATCAGATGATTGCCGCCGATTCCGTAGCCGTCGCCATCGCCACCCGTCACCACGACTTTGAGACTGTGGTTGCCCAGCTGCGCTCCCGTCGCCACCGGCAGGGCGCGGCCGTGCAGGGTGTGCATACCATAGGTGTTGATGTAACCAGGAAGATTGGACGAACAGCCAATGCCGCTAATGGTCAGCACCTCGTGCGGGTACAGCCCAAGCTCGGCCACGGCTTGTTTCAGCGCGTGAAGGACGCCAAAGTCCCCGCAGCCCGGACACCAGTCTGGATCGGCGTGGCCTTTGAAGTCTTTGATAGTCAGTGTGGGTCTGTCTTCGATCTGCACAATCATGCTGATGCTGCCCTCAGACTAGGATCTCGTGAACCGGAACGTACGACGTCGTTGTTCCCGCGGTAATCGTCTTCACGCCGTCCACTATGTGGTGCGGCATGAACGGCTCGCCATCGTACTTGCGGACATGGCCGTCGGCGACAAAACCAGTTTCGGAGCGGAGATAGCGCGCGAACTGGCCGCTGTAGTTGTTCTCGACGATGATCACCTTCTGGCTGCCCGCAAGGATCTCCATAATGGCCACAGCGTGCAATGGCACCAGCCACTTGATCTGTAGATTGTTGGCGCTGATGCCCTCGGCGGCGAGCTTCTCGATGGCTTCGCGAATGACTCCCTGGGTTGATCCCCAGCCGACGAGCGTGACGGCGGCTGTCGGCTCGCCGAAGAGGCGGGGCGGGTCGATCAGGGGTAGCACACCCTCCATCTTGCGCATGCGCTTCTCGTGCATCGCCCGCCGCTTCGCTGGATTGGTGTACTCGTCGCTGATGAGGCCACCCTCGTCGTCGTGTTCGTCAGTAGCGACGACGTGCACGTAGCCGGGCGTGCCCGGAACGACGCGCGGCGAGATGCCGCTCTCGGTGAGGTCGTAGCGCTTGTACGCGCTGGCGGGCGCCGCCATGCGCCCGTTCACTCCCAGGGTATCGCCGCGATCGATGGGGACGTTGAAGTCCAGCTCGGCCGGATCCACGCTGGACCGGCCTTCGGAGATGAGCAGGTCAGACAGGACGATGCCCGGGCACTGCAGCTTGTCGACCACGTTGAACAGCAGCGGCACGGTCTTGAAGCAGTCGGCAATCGTCGTGGGCGCGACGATCACCCGCGGATAGTCGCCCTGGCCGGCGCCCAGCGCCTGCCAGAGATCGCCCTGCTCGGTCTTGGTCGGAACACCGGTGGCCGGGCCGGCCCGCTGGACGTTGATGCACACGAGCGGGATCTCCATCATGGCGGCGGCGCCCAACGCCTCCGTCATGAGGGCGAACCCCCCGCCCGAGGTGGCGCACATGACCCGACAGCCGGTGTGGGCGGCGCCGATCGCCATGTTGATCACACCCAGCTCGTCCTCCACCTGCCGCACCATGATGCCGAGCTGGCGCGCATGGCGAGCCATCCAGTGGAGAACCCCGGTCGACGGGCTCATCGGGTAGGCGCAGTAGAAGCGCACGCCGGCGGCTGCCCCGCCCATCGCGAGCGCCGTATTGCCGTCGATGAAGGCCAGCGGCCTGCCGGTGTCGGGCAGGGTGACGTCGAAGGCGCGGAAATGGGCGCCCGCGTACTCGTAGCCGGCGCGCGCCACGCTGACGTTCTCGTCGACGGCTGCCTGGCCCTTGCGCTGGAACTGGAGCGTGAGGATGGCTTCCAGCGTGCCGAAATCGACGCCCAGAAGGTTCAAGGCGGCTGCCAGCCCGATCGTATTCTGGACCAGGTCGCCGCGCACCCCGGGCGCCAGCTCCTTGACCGAGAAGGCGCACAGCTGAACGCCGGGCGCGGTCGGCCCCGGCTGGATCTTGTCGCTGTTGAACAGGACCGCCGAGCCAGCGCCCATCAGCTTCAGGTGCCGATCCATCGTGTCCTGGTTGAGGGCGATCAGCATGTCGAGCACGTCGCCCATACTGGCCACCGGACGGTCACTCGCCCTGAGGGTCAGGAAGATGTGCCCCCCACGAACGATGGACTGGTACGCGTTGTACGCGTTGAGGTGAAGGCCGCGGCGCACGAAGATCCGAGCCAGTATGTCTCCTGGAGTGGCGATGCCCTGGCCCGCCGCCCCGCCAATGCCGATTGCTACGTCCATCCTGCCCCTCGCACACTACACGATAGCCTTTTCCGGCCGCCGAAGGCCATGCTTGGCGCGCGCCAGGCGGCCGAGTGCTACGCTGTCCGGGTCCATCCGCAACGCTGCGGAGAGGGGGGCGAGCCATGAAAGTGCGCGACATCATGACGCGCGAGGTTGTGAGCGCCCGCGAGGACGCGCCGGTGCGTGAGGTGGCCCAGCTGCTGGACCGCCGCCGCATCAGCGGTGTGCCGATCTGCGATGGCGACGGCCACATCGTCGGGGTAGTCAGCGAGTACGACCTGCTCGCCAGGCCCGAGGCGCGCACGGCGGGCGAGGTGATGTCGCGCGACGTGATCAGCGTGATGGAGGACACCGGCGTGGACGAGGTGCGCTTCCTGCTGGTGGACCGCAAGATCAGACGCGTGCCGGTGCTGCGCGGCCAGAAGCTCGTGGGCATCGTGAGTCGGGCCGATCTGGTGCACCAGATCGCCTTGACGTGGGTGTGCCAGGTGTGCGGGGACCACGTGCGCGGCCAGGCGCCGCCCGACGTGTGCCCACGCTGCGGGGCGCCGAGCGGCTACGAGCAGACGGCGCTGCCGCCCATCGGCGAGGGCGCCGACGTCTGAGCGCGTAGCGCGAACAAAGGGAGGCGCCTAAGCAGGTGGAGCTCAGATGATCAGAAGCAAGCAAGACTTCAGCCCACCGGCTTAGGGGCAGTTAACGGGACCATGACTGCGAGGCAGCTGCGACGGCGCCATCTCCTCAGGCTCATAGCCGCGAGCGGACCGCTGGGCTTTCTGGCGGCCGCCTGCGCCGCCGCCCCGGCAGCCCCGCCCGCCGCCCGGCAGGCTACCACCGCCAGCCCACCAGCGTCAGACCAGCCGGCCGCAGCGCCCCGCCGCGGCGGCACCCTGCGCGCCGTCGTCCAGAACGACTACGTCACCATGTGGCCGACCGTGACGACCGGCCCAACGGCCGACCGCTGCTTCGACTGGCTCGTCCGCTGGCGCAAGGGCTCCGACGGTCGCTGGGGCCCACAGCCGGGTCTGGCCGAGTCGTGGGAGCTCGGCGACACCAGCGCCGTCTTCAAGCTCCGCCGCGGTGTCACCTTCCACGACGGCTCGGACCTCAACGCCGAGGCAGTCCGCTGGAACGTCGAGAGCTGGATCAGGAATCCGAAGTCGCTCGCCCGCGACAACCTCGGCGCCGTGGCCACCGACAAGCCCGCCGAGGTCGTCGACGACTACACCGTCAAGATCAACCTGACCAGCGCTTTCGGCTCCCTACTGGCGGCCGTCTCGGACGCCACCGAGACCACCGGCATCACCTCGAAGGCCGCCTACGACAAGCTCGGCGAGGACGGCATCCGCGCCCAAGCCGTCGGCACCGGGCCCTTCATGTTCGAAGCGTGGCAGAACGGCGCCCAGCTCGCGCTCACCCGCAACCCCAGGTACTGGGAGAAGGCGCCCGACGGGCAGGGCCTGCCCTACCTCGACCGCATCGTCTACCGCTTCGTGCCCGACGACTCGGTCCGGCTGACCGAGATGCGCTCCGGCTCGGCCGACATCACCGAGCTGGTCCGCGGCCGCGACATCCCGACCGTCAAAGCCGACCGCAACCTGGTGCACATCGAGGACCCGGGCAACGGCAACCGCTACCGCTTCTTCTTCAATGGCAGGCAAGGAGTCTTCAAGGACAACCAGAAGCTCCGCCAGGCCGTCCAGTACGCCATCGACCGCGACGCCATCGCCAAGGCGTTGGGCGGTGGCAACGGCATCCCGCAAAAGTACGACCTGACGCCCGGCACGCTCGGCTACGACGAGTCGGTCCCGGCCTACACCTTCGATCTGGACAAGGCCAAGAGCCTCATGGCCGCCGCGGGCGTGGCGAGCGGGCTGCCAGTGCGCCTGACGGTGATCGCCCGCGAGGCCGACCAGCAGCAGGGGCAGATCCTTCAGCAGATGCTCGACAAGATCGGCATCAAGCTGGCGATCGAGGCGCTGGAGCGGGTGGCCTGGGGCGTCAAGGTCCGCCAGCAGAACGACTTCGACATGGCCACCCAGCGGACCGGCACCTCGCCCGACCCGGACCCGCTGTTTACCCTGGCCTGGGCAGCCGACGGGCCGGCGGCCTACGTCCGGGCAGACGAGCCGGCCATCCAGAGCTGCCTGAACGACGGCCGCGGCAGCTACGATCCCGCCAAGCGGCAGCAGACCTACCAGCGCTGCCAGACGCTGATGTACGACGCCGCCTGGTGGGGGTTTCTGTGGCTGCAACCGTGGAACTACGTCCTGACGAGCCGTCTGCAGGGCGCCGCGCCCATGTGGCTGTCGAACAACTGGCGCGAGGAGGTTCTGTGGCTCGCGGACTGACTGTCAGATGCCCGGTCCGCTGACCGGCGTACGCGTCCTGGACTGCACCATCGCCCTGGCGGGCCCCTTCTGCTCGCTGCTGTTGGCGGACCTGGGCGCCGACGTCATCAAGATCGAGAACCCGGACGGCGCCGCGCGCGACGGCAGCCACGACCCGGCCTACAAGGGCGAGAGCGGCCACTTCCTGATCGTCAACCGCAACAAGCGCAGCCTCACCGTGGACCTCAAACGGCCGCAGGGGCGCCAGGTCTTCCAACGTCTGGTGCCAACGGCGGACGTGGTGGTCCAGAACTTCCGACCCGGCGTCATGGCGCGCCTGGGCTGCGACTACGCCGGGCTACGCGCTGTGAACCCGGGCCTGGTGTACTGCTCGATCTCGGGCTTCGGCGAGGGCAGCCCCTACGCCGACCTGGCCGGCTTCGACCTGATCGCCCAGGGCATGAGCGGGCTGATGAGCATCACTGGCGAGCCCGACGGCGGCCAGCCGGTCAAGGTCGGCACCCCCGTGTGCGACATGGGCGCCGGCATGTACGGCGCCCTGGGTATCGTCTCGGCGCTCTTCAACCGCCAGCACACCGGCCGGGGCCAGCACGTGGAGGCCACCCTGCTCGACACGCCCATCTCCTGGCTGACCTGGCGGGCGGCCGAGTGGTGGGGCACCGGCGAGGTCCCGGGCCCCCAGGGCAGCGGCCACGGCGCCTACCGCGCGTTCAAGTGCGGCGACGGGCGCTGGATCAACATCGGCCCGTCGGCGCGCCTGTGGGGCGCCACCTGCCGCACGCTGGGCGTGCCCGAGCTGATCGACGACCCGCGCTTCGCCACGGCCCACGCACGCAACGAGCACCGCGCCGAGCTGGCGGAGCTGATCCAGACCGCCTTTGCGCGCCGGCCCGCGCACGAGTGGATCGACGCCTTCCAGACAGCCGGGGTGCCGACCGGTCCTATCAAAACGGTCCCCGAGGTGCTCGACGACGACCCCCACGTGCGAGCGCGCGACATGGTCGTCGAGGTCGAGCACCCGATCATCGGCCGCATGAAGACGCTCGGGGTGCCGGTCAAGCTGTCGGAGACGCCTGGCGCTGTCACCCGGGCCGCGCCCACCCTGGGCCAGCACACCGACGAGATCCTGGCCGAGCTCGGCTACGCCCCCGACGAGATCGCCCACCTGCGCGCGGGCAAGGTCGTCTGACGCCCGCGCACCACGGACTGCGCGACCACCCGGCGAGCGCTCAGCCGCCGGACGCCAGAATGGCGGTGGCCGTGCCGATGCCGCACAGTTGCCCGTCCTGGTTGTGGACCCACAGCTCACACTGCGCCTGCCGGTCTGAGCGCGCGACCACCCGCCCGCCGACCGTGATGGCGTCTCCGGTGCGGATGGGCCGGGTACCCTTGAACTCGAGCCGCGCCCCTGGACGGAGCAGCGTCGCCGGGCCGAAGGCGCGCTCCAGCGCCTCGGAGCAGTAGGCGGCCGTCGCCACTCCCATGTTGACTGTCCCGGCGAAGATCGTGCGTTTGGCAAAGCCCTCGTCGCTGTGCAGGCTCTGCCCGCGTCTCGGGCGCACCCGTGTCAGCTCGGCGTACTGGTCGATCGCCGCCTGTGACTCGACCTTGTCGATCGTCGGCAGAGTGTCGCCCGGATCGGCCGGCGGCGGTGGCGGCTCAACTGCTGTCGGTCCCACCTGGGCTGGCGCGGCGCTCGGGTCGCGCGCCGCCTGCCGCCAGATGATGGTGTAGGTGTAGTCGACCACTGGCTGGCCGGCGCCGTCCACTGCCCGTGTACGCCAGGTGATGAACTGGTTGCCGCGGCGCTGGTACTTGTCTTCGAGGCGCACCACCGAGGTGATCTCGTCGCCCGGCCGAATCGGCCGGTACCAGAACAGCTCGGCCTTGGCGTACGGCGTGGCCCGGAGGCCCTTCTCCTCGGGAGAGGCGAAGCCGCGGGCGTGCATCACCTCGTTGCGACGCAGCGGCGCGCACTTGAACGCGTAGGTGGGCGGTGCGACGATCTCGCCAAACGGCCCGCGCCGCGCCGCGGCCAGGTCCAGGTAGAGCGGGTTGTCGTTGCGCACCGCCTGGCAGTAGTCGGCGATGCTCGCCTCGGTGACCCGGTAGGTGAAGGGCGGCGCCTCGTGGCCGATCGCCGCGATCTCCCACTCGTAGACCGGTAGGGTGGCGATCTCCTCGTCCGTGAGCGGCTCGCGCAGAGCCCCTCCCGTGCGACCTGGCTGGCTCACGGCTCACCTCGCGTGGGTTTGACGGATTGCAGCATACCGCGTCCGTCCGGCTCGACGCCGAGCTGTAGGTAGCACGTGGTCCGGATGCGGTCTTTCGCGCGTTCGCCACCCCGCTGGTACGATGATCGTCTCTGGGGTCGCGACGCCAGAATTGCTCATGGGGGGGAACGCGCAGCGCATGACGACGCGTGTCGTCGACGGCCGGTCCGTGGCACCCGTGCGAGCGGCCGCGATCGACCGGGCGGGGCTCCGTCCAGGGTCGAGCCGTTCGCTCGCCCAGCGCGTGTGGTTCTACCGCTACGCCTACCTGCTGATGCTGCCCGGCCTCACCTACTCCGTCGTCTTCCAGTACCTGCCGATGTGGGGCGTCTTGATTGCCTTTCAAGACTTCCGCCCGTGGAGCGCGGCATCGTCGTCGCCAGCTGGGCTCAGGCGCCCGAGGCGATCGTCGCCCTGGCCGACTGGGACAACGCCTCCTTCGACAACTACCTGACGTCTCGGCAAGGCATCCAGGGTAAGCACTGGAAGCTCGGCGAGGGCGGGAGCTTCGTCAACCTGATGACGCCCGGCCCCAAACCCGAATACTCGGGCATGCGGGGCACGACGTGGGCTACCAAGTGGCAGATCCAGCGCGCTCTGATGCCGGCCGCGCCGGGTCAGGAGCCGATCGACCCCAGGATCACGCCGCGGATCTACAAGAACGCCCACACACGGAAAGCACCGGCCACGCCTGAGTCGAGCGAGTACCCCACCATCAGCTTCGTGGACCACTACCTCCCGTATCAGTTCACGCGGACCGCCCAGCTGGAGGGCGATCTCACCACGATCGCCAACGAGAACTTCACCAAGATCGTCAACGGCGCCGTACCACCAGCCGCGGGAATCAAGGATTTCTGGTCCCAGTGGCGGGCGGCAGGTGGCGAGGTGCGGATCCAGGAGATCACAGAGCAGTACGCCAAGTGGAGCGCTGACCATCCCGAATGGAAAAATCCCAAGGCGAGTCCCTCGCCAGAGTCGTGGGACACCACCGTCAGCTACCCGGAGCGCCGCAAGGGGGCATGACCACCGTCCAGCGCACAGACGGAGCCGCTTAATGCCCGAAACGTTGCGCATCGGGGTCCTCGGCTCTGGTGGGGGTCCAGGAACGGTCGGCTCGAGTCGCGGGACCTACCTCGGCAGCCTCGCCGAAAAGACCGGGCTGATGGAAACTGTCGCCGTCTACGGGGTGGACGCCGAGCACGTCGCGTATGGCGCCTCTCGGATGCGCCGCGCCGAAGCGTTCACGGACCTCGACAGGTTCCTGGGCCACGGCCTCGACGCCGTGATCATCGCCTCGCCGGTGTTTGCGCACGCTGAGCAAGCCATCGTGGCGCTCGAGCGAGGCATCGCTGTCCTGTCCGAAGTGACGCCGGTGAACAGTCTCGCCGAAGGAGAGCAGCTGGCGTCGGCCGTGGAGCGTACTCGTGGCTTCTACATGCTGGCCGAGAACTACCGCTTCATCAACGACGTCGAGCTGATCAAGCGGCTGGCTGACGACGGGCGGTTCGGTCGGATCCGCTTCGCTGAGGGAGAGTATCTCCACGACTGCCGTGACCTGGCCCTGAACAGCGAGGGGACCCCCACTTGGCGCGGCCTGCGCGAACGCCGCGGCGGTCTCTACTGCACGCACAGTCTCATGCCGCTCCTGTACATCACAGGCGACCGCATCCTGACAGTCTCGTGCCTCGAGGCGGAAGGTGGCATCGGTGGCACCGTGATGCTGATGCGCTCAGTCGCCGGGTCTCTGTTCAAGGTTCGGCTCGATACCGTTTCCCCGCGACCGCACAACATGGCCTACTACGCGGTCCAGGGGGAGACCGGCGCCTACGAGAGCTGGCGCGGCCTGGGCGACGAAGCCAAGGTGTGGCTGGCCGATGCGCACGAGCCGTCTCGGTGCCGCGCCGACGCCGGCGAGGTCATCGCGCAGTGGCATCCGCTGCGGGAGCTCGCGCCTGCGTACATTCCCGATCGCCTCGCGGCACCAGAGGTAGCGCGTACCTCCGGCCACTTCGGCGCCGATTACTGGATGTTGACTGCCTTCGCCAGGGCGCTCCTCAACGGGGAGCCGTCCCCAATCGACGTGTACCGAGCGCTCGACTGCTGCGTGCCGGGAATCGTGGCTATCGAGTCGCGAGGCCTCGGTGGCGCCCCGCTGCCAGTGCCCAGCTTTCGCCAGACCAGGGCGATGCGCTCGCAGCTCAGAACCAGCGTCCCACCACCTCCGTCGGCCGAGGCAGGTGAAGAGACTGGCACAATCGCCAAGCATGCAATCTCCGTCGCCATCGTACGCCGTGTTCCTGCGCAGCCTGCGGGCGGTGCGCCGCTACGCCGACCGCCCGATCGCCGACGCCGTCCTGCTCGATGTGCTCAAGGTGGCTCGCTGGACCGGCTCCGCCAAGAACACGCAGCCCTGGGAGCTCGTCGCCGTGCGCGACCGCGCGGCGCTCGCCGAGCTGGCGACCTATGGGCCTTATGCGGGCCACCTGGCCGGCGCGGCCGCGGCCGTGGTGCTGGTCATGGACGACGCCGGCCGCCGGTTCGACGAGGGCCGGCTAGCGCAGAGCGTGATGCTGGCCGCCTGGGCTCACGGGGTCGGCTCGTGCATAGGCTCGCTGTACCCCGACGAGAACGTCCGCCGAGCCAAGGCGCTGCTCGGCGTGCCCGAAGAGCGCTGGCTGCACACCGCGATAGCGCTCGGCTACCCGGCCGACCCCGAGGCGCTTCGGATCAGCCGCGAGCTCGCGGCCGGGAGGGCGCCCGTCGAAGTGCCGCTGGGTCGCAGGACGGCGGACACCCTGGTCAGCTGGGGTCGCTACGGTCGCCGCGCCCCCTGACTCGAACCCTTTCCCTTTCCCTCCCCCTCCCGAAAACGACTTTCAAGGGGTCCGCGCGTCGTCTTCGTCACCGCCTGCTACGTTCCCGCACTGCTGAACCGGGGGAGCACCTCGGACAGGAAGAGGTCGAGGCTCTCCGTGCGGGGGAAATCGAGAAAGTTCAGCTGCATGTGCCGCACGCCGACGGCGGCGAACGCTTCGATCTGCGCCACCACCTCGTCGGGATTGCCGCTCATCACATGGACCTCTCCCCGGTGGCCCATGGACCGCCGCCGCACCAGCCGCGTCGCATCGTACGAGACGGTGATGCCCATGTAGCAAGTCGGCACGATGGCAGCGGGGTCGCGCCCCGCAGCGCGGCAGTGGTCGTGGAGGATCGCCAGCTTGCGCGCGTACTCGGCGGGAGCGTAGTAGTCGCAGTTCCACCAGTCGGCGTGCCGCGCCACGACGGGGAGCGTCCGGCGCTCGCCCCCGCCGCCGATCATCAGAACCGGCGGTGGTTCGGGCCGCGGCAGGCAGTACGCCGCGTCGATACGGTAGTGCGCACCATGGAAGGTCGCTGGGCCGCCCCGCCAGAGCGCCCGAATGATCGCCGCCGCCTCATCGAGCTGCTCGACGCGTGAACGACCGGCCGGGAACGGATAGCCGTAGGCGCGGTGCTCGCCCTCCGCATCGCCCGCGCCGATGCCCAGGATAAACCGTCCGCCAGTGAGGAACTGGAGCGTCGCGGCGATCTTGGCCGTCAGGGCAGGGTTGCGATACCCCTGCCCGAGCACCAGCGTGCCCCACCGCGGTCCCGGGTGCTGGCCGGCCAGAAAGGTCAGGAAGGCGAAACACTCCAAGATGGGCTCGGCGTCGAACTGGAAGTGGTCGATGACCCAGCAGGAAAGATCATGCTCCTCGGCAGCCCGCAAGAGCCGCTCATTGGCGCGCAGCATGTCGGGCACACTGCCCCCCTGCGGCGTGGGCCGAATCGTCACCCCAAAATCGATAGCTGCCATCGCTCCTACCGTAACCAGTGGCCCGAGCAGGCGGCCAGGCGCGCTGGTCCTCCTGGCTGGCGCGGCGGCCATCGCAGCGTTCCCGTGCGGCGGCCTCGACGCTGGGGACCGTCACAGTGGGCATAGCGCTCTCCTTCAGCCCCGCACGACGTGGGTGCCGGTGCGACCGGCGACGGCTGCCTCCAGACAGCCGAGGGAGGTGATGACGACTTCCTCCCCGCCGCGTTCGATGAACTCGATGGCGGCGCGGACCTTCGGCCCCATGCTGCCTTCGGGGAACTCGCCGGCCGCCAGGTGGCGACGCATCTCGGCGATAGTCACCCGTTGGAGGAACCGCTGGTCAGGCCGACGGAAGCGCACGGCCACACGCTCCACGCCCGTGGAGATCACCAGGACAGGCACGCCCAGGCTCGAGGCGAGCAGCCCTGAAGCCAGGTCCTTGTCGATAACCGCCTCCACCCCCCGGTACACGCCCGGCGCTTCCTCGACGACGGGAATGCCCCCGCCACCCGCGGCGACGACCACGAGCCCGGCGTCGACCAACGCCCGAATCGCGGCGATCTCAACAATGCGCACCGGCCGCGGTGATGCCACCACGCGGCGGTAACCACGGCCGGCGTCCTCCACCATCGTCCAGCCATCACGCGCACGGTGGAGCTCGGCCTGCTCCAGGCTGAACGCACCGCCGATGGGCTTGCTCGGCCGCGAGAAAGCGGGGTCGCTGGGATCGACCACCGTCTGCGTGAGCATGCAGGCCACGCGATCCACGAGCCCCCGCCGGGCCAGCTCGTTCCCAAGGGAGTTGGCGACGATGTAGCCGACGCCGCCCTGCGAATCGGCCCCGGCCATGACCAGCGACAGCGTCGGCACGAACGGGCCACCATGGACCATCTCCGAGCGCAGCAGAATGAAACCGACCTGCGGGCCGTTGCCGTGGCTCATGACGAGCCCCCAGCCGGCCGCAGCCAGGGCGCCGATCTCCCGCGCGGCCGCGCGAGCGTTGTCGAACTGCTCGGCAATCGTACCCTGCTGACCTTCGAGGATGAGGGCGTTCCCACCTACCGCCACGACGGCGCGATGCTCCATGGCTTGCTCAACCCTCCAGCCTCAGCTGGCGCCCGACGGCGCGCAAGCCGGAAGTGAAGCACGCGAGCGGGGCGCGGGCAATACCCGCACCAACCGGTCTCGACGACGACACACGCCGCCACGCTAACGAGTTCGCCAGGCGCGGCTACCTGTATGGCGCGCATACTGAGCTATTTTAATCCCATGCCCGAGGTGCGGGTCGGTCAGGTGTGGGAGCAAGTCTCCAAGCACGAACGCGGCATGCAGCTCGAGGTGGTGCGCGCGACCGGGCGCCGCTGGGTTCTGCGGCCGATCGGCGGCGGCCCAAGCAAGAAGCGGGGTCTACGCGAGGGCGTCTGGACACTCAGCGCAGAGCAGCTCAATGCTACCTGTCGACTTGTCCGCGAAGGCCGCTGAAAGCAGCGCGCTGTGCCTGCCCACGGTCCAGACGTCCGGCGCTAGAGACGACCAGCAGCCAGTGGCCTGCTCAGGCCAGTGATCGTTCGCGCCCGCGGCGCGGGGAGAACGCGGCCGCTGTTCGTTCGTTCGCCCGCGTCTCCCGCGGCACCGCCGCTACGGCGTATAGATCTAGCTTTGCGGCAGCAGCTCCTGTTTCTGGGCCTCCTGCTTCGCGGTGCTCTGGGCCTCGCCCATCACCCGCCCGACCTTCTGCATCGTGTCCTGGGTGAGCTCCTGGGCGCTGCCCAGCAGCCGGTCACGGGTCTCGCCCAACAGCTGGTCCTCGCGGCGCGTCGGGTGCATCGCGGCCGCCAGCACGCCACCCAGCGCGATGGCCACAGCACCGACGACCAGCGGGTTCTCGTCCAGCTGCGCCTGCAGGAAGCCTTGCGCACGGGACACCTGCTCCTGCGCCTGGTCGACAACCTGCCCGGCCGTGTCCTGCACCTGACCAACCATGTGACCAGCCGTCTCTTGCACCTGGCCAGCCACCTGCCCGGCCGTGTCGAGGGCTTGTCCGGTCGTCTGCTGGGCGCGGTCGGTCACCTGGCCAACGGTGGCCTGAATCTGGTCAGCGGTGCCGCTGGGCCCACCACGCTGGCTGGGCCCGTACTGCCCGTACGCCGGTGCGCGGTATGCCGCGGCTCCCTGGTAACCCGGCTGGCCGGCACCGCTCGAGCGGTTCAGGAACAGCCAGCCGAGGCTCAGGCCCGCCACCGCGGCCGGCAGCGGGTGCGCCTTGATCGTCTCGACGACGGTGTGGCTCAAGCCGCCGGTCGTCTCTGTCGCATTTTTTGCCATGGTCTCCACCTTTCCAATCGTCGCCTCGCGCAGCGCCGTTTTGGCCTGGTCGGTCATCTCCCGGACGGTCTCTTTGGCCTGCTGGATGGCCTGGTCAGTTATCTCCCGGACCGCCTCTTTGCCCTGCTCAATAGCGTGGTCCGCCACCTCCTGGGCCGCCACCTTCGCCTCGCGAATAGCGTGGTCGGCCACCTCCCGGGTGGTGTCCTTGGCCTGCTCGGAGAGCGCCTCGGGATCGAGCTTCTCCTGGATGGCCTCGAGCGTGCTGCTCATGTCGGCGCGCGTCTGCTCGATCTCCTCGCGCGCTGCCGCCGTCTCCACCACCTCGTCCGGCTCGATGGAATCACCGCGACGCCCGAAGCGGGACTCCGCGTCCCCTAGCTGATCTGGTCTTTGGCCCACTGGGTATCCTCCTTGAGCGTCGCCACCGTCTGCCGCGGCGTGAGGTCGGTGCGCTTGAGCTCGTTGAGCCCCCGCTGGATCAGGACAGCTCCGACGATGGCGACGACCGCTCCAACGAGCAGGGCCGCTAACCACCAGGGCAGACCCGCCGCCGCCAGAGCGATGACCAGGGCGGCCAGGATGGCCAGGAAGCCAGCGTAGGCAACCAGGGCCCCAACCGCGAGGAAGCCGATGTCGCGCCCGATCCGCGTGGCCTTGTGCGTCATCTCGGCCGTGGCGAGCTCGACCTCCTGGCGCACCAGCGTGCCCGTGTCCCGGGCGAGGTCGCCGAACAGCTCGGCCAGCGACCTGTCGTCTTTGCGCGCCTGCATGACAGGTTCCGGGCTCACGGAGCTGGCCGCGGCATCCGGTCCGCCGGTGCGGTGGTCGCCGCACCCGAGCTGCCCGGCGTCGGCGGCATGCTCGACGGTCGGTCCGCGCCAACACCACCCGTCGCCGTGCCCAGTCCACTCGAGGTTCCTGTGCCGCCGAGACCACCAACCGTGGCTGGCACCACCGCTTGCCTCGCGGTCGTCTGGGCGCTGGAAGGCGCGGACGGCCGCGTCCCGTACCCCTGGTAGTGCCCAGCCGTCATGCCTGGGCTGGGCAGCGCCCGCCGGAGCTGCCTCTCGCGCCGACCCGAGGCCATCAGGAAACGAGCGCCCGCGAATCCCAGCGCCAGTGCGCTGGCGACGAACAGCCCGGGCTGGCGGCGCGCCAGATCCTCCGTGTCGCTCACAATCTGCGGCACGTCCCGCGCGCGCAGGTAGTTCGTCAGGTGCTCGGCCCGCTCGGCAACCTGATCCACGTACCCGGCAACCGGCCCTTGCTGCTGCTCATGCAGGTGCTGGCTGGTCTGCCGCAGGGCTTGCGTCACGGTCACCAGGCTGTCGACCGCCCGATCCTTCTGACTCTCCACCTGGGAGGTGGCCTGCTGCTTGGCCTGGCCGGTGACCTGCCCCGCCATCTGCTGCGCCTGGTCGACCAGCTGCTCCACTTTGTCCTGCGCCTGGCCGCCGACTCCCTGGCTCGGTGCACTGCCCGCACCGCGATCAGCGGCCGATGCATCCGGCCTCTGCGGTCCTGTAGACGACGTCTGTGTCATGTGTCTCCAACTCCTTGCGCTCGCGCCCACGTGGCTAGCACGCCGGGCGAGAAGATCGGATTCGGCTAGCAGCGTCCCGCCCAGGCGCTCCCGCGCAGGGATAGTGGACGATCTACGCAGCCGACGCCAGGCGTCAGCGGCGCCGAACAAGAGGATACAACGCATGTGGCGTGCCACTCCACGGCCGTCACACAGTCGGCCGCTCGTCCTGGATGGCTCCCTGGAACCGCTTCAGGAAGGAGCGCAGGCGGTCCGTGCGGGGATTGCCGAAGATGGCCGCGGGCGCGCCTTCCTCCACGATCTTGCCGGAGTCCATGAAAACGACTCGGTCCGCTACGTCGCGGGCGAACAGCATCTCGTGGGTTACCACGAGCATGGTCACCCCATGGCTTTCCGCCAGCTGCTTCATGACCCCGAGCACCTCGCCGACGAGCTCGGGATCCAGGGCGGACGTCACTTCGTCGAACAGCATGACTTTCGGATTCATGGCCAGGGCGCGGGCGATCGCCACCCGCTGTTGCTGGCCGCCGGACAGCTTCGACGGGTACGAGCTCATCCGGTCCGCCAGACCAACCCGCGCCAGCACCGTCCGCGCCCGCTCGTGCGCCTCGGCCTTCGACAGGTGGCGCACCTTCATCGGCCCCAGGGCAACGTTCTCCAGGGCGGTCATGTGCGGGAACAGGTTGAACGCCTGGAAGACCATCGCGACGTCAGCACGTGCCCGCGAAACGTCTCGGTCGGGCAGCCTCACCAGCTTGCCGGCTTGTGCGCCGGCCTCGCGGTAGCCCATGAGCTTGCCGCCCACGTAGACCCGCCCGCCCTGATACTCCTCGAGGAAGTTGATGCAGCGCAAGAGCGTTGTCTTGCCCGAGCCACTCGGCCCAACGATCACGACCACCTCGCCCGGAGCGACAGTCAGGTCGACGCCGCGCAGCACCTCGAACGCGCCGAACCACTTGTGGAGATCCTTGACCACGACGCTCCTGTCACCCTGAGAGGCAGTCGCGCCCGTGAGGTCCGGGGCCAGCGCCGCGGCGTCAGTCATAGTAGGCAAAGCGCCGCTCCAGGCGTCCCCCGAGCAGGGTAAAGCCGTAGCACAGCACGAAGTAGATGAGCGCCAGCGTGACGTAGAAGGGCACCGGCTGAGCCGTCCGCTCCAGGATCTCCTCGGCCGACAGCATGAGGTCGGTGATGCTGACCAGAGACACAAGCGTCGAGCCCTTGATGAGCTCGACGCACAGGTTGACCCACGGTGGGATCATGCGTCGGACTGCCTGCGGGAAGATGACGTACCGCAGGCGCTCGGGGAAGAACAGGCCGATGGACATCGCGGCCTCGGTCTGCCCTCGCGGGACCGAGCCGACAGCGCCGCGGACGATCTCGGACATGTGCCCGCCGGCGAAGAACGTCAGCGCCAGGACGGCGGCGGTGAAGCTGGGCACTGGGATCCCGAGCGTGGGAATGCCATAGAAGATGAGGAAGATGGTGACCAGCAGCGGCGTGCCGCGGATCACGTCCACGTACGCCCGAACGCCGCCGCGCAGGACAGGCGGACCGTAGAGCAGGCTGGTGCCGCCCACGATCCCGACGACGGTGCCCAGAAGGATGACCTGCACCGACAGCTGGATCGTGTTGAACAGCCCCACCAGCAGGAGTGTCCAGTTGTTCAGGACCACCTGCATGGTATGTCCTTACGCCCAGCTCGCGTAGCGCCGTTCGACGCGGCGCATGACGAAAGCCAGGCTGTAACAGGTCACCAGGTAGAGCGCGCCGATCGCCGTCCATGATTCGAGCACACGCCAGGTGTTCGTGTTCAGCACCATGCCCGCGTACGTTAGCTCCGGCACGGCGATGGCAGCTCCGAGCGAGGTGTCCTTGAATAGCGATATCGCCGTATTGCTGAGGGACGGCAGGACGATGCGGAACATCAGGGGCAGGGTGACGAAGCGCGCCACCTGCAGCTGTGTCAGGCCGATCGACCGGCCGGCTTCCTGGAAGCCCTTGCTCACCGCCTCGATGCCCGCCCGGAAGACCTCCATCAGATAGGCGCCGGCGTAGATCGACAGCGCCAGGACCAGCGAGCCCACATTGTCCAGCATGGTGAGGTGCAGGGCTGGCAGGCCGTAGTACGCCACGAAGATGAGCAGCAACAGCGGCACATTGCGGATGAGGATGAGGTACCCGCCAGCGAGCCGGCTCAGCACACCAATGGAGGACACCCGCGCGAACGCGGCCAGCAGACCGACGACCGTGCCGATAGCGATGGACGCGACGGCGACCTCCAGCCCGAGCAGGAGCCCGGCCAGGAGCTTGGGGAGGTTGTCGATGACAACCTCCCAGCGCATGATGTACACGGAGCAGCCCTCTGCTTCTGCGCCTTCAACTCAATAGCTCAAAACCCAAGCTCGTGATTCGTGCCGCCCCGGCCTAAGCTATCTTCTGCGTCCCGCGGGCGCCGAATTCGACCGGAAAGCCGGACGGGGCCCGCTCGAGATCGACGCCGAAGTACTTCTTGAAGGCCGCCGCGTAGAAAGGCCAATCGAGGCCAAGCATGGACTCGTGCAGCGCCGTGTTCAGCCAGTTGAGCCACCGGGCGTCGCCGGGCCGCACCGCCGCCGAGTACGAGTTCGGGTCCCATGACGAGTCACCGACCTTGTACTTGTCCCGGTTCTGCGCGTACAGCCAGCGGCAGGTGGAGTCGTCCACGGCCGCCGCGTCAACCCGCCCGGAGTCGAGCGCGAGGATGGCGTTGGCCTGGGTATCGAGCTGCATGACCTCCGCGTCGGGGACGCCGCGGTGCACCATGTCTTCGGCCGTCACGTTCTGCAGGATGGAGATCTTCGCCTTCTTGCCGGCCATCGACCTGCCACCCGTGTAGGGCGAGCTGGCGGGCAGCAGCAGGTTGACCGCCTCGCGGTAGTACGGGATCGTGAACTCCACGTTCTGCGCGCGCAGCGGCGTCACGGTCATGAACTGGATGACGACGTCGACCTTGTCCGTCTGCAGGTTGGGGATGCGCGCGTCGGGCTTCTGCTTGACGAACTCCATGGCGTCCTCTTTGTCGAACAGGCCGCGCGAGAAGATCTTGGCAATCTCGATGTCCATGCCGACGAGGTTGCCCGCTTCGTCCTCGAAGTGCCATGGCGGGTTGGTGCTGCCAGTGCCGACGAGCAGCTTGCCGCGCTTGAGCACCTCCTCGAGCTTGCCGCCGCCGGCCACCTGAGCCGGGGCGGCGTTGCCGAGGGTTGTGGAGCCGGCCGCCGCGGTCCCGGCGGCGGCCGGGGCGGGAGTGGCGCCGCCGCTGGTCGAGCCTCCCCCCGGCGCGCCCGGGACGCTGATCTGGCAGGCGCTGAGGATGCCCGCCACACCGGCTGCCAGGCTGGCCGCCACGCCAGTTCGTCGGAAGAATCGCCGGTGGGACCCACCATCGTTCGTGTCGACCGTTGTCATCGTCGAACCCCCCCATCGAGGGTGTCGCCCACCCCTCGAACGTTCAGCGCATTGTTCCCCGAAAGCCGTGGCGGCGCAAGGGCTCTACACTAGCCACCAGGGTTCACGGAGGACCAATGGCGACGCTGACGCAATCCCGCCTGACGCTTGACGAAGCCTACGAGGCCACGTTCCCCGAGTCACGCCGGCGCTACGAGCGGGCGCTGCGCCTGTTCCCAGCTGGTGTGACCCACGACGCCCGCTACCTGGCACCCTTCCCCCTGTACATCGCGCACGCCAAAGGCTCGAAGAAGTACGACGCCGACGGCCACGAGCTCATCGACTACTGGATGGGGCACGGTTCGCTGCTGCTCGGGCACGGTCGCGAGGAAGTGGTGGGCGCGGTCGCCGAGCAGCTGACCAAAGGCACCCACTTCGGCGCCTGCCACGACCTGGAGCTGGAGTGGGCCCTGCTCGTGACGGAGCTGGTCCCGTGCGCGGAGACGGTGAAGTTCGTCAGCTCGGGCACCGAGGCGACCATGATGGCCATGCGCCTGGCCCGCGCCTTCACCGGGCGGAAGAAGATCGTGAAGTTCACGTCACACTTCCACGGCTGGCACGACTACGCCACCCTCGGCGTAGCGGCGCCCTATGACGTTCCCACGTCGCTCGGCGTCCCGCCGGAGATCGCCGCCACCATGGTCGTGGTGCCGGCCAACGATGGCGAGGCGGTGCGGCAGGCGCTGGCCGCGGGCGACGTCGCGGCCGTCATCCTGGAGCCATCGGGCAGTTTTCACGGTCTTCACCCGGTGAAGCCCGGCTTCCACCAGCAACTGCGCGACCTCACCCGCGAAGCGGGCGCGCTGCTGATCTTCGACGAGGTGGTGACCGGCTTCCGCTGGGCGCCGGGGGGAGCGCAGGAGTACTACGGGGTCACGCCGGACCTGTCGACCCACGCCAAGATCCTGGCTGGTGGGCTCCCGGGCGGCGCGGTGGCTGGTCGCGCCGACATTTTCGAGCTGTTGGCGTTTTCGAGCGACCCGCAGCGGCGTCGCTTCGGTCGCATCGCCCATCCGGGCACCTTCAATGGCAACCCACTGTCGGCGGCGGCGGGCGTCGCTGCACTGACGCTCGTGAAGACGGGTGAGCCAACGAAGCGGGCGGCGCAGCGGGCGGAACAGCTGCGCCAGGGCCTGCGCGCCGTGTTGTACCGGCTGGGGGTGCCCGGCCTGGTGTTTGGTGAGGCGTCGACCTTCTGGGTGCTGCTGGGCCGCGACCAGCCGTCGGCGGAAGAGGTGGCGGGCGGCCTCTGGGCCCTGGCGCCGGAGCGGCTCCAGCGCATGGCCGCCGCCCTCCAGCCGCGGTACCGCCGCTCGATGCTGCTCGAAGGGGTGGACTCCTCAGGCCTCACCGGCCTGTTGTCGGACGTCCACACTGAGGCGGACCTCGACCGGACTCTGGCGGCCTTCGAGGCTACTGTCAAACGTCTGTCTGAGGAGGGCGACATCTAAATCTAAGTCAAGTACCTCACGCCCGTGACACTGGCGGGCACGAGCGCGGCCGGCCACCTGTTACGCCTGCTGGTGCTCGGAGCAGACGGCCGACCAGCGTCGGGCCCTGCTCGCGTCGCGCGGGGGCGGGTGAGCCTACACTGGGGGTTGTGCGCATCGTCTCGCTGCACCCGGCCGCCACCGACCTGCTGCATTGGCTCGGCCTGGACGACGCGCTGGTCGGCGTGTCCGCGGACTCCGACTGGCCGCCCGAGCTGGTCAGTGGTCGGCCAGTGCTCAACACCGTCGCCATTGACACGCGTGGCATGAGCAGCCGCGAGATCGACCAGGCTGCCCGCGAGGGCCATCGTGGGGCCAGCCTGTACCACGTCGACGCTGACCGCCTGCGCACGCTCAGGCCCGACCTCATCCTGACGCAGGACGTGTGCGAGGTGTGCGCCGTGTCGCGACGGGACGTCGACCTGGCGAGCGCCACGCTCGGCTATACGCCGACAGTGCTGTCGCACAGTCCGGCCACGCTGGAGCTGCTGCTCGAAGACGTGGCGCAGGTCGCGCGCGCTGCCGGCGTGCCCGAGCGCGGGCGCCAGCTCGCGGCCGAGCTGCGGGCGCGGCTCGACGGGGTGCGGGCCCGCACAGCCGGGTTGGCGCGCCCGCGCGTGTTCTGCCTGGAGTGGCTGGACCCACCCTACTCGGCCGGCCACTGGGTGCCCGAGATGGTCGAGCTCGCGGGCGGGCGAGACGAGCTCGGCCAGCCAGGCGGCTACTCGCGCCCGCTCGACTGGCAGCAGATCGTGGACTACCAGCCCGAGGTGCTGGTGCTGATACCGTGCAGTCTAAGCTTGGACCAGGTTGCGGCCGAGTTCGGGCTGCTGACCGGGCGACCCGGCTGGGCCGGGCTGTTGGCGGCTCGGTCAGGCCGCGTCTATGCTGGCAACACCCGCCTGTTCAGCCGCTCCGGTCCAAGCCTGGTCGAGGGGACCGAGGTCCTGGCCCGTCTGCTGCACCCGGACGTCTTCTCCGAGCCACTGGCCGCGGGCAACGCGCTGGTGGTCTCGTCCGACGGCACGCGGCTGGTGCCACACCGCTAGTGGTCCCCGGGCGGTCGTCGCAGCTGCCCTTGCTTGTGCTGCGGCACGTCCCCTGGGAGGGGCTGGGAGCGTTCGCGCCGCTTATGGACCGCAGGCGCGTGGCCTGGCGTTACGTCGATCTCTTCGCGGGCGCCCGGCTCCCCGATCTGCGGTCTGCTCGGGCAGTGCTTGTCATGGGCGGCCCCATGGGGGTGTACGAGACGGCACGCTACCCCTTCCTGCGGCAGGAGATCGACGCCATCGGCTCAGCCGTCCGCGCCGGCGTGCCGCTGGTCGGCGTCTGTCTCGGCAGCCAGCTGCTCGCGGCCGCTCTGGGGGCGGAGGTTCGGCCGAACTCGCGCGGCAAAGAGATTGGCTGGGTGCCGGTGCTGCGTGCCTCGGCCGCCGCGGCCGACCCCATCGTGGGGCGCTTCGCGCCCGAGGAGACGGTCCTGCACTGGCACGGCGACGTGTTCGAGGTGCCCCAGGGCGCCGTCGCGCTGGCCGGCTCGGCGCTGACTGACTGCCAGGCTTTCCGCTGGGGGCCGTCGGCCTGGGGCCTGCTGTTCCACGTCGAGGCCGACCCACCGCTCGTGGACCGCTGGCTCAGCGAGCCGTCGATGCGGGCCGAAGCGGCCGCGCTCGATCCTGGCCTGCCCGAGCGCATCCTGGCCGAAGCCCCCAGGCTCCAGGAGCGGCTGGTCCGACTCCAGGCGGCCGTGTTGGACGCCTTGCTCGGCCCGGCCTCGACCGACGACGACAGGCCGCACAGGTAACCAATTCTGCTTTGCGGAGATCGCCGTCGTCGGGCGGCAGTGCGTAGGAGGACGCACTCGGCTCGATGAAGGGCTAGCGAGGCGATCTAGCCCAGACTTTGCGGGCCGTCTCAGCCACGACGGCCAGCTTCTCGCGCTGCACCTCGGGAGTGATGCGGTTCCCCTGCCACGTCGACGCGAAGCCGCACTGCGGGCTCAGCGCCAGGCGCTCCAGCGGGATCACCCGGGCCGCCTGGCGTGCCTGGGCAGGCAGGCGAACATACCGGGCGGCTCTATGCTGGCGGGAACGGTCGCATCGCATGCCTACCTCCTCACCTCTGGTGAGGCGCCAGGGTAGTGGCTTGGACCGTGAATGCCCTGTGACGGGCGGCAATCGCTGCCGGTGCTCCTCTCTCGACGTTGAAAGAAGGAGCACCGGCGAGCATCCTGACTAGCTGGTCGAGGCGGCGCCCTGGGCGCGCCGCTGCATCTCCTCCTCACTCACGTCCTCGACGTGCGTCGCGACACCCCATTCGTGGCCGAACGGGTCCTTGAGCCGGCCATACCGGTCGCCCCAGAAGGCATTCATCAGCGGCTGGATCACCGTGGCGCCGGCGTCAGTGGCGCGTTGGACAACTGCGTCGGCGTCCTGGACGTACAGGTGGAGTGAGACCGGTGTGCCGCCGAGTGATTCGGCGGCCTGCCCGCCCATCTCCGGAAACTCGTCGGCGAGCATCAAGCGGGCGTCTCCGATCTGGAGCTCGGCGTGCCAGATGCGCCCATCCGGGGACGGCATGCGGCCCAGCTCCCGGGCGCCGAAGGCGCGCGTATAGAACTCGATCGCCCTGGCGGCGTCGCGCACGGTTAGAGCCGGCGTCACCGCGGTGTAGCCTTCGGGGATCGGCCGCACGGAGCGCGCGGCGGTAGTGGATTGGGTCATCACGACAGCTCCTGAGATGAGTGTTCGGGCTGCAGCCGACCTCTCCAGATTAGAACATTCGTTCGCATTTCGCAACGGGTGGGTGTCACAGAGCGCTACGACGCCAGCCCGGCCGAGGGCGCCCGCCTGGGACCCGGCCGGGGCAACATCTATGGCTGGCTCGTGGAGCACGCGGTCGACCTCGGCAGCTCCGACGAGCCGGCGACGCACTGGCTGGTGGTCGACCGCACCGAGAGAGGCCGCCCGACGTGGACGCGCCTACGGGCCGTACCTGCACGGCCAACGACGGTGGCTACCGCTGAGCTCGCCGAAAGGAGGTGTCGGCCCAAAGTCTCTCGCACCCCAGCGACCGGTAGGCGGCGCGTGCGGCCTCGGTGCTAAAGCCGACCTGCATCGTTCCCGCCCCGGCGTTGCGCAGGAACCAGAGAGCATCGAGGCAGACCGCGCGAGCAAGACCTCGCCGCCGATGCGCCGGATGAGTGCCGACGGGCTCGAGCAGGCCGACGCCGTTGTCAGCGTCCAGCCAGGCCGTGCAGAAGGCGGCGACAGAGCCGTCGTCGCCGAGCGCAATGCGATCCAACTCCTGCCGGTAAGGCCAGGTCCGGCGCACGCGCTGGTACTTCGCGACGGTGAGCTCAGACGGGGGAAACGCCAGCCGATGCGTCTCGACCCGCCCCATGATCTGCTCGGGTGACCGCACCTCAGCGAGGTGGTACCCGGGCGGCGCGCTGACGGGCGGGAGCGCATCGAGGGCCCGTGAGAGCACGCCGCCGGCGCCGGTCTGCGCGATGAACCCGTGTCGTTCGAGCGCAGCCGCCAATGCCCGATCCTCCGGTGACCGAGCCACATCGATGCCGTAGGTGTACAGGTCCACCGCGGGGTCTCCAGCCGACACCGCGGCTGTCGCGTCATCGGTGATAGCGGTCAACATCTCGTCGAGGAGGCCATCGGTGGCGCATCCGGGTACGACGAAGAGGTTGAAGCCGCCGTTGGGCCTGGAGAAGGTCCAGCCGATCAAGCGCGCGTCGTCTTCCCAAAGACGGATGTAGAGCGCTAATTCACGGTGGCTGTGACCGCGAACGAGCCAGGCGAGATCCCCGACGTGCAGAGATGTGGTCGTGAAGGCCCGGGCTACAACAGCCTGCATGCGTCGCAGGTCAGCGGCGGCTGCGTATGGACGAGCGACGATCCTCGACACAATCCGACATTATGAGGCCATGGACGACCCCTTCGGCTCCGGTCGAGCGACGAGCCGTGTCCTCGATGGATTCGGTTAGGCATGTGACGATCGCGAGCACCACGAGTGGGTGGGCAGGCCCAGCAGCATGCACCTGCCCGCGTTGGCGTGGCTTGATCACCTTCTCCCGGTTCCCGTCCCGCTTGTCAGCTTCGCGGAGAGCTGTCGGCGCTTCCCGCCACAGCGGCTTCAGCGGTGTGACTGTCACCCTTCAAACCCGCAGCGTTACACTCTGCCTGCGCTCTGAAAAGGCGCGACGAGCACGATTCGCCGCTCTTCGCGGTAAGGATCGCTGGGCTGCGCGGCGTCTGCCGTCAGCGCCACGTCCGCACCGGGCGTCGCGACGAGTCGGCCGAGCTCAGTGACGACCTGGTGCATCGCCAATTCAGGGCCACCGAGCCGAATCGACTGTAGGTGGCCGATATCACCTGTCTGCCGACCTTGCAGGGGTTCCTGTACCTGGCCGTCGTCATCGACCGGTACAGATCGGCACCCTTCGTCAGGTACGGCGGATCCGCGTACGTGAACGCATCGTTGGCCAGATGTCGCTTTAGTAGGGCGACACCGTCTTCTTCGCCACGGTCACGCGCCTGCGGTATCTCCTGGACGAGCGGCACGGCGATCTCGTACCCCCTGCCGAGGACCCGGAAAACCGGACCCGCGACCACCTACCTGAGATTGGGGTAGGGTGATTGGTACGCCCGGCAGGGCTCGAACCTGCAACCCTCTGCTTAGAAGGCAGATGCGCTATCCGATTGCGCCACGGGCGCGTGGCAGGCGCGCCTAAGCAGGTGGTCTCGAGTCTTGCTTGTTTCCGATCATCTGAACTCCACCTGCTTAGGCTCTTGCCATTATTCGCGCTACGCGCTTGGACGAGTATACGGAGTGGGGGTGGGAGTAGGAGTAGGAGTAGCGCCTGGCGCGGAGGGTGGTCAGGCGGAGCGGGCGCGGCGCGCCTTCAGCCGCCAGCACACCGTGCGCGGCTCGAGACAGTGCTCCTGCTGTTCCAGGGTCTCCGGCGGCGTGTTCTGCAGGCAGATCGCGTGGTACAGCACCTGTCTGCCCTCGCTCTCCTCGCCGTCGTCGCCCCAGCGCTCGCGGTAAAACGGACAGGCCATCTTGAAGCGATGCCAGTTCGGGTTGTCGGGGATGATGGTCGGGTCGCTCTTTCGTGCGCGCGGAATAGTGCACCTCTCCGTGTACGCGTCGTAGCCCAGACCAGATTCTAGCGCCACCGGGCGGTCGCGTCCCCGAGCAAAACGGCGCCCGCGTTGTCCCGGCATCGGGCGGTGGTGACTGGAGAGTGGAGACGGGAGACCGAAGACAGAAACAGGCTGTCCGGGTCGCGCTACGAGGCCAGCGCGGCTGCCGGCCGCTCGACAGCGCCCATCATCGCGACCAGCTGGGGCAGGACAGCCGACGGGTCAGCCGCCGACACCGGGACCTCGTGGATGGTGACGTCGCGGTGGCGTCGCAGCCAGGCGTCGAGGATGACCATCTCGTCGACCTCGTCGCGGCTCACCGTGCCGCGGTCGGCGGCCGCGCCGTAGACCTCGTGCACCAGGGGGCCCAGCTCGGCCGGACTGGCCGGTGTCTCGACGGACACCCCGTGCACCAGGCGGCCGGCCCGGACGAAGAACAGGCGCACCGTCCTGGTGCCCGGGTAGGGGGCCACGACGACGACGTTCCGCTCCGCGAACGCGGACAGCCGCTGCTGGTAGACGGCCAGGATCTCGACGGCGCGGATGCGGTCGCGCAGCTCGGCGGCCTCTTCGAAGCGCAGCTGCTCCGCGAGCTGGTCGCGGCGGGCGGCGGCCCGCTCGAAGAACGAGCCGTCCTGGCCGCGCAGAACGGCCTCGGCCTGGCGGGCCGCTGCCCGGTACTGCTCCTGGCTCACGGCGGCGACGCACGGGCCGAGGCACTTGCCCATGTCGAGCAGCGGGCAGGCCGACTGCCCGGGCCGCAGCGGGCCGGAGCACTGGCGCAGACCGAGCTGCTCGCTCAGGAACAGGACGGCGGTGGCGACAGTGCTGACGCGGCGGAAAGGGCCGAAGTACAGCGCGCCGTCGGTCGGCCGCTCCCGCGTGGCCACCAGGCGCGGGTGTGGCTCGCTCAGGTCCAGCTTGACGAACGGGTAGTTGCGGTAGTCGCGCAGCTGGCTATTGGCCGAGGGCAGGTACCGCTTGACGAGCTTCGACTCCAGCAGGAGCGCCTCCAGCTCGGAGGCGGTCTCGTGGGCCTCGACGTCGGCAATCTGGCTCAGGCGCTTGCGCAGGCGCGGCTGGGCCGGGCTGCACGCCGTGCCAGACGGGCGCAGATGCTGGCGCACCCGCTGGCGCACGTTGATGCTCTTGCCCACGTACAGGACTTCGCCGTGGGCGTCCTTCAGCAGGTACACGCCAGGCCCCGTGGGCAAGCAGGCGACCTGAGCCTCGTCGACGCGTCCCTTGCGCGCCTTGCTGGTCACTGGCTTGTGCTGCAGGCCGAGCAGCCCGGCGAGCGAGTCGATGCCGCCCACCTGCGCCCGCTCCACCAGGTCGCGCAGCAGCAGCGCCGTGGCGTCGGCGTCGGGCCCGGCCCGGTGCTGCTGGACGTACGGCAGGCTCAGGTGGGCGCACAGGCTGTCGAGCCGGTAGGAGGGCAGGCCAGGCAGCAGACGACGCGCCAGGCGCAGCGTGCACAGCCGCTCGGCCTCCCAGGCGACCCCGGCGCGGCGGAACGCGCTGGTCAGGAAGCCGTAGTCGAAGCTGGCATTGTGGGCCACCAGGACCGCCCCGCTCAGGAGCCGCTGCAGGTCTGGCAGGAGATGGCCCAGTGGGGGTCGACCCCGCAGCATGGGGGCGCTGATCCCCGTGAGGCGGGTGATGAACGGCGGCACGGCAGTGCCGGGGTCGACGAGGGCCTGGAGGCGGTCGACGACGGCGCCGCGCTCGATGCGGACGGCGGCCACCTCGATGACGCGGTCGAACAGGGGGCTGCCGCCGGTGGTCTCGAAGTCGATAACGGCGAACGGTTGCTGGCTCAGCAGCATCGGGGGCGGTCCATTCCGGCTTCTGTCAACTCTGCCGTAGCGTACGCACGGCAGCGGTCTGCCGGAAGGTGCCGCGCCCGTGGCATGGGCGCCCCACCAGCCCCTGTGATGGCGCTGTGACGCGTCCGCTGCCCGTTCCGGGGCGGAACGCGCAGCGGACGAGCTGTCAGCAGTCAGCCGTCAGCGCACGAGCCGTCGGCTGTCAGCCATCAGCCGTCAGCACTATCGGGACGAGTGGCCCGCTGCGCCTGAGTAGGGCACCGCCGTACGCTTCTTTAGCTGATAGCTGATAGCTGATAGCTGACAGCTCGTTTAGCGCGCAATGGCGAAGGCGGCGTAGGCGAAGCGGCTGTCGCTGGCGTTCATCGCCCGCCCCAGCTCGTCCGCCGTCATCACCCGATCCCAGCCCGGGCCCTCGCCCGCGCTCGGCCCACCAATCGGGTCGTTGTACAGCAGGTCGTCGCCCACGAGCCCCGTCACCACGACGTAGTGGTCCTCGTAGTAGGCGGAGTCGCCGCGGCGCGGCAGGAAGCGGTAACGCACCTGGGCGATCACCGGGTGCCCGCCCGCCACTTCGCGCCTGACGTCGTCAACTGTCCAGTGGTGCAGGGTGACGCCGTCGTCCTCGTAGAGGCCTAGCGCGCGGGCGCCGTGGTCGCGGGCCACCTGGGCGAGCGCCCAGATGTAGCTGCCCGAGCTGTCGTCGGACGCCACGTCGTCCTGCGCCACCAGCACCTCCGAGCGCACGCTCCTCGGGTCCAGGCGCACGCCCAGGGACTCCAGCGCCATACCCAGCGCCGTGGGGCCGCAGTTCGCGGTGGCGTAGTCGGAGCCGTCGAGCTGGGTCCAGTACGGGACCGGGATGCGCACCTGGGCGTTCAAGTCCGCCGGAAATGCCCACGGCAGCGCGCCCAGGCCCGGCGGGTCGATCCGGGCGACCTCGGCGGCCTCGACCCAGCCCTGCGCCGGCGGCGTGCTTCGGCCATCGCCTGGCGTTCGGACGTGGATGCGGGTCCCGGAGACCGGATCGCCTGGCAGCACCTCCAGCCACACCTTGCCGGCGGCGACGTCCACCTTGCGGCTCCTCGACGTGGCATCGGCCCACAGGGCGGTGGGGCTGGTGCTGGCGATCCACACGGGGGGCGCGCCGACCGCGCCGACGTCCGCGGCGCGCACCCAGCCGGGCCCGGGCTGGCGCGTGTCGCCGTCGCCCGCGTAGTAGACCTCCAGCCAGTCGCCCCGGCTGCCGAGGCGTTTGAGAGTGCTCCACTGGGGCACCAGTGTGAACAGCGGCGCCGCGTCGTCTGGGCCACCGCGAAGGGCGGTCTCGGCGTGGTTCTTCAGCCACAGCGCCGACAGGTCGCCGCGGATGCCGGCCAGGAGCGCCCCCGTGGCGGCCGTCGGCGGCAGGCTTGGCGCCGGGATCGACGGGGCCGTCGGCACCAGAACCGGCGGGGCAGTGGGCGCCGGCGGCTGCGTCGGCCGCGCCACCAGCGCCACGGCTCCGGGGGTCGCCACGACGGGCGCCAGCGCCGAGGGCTCGCCGATGGCCGGCCGCGGGCTCATGCACGCGCCGACCCACAGGACGACGCCCACCACGCCCGCTCCCAGTCCGGCCAGACCAGCTCTCGGGCCACGCCGGCGCCGGCCAACTCTTTCGCTGCGCATTCGTCCGCCGTTGACGGGGGCCCATTATGCCGCACTCGACCCCCGAGCGAAAGCCCCGCGGGCCGCGGTAACTGTTCAGACTCGCGGACGCGGGAGGACTACCGGAGCGGGGAGTTGGCCGGATAGGCTGACGGGATGGCGCTGCAGCGGGAAGTGGTCGGGGCGCTGTCGCACGCCGCGTTGGTCGAGCGGG
>JAABUQ010000115.1_pt1 | contig 160412 bp, 144 predicted proteins | sample 5560001 | NCBI WGS metagenome assembly JAABUQ01 (sample SAMN10711888, study PRJNA513371) | rock metagenome | isolation source: Antarctica rocks | place: Antarctica: Victoria Land, Finger Mt nord | collected 2015-12-18
GACGGACAAGCATGAGACGCGGGCGTTCCCGTTTTTGGCTCTGTTCTATATTGCCCTTCCCTAACAGGGGCCTTCCAGGTAGCCAGTGCTGAGGGAGCGAGGGACGAGCGGGAGGGGTTCTTATGCCAGCAATCTTTGCAAGCCTTCCAGACACGCCCGCGACGATGCTTCTTTGCTGGACATGCCTGCTGCCGCCGGATGCCCGCCGTAATGGGTTTCCAGCGACAGCCAGCCGTCGTACCCGCTGGATTTTAAGGCGGCAAGCTGGCCCGCCCAGTCAATCGCGCCCCGGCCCACGACTGTCCATTCCGGGGCCGGCGCACCGGGAGCGGCCACCGTATCTTTGACATGGATATGGACGATGAAGTCCTTGATCGCCGCGTAGCCGTCCGGGTACGGCAGCTCGCCCGCCATGAACGCATTGCCGGGGTCCCAAATGGCCCGGACCGACGGCGACGCGATTTCTTCTAATACGCGGGCGGTCTGAGCGCCGGTTCCCAGGCAGCAGGCGTGTTCGTTTTCAATGCCGAGAACAACCCCGGCCCGCTCGGCCATCGCCGCAGGCTCGGCGTAAGCGTCTGCAATCCGTTCTTCGAGTTCCGGGGTCAGCGAATCGTGCTTCCAGAACGAGAACGTCCGAACAAGCGGCGTGTTGAAAAACTGAGCGGCTTCGATGCAGCGCCCCAGAAGATCAATCTGGTCGCCCAAGCCCCGCGCCGACGCGCTGTGGAGCGGCCCGGCGGGGCCGTCCGGCTCCGCGCCCGGCAGGGAGCATTTGTAGAACGGCGGCGCGATCCCCGCGACTGTCATGCCCCGTGCGTCAAGCTCACGCCTAGCCCGCTCCCAGTACTCCTGCGGGGCGTCTGCGATATTTTTGTCCCAAAGCTGGCGCAGCTCCGCGCCCTGCACGCCGTATTCCTGCATCACGTCCAGCGCGTGGCCGAGGTCCGTATCAATCTCATCGGTGATCACCGCAAGTTTCATAAACTTATTCTAGCCGAAACCACCGGGTTTGTCAACAAAGACGCACGGGGTAAGCTTGTCGTAACATTCCGAAGGCAGGACAAAACTTATGGCAGATGAAGACATCTTAGAGGAACAGTTCACCAAGCACGATAAAATCCATCATGAGCTGTTTGACGAAAACACCAGCCAAATTGGGAGCCTCGGCGATATTGTGGAGAAGCACGCCGGGGACGCCGTCTTTCTCACGCCGCCGGAGAAATCCCCGAACGATGTAGACGGCGGCGAGGAAGATTTCGAGGCAGAAATGCTCGAAGCCGACCCCGCCCCGAATGACGGCATGGACGACGGCGACTTCTACTCGGCGTCTGATGAAGACGGCATACTGGGAACAGACCAATCGGGAACCGTCGCGGGGATTGCACGGGGCTTTGGCACCCATCTGCCGCAGGACCTCGGTGCGGGCGGCTTTCAAGTCGAAGCCATTCCCGACCGGGCGCTCCGAATGCCGGGCCGCCCGCTCGCCGAAGGGGAAGAACTAGACGATTACGATGACGACACGGACACCGGCAAAGACGACGCACGGGGAGGGCTTGCCGCCGACTCCGAGCCGTTCGCCCACGCCGTCTCAACTGACCCGGACGCCGACGGGGAGCCGATGCCGGGCCGCATCCCGACCCACGACCGCGCCGCTGCAAATACGGATGAGGAGCTGGACGCGACCCGGAAGATGAAGTAAGAAAGCCCCCCGCCCCAATTCTGGGGAGCCAGATTAGGAGCAGAGGGATTAGGAGAAAAGGCGCGGCAAGAGTAAGAGGGCGCGGCAAGCAGCGCCCCTACGTCCCATACCCTGTTCAACTCTGGCTCCCCAGAATTGGGGCGGGGGGGCTTCCCTACTTTACCCGCCCCTTGTTTAGCGACTCAAATCGGGCAACTTCCGGCGCAACCGTCTCCGCGCAGTACGGCTGGTCCGGGTTCAGCGCAAAGTAGTTCTGATGATACGCCTCCGCTTCGTGGTAGCCTGTGTACGGCACAACTTGTGTCACAATCGGGTCAGGCCAAAAATGAGAAGCGTTCGTCTCGGCAATCGCTTGAAGCGCCTCGGCCTTCTGCTGCTTTGTGTGGTAGAAAATCGCCGACCGATACGAATTGCCGACATCGTTATGCTGACGGTCAAGCGTCGTCGGGTCATGCGCCTTCAGGAATATCCGCATAAGCTGACGGTACGAGACCACTTTCGGGTCATACACCACCTGCACCGCCTCCGCATAGCCGGTCGTATCCGAACAGACCGCCTCATACGTCGGGTTCGCCCCGTGGCCGCCCGCGTACCCGGCATCAATCTTTTCGACGCCTTTCAGCCGCCCGAACTCCGCCTGCGTTGCCCAAAAGCACCCGCCCGCGAACGTCGCCACGTCCCGCCCCGCCGGCGCCGTCATCGGCAAGATGGTTTCCGTCGGCTTCGTCTCATTCGCCGCCGACAGCGCCGCCTGCGGCCCCGCCAGCATCGTAAACACGCCGTAAATCCCCAGCACTAACGCCGCCAGCAGCAGAGGCCGCCAGAAGGACGGCACCCGGCCCGCGCGTTTATGTTGTTTGTCGTTGTTTAAGTCTTTCATGTCTTTAAAGACAAGTAATCAGGGCGAAAAGTTCCACAGACGCCCCCCGCCCCAATTCTGGGGAGCTGGAGAAGGGCATGATAGAGGGCGAGAACAAGCTTCGCCCCTACAAGTTCCTCTTACTCCGGCTCCCCAGAATTGGGGCGGGGGGGCGTCTGCTCCCCCAGAAAGTCCTGCACCTGCCAGCGGGGGTTGCGGCCATGCGAGCCTAAATAGTCCAGCATGGCTTCTTCGGCAAACTCGGCGTCCGCCAGTGCGTCCGCCCCGAAATCTTCAGTTAAAGCCGCCCAAACGGCCTGCAAGTCGGTCAGCGCGAAGAGGCGGTGGGCGTCGCGGACGACCGCCGGCTTGACTTTGAGAAAAAGCTGGTCGGAGTCCTCAAAGCGGCCTTTGACGACGTACCCCTCAATGCCGTCGCGGGTGGCGAGATGCTCTAAAGACCGCAGGCACTTGTAAATGTCCCCGGCCTCGGAGCCGCCGGTCAGCCGCCCGTGCAGGTCAACCAGCTTCAAGCGGTAGTCTTCGGCGATGCGCTCTTTTTCGAGGCGGTCCACAAAGACATAATCAGGGTCAATCACGTCAATCAAGATCATATCGGGCTGGTCGGCGGGGATGACGGTGTCGATCTCCGGCAGGGTCATCTCAAAGCACAGGACAAAGCCAAGCGCGGCCAGCTTGTACGCCTGCGGGTACAGCTTGTCAATCAGCTTTTTGGCCGACGAGCCGTAGTCAATCCCTAAGCCCCGGACGTTGTCAATGCCTGCCGAGATCAGCGGGTTGCTGCCGTCGTAGACATCGCGGGTGGCAAGCAGGAACGGGCTGTTCTTCTTGTCGCCGTGCTGGTACAGCCGGATATTGACCCCGTCTTCTTTCTTTTCCACAATCACTTCACCGTCGCGCAGGGTCTTGAACAGCGTCCGCTCCTGGGTCGCCGCAAATCGCTCGGTTGTGTAGTCCGAGACCGGCAGGATGCGCGGGTAGCCCCGGACAATCGTGCGCGTGTCGGTGAAAAAGATGGTCCCTTTCAGCACATACGAGACCGCCGCATGGCTGCCGGCTTGATGGAACGTAATCGCGGGGCCGTCCTGCGAGAACGCACCGATGCTGACGTTAAAGAAGGACGCCAGTGTTTCCCGCGTCCATTCCGGCAGGTTCCGGCACTCCCGCAGCTTTTCCGCAATCTCTAGGTACATATCGGCTTTAAGTCTAAAATTTAGTTAGGACACACGAAATTGGAGAAGCTTTTCTGCGACTCTAAAGACATGTGTTCCAGGAGAAGTTGGCCAGCGCGTGTCCCGGTCGCTTTCTAGCACTTTGGCACGCATAACAGCTTCACGAACTCGGTCGAGGGTGAAATACTCGACATTAATTTTGGCCTTGTTATAACCGCTGACATGAGGACGCAGCCGCTCGATGACACCCTTGCAATCCATGTCTGCTGAGTCAGGTTCTTGAAAATGCAAAAGGAGCCACAGTTCAAAGCAAGGATTGCTCAAAGCTAAGCTATACCCGCTTTCCTGCGCCACTTGAGTGACTTCATCAAGAAACTGCCCGCGCTGCCTGTCCACATCCGCGACTAGCCACCGCTCATCCTCTGGACCAAGATCATATTCCTCCTCAAACCTGACAAGTCTTTCCAAGACATGTTTTGGTGCGGAAAGGCCATCAGAGTCCGCAGGCAAAATCTCAACATGAACACGGCTGCTCTCAAAGAGGGAGAAGTACTGCGCTTCTGTTTTTTCGCCCTCTACGGCAATCACGAAGATACGCGCATCGCGGACGAAATTTGGTCGGGGGACTAATCCTGTCCGGGGACTAATCCTGTCCGGCTTATGCTCATGCCGCTGTGCCGGCCAGTTCCGGTTTGGGTGCCAGCACCTCCGGTACGTTCAGTTGAAGACGTTCAACGTCCCCAATGAATGGGATCGCTCCAAACCGACCGTTGAGATAACCCTTTTCAATTTTAAGGTCTGGCCGCGCCTTAAACTCCGCGAGTGAATAAAAATGAGACGCACCACCTTTGTCTTTTTCGACGAACCAAATTTCATCCCGCCGAAGCAAATCTAAATCGAGCAAGTTTGTGTCATGTGTCGTAAAGATGAGCTGGCTTCGACAGGATTCTTCATCGCAATGCAAAGCGGCTTGCACAAAGAAACGAGACAAAAAAGGGTGCAGGCGGCGATCTAGTTCATCAAGCACGACTACTTGATTTGGGTTCTGCCTGAGCATAAAGAGCGCGGGAACCAGATTTATAAGGCGCTGAGTGCCATCGGATTCCTCGCTCATGTCGAATACAGCCTCACCATGCTTGCCACGATGTAACATTCGGAGCAGTACTTGCGCGATTATGTTTTGTACGCCACGCTTAAGTATCAACCGTTCTTCCTGGGGACCATATAAATTGATAGAGACTGCATCCGACGTTAGCAATTGTGCTTCTATCTGTTTTCTGGCTGTATCTGACACTTCGGCTGGTAGTTTTTCAAAGTCGTAGCGGATCTCTTCTGTAGTCACGCCCTCTATGCCGGTTCCAGTGTTACGGAGAATAGCTTCCAGGAAACTCAACAGCGGTTCGTTTTCGTGCATTTCCATCTCAAGATGGGTTGCGGGTGTTTCCGCAGAAAGAATAAGAAAATCGCGCTGAAACCATTCCATAACTGGCTTGAGTTCGGCAACATTTCGTTCTAAAGCTTCTGTCAAGAAAAGCTGATTGGGACGTGTGCCCTGCGAAACGAACTCAAGAAACTGCTGTTGTCTTTTCGTGCGTCCGATAATTGCTGAACCAAACTCAAAGTGCTCAGTGCCGCTAGGCAGCACAGAACGCTGAAAGTAGAGCACCTCCTTAGTTTTTGGGGTGGCAAAAAGCCATTCTTCCGATATGCGCGATGTGTTTAACCGGAAACCATAATTGTAAAGCACGTCTTGGATGCTGAAAATGAACTCAAACTTACTGGCACGGTTCTCATCTTTGCCCAGTTTGAATGAGCGTACTGCAATCGCTTGGCTGCCTCGCGTCCCTTCAACAATCAGTGTTTTCGCGAACTGCATTGCCTTGACAAGATTGGATTTGCCTGCCCCATTTGCGCCGTAGAGAGCAGCGGCCCGCAGTGAAGTTTCGCCCTTGCGGGGTACATTCGGCACAAGATGAGTCGGGTGTTGGTCACCACTGGCCGCCAGCATGGAAAAGATTTGCTCTTCGTCAAAAGACAGAAAGTTTTCAACAGAGAATTGTACTAACATGAGCGTGTTGGCTCCGACGGAATATAATGTCGCATTCTATAGACACTGTAGCATATTCCGTGAGATTAGACGCAATTTGGAGAAAAAATCTCTAAATTGCAAATCTAAATGTTAGTGAGAGGAGCCAAAAGCAAGATTGCCGGCTTCAGAGCTTTCTGCCGCGTCCCGCACCGTGAAATACAGGAGCGAGCCGCCTGGCGGGGCGTTTGGGAACGACGGCGGGACAATCAAGCGCTGCTGGGAGTAGCCGCCGTCTAGGGACGGCAAAAGTGTATAATTCCCATCCGGCAGAGCGTAGGCGAGCTGGGCCACATCGCCGCCGTCGCTGTTGACCGCGCCCCAAATGCCGCCGTGGGCCAGCCAGAACTTCTGCTCGTCGCTGACGGTCCAGCCGCCGACCGGCGGGCCATGGCCGTGCGACGCCATGACCCCGCCGCCTTCGGTGCCGGTCTGCTTGACGAATAGCAAGTAGAAATGCTTCTGGTCGCGCGACCAGCCCATCGTCGCCCGCGAGGTCTGTATCCAGTCCACGTTCGGGATATACCCTGCTTCGCCGACGGTACACACCAGCGGATGAGGGGCAACTGGGTCCTGGGCCGACGCGAATGACAGCAACGTCTGCGGCTTGCCGTCCCGAACGAGGCATTGCGCCCCGCCTGCGGCGAACGTGAAGCTGCTTTCCAGCGTGGCTTTATCCGGCAGCAGCAGTGTCTTGAATGCCGGCGTGCCGTGCGCGTCGTTCTGAACGCCAAATGTCCAGCGTGCCTGCCCGACATTGCAATGCACTTTGCTTCGCAGTACCACCGGCGTCACATGATGGCCGACGTAAATGGCTTTGGGGTCTGCTGAATGGCCGGCGGGGTCGCAGTTGAAGAACAGGCCATGCCAGGCGGCGACGACTTTGCCCCGGTGGGACGCATTCAGATGGGCGACCGCCCAGCCGACCCCGTGCGGCCAGCAGTCGACGTAGTCGTCAAATGGGTGGGCGTCGTCTTCGTCCTGATCGTAGATCTCAAAGCGCAGGTGGGGATTTTTGCCGAAGTCGAAGTCAAAGAAGTCGAGCATCGTGCCGTCGGGCGAGGAGGTATCCAGCCAGTGGGTCACGCCGGGGTGCGGCCTATCTGAAGCGGCACGCGGCCAGGGCCAGACCGCAAGCGGCGAGGGTGTCGGCGGCAGGATCGGCGGCAGGCCCGGAGGACGCGGCCAGAAAAAGGCGACCAGACCGGCCAAAATTGCTGCCGCGAGCAGGCTCAGTAAGCGCCGGCGCGGCCTCATGCGCCCTCGCCTGCGCTTGCCGGCATCTGCTCCCGGAAGAACGTCAGCAGGGCGGCGGCGACCGGGTCAGGCCGCTCTTCCGCCAGCCAGTGGCCGCCGCGCGGGATGGTCTGCACCCGCAAGCGGGCAGACTCCGGGGGCAGGCTGGCAAAGTCGAGGCGCGGGTCGCTTTCGCCGACCAGCAGCAGTGTCGGCACGTCGGCAGCCGCGCTGAGGGGCGCGGGCGGGACACGGAACGGGGCTAAACTTGCCCGCAAGGCACCGGGCCGGGCCAGCGCACTGACATAAATTGCTAAATCGTGTTCGGACAGCATTCCGGGGTCGTGTGACCAGGCCCGGAAGAAGTGGCGCAGGTAGGAATCGAGGTGCGGGGCGATGAGAAGCTCCGGCAGGTCGGGCGTCTGATGGAACTCCCCGACCCAGTCCAGCGTCGGCTTCGGCAGCAGGCCCGGCGCGGCGGACAGCAGGGCCAGCCCGGCGACTTCCTGCGGGTACGCCGCCGCAAACGCGGCGGCGGTTTCCGCCCCGGCATCGCCGTGCCCGACCACAAAGACAGGGTCTTCGGCGAGGCCCAGCGCCCGGACAAGCTCCCGGACATCATCCGCGCGGGTTTGCGCTTCATACCCGCCGGTCGGCTTGTCCGAGTCGCCGCAGCCGCGCAGGTCCGGGGCGACGACAACGTAGCCGGACGCGGCCAGGGTCGGCAGCACCCGTCGCCAGGCATGGCTTGTTTCCGGCCAGCCGTGCAAGAGCAGCGCGGTCGGGCCTTCGTCGCCCGCGCAGACATAGCGCAGCCGCAGGCCGCCGTCAAGACGGACAAAGCCGCTGTCAGCGTTGGACATGATGCCTCCTCAAAAACGCAAAAAGCGCACGGGCAGACTTTCCAGCCCGCCCGTGCGCTTCTCATTTCGGCTTATTTCTTTGCCATATCCGCGTTGATCTGAATAAAGCTTTTCCACTGATCCGGCACTTCGTCTTCCATGAAAATGGCGTCCACCGGGCATTCCGGCTCGCACAGCCCGCAGTCAATACACTCGTTCGGGTCAATGTAAAGCTGGTCCCCGGCTTCGTGGATGCAGTCTACGGGGCAAACAGCAACACACGATTTATCTTTGACCCCAATGCAGGGTTCAGCGATCACATAAGGCACGGTCAAATCCTCCAAATATCTAACGAAAACTTCTGAGTGTGCCGTTATTATACACAAAGCGCAGGCGAAATAGCAAGAGGTGATTGAGCAGCAAAAAAGTTAAGGACGAGGTAATTGGTCTTCATTTACGATCTTTATGTAAGAGGTGGCCTGCAAGTTTTGCCGAAGTATGTTGAGGTTTTTCCCGCCCCCCGCAGAAGGTACAAGAATGGCCTTAAACCCTACTTGATAAGCAAGGCGGCCGATGAGCTGAGTGAGTGTCTCTTGTGAACTACCATTCCACACGGAAGTACGCAGGTCAGTGACGGTGACATTCAACGCCCGACGAGTACCCGGATTAGTGAGATTAAGCACTCGGTTGAGCTTCGTCTCTGCGCCAATCGCTGTGTAAGGCAGCAAATAAGCCGTGTCAAAACCAATGCTTGCTGCCGTGTTCAGATATTCCCATTCCGCCGTCTGCAAAGCCGTGCCGGTGTAAATGATGACGAACTTGCCTTTGACATGAAAACGCCCCGATACTTTCTGGCTTCCTGCACCGGAAAAGGCATCGGGGCCGCTGCTATAGTATGGCTTGACACAGCGGAAACAGTAACCAGAGAACGCTTCCGCACGACCGACCAATCTAGTCATGGCGCGTGTGAGGCGATCAACCTGTGCTTGATCCATTAGATATGGATGCTTTCCTGAACAATAATCAGGATTTCTATGACTTGCCGGGTTTTGCCCTGTCGGATTTTGTCTACAGGACGTGCGCCGCCAAGCATCGCGTTCGGAGCCGCCAGCCACCGCTCGGCCTCTCTCCCCTGCACTATTCCACCCAGCATTTGCTTGACCTGCTTTGTGTCCTTTTGGATTCGCAGATAAGGCGTGTACAAACGGCTGCTTGTGGCAGCACTCTGAGCGGCCCGGCGCGGCTGGCGGAGGGCAAGGGCGCGTTTACGGCGTAAGCGGGCCACCAGGGCTTTCGCGAGAAGCGAATTTCCGTACTGAACAACGATTGCCTGCACTTCTTGGTCTTGCAGACGCTGAAAATGCTCTCGTTTTCTTTTTCGCGATTCGGTTTGTATCATAATCATCACTACGGGCATTATACCATCTTCACCAAAGCTTTGCGGAAGCCATAGGTTTGCTCTGTCATGTGACTTCCTAGCCGAGCAATATTTCCATGAATACATCGGCGCGGGCATACGACGAGGCCGTGCGCTCTTCTTCGGCAAGATGCCGGAAGCCGACGGATTCGTAGAGGTGCAGGGCAGGCGCAAGGCTGGAATTACTTTCCAGATAAAGACGCAGTGCGTCCTGCTCCCGCGCCCAGGCAATCGCCGCCGTTAGCAGACGCCGCCCGATGCCGAGGCCCTGCGCTTCCGGCGCAACCGCCATCTTTGCGACTTCATAAGCCGCGTTAGGCATTGCCAGCAAGGCAACGCAGCCAACGGTCTTCCCGTTCCAATCAGCGACGAAGATTTGGCCGCCGGGTATGAGAATCATGCCTCGTGGATCGGAAAGCGTTGCCATGTCTTTACGCTCCACATGGAAGTACGCCGTCAGCCACTGCATGTTCAAGTCGTGGAACGCTTGCGCGTCGCCGGGTGTATAGAGCCGGATAACGACAGGATATGACTCACCCATTGATTTTCATCTTTCTGCCGCAGGTTTCTACTACAGGAGCGGCAGGATGCCGACTTTCTCTTTTTCGATTTTTGTGGACAGCGAGAAGTCAACCAGCGCCTGCACATGCAGAGTAGTCGTGTCTAGCACCGGCAGAGGACAGTCTGCCGGCCCCAGAAGCAGCATAAGCTCCGTGCAACCGAGAATGATCCCTTCCGCCCCGCCCTCGGCCATCTGCTGTATTAGTAGAACGAGTCGCCGCCGGCTTTCCGGGAGGACGCTGCCCTGGCACAGTTCGCCGAAGATGATGTCATGCACGCAATCCAGATCGCGGAGCGGCGGGATGAGGACTTCCAGCTTCCATTCCCGGCTTAAGTAGAGGCGGAAGAACTCCTGCTCCATCGTGTAGCGCGTTCCCAGCAGGCCCACGCGGCGCATACCGGCAAGACGTGCTGCTTTGCCGGTGGCATCCCGGATGTCTAGGAGAGGGATAGAAACGGCGGCCTGCACCTCTGCGGCGACTTTGTGCATCGTGTTCGTGCAGATTCCAAGGCACCCGGCCCCGATCTGCTCCAGCGCGGCGGCGGCTCCGGCCAGCTCCCCAGCCAGTCTGGCCCATTCGCCCTGCTGCTGAAGCTCGGCAATCAGGGCAAAGTCGAATGAGTGCAAAAGCACCTTTGCGGAGTGCAGCCCGCCCTGACGGGCTGCGGTGAGGCGGTTGATCTGCTGGTAGTAGACGGCGGTGCTTTCCCAACTCATGCCGCCGATGAGACCGATCACTTTCATCTTGTTAGGTCCTTCATTTTGATGGATTGAGCTTCTTGCGACATTCCAAGTTCTATCCTTTCTTTTCCAAGCCGGGCATCGGGTCGCTGTTCTCCCAGAGCCTTTCAAAGGCCATGTTTAAAAACTCTACTGTTCCCGGATGGCGGATGACAGCCATAGTGAAGCTCGGCGGGCCGCCGACCGGGTCCTGCATAGACAGCATGACTGTGTGATCGTCGAATGCCTGCATCTTGACAGGGATAGCGTCGGCAATCCGTATCTGCTGGCCGGTCTCCCGGAACGTGTCAATCCATTCTTGTATCTGCGGCGTTTCCAGTGCAGCTCTCTCATACAGGGCGCGGTAGAGCGCCCCATGTGCAAGCGGCTCGCGCAGAAAACGCCAGTTCTGTTCGGCAGACATAATCAGCGGCAGCTTGATGCAGGAGTTGACACGCACCCGCGCCGCCCGTGCCAGTTCCAGCGCCCGCGCGGCGATTCCGTTCGGGTCACCCAAAATCTCGATGTAATTGAGCGGGTTGTCTAAGCCGCCTCCCGCTTGAAAGAGCGGGGTCAGCTCCGCAATTAAGTCGCGGGCCGTCCGGGCGGCCTGTTCTCGCTCCCGTTCCAGCTTCTCCGCCTTCTGCCGGCTTAGGTGTTCCAGGGCAATAGTCGGGTCAATCCCGAAATAGGTGCGCGGAGACGTGTCCCGACTCAGGCACAGCCCCTTCTGCGACAAAGCTTCCAGCACATCGTAAATCCGCTGGCGCGGCACTTTGGCTCGCCCTGCCAGCTCCACCGGCGACAACCCGGCGCGGGAAAGAAGCGCAAGATAGACTAAGGCCTCATAGCCGGTCAGCCCCAGTTCCGAAAGATGGTCCAGTAGATGCTCCATGCTCTTATTTTATCACCACTTTCTTGGGGTGTCAACGGGAATCAGACAAAAAAATCAACGGTGGAACGTGTCCCAGGCGAACTTTGCGATAATCCCGGTCAGCACCACCAGAAACAGCACGCGGACGAAGCGGCTGCCTTTGGCAACGGCCAGCCGCGTTCCCAGCACCGAGCCGCCGATGTTGCAGGCGGCCATCGGCAGGGCCAGCGCGTACAGCAGATGTCCGGTGAGTCCGAACAGCAGCACGGCGGCCAGATTGGTCGCGGCGTTGATGACTTTGGACGACGCGGACGCCGCCAGAAAGCTCAGTCCGAACAGGCCGATAAACGTGAAAATGAGGAAGCTGCCGGTGCCGGGTCCAAAAAAGCCGTCGTACAGCCCGATTACGCCGCCCGCCCCGATCCTGTACCAGCGCTGCCGCGCCGGAGACAGCTTCGGCGTATGGATCGCCCCGAAGTCCTTTTGCCAAAAGACGTACACCGCCACGGCAACCAGCAGCACCAAAATCAGCGGCCGTAGGGTCTCCGTGCGGACCCCGCTGACCAGATGTGCCCCCAGCGCAGAGAACAGAAATGCAGTCCCGGCGGCAGGCAGCACGGCCGGCCAGTCTATCTGGACATGGTGGGCATACTGGGTTGCGGCAACCGTTGTCCCGGAGAGCGCGACCAGCTTGTTTGTGCCAAGAATGGTCGGCGCGGCAACGCCCGGCAGCAAAATAAACAGCGCGGGCAACTGGATCAGCCCGCCCCCGCCGACCATCGAGTCTATGAACCCGGCGAGAAACGCAAAGCCGCACAGCGGCAGGAGGGCAGGAAGCATTCAGACGACCGCGTAGCCGGTGTAGGGGCGGACACTTTCGGAATGAAAGGCCAGCACGATGTCTGATTTGGAGATGCCCGCATCTTCCAAGTCGTAAGCGATCCCATCTTCCGTCCCGTCCCGCTGTATCCAGATTTTCCCGTCTTGAATATCCACATGCACCAGGCAGAAATGCAGCCGGTATGTCGGCTCTTTCCAGCCGACGGACATCACGAGGTAGCGGTCATTGACCGTATCAAAGACCGCTTCGTGAACGATCACCGGACTAGAATAAGGGATGGCGGCAACAGACGCTAATATACGTTGAATGATGCGCCGGTAAAGTTCTAGCTTCTCCATTCGGTGATAACCTCCTGCTCAGTGTTGAAGATGACAAGGCGTATTTCTCGGTTTCGCAGCAGGCAGAGACTTTATCGAAAGCCTTCACGGGGCTGAACCCCCGTGCTTCAAAAGTGCAATTCCCCGCCTGCGCGGGCCAGGAATAGTCACAAATCTTCGCCCGCGCTCTCCGAGTCGCCAGTGCGGAAGGCGGGGGCTTGCACTTCATAGCCCTGCCGTTCAGGGCAGGCGATCTTTCTATACAGCTTCTAAACCTGCGCTCCCTGCGCGTTCAGCCGTTTTCGAAGCTCCTCCGTGTCCACCTGCCGAGGCGAGACGTTCTGCTCTAAACACAGCGTGGCGGCGAGGCCCGCCGCTTCTCCCAGCGCCCGGCAGTTCTGCTGGATACGCACGGCGGCCTGGGCGGCAAAGGTCGCGGACAGGCAGCGGCCCGCAACCAATAAATTGTCAAGAGCGGCTGGCAGCAGGCAGCGGTACGGGATTTCGTGGTAATGGCCCGGCGGCAGGTGCTTCATCACTAACCCGCCTTTGGCTTTCGTGCTGTGGATGTCAATCGGGTACGAATTGCGGGCGACGGCGTCCGGGAACCGGGCTTCCGTGAGATAATCTTCCTCGGTCAGCGTGTAGTCGCCGACGATGCGCCGGGACTCCCGGATGCCGACCATCGGCGCAATCGTGCCGATGTACGATGCCTCAAAGCCGCGCACAGAAGTCTTAAAGAACCGGGCGATGCGCCGTATCTTTTGGCGTCCGATTGTCTGTGCTTGGGACAAATCCCACGGATCGGTCGCCGACAGCCCGGCGATACGCGGGCAGTTAAACGCCAGTTCTCCGGGCCGCCCCAGCATGGAAAAGAACTGCAAGTAGCCCAAATCGTCTTCGGCCAAGATGCCTGCTTCAATCGCGTCGCAGATCAGCGGACCGAGCGGCGTGTTTTTGGCTTCCCCCGTGCCGATCTCAAACAGCGGCGGACGGGCGTAGCAGTTCATGCCCAGCTCGTCCGCCAGAAAGACCGCCGCCTGCTCCTGGTCCACGCCCGCCAGCGCAAACCGCAGAGACATTGGCTGGTTTTGCCCGTCGTCGGGGTCGCCGGCAGCGCACGGCACGCCCGCCCGGAACGCGACATCGGCATCCCCAGTGCAGTCTATCGTGACTTGGGCATGAATAACTTGCCGCCCGGCCTTGTTCTCAATGACAATCCCCGTCAGCCGACCATCTTCGACTAGGGCGTCGCTGATATAGGTATGGTACAGCACCCGTGCCCCGGCTTCGGCCAGCAGGTCATCCAGCACCAGCGCGAGCGTGACAGGGTTAAACCACAGCAGGTCGCCGGACAAGTCGGTCGGCGGCGGGTCATACAGCGCCGCCCGGTGCAGGATGGCATCATTGATACCGTGGGTCAGCGACTCTTGGAGGATTTTGTTCGGCATCATCGGCGTCACCCACCCCGCCGACTGCGTCCCGCCAAGCTGGCCTAGCTGCTCCACCACCAGCACATCCGCCCCGGCCTGCGCCGCCGCGATGGCCGCAATGACGCCCGCCGTGCCGCCGCCGCAGACAAGAACGCCGCACTCAGCGGCTACAGGTAAGTTTTCGTAATTATTTGTCATATTGCTTGCCTTGTGGGTTGCGAGCTATGCGCCGTAGGAACCATGTGTTAAAACACACGGCTAATCAGCGCGGACGCTACAAAACACCGCTTCTGCACTGGCAGGCCCGGAGGGCGCGGGGTTAGGATTGAAGATTTGTCCTAGTGCCGCGAAACGGTACTTCTTAGCGTCCACGCTAATTAGCCGTGCCATTCATGGCGTGGTTTCCTGCTTCTGGAACTCGACCAACGCCGCTTGCAGAGCTTTAACTACGCGAAGACGCTTCGAGTCGTCACGAAGATACAGAGGTAGACGGTTAAACGTCGTTTGCCTCGCGTCATGGTCAATGTGCGGCGTATCAAGTATACGGCTCGGCAAAATCTTCGTGGAATAATACCGAATGTAGGATGGAATATCCGCAAGCGAGAAGAAAGCAAAAGTAAAGCGGCAGACGTAAACGTAATAAATCCATTTGTTGGTCGGCGACTTGTTCATCTGGCGAGCATAGCAGTCGGTCAGCCCGGAGACGACATTTTCTTTTGTGATATGCTGGTATCGCCCCTGTTCGTCTTTAACAAGCATGGTTTGCTTCTCAGCGAGGTAATCTCCAATGATCACATCACCTTCCATGTCGCGAATGGAAAGCTGACGCGCTTTGATAAGACTGTAAGGTTCTCTCCAATGCCGTGACATAGTTATCCTCTTACGCCGATAGAGCCGCTGGGTCCTGCCGGTAGAAATCCCGCAGCACACCATACAATTCAGGATGCGAGGCTTGCAGCTCCCGCGCACTCTCAAAGAAGCTTTCGGTGGCGACGGCGAAGAACTCGGCGGCGTTTGTCGCGCCGTAAGGGTTCAGCACGTCCCGCTCGCCGCGCCCTGTCCGCTCGACCAGGCTTTGATACTCGGCGCTCATCACTTGCGCCCATGTTTCAATCTGGGCTTTGGTTTGTAAATACGGCGCTCCGTCCGCCGCACCGTCGCGCATATCCAGCTTGTGGGCGAACTCATGCAGGATGACATTCTGCCCGTCGCGTGTCCTCAAACTGTGCCGGAGGTCGGCCCAGGAGACAATGACCGGCCCCTGCAAGGCGGCTTGCCCGGACAGCGGGCGGAGGGTCTCGGCAAAGACGCCGCGCGTCTCCATCCGCCGCTCCGTGACCAGAAAGCCCTGGGGGTAAACGATAATCGTTTCGACATTCGGGTAGTAGTCGCCGTCGAAGCCCAGCACGAGCCAGGCGGCGTGTCCGGCAATCGTGACCTTGATTTCATCGGTCAGCGCCAGCCCCTGCGCCCCTTCCCAGTTCTTTTCGGCGACAAGAATGCAGACCGTGTCTTGCAATTTCTGCTGCGCGGCGTTCGGCAGGCGCGAGTAGACCGGGACATTGGCAGTCAGGATACGGAGCCAGCCGGCGGGGAACGGCAACGCCAAGAGTTCCCGCCGGTGATGGGATTTCGACCAGGGAAAGTTCACTTGCTGCTATGATACCAGACAGGAAGGGCGAATAAGAAGAGTCCCGGCACTGGAAGCCTTCCAGGTCTGCCCTCCGGGTAGCCAGTGCTGACCAATGCAGTGCCGGGCTACTTGGAGAAAGTCACTCCGTGACTGAGGAAAAAAAGTCACTCCGTGACTGAGGAAAAGCTGGATGCCGATGGCATTTAGTCCCGCAGGGACTTTCACTCAACAGTAGACCGACACTTCCAGTGCCGGGTTCCAGTGCAGACATCGCCAAAAACCATCTTGTGTAGGGTATGCTGAGGCATGACTGAACGAATCAAGCGATTTTGGATACGGGAGCCATTCTGCGGCTTCTCGCATGGCATCGGCGCGGCCTTATCGGTCGCGGCATTAGTGGTTCTGCTGATCCTCGCACACGGCAAAGTGTGGCAGACGGTCTCGTTTGCCGTGTTCGGCGTGAGCCTGATCGTGCTGTATACGGCTAGCACGCTGTACCACTCGCTGTGGGTGAAGCCGAAGCAGATACTCGCGCTGATGCGCTTCGACCATGTCGCAATCTTTCTCTTAATCGCTGGCACTTATGCCCCGGTTTGTTTGGTGGGCCTGCGCGGCGCCTGGGGCTGGAGCTTGTTTGGCATAGAGTATGGCCTGGCCGTGATTGGGATCGTGTGCAGCCTAGTCTGGAAGGGCTTCCCCGACTGGGCGAGAATTGGGATGTATTTGGTCATGGCCTGGCTGATTATGATCGCCATTGTGCCTGCCGTCCATGTATTAGGACCGGCAGGGATCGCCTGGCTGTTCGGCGGCGGCGCGGCCTACTCTATCGGCACGGTCGTCTTTACAACTGACCGGCCGCACCTGTGGCCCGGCAAGTTCAGCGCCCACGATTTATGGCATATCTTCGTGCTGGCCGGCAGCGCCTGCCACTTTGTCCTGATGGCCGTCGTTCTTGCGCCGATGCTGTAACCCCTCCCGCTCGTCCCTGGCACTTGCGGCATCCTGCCTCAGTGTCGCTCCCTCAGCACTGGCTCCCTGGAAGGCCCCTGTTAGGGAAGGACAATTAGGAGTTGACGGAAGGCAATGCGCCTGTCGCTCTGCTCCTGGCTTACTCTAGCCCTTCCCTAACAGGGGCCTTCCAGGGAGCCAGTGCTGAGGGAGCGATACTGAGGCAGGATGCCGCAAGTGCCAGGGACGAGCGGGAGGGGTTCCAAGTCATTGGGGGCTAGGGGAAGCCGGCGCCGCCTGGTCATCTGCCGCTGCTGCCGGGGCCTGGTCGGGCGGCAGATTGATGATCGCGCCGCTTGGCACGCCGACAATCTCGATGTTCTTGATGTGCCGGAACTTTACCAAACGCGGGGTCAGCGACGCCGCCCGGATTTGGGCGGCCTGCGCCTGGGCCTGAGCGGCCAAAATGGCCCGCTGGTTGGTGATTGTGTTAAGCTGCATGTTCAGCGTGGACAGCCGCAGGTTCTGCTGGGCTTCCAGCCGCGTTCGCAGGGCGGCGACTGTGGCGTCGTCGGGGTAGATGGCCCGGATACGCACTTCGTCAATGGCAATCGCATCCGGGTTGAAGCGGGTGCTGAGCTGACTCAGCGCATACGCCGCCGCCTGCTTTTTGCCATCCCCCGTCATCACATCCGCCGTGTTCTTCAGGCCGAACGCATCCACAATGGCCTGCCGGAACGCCGGGCGGAGCTGTTTTTCCTCAAAGTCCCCGAAGTCGGTGAACTGGGTCCGGTACTTGTTGTACAGGCTGACAATCTGCTCCGGGTGCTTCGGGTCGTAGTTGATGTGGTACGAAATCGAGCAGTCCACATGCAGGGTGTTGGAGCTAAGGGTGTTGACCATGACGCTGTCGTCGCCCTGGTGCGAGCCTTCGACATCGTCTTTGACCATCGTGTAGGTCCGCATATGGGTCGGGATTTCGATCATCTGGTTGCCGGAAAACGGCGGCTGCGGGTTGAACCCGGCATGACGGACATTCGGGTCTACCGCGCCGGAGTAGTGGTTGATGATCAGCGCGACATTGCCGGGCTTGACCACCACCCCGCCGGCGCCCCGCCCGCAGCCGGTGATGGTAAGTGCTGCCGCGCCAAGCGCGGCGGCTGTGAGTAAAAGCGAGTGTGTTTTCATGTGGCATTATCCCCCCGCGCCACGGCATGAATGCCGAGGCTGAAACAAAACAGTGTCGCAGCGACACAAGATTTCGGAGTGTCCATGTCTCGGAATACCATTCCCGCGTCGCCGCGACGCTGTTTTCTCCGAGCCTCGGATTTTAATCCGTGGCTCTTCTTTTGTACCTACTTATTCAGCAGGCTCATCAAGTCTTTCGACGGCAGGTACATCCGCTTGACCTGGCCGAGTTCCTGGTCCTGTAAATACAAATCCGTCAAGGTGCTGTTTTGCAGGCGGTTCACTTTCGCGTCGGCCCGCGCCTGCTGCAAAAGCGTCTCGTTGTCTATTTTCTGCTGCTGCAATGCAAGCTGGGCATTCGAGATCTCCTGCTGCTTGGCGAGTGTGGACGACAGCAGCTTTTTGGTTTCGTCGTCCTGCTCGATCCCGCGCACCATGAAGTTTGAGAAGATGATTCCCTGCGGCTCCCATTCGTCGTTCAGAAGCTTCAGCGCCTGCTGCTCCGTTTCCTGTTTTCCCACTGTCGTGAGCGCCTTCATCGTGTCCATGTCGCCCATCGAATAATTGACGGCTTCCTTGACCGCCGGCTCAAGCTGGATCGCCTCGAACTCGTCGGTGTTTTCAAATTGCTCATGGAACTTGCGCCACAAGTCGTCGGCCTTGTCCGGGTCAATATGGTACTGGCAGCTCACGTCTACCGTTAAGATATTGGTCGGCGTGTTGACCTGAATGGCCCGCGCCGTGATGTTGCCGCCTGCGTCCTTGTCGGTGTTCGTCAGCGAGATCGTGCGCTGCATGGTCGGCACCTCGATGACGGTCTCCCACGGGCCGTTATAATGGGTCCCGGCGCTCATATAACGGGGTTCCAGATTGCCGGAGTAAGTATCCAGCACCAGCCCGATATTGCCCGGCTCGATATGGGTCGGCCCGGCGGCGTGGCCGCCCACCGACAGCGAGAAAATCAGATAGACGACAATCGCCGCGAGAACAAGGCCAATGCCGCCGATTGTTTTTGTGCGTCTTGACATAAGTGTCTTCTCTTTCTGTGTGCATGCCGTTAGGGGTTCGGCTCGCCGGAACGCTCTTCCGCGACAACGACGAGTGACAGCAGGTGGCAGTGCGGGCAGCCGGCGTCCGTTAAGGGGCCGGGAAAGCGCGTTTCGCAGCCGAGGCAGATCAGCCGCGCACCGGGCTGGTGCTTGCGGCTCTCCTCCTGCGCCGCCGCCTGTTCCTGCCTGGCCTGCGCCGCTTTGCGTGCGGCGGCTTCCCGGTCTTTCTTTGCGCTTTGGAGGAACAAGGCCAGCAGGCCACCGCCGGCCAGCAGGAACGCGAGTACGAAATCACCGACCATCGGCAGTCCTTTCAGTTATCACTGTTTGCTTCTACTCTTTAAGACACGGGAGGTACGGGAAAGTTGCATACGCTTTGAACCCGCCGTAAACGGCAGGTCTGAGGGCCTGCGGCCAACCGGTCTGCGACCGGAAGAGTGTCACGGTCAGATTATTGTCTTCCTCTTCCGGTCGTAATCTTCCGGTCGCAGACCGGTTGGCCGCAGGCCCTCAGACCTGCCATTTACGGCGGGGCTATTGAGGCTCACGCAAAAAAAGCCCGCCGCCCTGACAATCCAGAGCAGCGGGCTTTTTATCCCAAACTAGCCGGGGCTGTCGGCTTTAAGGTCTAAATACGCGACTTCCCCCGGCGTCAGCGGCGTCTCGACTGCGGCGGCGTTGGCGGCGAACTGGTCTTTGGTCAAGCTCGACACGAGCGGGAACAGGTTCATCGGCTGGCTGAACGTGAACGCCAGCGCAATCTGGGCAACGCTGAGACTTTTGGCCGACGCCAGCTCCCGCGCCCGGTCGAGGCGCTGAAAGTTCGTCTCGCCGCAGTAGCATTTGATGCAGATTTGGGCGAAGTAGTTGTCCTGGGCGAACGTGTCCAAATTGTCCCGGTGGTACAAGTCGGAGAAGAAGCCTCCGGCCATGCTGGACCAGGGCATGACGGCAATACCGGTTTCGGTATAGTAATCCCGCGCGGCCTGCCCCTGCGGGCCGCTGAGGGAAAGGCAGTCGTCCCACGGCGGCGCGTACATCTCGGCTAGGCTGTAGTTCGGGCTGGTCACGGCAAACGGCGTGAGATTGTGGGCGGCGGCATAGTCTTGGGCTTCTTTGATGCGGTCGTAAGTCCAGTTCGAGCCGCCGAACGCGCCGATCTTCCCGGCGTCCTTGTGCTTGTTCAGCGCCTCCACAATCGGGCCGACGGGAACGGCGGGATCATCGCGGTGCAGGACGTACAAATCAAAATAGTCGGATTTCTGGCGGGCGAGCGACTCGGTTAGGTCGGCTTCGATGTCTTCGGGCGTCACCCGGTTGTGGCCGTAGGGGTGTGCGCCTTTGGCGAGAATGACCACCTGGTCGCGGACGCCGCGCTCGCGGACCCAGTTGCCGAGCATGGTCTCGTTGCCCTCGCCGTAGACATGGGCCGTATCAAACGTGTTGATGCCGTACTCTAGCGCCATATCAAGCAGGGCAAACGCCTGGTCAGGCTTGCTGGGGTCGAAGACGGTATTGGCCGTGCCTTGCACCAGCCGGGAAACCGGCTTGGTGACGCCGGGGATGTTGCCGTAGCGCATGATTGTTCTCCTGTGGCTGAATGCCGGGGTTGTAGAAAGCCCCGGCAAAGAAACGTCCTGCGGACGAAGATTATACAGACGAAGACATCAAGCCCGCACAGCATTTTCTGTGTCCGAAGGACAACTTCTTGCCGGGGTTTTCTACAACCCCGGCATTCAGCCAGCTAGTCATTCAGCCAATCCACAGCAATCTCGGCTACCATGAACTGACTGCCGCTCGGCCAGACGCCTGTGACGCCGGCTGTACCCGGTCTAGGCTGCGGACAAAGCGGCTGATTTTGTGCAATGCTTCTTCGATTTTTGCGAGGCTGGTGGCATACGAGCAGCGGATATGGCCCTCGCCGCCGAGGCCGAACGCCGTGCCGGGAACGACCGCGACATGCTCCTCAAACAGCAGCCGCTCGGCGAACTCTTCCGACGTGAGGCCCGTGCGGCGGACAGACGGGAACGCATAGAACGCGCCCTGCGGCAGATGGCAGTCCAGCCCGGCGCTGTTCAGGCCATCTACAATGAGGCGGCGGCGCTGGTTATACTGGCCGACCATGTCCCGCACCGCCGGCTCGCCGCTCTTTAAAGCTTCAATCGCCGCCTTCTGGCCGGTCGCCGGAGCGCACATGATCGTGTAAGTGTGGATCTTGAGCAGCGCGGCGAGGATCGGCGCAGGGGCGCAGACATAGCCGAGGCGCCAGCCGGTCATGGCATAGGCTTTGGAGAAGCCGTTTAAGAGAATGGTCCGGTCCCACGCGCCCGGCAGCGTCGCAACGCTGACATGGACGCCGTCGTAGGTCAGCCGGTCGTAAATCTCGTCGCTGATCAGATACAGGTTATGCTGGACGGCAAAGTCCACAACCTTTTGCAAGCACTCATGCGGCATGATCGCGCCGGTCGGGTTCGATGGGTAGCCCAGCACAATCGCCCGCGTTCGGGGCGTCAGCGCCGCTTCAAGCTGCTCCACGGTCACGCGGAACTCGTTCTCCATCGTCGTCAAAATGCCGACCGGAACGCCGCCCGCGAGGCTCACGCACGGCTTGTACGACACATAGCACGGCTCCGGCACGAGGACTTCGTCGCCGGGGTCGAGTATCGCTCGCATGGCTAAATCCATGCCCTCGGAGACGCCGACCGTGACCAAAATCTCGCTTTTAGGATCGTAGCGCAGGCCGTACAACAGACCAAGCTGCTTCGCAATCAGCTCGCGCAGCTCCAAAATGCCCAGATTGGACGTGTAGGTCGTCTGCCCGCGCTCCAGCGAATAGATGGCCGCTTCCCGGATCGCCCAGGGCGTCAGAAAATCCGGCTCGCCGATAGACAGCGAGATCACGTCTTCCATCTGCGCCGCAATGTCAAAGAAGCGCCGGATACCCGATTGCGGCAGCTCGCGCACGATGCGGGACAAGGGAAGCTTGGTGGGAATGGAATCTAGTGCGGCTTCGTTGCTCATAATATTTAGTGCTGCTTTGTCCTATATATCGCCCGGATAGTCGTCAATGGCGATTTCAATCAACTTGAGAACATCCCGGCCACCCTGCTCGCCTAGCAGGCGTGAAAGCGGATAGCGATGGCGGCAGGGAACAAAGACCGTCTCGCCGACCATCCAGGGATATTCTGCATTTTCGGGAGTTTGGTCTCGATCCACAGAGGGCGCAAGTTTTTCGATTTCGGCGGCTAAAGCGCGAGCGTAGCGTTCCATCTGCCGCCTTTTTGCTTCTTGTGTCCGATACCGGCGTTTTACCGGCGTTGATTTCAGGAAAATGATGATGAACTTGGAAAAGACAGCGTGGCTGTAGAGATCCTGGGGACTGAACGAAACCGGATTTCTCAACCGATAGGCTTTGGCGATCTTCTCACAGGCCATTTGCAGGTAATGAAGCCGGTGACATTCTTCTGAGTTCTGCAAGTGCAAACGGTACACGGCAAATCAGAGCGGCTTTGTTCTGCGTAAGCATCTGCAAGCCTCACCCTTGTCCGCTCCGTCCATTCAGCCTCTTGTCTCACGTCCTGTGGCCGTTCGTCTGCGTCACCGGCAGTGCCGCATCGGTGAGATCAAGCTTTTCGTCCCAGTTCCAGCCCGGCGGCAATGGGATTTCCTGACGCCGCACCTGCTCCATTTCTTCCGGTGTAATGGTGGCGACCGTGGTTGAGTACGGCAATTCTTCGGTTCCGCCGAAAGTGAACGGCATCACGCTTCCAGAGGCAGGCGTGTCCGGGCTGACTTCCAAGAACTTAATTGGCTCGCGCGGGTCATCCTCATTCGGAGACAAAAAGCGATACACTTTTACCATTTGGGGATCAACCTGGAAATGCCATTCCAGCAGTTCAGGAATGACTTCTTCTTTTGTCGGCATCTTTCTCTCCTTCCATGTGTGGCTTACGGCGAGACGACAAGCCGCTGGTCGCCTTCGGTTTCGACAAACAAATCCTGGTCTTCTTTGTAGCGGCGCAGGAGAAAATGGGTGTCGGTGGCAGTCACGCCCTCTAAAACAGAGAGCTTTTCGGCGACAAAGCGGCCTACTTCGCGTATGTGACGGCCCTCGACAACGACGCGCAGGTCGCTGCCGCCGGAGACGAGCCAGACGGAATGCACTTCCGGGTAGCGGTACAGCCGCTCGGCGACGGCATCAAAACCAACCTCGCGGGCCGGCAGGACTTTGACGTCAATAAACGCAAAGACTTTTTCGACCCCGGCTTTTTCCCAGTCTATGATTGTCTTGTAATGCTTGATGATGCCCCGGCGCTCGTAGTCGGCAATCGCCGCCCTAACTTCGGACACGCCCTGCCCGGTCAGGGTCGCGATGGTCTCCGGGGACGTGCGGGCGTCGCGGGCGAGGATAGTTAAGATTTCGTCCGGCTGGGAGCGTGTGTCCGGCTGGTTCATAGTAAGAGAAGTATGGCACGGCAGGGCGAAGATGTCAAGCAAAGAAGTTAAGCGAAGCCGCAGGACACCTACTGGTAGTCCGCCTTCCTAAAAACGCGCGGCGAGGTGCGCTTCAGTGACAGATACGAGTCAAGAACCGGCTTATGACCGGCGCTCCTGGCTGTCACGATGTAAACTGTTGCGGCGGAGACCTCTCGCACTGTGACCGGCGGTACAGCGTGCACCAATACCGCATTCGGATCGGCAGGGTCAGGGCCAAGAACCGTGAACATATAGTGAAGGGTATTATGCGTGTCGCCCAGCAGGACCCATAGGCCAAACACAGCGGATGCCGACGGATCGGACTCTGGGCGGGCGGCCTGGCGCAGTGCAGAAAGCGGCGGAGGGACACCGGCTTTGAAGTCGGGCCAGGTCATCACGCGGCGCGACCGGACCGACAGTAGGGCATACGCCGCCTCCGCTTTGCCTGCCGCCCGGTCCGCCAGATACTGACGGACTACCGCCACCGCAGGCGTGTCGGCAGCCTTAACAGGCGCGGGCGGCAGGGCTAATCCAAATCGTGTGAGAGCGCGGGCAAACAGTGCAGGCAGAGTTTTGATCATCTGACTTCTCCTCTCATTTTCCGTCCAGCCGGTACGACAGCTTTGTGCCGTCGGGAACCCATTTCGCGCGGCCGTCCGCAAAGACATAATAATCGCCGCCGTTATGGCGTCCGGGATTCGGCAGGGACTGGCCCATGTCGGCGGCGTTCTTCGTTCCCGCCGTGCTTTCAAACAGCAGTACTGTTGCGGCAGGGTCGGTGATGTCGGCGAGCTTCGCGCCCGACAAGGCCCGGTTGAACGCATAGTTCCAGCGCTGCCCTTCCGGCGCAGAAGGGTCATGGAACAGCAGCATGGGGTCGAACGTGCTGCCGTCGGGCTGGGCGGTTTTCTTCCACCACGGCAGCAGCGCATCTACCCAGGTATCAGCGTCCGGCAAGCGTCCGTCATGCGTTTCGGGGTAGGTGACCAGCGCAAGCCCGATTTGACGCAGATTGGACAGTGAGGCAACATCTTTCGCGTGGTTCCGCGCCGCCTCAAAGTCATGGCTGCTTGTCTTCTGGTAGCTTGGCATCATATCCAGCCGAGCGGCTCCGGCAGCGCCGGTCGTCGTGGCGATTTTGAGAAGAAACGCTTTGTTCAGTGGAACGCTGGGCGGCTGGGCCTGGACAAAGATGACGCTGGGATTGGTGGGGTCCGGGTCAAGCGCCGTAAAGTGGTAGCCGGAATGGCCGTGCGGGTCCATAAAAAACACGCTGACGCAGGCCAGCAGCGGGCTGACGCCGTCGTCTGCCGCATGGGACAGCGGAGTCGCGTCTGCAAACGCGGCATTAAACTGCGAATAAGGGATTTGATTTTGCACGTCCGGGGACAAAAGCACGTACTGCCCGGCGGCATCCTGCTTGGCGCGGGCCGCGAGGTACGCCCGCACCGTGTCCGCCGGCGAGACCGGCTTACCATCCGCCCATAGAGCGCCGGATGCCGCTAGAAACAAGCCTGCCGCTCCCGTCAAAAATTCGCGCCGTGTGTTCATCAGCCGCCTCCCAAGAATGTGATGTCTTTAGTACGCAGGCGCGGGCCGTTCCGGTTCGGCGGGGCTACTTCCCCGTGAGCTTAAACGACAGCTTGGTGCCGTCTTTGAACCACTGGGCATGGCCGTCGGCGAACAGGTAGTCGGTGCCGCTCTTGTAATCGGCGCCACCCTGGTGCCGTCCGGGAACAGGAACCGACTGGCCGGTATCGGAAGCGTTCTTGACCACTTTCGTGCTCTCAAAGAGCATCACGGTATGAGCCGGGTCTTCCATTGCGGCCAGCGTCTGCTGGGAGAGGGTGCGATTGTAGGCATAATTGTAGGGCTGGGTTGCCGGAGCCGAGGGGTCGTGGAAGGGAGCGGCGCTTCTGACATAAGGCATGATCTCGTCCACCCAATGCGCGGCATTCGGCGCTTTCTCGTCATTGTCCTGCTCATACTGGATCATGCCCAGCCCAAGCTGCTTCAGGTTGTTCAGCGACTGTGTCCGCTTGATATTCTGGTCTGCTTTAGCAAAGACTTTCGGGGCGTCCTGCCGGAACGACGCCAAAACGTCGAGGCGGGGCGCGTGGGCGGTCGGGTCGTCCACGGTCACCACACGCATCGTGACCGGAGGCACGCCTGTCGCGGAGGCAGGCGGAACGGCCTGGATCAAAACGGTGTGCGGGTCTCTGGGATCGGGACCCACCAGCGTGTAGGTGTAATGCAGCGTGTTGTGCGTGTCGCCCAGCAGCAGCGCCAAGCCGAACAGGGGGTCTGTTTTGTGCTTCAGCGCTTCGGCAGGCAGGGGCTGACCGGCGGCGAACTTGTTCTCGATCATCCCTTTTTGGGATGCGCTCGACAGCAGAGCGTAAGCGTCGGCGGACTTGCCGGCGGTTCGGTCGGCCAGAAACTCGCGCACGACGGCCACGGCAGGCGTGTCGGGGACTTGTACGGTCGGGGTTTGAGCGGCGGCAGGCATCTGGGTAGCGGCACAGAGACCGACGAACGCAGACAGGGCCAGTCTTGGAAATCCAGTCATCAGCATCCTCCAAACAGTGTTAGTATCAGTATATCCGCAAAGAGACTAATTTTCGCTGTTCTTCTCTCACTACACTCTTTGTTTTGGGAACCAAACCTATTTATTCGCTGTTCTTGATAGTAGCATACAAGAGAAATTGACAGAAAGCAACGGAGAAAATTATGCGTATACAGTCGTCTATGCTGGTGCATTTGGGGTTTGGGAAGTATGTGCGGTCGGACCAGGTCACGGCGGTCCTGCCGATTGAGCAGGACCGGGGACCGGGGCGGCGGACGTTTGTCCATGTCCAGGGGCAGACCGACCCGGTGGTGGCGTCGCGCTCGGAAGAGTCTTTGGTGCGGGACTTGGTGCAGGAGCCGAAGGAGATCACGCAGTCGCGGCAGCAGCAGGAAATCCTGCGGGACTTGCTGCAAGACTTAGGCAGCGTCAATGCTACGGTCCGGCGCATCGCCCGCGACGAAGGCGGCCTGGATTTAGACATCTTGGAGCGGCGCATTCGCGAAGTCGTCGAAGATTAAGTCGGCACAACGGAAAAAAGAAGCCCGGCGCGGCCTGCGCCGGGCCTTCTTTGTTGTTAATGAGAAACCGGCATAGCATTCAGGAAGGGCGAACACGGAGGTTCGTCCCTACGGGGTCCATTCGGAACGAAACGTAGGGCGCGAACCTTGTGCTCGCCCTCTGTTCGCTGTTTCGCCCTCTGCCGAGCGTTTTTGCGCCTAAAAGCGATACGCCAAGCCGACCGACACGACCGGGTAATACTGGAACTTGTTGAGGTCGGACTGGGTTTTGTCCCGCTGGGCATTGATTGCGGCGTTGATCTGGTCGCTGAGGGCCGGGTTGGTGATGGCGATGCCGCCGTTGCGGGCCAGCGACAAACGCGGCTTGCCTTGAAAGACGACGCCGATGTCAAACAAAAACTGCACGGGCGATGAGCCGCTGGGCTTGCCGAAGCCGAGGCCGAGATAGGGCGCGGTCTTCGAGAACGACGCCCGGCCGTCCAGCGTCCCGACATCGGAGGCATTGAAGGTCATGCCGTTCAGGGTGTAGGTCTGGGCGCCGTTCGTGATGTTCGGCTTGCCGGTGGCGGTAATCGTGTTGGAATTGAAGACCAGGCCGGCGGTCAAGTGGAACGTGCCGGACTTCGACGGGTAGACATCGGCCAGCGCCGAGACGCTGCTGAGTTTCAGCTTGCCGTCGTAGGTCACGTCTTTCGAGGTCTGCGTGTGGCTGTACGAGTAGCCGCTGTAGCCGAGCCGCAGGGCGACATTCGGCACGGCGAGAATGCCGGCTTCGACGCCGACGCCAAGCGTGCCGACCCGCACGGCGACCGAGGCATTCACGGCGGGTTTGGGTTTGGCGGCGGCTTGGACGAGAACCGGCGCGGGGAAAGTAATCATGGACGGGCCTTTTCTTTCGTGATACTGGTAGTTGTGCTTGTAATTCTCGGCAGAGGCTGAGGAGAAAAAGAGGGTGGAGGCAAAAAAAGAGTGGAGGCAAAAAAAGACGGCCCGGCGCAGATGCGCCGAGCCGTGAGGAGTGGAAACACAAGTGAAATCCAGCGATGAAATCACCAAATCCAGCGATAAACCAAAGCACGCACGAACAGTTGATGCCTGGAAGACAGCCCGTGGCGGCACAGCAGGGCCGTCAGCAGAGCCTCGGCTTCCGCCGGGGTAAGACTAAGCGCCGAGGCGGCTTCCGCCGAGGTCCGCCCCCGCGCCAGCAGAAGCAGCAGCCGGCGCTCCGACGGCGTCAAAGCAGGTTGAAGTAAGGCTGGCATAGGAAGCGGCCTTTCTGCGCCGTCTGCCTGTTACTCCGCCGCCGCCCGGCGGCGCTTCACGATGACGACCAGGCCGCCGAGGGTGAGCAGCAGGCCGAGGCTGATGGTTGTGGACGCTTCGGGAACGGCGGGGGTCGGAGCGCCGTTTCTCAGGACTTCGAGCTGCAAGCCGTCGATGCTTGTGTTGTTGATCAGCGCGTAGAGGAAGCCGTTCTGTCCGGCGATCAGCCCATTGCCGCTCTGGTCGAATGTTTCATTGGAGAAGAACTGGGTTGGCCCGGTGCCGGTGATGGACGAAGTCAGGCTGCCGTAATCCAGGAACGTGAACGGGGCATTGCCGCCGGTGAACGGCCCGGAACCCAGGTAATTGACGCTCAGGACGCCGCCGGTCGTGACCGCGCCGCTGACCGCAAGCAGGTTGTTTTGGGCGCTGCTGAACCCTACGTCGAAGACGCCGGTTGTCTCGCTGAACGCGCCTTTCACGGCAAGCGTCCCGAACGGCGACGCCGCGCTGCCGGCGGAGAACGCGCCGCCGTTATTGGCGACATTCCCGTTCACTGTTCCCGTGCCGGAGAGCGTCCCGCCGGTGAGGGTCAGGGGCGGGTTGAGTGTTCCATCCACCTGCGTCAGCCCGGCGGTTTGGGTTACGCCCTGCGTGAATGTCGCCGTGCCGCCCTTCTTGACCAGAATGTTCCCGCTGTCGGTGTTGCCGCCGTTGACGTTCAGCGCCGCCCCGTTCTGCACCTGGACCGTGCCGTTGTTGGCGAAGTGATCCACGTTAATGTTCAGCGTTCCGCCGCCGGCATTGACTAGGCCGCTGTTGGTGAGCGTCGCGCCGCCATTGTCTTGGTTGACCTCCCCAAAGCTGGACAGTGTCCCTTTCGCCCCGACAACAAAGTTTGCATTGCCGTCGTAGAGATGGATGCCGTTGCCGCCTGCTCCCAAGCTCACGCTGCCGTTCACGGTGTCGGCATTGAACATACGGACATACGCAGTGCCGTTGGTGGATAAGTCCAGGTTGCCGTTGACGGTCGTATTGTTTAAGGTGTTGTCGCCATTGGTGTCAAAAATCAGCGCCGTTGCGGCGTCCGTGTTGATGGTGCCGAGCAGAGTCGCGCCGTTGACCTGGACCTGACCGCCGTTCGTCGCGGTAATTGCGTTGCTGCCGGTTCCTGTAAATGTGCCGGCGATGGAGACGACGCTGCCCGCGCCGGTCGCGGCCAGTGTGCTTCCGGCGGCGGCGTTGGTGTTCGTGCTGCTGAGCGTCAGAATGCCGCCGTTTGTCGCTTCGGCGGTTCCCGTCGTGTTGAAGTTGGACAAAGCCAGATTGAGCGTCTTGCCTGCGGAGTTTGCATTGACTAGGCCATTGTTGGTGAGCGTCGCGCCGCCATTGTCTTGGACCACGCCGCCCAGCCCGGAGAGGCTGCCTTTGGCTCCGATCACCAGGTTGGCATTGCCGTCGTAGAGGTGGATGCCGCTGCCGCCCGATGCGCCGAGGCTGGCAGCGCCGTTGAACGTGTTCGTATTGAACAGGCGCAGGTAGGCGTTGGACGCGGACAGGTTCACCCCGGCGTTGAAGATGTCGCCGCTGGCGGAATTGCCGCCGTTTGTGGTGAAGACGACCGAGCCGCCCGTTCCCTGGTTGACGGTGAAGTTGTTGATCGCGCCGCCGTCGTCGGTGAAGACGCTGTTGATCTGGAGCGTGCTTGCGGCGTTGTCCTGGGAGCCGGAGAACGTGCCTCCCTGCAAAGTGAACGCGCCGTTGCTGAAGAACGACGCGATGGTCGTGCTTTGGCCGAGCGTCATGGCCGCCGTAGACATATTGACAGCGGCGTCGCCCGCGCCGGGGTACGCGCCGCCGCCCCAGTGCGAGGGATTGGAAAACCAGTCGGCAGTCGCGCCGTCCCACTGGAGGGTTCCGGCATGGGCGACGGTTCCGGCGGAGAAGCTCAGCAGGGAAAGCAGGCCGAGGCCGAGCTTGGCGGCGCTGCGGAGGGAATGGCGATTGCGACGATGATTACGAGCTGTAGAAGTGTGAGTCATAGTCTGATCCTATCTCAATGCTGATTTATCCGTCGGAACTACCGGATACGCCTTCATTCTACAGGGCGACCGTTAAATGAGCGTTAAACTTTTGCGTTAAATCCGGTCATTTAGCAGGGAAACGCAAAAAATTTGTAGAAATAATTGGGGAAGTTATCGGTAGCACGCCTTGAAGTACGCTGGCAGAAGTGGAACACGCAGCAATGGACGCTCCCTGGCATATTCGCCTGCTCGGCACGCTGGAAGCCAAGCAGGGCGACCTCGTTCTCACCCGGTTTGCGACCTCGCGGGTCGCCGCGCTTCTCGCACGCCTCGCGCTGTTCCCGGAGCGCACCCATTCACGCGAGGAGCTGGCCGGACTGCTCTGGCCGGACTGCTCTGGCCGGAAGCGGGCGGCGAAGCGGGCCGGCTGAACCTGCGGGTCGCGCTGGCCTCTCTGCGTCGCCAGATGGAGCCGCCCGCAAGCCATGCCGGCTCCATCTTTGTCGCCGAGAAGCACAGCATTCGCCTGTACCCCGCCTCCCTTGTCTCGGATGCGTCCCAGTTTGAGAGCCTGCTGCGGGAAGCCGCCCGTACCCCCGATCCCATGCGGAAGCGGGACGCGCTGGCTCAGGCGATGGCGCTGCATTCCGGCGAGCTGCTGCCCGGCTTTTATGATGAGTGGGTGCTGGACGAGCGCGAGCGCCTGCTGGTACTGTGCGAGGACGCCGCCCAGCAGTGTCGGGCGCTTTCGCCGATCTCGCCCCGCGCCGAAGCATCGCCTTTGAATTCCCCCAACCTGCTGCTTTCCCCTGCCCACTACTTTCCCCTGCCCACTACTTTCCCCTGCCCACTACTTTCCCCTGCCCCGCCGCAGGCGGTCCCTCTTCCCAGTGCCGCGCCTGCCCCCGTCCTGTTCGGCTTTCCGGGCCGGTTCACCCGCTTCTTCGGACGTGTGAAAGAGCAGGCCCGGCTGGCGGCGCTTTTGGCTGACCCGGAGGTGCGGCTGGTCACGCTACTGGGGCCGGGCGGCGCGGGCAAAACCCGGCTGGCCCTGGAAACAGCCCACGCGGTGGCGGCGGGCTTCGACGGTCCGGTCTGCTTTGTGCCGCTGGCGGACACCGGCGACAGCGCACTTATTGCTGCCGCTGCTGCCGCCGCCCTGCGCCTGCCGCTTTCGGGGGAGCGTCCCGCGCGGGAACAGGTCGCCGAGCATTTGGGGTCGGCCTGGTCCCTGCTGGTGCTGGACAACTTGGAGCATCTCGGCCCCAGCGGGGCGTCGGAGATCCGCGCCCTGCTGGAGATCAGTCCGCGTTTGACCTGCCTCGTCACGTCCCGGCAGACGCTGAACCTGGAAGGGGAGCAGGAGCTGATCTTGGCCCCGCTGCCGGTTCCCGCCGGGCCACAGTCCGAGTCGCCCGCCCAGCTTTCGACCTATCCCAGCGTGCAGCTTTTCACCGACCGGGCGCAGGCGGTCCGGCCCGATTTCCAGATCACCCCGCATAATGCCGCCGCCGTCGCCGCTGTCTGCCGCTCTTTGGAAGGTCTGCCGCTCGCTTTAGAGCTTGCGGCGGCGCGAATCCAGGCCCTAACACCGGGCCAGATGCAGGCGCAGCTTGAAGCGCGGCTTGACTTCCTGACCTCCCGCCGCCTCGACCTGCCGTTTCGCCATCGCTCGCTGCGGGCCGCGCTGGAATGGAGTACCCATCTGCTTTCTGCCGAGCAGACCCGCTTTTTCGCCTGCCTGTCGGTCTTTCGGGGCGGCTGGACCGCCGAGGCCGCTGCCGCCGTGGGTGAAGTTCCCGATCCCCTGGTGCTGGTGGAAGAGCTGTGTGAGCGCTCACTGATTTCCGCCGAAGAAACGCCGCTCGGAATGCGTTTTCGCAGCTTGGAGTCCCTGCGCGAGTTCGGGGAAGAACAGCTCACGCCTGAAGACAAGATCGCACTGGCCCGCCGCCACGCCGCGTATTTTCAGGCGCTTGCCGCCGACATGGACGCGCGGTGGTGCGGACCGGGCCAAAAAGACGCGCAGGCGGTTCTGGACGCCGAGCAGGATAACCTGCGGGCCGCGCTGTCGTTCTGCCGGACCGACACCGGCAGCAGCGAGACCGGCAGCAGCGACACCGGCCTCAAGATAGCCGGCTCGCTGGGCAACTACTGGACGGTGCGCGGCCTGCTTCGGGAGGGCCTCGGCTGGCTGGAAGCGGCACTTGCAGGAAAGGAAGGCGGCGCGGCGGCGCGGGTCAAAGCCCTCTCGGCGGCGGGCTGGCTGGCGGCAGGACTGGGGGAATATGTTCAGGCGGAAGCAGCGCTGACGGAAGCAATCGCTCTGAGCCGACGGTCGCAGGACAAGATCGCACTGGCGGCGGCGCTGCGGATGCGCGGGGTTGCCGGGACCTGGCACGACCGCTACCCGGCGGCGCTGCCGGATTTGGAAGAGTCTCTGAGACTGGGCCGCGAGATCGAGGATGACCTGACGGTCGCGCAGGCTTTGAACAGCCTGGGGGTGCTGACTTACCAGTGGCACGGAGACAAACTCAAGGCACGCGCACTTTACCAAGAAGCCCTGCCGCTTTTTTCCGGGTCGGCGACCGGCAGCGGGTCTCCTACAGCACCCACAATCTCGGCTGCATTGCCCATGAGATGGGCGACTATGACCGGGCCGCCGCTCTGCTGGAGGAAAGCCTCGCCCTTACCGAATCGCTCGGCGACTTGTGGCAGCGGGCTTATTGCCTGCGCTCCATCGGCGATGTCCGGCGGGACCGGGGCGATCTGTCCGGCGCGGCAGACATCTTAGAAGAAGGCTGTGCGCTGTCCCAGCGTCTCGGCGACCGCATGACCGAGGCCGGCACGGTTTTGTCTCTTGCCACGGTCCGGCTCCGCCAGGGCGATTGGGCGGCGGCAGTGAAGGCAGGCCGGGCGGGCCTTCTCTTGTATCAAGCGCTGGGGCATCCGGTCGGCAAAACGGAAGGCTGGATGAACCTCGCCGACACCGCCGCCGCGTTTGAGAAATGGGAAGACGCCGCTGCGCTTTTGTCCGCCGCCGACACCAGCCGCACCAACATCGCCGAGGGCGACGAGATCCTCCGCCATGACCGCCTTCGCGCCTCGGCCTGCGCTCATCTCACCCCTGCCGCGTTTAAGGCCGCTTGGGACCGCGGCCGCACCCTCACCTGCGACGAGTATGGCCTGCACTGAAGACAGTCCCCGTAGACGGGTATACTGTTCCCAGACCTGGAGAATAACCCAATGGCGCTTGCTGAGAAATACCTGCCCTGCGCCGAGAAAACCATCTACACCGAAGCCGAATACTTCGAGTTCGAGCGCCGGAACTTCGGCCGCTGGGAGTATGTGAACGGCGAAATCCACGTCCTAAGCGGCGGCACGGCCAACCACAGCACGATTGCCGTCAACATCGCCGCAGCGCTTCGGGCCGCTCTGCTGTTCAACGGCTGCCGGGTCTTCGGCTCGGACATGAGAGTCCACACCGGCGACGGCGTCAACACGTTCCCCGGTGTGTCCGCCATCTGCGGCCCGCTGTCGTTTTACCGAGGCCGCGCCGACACCCTCGCGAACCCGCTGCTCCTTGTCGAAGTCATGTCCGACTCCACCGAACCCTACGACCGAGGCGAAAACCGCCACTACCAGAGCATCCCAACAGTCACCGACTACCTGTTGGTCTCCCAGCACGAAGCCCGCGCCGAAGCTCTGCACCCGCCGGGGCAGCTACTGGGAGTACCGCATGTTCACCGGCCTTGCCGAGATAATCACCCTGCCATCGGTCGAGGTAACGCTGGCGTTAAGCGACGTTTACACGCTGATCGAATGGCCGGACGAGGAACCGGCATAAGAGAAATCAGCGTAACTGCAAACTCTCTTTTCCCTGAAACAAAAAGGCCCGGCGCATGATACGCCGGGCCTTCTTCACTTTCCCTCTCATCACTCTACGGCACGACTTCTTCGGCGGGGAACTTGCCGTCAATCATGCGCTCGACACTTGCGACGCGGTCGTCGTCGGCGACGTTGATGGCTCGGACGCCCTGCGTGTTGCGGCTTAGGGAGCGGATGTCGTCTACCCGCAGGTGGATCGTGATGCCCTCGCGGGTCATAATCAGGAGCCGGTCTTCGGGGCTGACAATAAGGCGTCGGTATTCCCAAGCTTTGCGCCGTAGCCGTCGAACATCGCCGTGTCCAAAGCGTAGGTCTGGTTGTTGCCGACAAAGGCCTGTGCAAATCAGACTTTGGGTAGAGTCCCGTTAAAGGCGTAGCACCTGTCATACGTTTTCCGAAAATCCTTTAAGACACTTGTACCAAGGTTTTTATTTCATCATTTTCTGGACTGTAAAAGGTGTAAAAACTCGCATCATCGTGAAACAGACCTGACGATGCAGACACGTCAACTTGACCAACAAAAATCATGGGCTTTCCGTTCGAAAATTGCCATTCTGCTTCCTGTATCCACGTGGGCGGCTTGTTGCTGCATCTGAACCAATTTTTGACGTGGTTTCTGATGTAGCTTAGACATTCCTCTTTCGATCCTTGAAAGCTGTTTGCGATATCTTCAAAGAATCCCTCGCTCTCAATAGGAACGTCAGGACGCGCATATACTTCAGATACGATCATCCACAAATCGGGGCTTAAATCGTCAAGGGACATAACACTCCTCTATTTCGCGAATTGCAAGAAAGTATATCCTGTATGGTGGTCTTTATCAATGGCATCATGCTGCCATGGCCAGACTTCGTAAAGATAGTATGGCTGGTGTGCATTTGGGATGGCTCGTCCGCCAGAATGATGCAGTTCTTTACTTACTGTGCGAACTTCAATCGCTCCGGTTTTATTAACTCTCACGATGATTCGGGCGGTCGGTGCAAATCCCAATTCCATGCTACCCAGTTGATTTTTTGTAAACTCTTCGGGAGTAGATGACGAAGCGCGGTTGATCCAGTACCTGCCCTGAATAGTATTTGATTTTGCGAACATTGAAGATGCAAAAAATTCAGGAAACCCACCCTCAGGTGTGAGCTGAGTCAAAGGGCCACTAGGTCGCCACTGTGGGAAAAACCGTATGATTGGCTTATTTCGCCCCCGAAGTAATGCTTCTAGTTCAAGCGCTCGCCCTAATGAACCCTTTTTTTGTTCTTCTCGAATCTCTAAAGCTTCATTTATTGCGTCCTCGACATCTTGAACATCTTCGGAGTTTAATGTCAGCTTACCTTCTTTACCTTCCGGGAGGTCAGGAGCAAACCCACTGGGATCACTTTCATTAACGGGGTTGTTCCCCGTGAACCCGTACAAGTTGATACCCCCGCCGTAGCCCAGCGGGTCACGGGTCAAGAACCTTCCCGTCCCCGCATCGTAGTACCGGTGGCCCATCAGCACCAGACCCGTCTCGTTGTCCGTGTACGCCCCGAACTGACCCTGGAAGCCCATCGCATCGCGGGTGGCTTCCGCGCCTCCCGTGAACGCATCCGTGTCTCCAAGCTTTGCCCCGTAGCCGTCGTACATCGCCGTGTCGAGGGCGTAGTAGCTGGTGTTGCCGCCGGGGCCGCCGGTCTGCCGCTGGACCAGGCTGCCTTGCGGGTCCCACTGGAACAAGTAATAGAGGCCGCCGCTTGCCGGGGCGTATCTTGCCCGCAGGCCATCGCCTGCCATGCCGTAGCCCATGCTCACGCTGCTGCCCTGCTCCTCTAAAAGAGGCGAGGCCCCACCCGCTTCGTCGTAGAGGTAGTAGGTGGTCGCGCCGCTCACGGTCTTGCTGGCGCGGCGATCATCCGGGGCATAGGCTGCCGAGAAGGCGGGGCTTGCGATGCTGGTCAGGCGGTTCTCGATGTCGAAGGTCAGGCTGCTGCTTTGGTAGGTGGTCGGGCTGCCGTTGCCGTCGAACAGCCAGTTCGTGCCGAAGTCGCCGGAGAGGAACTGGTTGTCGGCGTTCTGAGTAAGCGTGCTGCCCTTGAAGCTGGTCGGGTTGAAGGACAGGTCATAGCCGAAGCTGTTGCTGTAGAGGCTGGCCCCGCCGGTGCCGCCGCTTGCCTGGGCGCTTTGTTCTCCCGTCAGCTCGTCGCGGGTGTCATAGCCGTAGGAGAGCGTGTGGCTGATGTTGGGGGCGTGTCCGGCGGCGGGAATGTTTGCCGGCTCGCCTGTCTTGTTGCCCAGCGCGTCATGGGTCAGCGGGCTATACAGGGAGCCGGTGGTCTTGCTGCCGGGGGAGTTCGGATAGTTGGCCCACTGGTTGCTCAGGCCGATGATCTGCCCCAGCACATTGTAGTTGTAGCTCGTGAGGCCGCGCGGCGTCATGGACGTGCCGAGCCAACCGGTGCGGACTGCGCCGGTCGTGGCGTTCTTGATGTAGGTATGGTTGACGGAGCCGCCGGTCCAGGGGAAGTCGGCGCGGGTGAGCTGGCCCAGGCCGTCGTACTGGTAGGAATAGCTGCCGAGCGGCGTTGCCAGACTGGTGCGGCTGCCGTCGGGGGCGTAGCCGTAGGTCATGGCCTGGCTTTGCGGCCCGCCGGTGAAGCTGACGGTCGCGCCCAGCATCTCATCAATGTCGTCATACGAGTAGGTCTTGGCGACCACGCTATTGGACAGGCTGCTCAGGCGCTCAAACACGTCGTAGCCCAGCGTGACGTTCGGCGTATTACTGCCGGACGGGTAGTTGACCCCAGTGAGGCGGCTGTCCACGGCCTGGTCGCGGACATAGGTGGTGACGGCGTTGTTGCCGTCCGTGCGGGTCATCAAATTGCTGTCATGGTCGTAGGCGTAGGTTGTGGTGTCAAACGCGCCCGGTCCAGGGCCGGAGTAAAGCGGATACAGCATCTGCGCCAGATTGCCGAGGGTGTCGTAGCTATAGAGGGTCATTTTGCCCAGGGCGTTCTGGAGGTTCTGGCCGTCCTGCACCGCCGTCGTCCGGTACAAAGCGTCGTACTGATAGGCCGTCACCGGGCCTTTCAGGTCGGACGTTTGGAGCAGTTCGCCTTCCGGGCCGTAGGCATACGTCGTCTGGCGCACCGGGCCGCTGGTGTTGCCTTCGTCGTAGACCGAGAGCGTGTTTGCCGGGCCGCCGACATACTCATAAGCGATGCCGGTCTGGGAGCGCCCGCTGCCGGTCTGATTAGTGGCCGGATACAGGGTGCCGGTCATCTGATCGGCCAGATTGTAGACCGTGTCCGTCTCGTTGCCCAGACAGTCAATAACGGCGGTTTGGTTGCCACGCCCATCGTACTTGAAGTATGTTACGGTTGTGGTCGTGCCGCCGCCGTTTGCCGGGCCGCTGACCGTCACCGACTGCGGCTCGCCGAGTGCCTCCGCGACGGTCGCCCCGCCGTAAGCGGTCGTGTAGTTGTAGGTCACGGTCGTATAGGTGCTGGCCGTGCCGACCGTGCTGTTTGGCCCCGGCGTCGTTACCGAGACAACATTGCCCAGGGCATCATAAGAGTAGGTCGTCGTGACCGTGGACGTGCTGCCGACGGTGTCGGGCAACGGTGTAGTCATCGTCTTGAGCAGGCCGTTGATCACGCCGTCCGCCGTGCCGTAGTAAGCCAGCGTCGTCGGGGACAGGCTGCTGGTGCCGCTGACCGTCTGCGTCGAAGACAACTGCCCCAGCGCGAAATCGGTGGGGTACTGGTACACGTTGTTGACCTGAACGCCGCGCGGGTCCATTACCGACGCGACGTTGCCGTAGGCGTTCGCCGTGTCATAGGTGATGCTGCTCATCTGCTGGTTGCGGTTCGTGACGGCGCTGGGCAGGTAGGGGCTGGGCGTGCCGCTGTAAGCAATGCTTGCGTGGTAGCTGCCTGCATCCGTGAAGCCGCTGTCTACGTTGCTGCCCGCCGCGAACGTCTGCGTCTGCTGCAAGATGGGCGTCGTGTCGGCGGGCTTGTTGAAGAACTGGAGCGCGACGCCGCCCGCAATATTGCTGTAGGAGCGCAGGTGATTGTTGGCGTCCATGTGCGCCGTGACATACCCCGCCGGGTCGTAGGTAACGGCGGCGCTGGAATACGTTTGACCCGTCGGGTCCGCCGGGCTGGGCGCGGAGACGCCGTTCAGAAGAGAGCCGCCCGTGATGGCTTGGTAAGCGTAACGCCAGTGGTCAGGAGCGGAGACGCCGGGAGCGGCAACTTGCGAGACGTTGGAAAGAAGACCGCCCGTGAATGTGTAGCTCACCTGCCGGCGCTCGGCGGCATTCGGGGAGCCGAGGTCCTGGACCGACGCGAGGGAGCCGCCGCTGTAGCTCATTTGGAACAGCGTGAGAGGCGTCGCGGCATCGTTGGTAACGCTCAGAACGCGATAGTTATTGGCCGCCGTGTCACGGCTGAGTGTGACCGAGCGGCCCACCAGGTTCTGCATCCCGGTCAGCAGGTAGGTTCCGGCGGGATACTGGCCGCTGGCAGAGGCGGCGCTTTGCTGCGTGAACGTGTAGACAGACCGATCCCTAAACTTCATCAGCAGTGTACCGGCCGTCGGGCTGCTCGCCAGGTACGGAACGCCGGAGGGTGTGGTGAGGCTGCCGGTCGTTCCGGTCCAAGTTTCTGTTGAGCCGTTCGGGTAATGCAGGGTGTAGGTGCCGCTGCCGGAGGTGACGCGCAAATCGAAGTTATCCACCCAGCCGGGCGACAGGCCGGGAGAAGCATATCCCTGCACGGCCAGAGCGCTGCGGTACATCCGCTCGTAAACGGCGCTCGGCCCGACGGAGTTGTACGAAGCCAGATCAGGGCCAGGATTGTTTTCTTCCACGCCTGACGGCAGGCTGACGCTCATCGAGGAACCGGGGCCATCCGGGCCGCCGTCCGAGCCGGAGTCGGTAGGCACGACATCCTGTGCCCAGCCCGGCGCGGGGCGGTCGGCGGCGGGTGTTCCATGGCCCGCCGAGTAGGTCTTGACGGTATAAGTCCCGCCCGCCGCGATGATCCAGACCTGCGCGTCCCCCGCACCGTCACTCCACAACAAGCGCACCAGGTTGTCCGAACCCACCGCCGTCCCCACTGCCGTGTACCCCGCAGGCGGACCCAGCAGCGGCGTCGAGCTGCCGAAGACGCCCCCGCTCGTCAGCGTCCACACCGCCGCACCCCCGCCGCTCGTGTTCACCCACAGCAGCCGCGTCAAGGTGTCCCCGCCCACCGCAACACCCCGGCACGAGTACCCCGCAGGCTGGGCAAACGCCGACGACGAGCCGACGTACCCGCTGCCGTTCAGCGTCCACACCGCCGCCGCCCCATCCCCACGCACCAGAAGAAGCCGCGTCAAGCTGTCGCTTCCTCCGGCAATGGCTTTGGCGTCCCACAGCAGACCGTCCGATGACAAAGGGCCGTAGCCGGGCGTAGAAGACGCATAGCTGCTGCCGGCGAGCGTCCACACGGCGAACTGGTCGCTGGGGCCGTGCTTGAAGAGCAGCCGGGCCTGGCTGTCGCCGTTGAGGGACAGCCCCTGCGCGGTCCAGCCGGAGTAGGGGCCGTAGCCGGGGGTGGAGGACGCGAAGGCCCCGGCGGCGTCGAGGGTCCAGACGCTGGCCTGTCCGTCAGCGGCGTGCTGCCAGAGGAGGCGGGGGGTGCTGGGTCCAGCGGCCACGGCGGTGCATCTCCATCCGACTATGGGGGCGTAGGACTGGACGGCGGCGACGGTGGTGTCAGGGTTGATCTTGGTGAGGGCGGTGGAGCCGTCGGGGTTGTTCCACAGGAGCCAGGTCTGGCGGCTGCTGTCCACGGCGAGGCTGACGGCCTGGGGCGCGGCCTGCGCGGGTGTCAGGAAGCCGCAGACAGCGATAAAAGCTAACAAGAGGCAGATCACGTTAGACGTGCTGAGGCCGAGCCGAGGAGGCCGAGCCGAGGAGGCCGAGCCGAGGAGGCCGAGCCGAGGAGAAAGAGGTGGGCATAGTGTCTCCGATTTTCAAGCGAAAGCCGATGAACTGAACGTACACGCAAACCCTCTGGGGGTGCCGAACGAACGGGCAGGCCGGGAGGTAGATGTAGTGTAACATACTTTGGTTTCATTGTCAACCAGTGCAATGTTAAGTTTATGTTAAATCTTTTTGGCAGCAAAAAGGCCCGGTGCACTTGCACCGGGCCTTCTTCACTTTCCTCTCATCCCCTACTACGGCACGACTTCTTCGGCGGGGAGCTTGCCGTCAATCATGCGCTCGACGCTTGCGACGCGGTCGTCGGCGGCGACGTTGATGGCACGGACGCCCTGGGTGTTGCGGCTTAGGGAGCGGATGTCGCCGACCCGCAGGTGGATTGTGATGCCCTCGCGGGTCATAATCAACAAACGGTCTTCGGGGCTGACAATCTGGGCATCATTTTTATGCCGCTTATTGCACCGCATAGAGATAGCCATCGTCAGCCGTAAAATAGACCGTGCCGTCCGCGCCAATAGCGGGGCTGGTAGATATTGAGCCACCTGTCTTAAACGTCCACCGTAACTGCCCGGTCCTGCCGTCAACTGCGTACAGGTTGTGATCATAACATCCAAAATAGACAGTTCCATCCGCAGCGATAGACGGCGAAGAGTATATATAAGAGGCGGCTAGAAACGTCCATCTTTTATGCCCGGTCTTCCCGTCCAAAGCATAAAGCTTGTGATCTTCGCTTCCTATGTAGATGGTCTGGTCTAAACCAACTGCGGGAGAGGTCAGTATCTTTCCATTTACCTTAAATGTCCATTTTCGCTTGCCGTTTCGATTGTCAAGTGCATACACATGACCATCTTTACACGCAAAATAGAGCGTTCCATCATCCCCCAGTGCAGGCGAAGAATAGATGACGTCCGCCGCCTGAAAACGCCATTTTTCTTTTCCTGTCTGTTCGCTAAGAGCATACATATTATTGTCTACCGAGCCGACATAGACAACTCCATCCGGCCCAAGTGCGGGGCCAGCTTCCACCCGGTCTCCCGTCCGAAACCCCCACTTCTTTTTGCCAGTGGTCCCATCCAGCGCATAAACCTCCCAATCTCTCGCGCCGACGTAAACCGTCCCATCCGTTCCAACAACGGCGGGCGTAAAAAGATTACTGTATTCAGAATAGAACGCCCACTTCTTGGAACCTGTTTGTCCGTCGAGCGCAAAAAACTTCGCATCCACACTTCCAACGTAGAGGGTGCCGTCCGGCCCTACGGTTACTGATCCGAAACCGTGAACGGGTGCGTCTGGGTTTTTGTCAGGGATGAACCTGGGATCAGGCGCACCCCCGACAGCATCTAGGATGGCAAGCGCGTTGTTGCCATAGCCAATGCAGATGTCTCCGCTGTTTGTCAGTACAGGAGCAAACGCGCTTCCCATATCAACTTTCCGCTTCCACTTTAGCTTTCCAGTCGCTCCTTTGCCGGTTCCCTGGCCTGTGTTTCGAATGTTACCGCGCGACTTCGGCCAGGCCGATTTAGGTAGGGTAGCAGAGGGTGTAGCACTCCCAAGTTCAGCCTCAGCATAGTTTTTGATGCTTGCCGCGCGGACTTCGTTCTGGATATTTTGCAGGCGACAAAAGAGCGACGCCACGAACAATACGGTAGCGAAGGCAAACTTACGTCTCATAGACAACCCCGATCTGCTTTTGGCGTTTAAAGCCTTACATCAAGGACTAAATGGACAACGCCTCTGCTATGGGCTAATGTCTATATTGATGTTGCTTTCTGCCGTATAAGGAGATAGCTCTGTGGCTGTGACGCTGGAATTACCTCCTTCATACTTGAGGTCTTCGGCTGTAATGGGAGCATTCCATACCTGCGATATGTTTGACGTACCCGGCAGGATGACCTGACCTTGATCCCAGGCACAGTTATCCATCCGTGATCCGGTCGCTACGACGCCAAAATTGTTTTGAGCGATTGAATGAACGCGCTTTGCCGCAACGCTTTCTTGTTTGCCCAATGCGGAGGCGGGGCCAGCTAATGCGCCTGCGAAGCCGCTGTCAACATCGTCTACCACTAGAAGTGATAGTTTCTGATGTGCAATTTTCTTCATGTCTGACCAGGCCCAATAGGTCATGCGGACCGTTGAGCCTGAGCTGAATCGTATGAATTCATTAGGCGCATTGACCAGCTTCACTTCAGGAATGATCGCCTTGTTGCTGTTGGGATCAGGTACTCCGACTACCCCATGGACATGGCCTGTGATGAGCATCTCCAACCCCCATCCGGTCTTATCAGAGTAGGTCACACCCGCATCTACTGCAAGGTTTTGCCCGACCACACCGAGATAGATGGTCGCTGCATCTTTGGCAGCTCTTGCCTTCGGTGAAGCAGTGTTAGTTATGGGCAGTGCAAAATACCCATCGGCACCACGGTAGTTCGCAAAGGTCTTGACGCGCCGGATAGGGCCGTTGGGGCGCTTCGCTGGCGTGCCTGCTGCTGAGGATTGAGCGCTTGCTCCTGACGAGGGAGCGATGTATAACTCGCCGTCATCGTTCGGCAGTGTTTGTGTGCTTCCGTCAGGCCGTAGAAGCTGGGAGGATGCTGGGTCTATCGTACCGTCGGGGGGTTGAGCCGTCGAGAAGTTGTCGTCGTAAATCGTGCCGTCAGGACCGACAGCACGCAGCGAAAACGGATCAGCGCCAATGTCATTGGTATCGCTGGCAAAATCACCGCGAATAGCAGACAAGATGGCTCCCGGATTGCGTGTGTCCCACGGAACATCTACGGGGTCAGGAATGTCGCTGTTCTCGTTGGACGCCTGGCTTTCCATGCTTCCATAAACTGCCTTGACGGTATAGAAATACTCGGTGCCGTTTGCGAGGTTGGCATCTGTGTACATGTTCATCAGGCTGCCGGAATAGCTGGCAACATTGACCAGAGTTGCGCCGTTGATAGGGTGGGCATAATCCTCACTGCCTGTTGCTGTGCCTCGGTAGATGTTATAGCCAGATGCGCCGTTGAGCGTCGTCCAGTAGAGCGTAATCTTGCCGCTGCCTGTTGAGTAGACGCTGAGGTCGCTCACACTTGTTGAACTGGGAGTAAGGGGAGCGGCGCTTACTTCCGCCGAAGGGGGACTGGACACATCATCCGCGTTCACCGACCGCAGGATGTAGTAGTAGGTCGTTCCGCTGCTCGTCCCCGTGTCGGTATAGCTGGTTCCCGTTAGGCCGGTTTGGTAAGGCGTTGTCCCCTCGGCTCCCGAAGTCGTGGCACGGTACAAGCTGTAGGACACGGTGTAGGTTGAGGCGGACCAGGTCAAGCTGACGCCGCCGGCGACGGGCGTTGCCGTGAAGTTCGCGGGAGTTGAAGGAAATGGGAAGATGGTCACATCGGCGGTGGCACAAGCGGTCAGCAGAAGGCAGGCGAGGCTAATCAAAAAAGCCAAGCGAACAGCGATGGGGCCGGAGCGAGAAGGCCGAGCCGAGAAGGCTTGGGCAAAGAGGTGGGTGGGCATGGTGGTCTCCAATCTTTCAGAACGCGGGCGATCTTCAAGGCAGCGAGCGGACACGCAAACCCTCTTGGGGTGCCGAACGAACGGGCAGGCCGGGAGGTAGTTGTACTGTAACATACTTTGGTTTCATTGTCAACTAACGCAATGTTAAGTTTATGTTAAATCTTTTCGGCGGCAAAAAAGGCCCGGCACAAATGCGCCGGGCCTTCTTCACTTTCCTCTCATCCCCTACTACGGCACGACTTCTTCGGCGGGGAGCTTGCCGTCAATCATGCGCTCGACGCTTGCGACGCGGTCATCGTCGGCGACGTTGATGGCCCGGACGCACTGCATAAAACTTCATTCGTTTACCGAATGCCCGTCAACACAAACAATGACAGGTATTGTTCCAATTGTTTGATGGAGAGAAATATGTGGGGGAAGGCCATTCGCGTTTTGGCTTCTAGCTTTCGTCTCATAGAACAAAATTGTGTTGTCGCTCGTGTCTAATTTGCTTATCTGCTTGCCGGACAAACTGATGTTCATAGCAAGTCTTCGCTGGCCCGTTAAGGCTACAGAAAATGGAATGTTCTTGTTCCAGAAGGGGCTGATTGCTTGCTCCCAATGTGAGGCTATCGGGTAACGATCATGGTGAACAAGAAGATAACCATTAGTTGCTTCGAAGGCTTCTTTTACGACAATCCTATCTTCAGAATTCGGCTCGATAGTGAGTGTTGGAGGTACGGATGTCAGCCTGCCTATTTCGTGGGAAAGTACCACCGGCGATTTAGTGAATAACCCGGTCATTTTCCAAGTAACCGCCGTGACTACGACTAACCCTATCAGCAACAGGATACTTTTCATTGATTCCAATCCAGGCGGACGGCAGTAGCCGTCCGCCTCCGTTAGGTACAGAGTTACAACGCCAGGTTTTGGGTCAAAACCCAGTATTGCTGTACCAATCGATCACCTGCTGGGCGTCAGGTTCAGTGCCGGTGTTTCGCCCGTGATTGCTGAGATCACGCTGGAGATTGCTCCAATCCTTGTCGTATGTCTGGTTGGGGTTGGTAAAGTTTGCCCACAGATCTAGACGCCAGAAGGTCCAGTCATCTTTCGGCGGCGCGAGGGCGCCGTACTGGATCGCGCATCCTGCCCAGCCCAAGTAGGCACCGCCAGGCACGTTGGCAACATCCGCTATGTCAAAATCGTTGCCGAATGTTATGTCATCCTGCTCATATACGTTGCCATCTCCACCTGATTTGCAGGCGTCGATAAAGACAAGTGCAGGCGCGTTCACATATGTACCGTACCCAACGTTTTGGGTCAGTTGCTGAATACTTGAGTCATACGGGGCGGTCCAAGAACTGTCCGGCAATCCGGAGTGCCAGAAACTGTTGCCGCACGAGAACTGTTTGTCGCCGCCCAGCCCAAGTCCCCCATGACCGTAAAAGTAGAATACTGTCAACGGACTGCTGAAGTGCTGGTTGATGGCGGCAATATCGGCAGCCCTGTAGCGATAATGAGGCGTGTGGATCAGCATGGACATTGTGTTCCAAACATTGCCTTTGCTGGGAGCCAAATCCGCCTTGATCGCATGTGCGTAGGCCATCATTGAGCTGTAGCCCTGCGGAAAGACATCCTGGTCCAACCAGAGGAAAACGTCTGAGCCTGCGATAAGGTTTATGGCGGACTGATAAACGTTGTTCAGCCCTTGATCGTTGGGCGAGGCTGTTGCGGCTTGTGCGGATGGAGACGTGCCGACAGCGATGTCTACCTCATACGCATCGCCAGGCATCTGCGATCCTGTAGAGTTAGTACCATCCCAATTCAGGCTGATCGTGTTTGAATTTCCGCTCCAAGATTTAACTAGCGTCTTGGAATTATCGGTGGTATATATTGACACAGTCCAGGATGAAGTGGATGCTAAAACAGCACTGATAGTTGCTGTGGTCGGTTCGCTGTTGCCACCTGACGGATCGAACATGTTTACCACGTTGACGACCGACAAGTTGTTGTTGAAGACCACGTTGATGGTAGAAGTGTTGATGCCATCTGTAATAGTGATGGTGTGAGAACCGTTTGCGTATTGTTGAGTGTCAAGCACAAAAGATGTGGTGACCGTAGTGCCTCCACTTACCGGAGACTGAAACTCACCGCCGTCTTCGTAATATTGACCATCCACCTGGAAATGTACCAAGTTCTGCTCATCACCATGATTTGAGGAAGCCATGCTGACTTGAACTGGTTGGGAGCCAGACAAAGATGATCCATTCCCCACATTGAGAAACCCAAACGCCTGCGCTGTGGGAGTAGCGGCGACTTGATTGGAAGGCGTGCTTTCCGTGGCCCCGCTCATGGCGGTCACGATGTAGTAGTAGGGCGTGCCGTTTGTCAGACCTTGATTCACATAAGACAGCGAGGTTACGTTGGCAATAGTGGTGTAGCCTGAACCATTGGTTGTGCTGCGTTTGACGTTGTAGCTGGCAGCACCTGCAACCCCAGACCAAGAAAGAGAAGCCTGGTTGTTGACGGCGGCGACCAGGTTGAGGCTAATACCCGTTGAGGGATTGACTGTCAGAGTTGCAGTCTGAACGATGGGGCTGCGCGGCGGGTTCTGGGCGAAGGTCTCCGTGGCAGTAATTGTCGCCGTGACCGGAGACGAGACCGCGCTCGTTGTGATTGAAAATGTGGTGGTTGCGCTTCCGCCTACGGCAACACTGCTTGGAACCTGAACAGCGGGATTGCTGCTGGATAAGCCGATGAAAGTATACCCTTCCCCATAAACCGTGATTGTGCCGGTGCTGGCAGTTCCGCTGGTCACACTTGTCGGGCTGACAGACACAGAAACCAGCGTGGGAACCTGCATGAACGGCGGCGGGGGAGGCGGCGGGTTGCCGGAAGCCTGGCTATGGGAGGCAGGAGCAAACCAGAGCAATGTCAGCAGGGCAAGAGCAAGAAACAGGCTAGGCGGCCAGTGCGAGGCCGAGCCGAAAAGGCCGAGCCGAAAAGGCCGAGCCGAAAAGGCCGAGCCGAAAAGGCTTGGGCAAAGAGGTGGGTGGGCATGGTGGTCTCCAATCTTTCAGAACGCAGGCGATCTTCAAGGCAACGAGCGGACACGCAAACCCTCTGGGGGTGCCGAACGAACGGGCAGGCCGGGAGGTAGTTGTACTGTAACATACTTTGGTTTTATTGTCAACCAATGCAATGTTAAGTTTATGTTAAATCTTTTCGGCGGCAAAAAAGGCCCGGCGCATCTGCGCCGGTCCTCTTTCTTCTTCACTGTCTATGGCACGACTTCTTCGGCAGGCAGCTTGCCGTCAATCATGCGCTCGACGCTTGCCACCCGGTCGTCGTCGGCGACGTTGATGGCCCGGACGCCCTGGGTGTTGCGGCTTAAAGAGCGGATGTCGTCGACCCGCAGATGGATCGTGATGCCCTCGCGGGTCATAATCAAGAGCCGGTCTTCGGGGCTGACGATCTTCGCATCCACAATGTCGCCGGTCTTCTCACTCAGCGACATGGTGAGGATGCCCTTGCCGCCCCGGCTTTGGAGGCGGTACTCTTTCAGCGGGGTCCGCTTCGAGATGCCGCGCTCGCCGATGACGAGTAAATCCAAGTCGGGCTGGACAATGCCCATGCCGACCAGGCAGTCGTCGTTGTCGTCCGAGAGCGTGATGCCGCGCACGCCGCCCGCCGCGCGGGAGCGGGGCGTGATGTCGGCCTCGGAGAACCGGATGGACATGCCCTTGCGGGTGACGAGGAAGATCTCGTCCTCGCCCGACGTGTGCGCGACCCAGCGCAGCGCATCGTTTTCTTCGATGTCAAAGACAATCAGGCCATTGTTGCGGAGATTGGTGAACTCCGACAGCGGGGTCCGCTTGACTTCGCCGCGCTCGGTCGCCATCAAGAGGAAGCCGGACACGTCCTTGAACTGCTTCATCGGTACGGTCGCCGTGATCCGCTCGCCCGGCTGAATGTTCAGCAGGTTGATAATCGCCGTGCCCATCGCCGTGCGCGATGTTTGCGGCACTTCGTAGGCTTTCAAGCGGTAGACCCGGCCTCGGTCGGTGAAGAAGAAGATGTAGTGGTGGGTGGTCGCCACAAACAGATGCTCAATGGTATCTTCTTCTTTGGTCGCCGCCCCAATCCGGCCCTTGCCGCCTCGGTTCTGGGTCGGATAAGTCTCTTTCGGAACCCGCTTGATGTAACCGTCGCGGGTGATGGAGACGATCATTTCCTCTTCGGGGATCAGGTCCTCGTCGCCGATCTCCTCCGCTTCCATCGGGACAATGCGGGTGCGGCGCTCGTCGCCGTACTTGTCCCGCAGCGCCTTCATTTCCTGCTTGATGATCGCGACGACCCGTGCCTTGCTCGCGAGAATATCCTCAAAGAACGCGATCTGCTTCAGCAGCTCTTTGTACTCGCTTTCCAGCCGCTCCCGCTCCAGGCCGGTCAATGCCCGAAGCTGCATGACCAAAATCGCGTCGGCTTGAAGCTGAGACAGCGTGAACCGGGCCATCATCTCGTTGCGGGCCAGTTCCGGCGTGCGGGACGCCCGGATGAGCGAGATAATCTCGTCCAAAACGTCCAGCGCGATCTGGAGACCTTCCAGAATATGGGCGCGGGCTTTGGCGCGGTTCAGCTCAAACAGCGTCCGGCGCGTCACCACTTCCCGGCGGTGGTCTAAAAAGAAGCCCAGCGCGTCTTTAAGCGTCAGGATGCGCGGCTGTCCATCCACGAGCGCCAGCATATTCACGCCGAACGTCGTTCTGAGCGGCGTGTGCTTTAAGAGGAAGTTCAGAACCTTCTTCGGGTACGCTTCGCGCTTCAGCGTGATAACGATCTTCATGCCGGTGCGGTCCGAGTAGTCGTTCAAGTCGGCGATGCCCTCGATCTTCTTCTGCTTGACCAGATCGGCGATCTGCTCAATCAGCCGCGACTTGATGACCTGGTACGGCAGCTCGGTCACGACAATCTGATTGCGTCCGTTCTCAATCGGCTCAATGGTCGTTCGGGCCTGCATGACGACCGAGCCGCGCCCGGTCGTATACGCCTGGCGAATGCCTTTCGTGCCTAAAATCAACCCTGCCGTCGGGAAGTCCGGGCCTTTAATAAACGTCAGCAGGTCATCCACATCGGCACCTGGATTATCCAGCAGATGGATCGCGCCGTCGCAGATCTCGCGCAGGTTCTGGGGCGGGATATTGGTCGCCATGCCGACCGCAATGCCGGAGCCGCCGTTGCAGAGGAAGTTCGGGAACTTCGACGGCAGCACCAGCGGCTCCCGCCGGGTCTGGTCATAGTTTTCCGCCCAGTCCACGGTATCCCGGTCGAGGTCTTGCAGCATCTCCATCGCAAACGGCGCCATCCGCGCCTCAGTATATCTTTGAGCGGCCGGCGGGTCCGCGTCAATGCTACCAAAATTTCCCTGCCCGTCTACCAGCAGATACCGCATGTTGAAGTCCTGCGCCATGCGAACCATTGTCGCATACAACGCGGCGTCGCCGTGCGGGTGATAGTTTCCCATGCATTCACCCACGATTTTTGCGGATTTGCGGTGCTGGCCGGCGGGGGTGAGGTTGAGGTCGCTCATCGCCATCAGGATGCGGCGGTGGACGGGCTTGAGGCCGTCGCGGACATCGGGGAGGGCGCGGGCGATGATCGTGGACATCGCGTAGTCGAGGTACGACTGGCGCATCTCGTCTTCAATGGAAACATTGTAAACTTCGCGCCCGATATTCTGGGGCGGGGCCACGGCCAGGGTGCTGACAGCGGCATCATCGGGAACGCCGGCGGCGCTCGCGAGGTCGAGATCGGCAGCCAGATCGGAGGCCGGGTCGGGAGTGGGGATTTCTTCGTCAGCCATTGCTTGTCCTTTGCAGTTTTAACACAGTGATACGCAGATTTAGGCATCGCTTGAGGGGCGAATTTGATGTGTATATTATACTGTAATTGGCAGCAAATGTCAAGAGACGGCGGCTCATACGGCAATGTTGCCAACCAGGGGTAAGGCATAAAAAAGCGCCTCACCCTGCCGGAGGGTGAGGCTTGAAGAATGTCATCTGGTCTGCTGTTTATGGCATGTCAAAGAAGCCGCTGACGTTCGTAATACGCCCGTCTTCGCCGTAGTGCGCCCAGCTTGAGCCGGGCTGCACTTCCACGCCACCGGCGTCACACAGTATCCAGTCGGCCATGAACTGCGCGTGATGGTCTAAAAATTTCTCGCGATTACTTGTCTGCCCCTGCGGATCAGTATAAATGCAGTTGTCGCTCACGCTTCTGTTCAGCAGGTTCTGACGCTCGGCAGCACTGACATCTTCCCAGGCGGATTGATAAGTGGCCCAAGTTGCCCTGTACGCTTCATTTGCCGGTGTATTTTCCCCTTGCTGATTTTTCAGCCCACAGCTTCAAGGTGTTGCCGTAAATGGCGCGAACCTGCGGCGCGAACCTGCGGCGCGAACCTGCGGCGCGAACCTGCGGCGCGAACCTGCGGCGCAAGCCCGCGTAGCAGGCGGCTGCCATTGTCACTGCACTCGGAGAGTGGAAAAAGCAGCTTTAGGCCGCGTCAAACTCTTCGGTCAGTCCGACCTCATGCCGAAGCTCGGCCAGAACGTCGGCGGGGACTTGCCGCATGAAGAAGGAGCTTGCGAACAAGACAATGCCGATGTCGTCGAGTGCGCCGATGACCGGGATGTACTGCGGGATGTTCAGAGGGCTGACGGCGAACACCAAGGCTCCGATGAGCACGGCCTTTGCCGTAATCGGGACACGGGCATCCGTCAAAAGCAGGCGATACAGGGCAAGCTGCTTGGGGGCGTTCTGGGCAAGCTGCCCCGCCGCCTTCCAGCCGCCGACGCGCCGGGTCATCTGGACAATGCGCCAAACTTGTTTCCATAGATTCATAGCCTGATTGTTCCCAGATTTCGCCAGGTTTACGCTTTTAGCCGTTCCCGCGCCGTTTCGCCGCGCTTGGCTACCGGCACATGGCGGGCGGCGGCGGACAAGCCGAAGCGCGGCATATTTGCGTAGATCACTTCATACGCGCCTGCCGCCACTTGGTACGTCTCGTGCCAGATGCCGACGCTGCCGTCTTTGCCGACGGCGCGGTTGAACCGCTGCCACGCCTTCAAATGCGGCTCCGACGGCGAGCGGGCGAACCGCTCTAAATCGTCCGCCGAGCGCCAGTACTGGATCAGTCCGACGCCGCCGGAATACAAAAACGGCTCCCCGCCGAGGTAACCGCTTTCCGGGTCGTTTGCCAGCGAGCGCAGCATCGGCCCCATCGCCAGTGCGGTCGGGACCCACTTCGTAAACGCCAGAAGTTTGTTGATCCGCATTCCAATGATGAAGACGGCAAAAGGGCCGTCTATGTCGGCGGTGAACCGCCCCGAAAAGATCTGTGGCATGGCGCTGTTCTCCTGTCAACTTGATGTTGGCACTGTCAATATACCTCTCTATGTTGGCATTGTCAACATCAGCCGGCATCTTTCGGGTAAACTGGATTTATGACGGACTCTTCTCCTGAGACGGCTTCCGCCGGGGATCGCTACCATCACGGGGATTTGCGGCAGACGCTGATTACCGCTGCGCTTCATCTGCTGACTGAGGAACAAAATTGGGGTTTTTCTCTGCGCGAGGTCGCCCGACGGGCCGGGGTCAGCCACAACGCGCCCTACAACCATTTTCGCAGCAAGCAGGACCTGCTCGCAGCGGTGGCGGCGGCAGGCTATGATCTCCTGCGGGCGCAGATGCAGGAAGCGGCGGCAAGCGCAGAGACGCCTGCGGACGCGCTCCAAGAGATTGGGGTGGCGTATGTGCGGTTTGGGACCCAAAATCCGGCGCACTACCGGCTGATGTTCGGGTCGGTCCTGGCAGCGGCAGACAGCGGCCTGCCGGCAGTGGTCGGGGAAGCGGCGGCTACGGCGAAGGATCTGCTGCGGGCTGTTATTCGGGACGGCATGGCGCAGGGCCGCTTCGCCGTACCGCCGAGCGGGCTGGACATGGCGGTGCTGTCGGCGTGGTCCCTGGTGCATGGCTTGACCCTGCTGCTGCTGGACGGGCTTGCGGTTGAGGGGACAGCAGGCGCAGTGAATGCGCCTACTGCCGAGCAGATTGCCGGGCAGGTGACCCAGCTCCTGCTGAACGGCTTCCGCAGTTAAGGAGAACGGCTTCCACAGTTAAGCGGCGCAGACGTGCAGGACATCTTCGTAGGCGTAGACGGCGTTGCGTCCGCCGCCTTTTGCGGCGTAGAGAGCGATGTCGGCTTTCTTGACGAGGTCGCGGGCCGTGCCGGAGTCGTTCGGGAAGGTCGCGCAGCCGAGGCTGACCGTGACCCGCGCCGTGTCACTGGTTTTGGCTGTGTCGCTGGTTTTGGCTGTGTCGCTGTTCTGGTTCGGCAAGGCAAACGCCGTGTCGGCGACCGAGCGGCGGATGCGCTCGGCGATCAAACGCGCTTCGGGCGCTTCGGTTTCCGGGCAGATAATCACAAACTCCTCGCCGCCGTAGCGGGCAGGGCGGTCTACGTTCCGCAAGGCGTTCCGAAGCACAACGCCGATCTGGCCGAGCAGGGCATCGCCCGCCTGGTGGCCGCACGTGTCGTTAAAGGATTTGAAGTGGTCAATATCCAGCAGGATGACCGACAGCGGCCGGTGGTAACGCTCGGCGCGGGCCAGCTCGTCGGCCAGCGTTTCTTCAAACTGCCGGAAGTTGTCCAGTCCAGTCATGGCATCGGAATAAGCCAGGAACCGGAAATCCTGCTCGAACAGCACCCGCTGCAAGGGGAAGATTGCCCGCGTGGCAAGCTGTTCCAGGCGATGCACCCCGCTTTCGCTGAGCGCCTCCGAGCGGCGGTAGCCGACATACAGCATACCGAGCAGGCCCTCGACGTTGGCGAGCGGCAGGCAGGCGAACGAGACTGCGTCCGGGTCAATGAGCCACAGTCGCGTATCCGGCGCCGGCACATCGGCGGCATAGAACGCCCGCAGGTTGCGGCCATCCTGCACCGGCTCGGCAACCCACCAGGCGTCTGCGCGTGCGTCGTCAATCGCGAGCGCCGGCAGCAGGGCGGCGGCACGCGGCGGGGTTGAGGCCGCGCGAAGCTCCAGCGTCTGCCCGTCCGCTGCCTTCAAGTAGACCGCGCAGGCATCGCAGCGGCTGTGTTCCTGGACGTTCAGGAGAATTAAATTGAGCGTCATGTCCAGGTCGAATGCCGCGTCCATCTGCTGGGACATATCCAAAAGCTTGGACAAGTCTTCTTTTTCGCTGTGAAGGGCCGACAGCCGGTTTTCCATCTGCGCCCGGAGCGCCCCGCCGAAGACCGCCACGACGGGGAAAGAAAGGCCGATGGCGACGGCCCGCAGCGGCACCGGCGCGGACGGCACATGTCCGCTGGTCGCAAGCCAGGCCGCAACGCAAACCATGACCGCGCTGAGGGCAAGGCCGAGCCGCAGGCTGTAGCAAAGCGACGCCAGCAGGACCGGCAGGTACAAAGCGCAGGGCGTCGGCGATGATGCGCCGCCAGTCAAAAAGACAAACGCCGAGACCAGCACGGTAAAAATCGCCGTCACCGCGTAGTCGCGCCAGACATGGTTTGCCGCGCCTCGGAGCAGCCAGCCCCGGCGCTCGGCCAGCAAGTACAGCCCAGCGAAGAGGAGGCCCAGCCCGGCCATCGGCGCGGCGGCCCCGCCGCCGAGCGTTCCGACCGTCGCCGCCAGCAGGCCGAACGCGGGCGCATACGCACGTTTCCGCACAGCCTGCACCTGCTGCATCTTTTTTAAAGTCTGTTCTTTAGTCAAGATTTTTCTTTTCTAGGTCTTTTCGTGCCTGTCTAAGCTGTTCTTCCACGGCATCTCGTCCGGTGCCGCCGAACGCGGCGCGGGCGTCGGCGCTGCCGCGCGGGCTGACCAGCGCGGCGGCATCTGCGCCGGCAAACAGCGGCGAGGCGGCGGCTAACTCATCTTCGGTCAGGTCTTCTAGGACCCGCCCGGTGCGAGCGCATTCGCCGACAATCTTTCCGACGACTTCATGCGCCTGCCGGAAGGGCAGAGACTGGCGCACGAGATAATCGGCCAAATCGGTCGCGGTCGAAAAGTCGCCGCGCAGGGACGCCGCCATCTTTTCCGTCTTGAACTCCGTATTTTGTAGCAGCGTGTTCATCACGCTTAAACACACCTGCGCCGTATCGAGTGCATCAAAGACGCTTTCCTTGTCTTCCTGCATGTCTTTGTTGTAGGCCAGCGGCAGGCCCTTCATCAGCGTGAGCAGCGCGGCCAAGTCTCCGTAAACCCGGCCCGTCTTGCCGCGCACTAGCTCTGCCACATCCGGGTTCTTCTTCTGGGGCATGATGGACGACCCCGTGGTGACATTGTCGCCCATCTCGACCCAGCCGAACTCCGGCGCGTTCCACAGTATCAGCTCTTCCGAAAGGCGCGACAGGTGCATCATCGTTATCGCCAGCGCCGAGACCGTTTCAATCGCAAAGTCCCGGTCGGAAACCGCGTCCAGGCTGTTCGGAATCACCCCGTCGAAGCCGAGAAGCTCCGCCACCCGCTGCCGGTTGATCGGAAACGTCGTTCCCGCTAGAGCGCCCGCGCCGAGCGGCAGCACATTCACCCGCGCCCGCACTTGTTCCAACCTCTCTCCGTCTCGCGCCAGCATCCAGAAGTAAGCCAAAAGATGGTGCGCCAATCGCACCGGCTGGGCGTGCTGCAAGTGGGTCATGCCCGGCAGCAGCGTGTCCAAGTGCTTCTCCGCCAGCCCAATTAATGTTCCCTGCACCGCCGCAATTCGTCCCCGCAGATCATCCACCGCATCCCGCACATACAGCCGCAGATCGGTCGCCACTTGATCGTTGCGGGACCGCGCCGTGTGCAGCTTCCCCGCCACCGGTCCCAGACGCGCCGTCAAGAGCGACTCGACTGCCATATGGACATCTTCCGCGTCCGCGCTCAGTTCTACAATGCCGGCATAAAGGTCCTGCGCCAGCGTTTCCAGCCCGCTTGCAATCGTTTCGGCGTCCGATTGAGGGATTATTCCACACTCCCCCAGCATTTTCACATGGGAAATACTGCCCTGAATATCATAGGGCCACAGGCGCTTGTCAAAAACTAAGCTCGCATTGAATTCATGGACCCGCGCATCGGTTTCTTGCGAGAACCGTCCGGCCCAAAGTTTCGGCGCAGATGCAGGCATAAAGAACTCTCCTCAAAGTGAATTAAAAGCCGCGTGATATGCCATAATGGCACTATGGACATACGAAAAGATGACAAAACCGAGGCTTCGGAAGCTGAGGCTACAGAGATCGAGCAGTACCCGTTCGTCAAGGACATCGTGCCGGGACGCATGAGCCGCGCGGAGATTCTAGCCTACTGGGAAAAGAACGGCGTCTTTGAGCCGTGGCCCCAGCATGAAGAAATTGGCAGCGGCAAGAAATATGCCGACAGCACCGAGTACGTTCAAGCCCTGCGGGCGCGGACAGATTACCGAGGTCATTAAGACCCCCCAGCCCCCAATAATGGGGGAGCCAGAATTGAGGCTGGCTTAAACCTCAAACACTACCGCCAAATTCCCGTCCTCAGCCCCCAATAGCCCTACCACCGCTGATCACTCCGTCGCTCCCGCTGCCCGTAGCATTTCGACAACTTGTGCGCTCCAGTTCGCTAACTTCCGTAGAACGTCTTCTGGTGCGGCTCGGCTGAGTTTTCGTTTGTGGTTTTGCCAGTCCGTCATCGCGAGGGCTTCGCTAAGTGCTGTACGCCCATTTTCACTGCGGGCGTTGACATCCGCCCCTGCTTCTAACAACAGTTTTACAGTATCGGTGACGCGATCCTGCTGCTCGTAGCTGCGACCGACGGCTACCATAAGTGGCGTCACGCCGCGTTCCCAACTCATTGTTCCATCCGTTTCGGCATTGGGATCGGCTCCTGCCTTTAGCAACGTTTCAACCTGCTTGGGAAGACAGCTCTGCGCCCATCGGAACAAAATTGTCAGCCCTGCATTGTCACGAAAATTGGGATTGGCACCTTTTTGTAGCCACTTCTGCATTTTTTCAGGATGCTGCATGAGTTCGACACCGAAGACTATTTTTCGGTCTTTGTAAACCTGGGACAAGTTCTCGTCGCCGACAAGCCGGAACTGCCAATCCGCAAACTCGCTCTCGGCTTCTGCAATGTCTCGATACCGGCACGGTGCTAAATCTTCGGCAATTCCAAGCAGCTTCGCCAAATCGCTTGCTTGGTAGTCCGCAAATAGGTACTGGTCATCAGATATAGGCGAAAATACGATTGATTTTCTTGCCGCTTCCGGTGCTGGTTTGGGATGCAGCACTGTCTGAATAGCAGTTAGCGTTGTACCCGAAACACAGAGCGGAAGCAGAATTTCGGGCTTGCCTTGCACCTGCACCGGATCAATCAGCTCGTCTTCGCTGTCGTCACCCTCCGCTCGCTGCCCTTCAAAGTAACTGGGCGCGGAATTGAACTCGTCTTTGACCTCACCGTTTTCATACAGAGTATAGGAGAAAATATCGCTGTCATAGATGTTCCAGCAGAACACATCAGCAAACAGTTTTGCAGACAGTTGTTTGGCAAGTTCCTCTGGGTTCGTTGCCCCGCCTTCCGGGTAGACGCCGACCCAGCCGCTGACGGCGGGCGCGACATAGGCGGGTTCTTTAAGTAGGCCGGTCAGCGCGGCGACCACGGCCTCCTGCGAGTCGGTGCGTACCTGACAGTTTAAGTAGGTTGTTCCCATATGGAGCCTTCCGAAAAAGGAAGGGCGGGGTAAGCCCCGCCCCTACATAGAAGTTATTTGTCCATCTTTTCTTTCAATGCCCAATACATCCGGGACTGCATGCCGTGGGTCTGGACGTTGCCGACGGAGAGGCGCTGGTCGAAGGTCTTGGAGTCGAATGACGCCAAATCTTCGTTATAAAGCGCCCAGTCGGATGACCGGCCAATCACCGTCAGGCTGCTCTTGTAGAGGCGGAGCGTCACGGTGCCAGTGACACGCTCTTGAATCTTGTTGATAAACGCTTCCAGATCGTCTTTCAGCGGGTCGAACCAAAGGCCGTAGTAGGCGAGTTCTCCCCACTGCTGGTCTACCATCGCTTTGAATTTGCGCTCGGCGGCGGTCGCGACCAGCGACTCTAACGCGGCGTGGGCTTTAATCAGAACCGTAGACGCCGGGCATTCGTAGTTCTCGCGGACTTTGAGGCCGAGCAGCCGGTCTTCCATGATGTCCACCCGCCCCACCCCGTTGTCCCCGGCGAGGGTGTTCAGGCGCGTGACCAGCGAAAGGCCGTCCATCCGCTCGCCGTCCAAAGAGACGGGAACGCCGTTCTCGAAGCCGATGGTGAGCGTTTGCGGGTCGGCGTTGGCGGTTTCGATCCCTTTGGTCCACTGGAAGATCTCCTCCGGGGGGGCGTAGTTCGGCTCTTCGAGATGCCCGCCTTCAATAGACCGGCCCCAGAGGTTCTCGTCAATGGACCAAATTTTGTCGGCGCTCACCGAGATCGGAATGTTTTTGAGCTTGGCGTACTCGATTTCTTCGGTGCGGGTGTAGTTATGCTCGCGCATCGGGGCGATAATTGGCGTGTCGGGCAGGAGCGCCCGCATGACGTACTCAATGCGGAACTGGTCGTTGCCTTTGCCGGTGCAGCCGTGGCAGAAGGCATCGGCCTCTAACCGCCGGGCAATTTCGACGGCTTGGAGGGCAATCAGCGGGCGGGCGATGGCGGTGGACAGCGGGTAGCCCTGGTAGTCGCCGTTCGCTTTGACGGCGGGCCAGCAGTAGTTTTCGACAAACTCGGCTTTGACATCGGCGGTGTAATGCTCACAGCCCAACGCTTTCGCCCGCTCTTCCGCCGAGTGAACGTCTTCGGCAGGCTGGCCGACATCTACGGTGACGGTGACGATGCGGTCGAAGCCATAGTCTTCGCGCATCATGGGAATGGCGACGGAGGTGTCAAGGCCGCCGGAATAAACGAGAACAACGGTTTTTGGCATGGTGTGATTTCCTTGTGTAAAATAATTTGTGTTGGATGTCCCCGGATTAGGATTACCCGGATTAGGATTACCCGGATTAGGATTACCCGGATTAGGATTACCCGGATTGAAATCCGGGTCTTTAGAAGTGCGATTGTCCGCCTTCGCGGACATAAGACTACGGCAGCATCAGCATTTCCTATGTCCACGCAGGCGGACAATCGCTTTTCTACGGCCCTGGAATTTTATTCCAGGTTAATCGTTTTTCGGTCAATCGGCCTCGGTGATTTTCTCGCATGAGACCCACAGGCTGCCGTCGGCATGGTGCTGTTTCTGATTTTCAATGTAGCCGCGAATCAAGCTGACATGAGACGGGCAAACGGTGATTACCCCGTAGCGTCCCTGCCACTTGAAGCTCCACGCAGGACGGCCATAAGTTTGGTTCAGCGTCCGCGCCGAGACGCCTTTGACAGATTTGATGAAATCAGACACATTGATCGTCGCCGGGAGACTCACTAGCAGATGCACATGGTTTTCGATCCCGCCGATGCTGATGACTTTGGCTTCCGTTTCAGTGCATTGGGAACGGATTATCGCATATGCCGTTTCCTCAACCACGCCAACAAGCAACGGCGTCCGGTCCCAGGTCGCCCAAACAAAGTGATGAAACAAGCGCGTGTAATTGTGTGTCATTTAACCCTCCGTGGTCTGCCTGGAATGGAATTCTAGGGCTTCGTTAAAGCGATTGTCCGCCTTCGCGGACATAAGATGAGTCAGCGCATGAATTCCTATGTCCGCGCAGGCGGACAATCGCACTTCTAAAGACCCGGATTTCAATCCGGGTAATCCTAATCCGGGTAATCCTAATCCGGGTAATCCTAATCCGGGTAATCCTAATCCGTCTCCTTCTTGATTTCCTTTCCTACAAAACCAGCGACAGGATCGCCTTCTGCGCGTGCAGCCGGTTCTCCGCCTGATCAAACACCACCGAGTTCGGCCCGTCCAGCACGTCCGCCGTGATTTCCTCGCCCCGGTGCGCGGGCAGGCAGTGCATGACGAGCGCATCCGGCTTGGCATGGGCCATTAAAGCGGCGTTGACCTGGAACGGGGCGAACACCTGCGCCCGCGCGGCGGTCTCGTCTTCTTGACCCATCGAGGCCCAAACATCGGTATACACTGCGTCAGCATCCGAAACGCCTTCGGCGGGATCGTGGGTCAGCGTCAGGACTGCACCCGTCTCCGAGGCAAAGCCGAGGGCGGTCTGCCAGAGCGCGGCGTCGGGTTCATAGCCTTCCGGGCAGGCCAGGCGGAAATGGGTGCCGACTTTGGCGGCCAGCAGCAGCAGCGAATGCGCGACATTGTTGCCGTCGCCGACATACGCCAGCGTCAGCCCGGCTAAGTCCCCTCTGCGCTCGGCGAGTGTCTGGAAGTCGGCAAACGCCTGACACGGATGCTCCCGGTCGGAGAGGCCGTTGATGACGGGAATAGCGGCGTATTCGGCGAGTTCCAGCACCGCTGAATGGTCAAAGGTCCGGGCCATGATGCCGTCCACCCACCGTTCGAGATTGCGGGCGACATCGGGGACCGTCTCGCGCACGCCGAGCTTGCCCTCTAAGTAAATGGCATGGCCGCCGAGCTGGGTCATGCCCGCTTCAAACGTCACGCGGGTCCGAAGCGACGGCTTTTCGAACAGCATCGCCAGCGTCTGGCCTTTGGCGAACAGTGTCTGGGTTTCATCAAACTTGTGCGTTTTCAGCCGCGCGGCCGCGTCCAGCACTAGCCCGATTTCCTCGGCGGTCAGCGCTTCGATGCCGAGAATGTCCCGCCCGCGCAGCCGCGTCTCGCCGAGAACGTCATCCAAGTTTGAGCGGCCTTTCGGCGGGGCCATGCGCTGCGACGGGTTGCCGCTTCTGTTCGCAGGCGGCTCGGTCTGCTCTGCCGGTTCGGCATTCTTCGCGGTCTGATTTTCGGCGGCTTCCTGTTCCGAGAGATACAGCGTGACATCATGCAAAACCCGCCGGGCCAGCCCTTCCAGCCGTAAGTTCCGCTCGGCCGCCTCTTGCGGCGGGGCTTGTCCCGGTTCCGTCCGGTTCTCCTGCAATGCCCGCACTTCCAGCCGGGTGCGGGTCAAATCTGCTCCTTGTTTTGTTAAAACCACGCCTGCCAAACCCTCGGCCTCCCGAATTAGACCGAGCAGAAGATGCTCTGTGCCGATATAGTTGTTGTTGAGCATCCGCGCCTCGTCGTAGGCCAGGTCAATGACCCGCTTGCCGCGTGGCGCGAGCTGCATGTCTTCTCCCAGATTGCCGTCGCCGTGAACAGCCTGACGCTCGATTTCCGCGCGGATGCGTCCGAGGCTGATGCCCATTCGGTCCAAAATCCGGGCCGCGACACTGTCATTTTCACGCGTCAAGCCCAGCAGAAGATGCTCCGTGGAGACATAGCTCTGGCCCAGTCTGCCGGCTTCTTCCTGGGCAAAGAAAATTACTTTTCGCGCTCGCTCGGTAAATCGCTGCCACATGAGACGGTTTCTCCTTGTTGACATATTAGGACACGGGGGTTCAGCCCCGTGTGTCCTTTCGTGTTCCCATGTTTCTTCACACAACAGCCGCCAAGATCGCTAAAACCGCGTCAATTTCGGACTGGGTGACGTTGAGCGGCGGGACTAACCGCAGCGTGTGGTCGCCGATGGCGCTCATTAAGAGGCCGCGCTCTAGGGACTCCATGAGGACACGCTTCGCGTCGGGTGCTCTCAGCTCGACGCCGATCATCAGGCCGAGGGCGCGGATGTCGGCGATCTTGTCCCGGAACGGCGGCTCGTTCAGCCGGTGGACAAAGTACGCGCCCATCGCGTGGGCGTTTGCCAGCAGATGCTCTTCTTCAATCGTGTTCAGGACCGCCAAAGCCGTCGCGCAGGCCAGCGGATTACCACCGTAAGTGGAGCCGTGGTCGCCGGGAACGAGCGTCAAGGCCGCTTCGCCCCGCGCGAGGCACGCGCCGATGGGGAAGCCGCCGCCGAGGGCTTTGGCGGAGGTGAGAATATCGGGCGTGACGCCGTAATGCTCATACGCGAACCATTTGCCGGTGCGCCCGATGCCGGTCTGGACTTCGTCGAAAATCAGCAGGGCTTGATGCTTGTCGCAGAGGGCGCGGGCAGCTTCGAGGTACGGCTTGTGGGCCGGGTAGACCCCGCCTTCGCCCTGAATCGGCTCCAGCAGCACGGCGCAGGTGTCATCGGTGACGGCGGCGGTAAGCGCGTCAATGTCGTTGAACGGGACATGGGTAAAGCCCTGCACCATCGGGGCGAACGGCTCCTGATACTTCGGCTGCCCGGTCGCCGTGACGGCGGCCATCGTGCGCCCGTGGAACGATTTTTGGGCGGCGACAATGCCGTACTTGCTTGCGCCGCCGTGCGCCTTTGCGTACTTGCGGGAGATTTTGATCGCGCATTCCACGGCTTCCGCGCCGGAATTGCCGAAGAAAACCCGGTCCATGCCGCTGATGTGCGTCAGCTTTTCGGCCAGCTTTGCCACGGGGGCCGTGAAGTAGTAGCCCGCCGTGTGGATCAGCGTCGCGGCCTGCTCCTGAATGGCCGCGACCATTTTGGGGTGGCAGTGGCCGAGGGCGTTTGTCGCGATGCCCGCGAGGAAGTCAATGTATTCTTTGCCGTTCGCGTCCCAGACTTTGACACCTGACCCGCGCACAAGCGTCACCGGCAGGCGGGCATAAACGGGCAACAGGTAGTCGGCGTCAAGCTGCTTGATTTCGGCGTCGTCAATCGCCGGGTAGATATGGCCGGTGTGGGTGTCGAGCGTATAAGATTGTTCAGTTGTGTATGCTGTTTCAGGTGCATAGGTGGTTGTCATAGTGTGTGCTTTCCAAGATAAGACCCCCACCCCCGCCGCAAGCGGCGACCCCTCCCCCACTTCGTGAGAGAGGGGTGGGAATAGAGACAGAGAACTTGTCTTTCAATATTACCCCTCTCCCGGAGCGGGGGCAGGGGTATGCCTGCGGCATTACTGCGTATCGGCAGGAACTGCCGGGGGTGGGGGTCCTTTCCCCTATTTAATCATCGTCCCGATGCCTTCATCGGTGAATAATTCCATTAGCAGCGAGTGCGGCAGACGGCCGTCAATGATTGTCGCCCGGCCCACCCCGCCGTTGATCGCAATAATGCAGGCGTCTACTTTCGGGATCATGCCCTTATCCACATGGCCGTCGGTGATAAGCTGGCGAGCGTCTTTGGCGGTCATTTGTTTGATCAAGCTGTCTTTGTCGGCAAAGTCTTGATAGATGCCTTCGACATCGGTCATCATCACCAGCCGGACCGCGCCGAGGGCGGCGGCCAGCTCGCCCGCGACCGTGTCGGCGTTGACATTGTAGCTTTCGCCGCCCGCGCCGATGGCGACTGTGGAAATGACCGGAATATAGCCGGCGGCGGCCAGCGTGTGCAGGAGCGCGGGGTTAATCTGGGTCACGCGCCCGACAAAGCCGATGTCGCCTTTCGTGGTCTCCCGCTCGGCGACAATGAGATTGCCGTCTTTGCCGGATAGTCCCACGGCCATCGCGCCCTGCTGATTAAGATGCGCGACAATGCCTTTGTTGGTCTTGCCCGCAAGCACCATTTCCACAATCTCCATCGTCTCGGCGTCGGTGACGCGCAGGCCGCCGACAAACTGCGGTTCTTTGCCCATGCGCTGCATTGCTTCGCTGATTTCCGGCCCGCCGCCGTGGACCACAATCGGATTGATGCCGACATAGCGCATCAGCACGATGTCCTGCATGACGGCGGCTTTGAGGCTCTCGTCAAGCATCGCCGCCCCGCCGTACTTGACGACAATGGTTTTGCCCGCGTACTGCTTGATATACGGCAGGGCCTGAATAAGAACTTCGGCCTGTGTCATGTCTGTATCCCTTTCAGCACATCCGAGAGCGTCTGCGCCCGTCGGTCTATCAGAAGCGCCTCCATGCCGACCGACTGCGGCCCCACGATGTCCCAGCGCGGATCATCGCCGACAAAGACGCACTGCTCCGGCGTCGCTTGCAGCTTTTCAAGCGTGTGGTCGAATATCTGCCGGGCCGGTTTGCGCCAGCCGCAGTCCGCGCAGAAGACAATCAGGTCTACGGCGTTTGCTAAACCCAGTCGCGCCAATTCTTCCCGCCAGAGAACCGCCGGGCTGCCCCAGGGGGTATTGGATACGATGGCGGTTTTGACACCCCGCGCCCGAAGCGTCTCCAAAATCGGCAGCACATCATTATAAAGATGGGCAAGGGCAAAAATCGGCGTCATAAACCGGCGACAGGCTTCCAGAGAGTTGCCCTCGGACCAGGCCGCCTCTGGAAAGATGCGCGACAGCCGCTCCGCCAAAGGCTGCACAGAGAAGTCTTTCGCCGTGAAGTTCTCTGCCTGCACCCGCTCCCATTCGGCCCCTGTCCCCAGAAACAGTTCGACTTCCCCGATGCTTTGGCGCAGGATTCCTGGAAAGTCGCGCCGATCATAATAACTGACCAGCGTGTTGCCGAGGTCAAACAAGACAAACTCTTTCATGGGCTGATAATTCCTCACAACTCCGTCGGCAAACGCCTAGCATACATCACGCGGCAATCGGTGTGCGCTTCCAATGTCTGCGTGATGATGGCAGGCGGCTCGGCATAATTAATGCCGTAGTCCACTTCTCCAAACTCCGGGCGCACCGAAAACGCCAACCGCTCCTCGCCCCGCGAGAACTGCGCGTCCACGCCCGGCTTGTTGCCCCGTGCATCCAGCCGTATCCACCGGCTTAAGCTCGGCAGGTAGACCGTGTTCAGCGCGTGAATGCAGTACCCGGTGTCCGGCGTGTCGCCAAGCGTCAGCCGCTGGTAGCAGACGCCCGACGCGATGCCCTGACGCCGCAGGAGCGCGGCCAGCAGGTGCGACTTGGCGTAGCAGATGCCTTCTTTGTGTTCCAGCACCTCCGACGCGCTCGCCGTCACCCGCCGGCTCCCGATGTCCCACGAATGCGCGATGCCGTCCCGGACAAACTCAAACGCTTCCCGCGCGATGTCCGCGTCCGCCCGCCCGCCGGCTTCCCGCGCCGTTGTCCAGGCTTCAATCGCCGGATGGTGCCAGTCAATCAGCGCGGACGCTTCTAAATACGCGCTTGGCGCGTCTGCTGTTTGCAGGTTCATGCGACTTCTCCTTCCGCCGCTATCGAAGCCTTCGGCGTCTTGGCAAACGCCGTCAGGCCGACGCCCAGCACAATCAGCGCAAGCGCCGCAAACCCAGCGGGGCTGAGGCGCTCTCCCATTAAAAGCGCCCCTAATCCCACGGCAATGACCGGGTTGACATAGGCGTAGCTTGTCGCCAGCGCAGGCCGGACATGGGCCAGCAGGTAGGCATAGGCGCTGTAGCCGACCACGGCGGCGAACACCAGATAAACAAAGGCTAGCAGCGGACGCAGCGGCAGGCCGTACAGGTGTTCCCCGCGCACCGCGCTGACCGCCAGCAGCAGGACGCCGCCGCAGAGCATCTGCGCGGCGGGGGCCATCGCGCCCGTGGGAAGCGTCAACCTTCGGCTCCAGACCGAGCCGAAGGCCCAGCCGACGGCGGACACCACCAGCGACGCCGCGCCAAGGGGACTGCCCCGCAGGCCGCCTTCTAAATTGAGGCAGATGATCCCGCAGAACCCGATGCCGAGGCCCAGCCATTCGCGCCGGGTCGGCCACTGCCCCCACAATCCCCCAAATAAAGAAGTCCAGAGCGGCACCGTCGCAATTCCCAGCGCGGCCAGCCCCGAAGTGACGCCTTTGTATTCCGCGAACATCACCCCGCCGTTGCCGAGGCCCAGCAGCAGAGCGCCGACCAGCCCCGCCCCGCCCCACTGCGCCCGCGCCGGCACGCCCCGCCCATGCAGCGCCAGCATCAGGCCGCCGCCCGCAATTAAAAAGCGCACTCCTGCCATCAGAAATGGTGGAAAGCCCTGAAGCCCGATCCGCATTGCGAGGTAAGTGGACCCCCAGATGACATAGATCGCCAGCAGCGCCAGTCCAATCCCTACCCGATCCGTTTCCGCTCCACCGTCTTGCGCCCCACCGTCTTGCGCCCCACCGTCTTGCGCCCCACCGTCTTGCTTCGCCGCTGTCAGTGCGATGATGTCGCCTCCCATTCTTTCAAAACCGTTCGCACCGGCGGCAGTGGACTCTGCCACAGCCAGTTTACGTTGACCCAAAACCCCGGCAGGACTGCGCTGACATACCTGCCGCCCGCATCGGGCGTCGCCCGCTGATACCGGCCCTCGGCGTCTAAGACAAAGAAGTCCGCCCGCTGCGAGAGATTGTCAATAATCCAATACTCGCCCACCCCGCCTGCCTCGTACTCTGCGTACTTCGCCCCCCGGTCCCGCAGAGCGCTTTCGGGGGAAACGATCTCAATCGCCAAGTCGGCAGGGCCGTCCAAGTAGCTGCGCTGCAAGCGGCCTAAGTTCTGAGTGACGACAAACAACAAATCAGGTTCGCGCCCGCGCCGCACATTCGCCAACCGCATCTGGAAAGGGGCCGCAAAAATCTGCCCGGCGTCATTGTCTTCGGCGTAGAAGCGCAGAAGCGACGCGAGAAACCCTGAAATGTCTTGGTGCTTAACACTTGCGAGACTCATCATCTCCACCTTTCCGTCAACCCATTCGGCATAGGTGTCTTCGTCCGCCCAGTCCAAGAACTCTTCGTAAGTCATTGTCTGCGCGGGCAGTTGGATTTTGTATTTTTCAAGAACCGTCGCCATTTGCATCTCCAATCACTTCCACTCCCGTCACTTCCGATTGGAACAGGCTTTTCATCATCAGCATCCCCGGCACGGCCACGGCGTCTCTGCCGTAGACGCACACGGTCGGCTCTGCCTGCCGGTAGCCGGCCCGCTCGTAAAACTTGACCGCGTTCAGCGAGGCATCCAGCACCAAAGTTGTTAGACCCTGCCGCTTCGCTAAATCTTCCAGCGCCTTCAGGAGATGGCTGCCGATACCGCGCCGCCCAAACTTTGGGTCAACGAAGACGGCCTTAATTTCGGTGGCTTGTAAATTAAGTTCGCCGAAGCCGACGACGCTGCCGTCTTCCGCCTCGGCGATGACGTATGTATCGGGAGGCCGGTAGCCTTCCGGCGTCAGACGCCCTGCCCACGCTTCGATTTGCGCCGCGTCATAGTGGCTCTTGGCGCTCTGCCGGATTGCCTGCGTATGCACCTGCCAGAGCGCGTTTCTGTCTTCTGCGGTTGCCGGTCGGATTTCGATGTTCATGTTGATTTCTCCGACATAATCTCTCGTGACGCTACGGCACGAGCGTGATTGTACCGAACTGGCGGAAGTGATGGTCAAAGGCGAACGCTTCGGTGATGCCCAGTTTTTCCATGATGACTTTGCTGGTACAGTCGGTGAAGCTCCATTCTTTGTCGGCGTAACGGGCGAACACTTGCCAGGCGGCGCGGATGTCGTCCTCGGTCAAATGATAGACTGTCGCAACCGAGCCGTCAAAGAACTTGCGGCCAAGCGAAAGCGCGATTGCAGTGTGACCACGCGCTCTGAGAAGCGTCAGCGTTTCGTCTACAATGTAGTTCGTTGTTAAGAGCGGCTGCGTGTTTCGCTTAGCCCACTGGGTCGCCGCCAAATGGTTTGTGTCTTCAGGCACGAAAAGTCCATACCAGCCGCCGGTATCGGTAAATGTCATGCTGCACCATTAGGGCCACCGTACAAAATCAGATCATGGTCACGGCTCCCATATTCGGGTTCGCCATGCGGCACGGCAAGCGCGGTGATCTCAGCCACAATCTCAGCAAGGCGGCGTGGGTCGGGTGCGCTGCGTTCTAGTTCCGCTAAATCCGGCGAATTGATGGTCAGCTTGACTTGTTCGCCTTCTGGCAGGTCGGTCGGCTCCAGCGGACGAAAAACGCCCGCTTCGTACACGGCATCTATGGTCATCGTCATGGTAACTTTGCTCCTTTAGGTATGATACTCAGCGTTGATTTTGACGTAGTCGTAGGAGAAGTCGCAGGTCCAGACGGTCGCGGTCTCGCCGCTGGGCTGGTGGAAGTCTACCAGAATCTGGACTTCTTTGGACTTCATGGCCTCCGAGACGACGTAGCCGTTGAAGTCGGTGGGCATTCCCTGACGATAGACTGTCGTGCCGGCGAGGGCGATCTCGACGCGCTCCGGGTCGAACGTAATACCCGCCCGGCCTGTCGCGGCGAGAATGCGGCCCCAGTTGGGGTCGTTGCCGAAGAGGGCGGTCTTGACGAGAGGGGAGTTTGCGATGGTCTTGGCGACCGACCGGGGAAAGCCCGCCCGCTGCTCCGGGGTCAGCTCCATGCCGTTCGCGGCGTAGGTCTGCGCGAGCCGTTCGGGGACGGCGACGCCCTGGACAATCACTTCGACCAGCTTTGTCGCGCCTTCACCGTCGCGGGCGATCTCTTTCGCTAAAAACAGGCAGACGGAGTAGAGGGCTTTTTCAAATTCGCGGGCGTCGGCGCTTTCGAGGCTGTCAATGGGGTCGTTCCCTGCTAATCCGTTGGCGAGTGCTAGCACCATGTCGTTCGTGGACGTGTCGCCGTCTACCGTGATGGAGTTGAACGTGTACCAGCAGACGCGGCGCAGCATCTCCTGCAAGACCGGCTGCTCGATGGCGGCGTCGGTGGTCAGGAAGCCCAGCATGGTCGCCATGTTCGGGGCGATCATGCCGGAGCCTTTGGCAATTGCGCCGAGCCGGACGGTGCGGCCGGAGAGCGTGAACTCTAAAGCGACTTGTTTCAGAAACGTGTCGGTGGTCATAATGGCCTGGGCCGTATCGTCGCAGTCGTCGCCGTGCAGCTTTGGGACGGCCAGTTCAATGCCCGCGATGATCTTCTCAATCGGCAGCTTGGTGCCGATGACGCCGGTGGAGGCAGACAAAACGCGGCGGACGGGCAGGCCGAGGGCGCGGGCGGCGTGGTTGACCATCGAGACGGCGTCGGCGAACCCCTGCTCGCCGTTGCAGGCATTGGCATTGCCGGAGTTGACGACAATCGCCCGCGCCAGCCCGTCTTGCAGGTGCGTCTGGTTGGAGGCGACGCACGGGGCCTGAACAATGTTTGTCGTAAAGACGCCCGCCGCGACGGCGTCCACGTTGGACACGATCAGCGCGAGGTCGTTGCGCTTGCGCTTGATGCCGCAGTAGACGCCGGCTGATTTGAAGCCCTGCGGAGCAACGATGCCGCCGCCGATGATGGTCATGCCGCTTGGGATGCTGCTGCTGTTCATAAATGTTTTTCTCTGAGAACACGGGGCTGAACCCCTGTGTCTCTCTTACGTCTCTTCTACGGCCAGACCGCGCCCATCGTCAGCCCGGCGGTCTCGGCGAAGCCGCACATCAGGTTCATGTTCTGAACGGCCTGCCCCGCCGCGCCTTTGACGAGATTGTCTAGGGCCGACACAATGATGACGCGGCTGGTACGCCGGTCTAAGGCGATTCCGATGTGGCAGAAGTTCGTGCCGAAAACGGGCTTGGTCGCAGGAAATTGGCTCGGCTCAAGTACCGAAACAAAGGGGGCGCCCGCGTAGAACTCGGTGAACGCCGAGCGCAGGTCGTCCTCGGTTTCTTCTGTAGACGCATAAACGGTCGAGAGAATGCCGCGCGTGACAGGCACTAAATGAGGCGTAAACGTGACCGTCACCGGCGCTTCGGCGACAAAGCTGAGGGCCTGCTCGATTTCCGGGATGTGCCGATGCACGCCGCCGACCCCGTACGGCTTCAGGCTTTCGTTGATTTCGGCGAAGTGGGTGTCCAAGCCGAACTTCGACCGGCCCGCGCCGGAAACGCCGCTGAGGCTGTCAATAATAATGGTTTCCGGCGCGATCATGCCCGCGCTGAGAAGCGGGGCCAGCGCCAGCACGGCGGCGGTGACATGGCAGCCGGGATTGGCAACAAGGCGGGCCGTTTCAATGGCGATTTTATTGAGTTCCGGCAGGCCGTAGACCGCCTCGTCGAGCAGATGCGGCGCGGTATGCCTGGCTTTGTACCAGGTCTCGTAGGCGTCTGGATCTTCCAGGCGAAAGTCGGCGCTCAGGTCAACGATTTTGAGGCCCGCTTCCAGCAAGTCCGGCGCGGCCCGCATCGCAAGGCCCGCTTCGCCGGCAAGAAATACCACGTCGCACCGCGCCGCGCAGAGGGCCGGGCCGAAGCTCTCGCAGGTCAAGTCAACGCCCGGCGCGATGCCGGGCAGGGCGGCCCGCAGCGGCTGCCCTACGTAGGTTTCCGAGGTCACATACGCGAGTTCCGCGTTCGGGTGCGCCAACAGCAGACGTGCCAGCTCGCCGCCGCCGTAGCCGGAAACGCCGACAATGCCGAGTTTAAGTGTGTCCGTCATAGTATCGTTTGGTTCCCACGAAGATAAACAGCGTCACCCGGTAAAAGTAGTCGCCGCCGTTCCCAGCGCGGCTGCTTCGGGCTAGAAGGCGTCCGTCCTCCCCCGCAAAAAACGCCGCCTGCTTCCCTAGTCAGGAGGCGGGCGGCGCAGACAAAAACACAAAAAGCCGTGCGCCGCCAGTCCCGAAGCCCCGTCTCAGGGGAGGGAAGCAGCCCACGGCTCGTTTTAGTAAACAAGCGTCACGCAAAGCGTGTCGCGGGCGCACTTCCCAAAGCACGCACGCGGCGACGCAGCGACGGTGTTGTCACGGCAGAAATCATAATGGAGGCAGTATACCGGGCGAAAGAAGAGTTTGTCAAGCCTCCCTGTGTTCTTTCGGTATCAGGAGAGGCTTGTAACCTTCGGTCGCTTCTGCTTGCTCATATCGTTTCTAATGGTTTTGGGGCGACATTGCGGGCGGGTTCGGATTAGGCCAGCCCATGTCTGAGTAAAGCTCGGTTCTGCGGTCCCGCACAGACTGAACGAAGCTATCCATAGAGTTCTGCGGCGGGTATCGATCAACTGGATTGAAACGGAGATTTTGGAACTTACCTTGTGAGAACCCGACAACGGTGATGATGTCGTCCTTCCCTGGTGCGGAACTACGCGAGATGTGCATGAACATTGGCGTTATCGAACTCGAATGATGAATACTAACATAGTCGCTGTCCCGATGCACGAAACAATATCCTCGGCTATCGCTCTCACCTAGTGGACAGACAACCGGACTTGTTCTGTAACCGCTAGGATGCCAACTCGGTTGCAGACAAGTCAAAGCCACAGTAGCCAAGAGCGCAATCGTCCCCAGTGCCGCAGCGCGAACAAAGGGAGATTGTAGAGTTTTCTTCTGCCTATTCATAGCGCCTCTACCTTCATGCAGATCATAGACTGGTTTATCCACGGCGGGAGTGAAACCGTTTCTACTCCCGCCATGAGCGCGATTAGTTGTTAAGACCGCTTTCAATGGAGGCGTCTAAATCAACCGAGCTATACAGGTCGAAAGGTGAGGCTCCAAAGATGGAAGCATACAAATCAACGGTTGGGCCAATGGCCCAGTAGCCGTTCCCCTCCCCCGGAGCATAGTCGTCCGATTGCACCTTAACTGCAACGCTTTCGGAACCGGTGTCAGTCGCGGCATCTGGTCCAACATCATGTGGATTATCGTCTATTCCATCAAGATTGTAGGTTTCAATAGGAGCACCACTGTTGCCAATAGTGGTTGTGGTGGCCGTCACGTTAATCTCGAAGGGAGGAGGAGGACCACCCAAATCAGGGCCGTTCCAATATCACACCGGAGTTATTGACCCTTTAACTAAATCCTCCCCGGTCCCGGTGTTATGGAAGGAGAACGAATGGACATCGTCAGAAACGTCCGTAATTGATGGTGTGGCACCCACTGTATTGTTTGCCCAGGGTGTATCACTGTTGCCATCGTCGTATTCTCCATGATGGAAGTAATACGGCCCATCCCAGTTGCCGTTGACGATGCTGACATCCCAAAGCACACCAGAACCAAAATCTCCTGCCCATACGTTCACTGGTGAAATTCTGGCGTATGCTCCGTCTAAACTCACGGTAATCACGCCGTTGCTCGGCATTTGAAGCCTGTACTGCGTTCCCGAAGAGCGTCCATTGATCTCTGGGTCACCCAAACCGTCACTACACGAAGGCGGTGCATTGAAGGGGCCTTGCCCGTACCAATTGGCAGTGCAGCTTGACTTAACGATGCAGGGGGTCGGGGGGTCAGTCGTTGAGGTTTTTCCAGCGGCAGGCTGCCAAGTGAAAGTCACTTTGACTGATCCCGAAGAGTCGGTTTGACTGGAACTGTCGCCGGTCCCGGTCCTGTTGCCGCCGCTCTCATAGGGAAAGGGGCCACCTGTGTAGGCACTAGACCACTGGCCGCCGCTGAAACTGGGACTTTGAGCGGTGATGTTACCGCTGGCATCAGTGGTCGTCCAGGTGTAGGTCCCAGCCTGGGCAGCGAGGGGAGAAAGTAGAGCGCCAGCCGTCAGGCTAACAACAGCCAGTGTCAGGCGCACAAACGACGGGGCGCACAAACGACGGGGCGCACAAACGACGGGGCGCACAAACGACGGGGCGCACAAACGACGGGGCGCACAAACGACGGGGCGCAGAGCGTGAAACATCAGAAGTTCCTCCACACAAAAGCCGTTGCAGCAAGTCGTGCAGCCGAGGAAGAGAAAGCGGCTGCGGACGCCCGAAGTTCAGCGTCTTGAGCTATCTTACCACAACACGAAATGCGTCAAACGCTGCTTTTGCAATTTCTTGAACAGAAGCGGGAGGCAGAAGAAGGATAGGAAAAGAGGGGCAGGGGCAAGCCCTGTCCCTACAGATGCGGAGGCTTAGAACTGGCTGGATTCGGTGTCAGTGCTGGGGGCGGAACCCGACGATGCGGTCTGGGCGGAGGGGCCGGGGGCGGGCATGTCGCCGACCAGCTCGCGGGAGCGGCGGACGCAGACAAGGTGCTGGGCGTAGTACGCGCCGTCTACCCGGTCAATCGCGACCTGCTGGCCGTGGCCCATCGAAGAATGGATAAAGCGGCCGTCGCCGATGTACATGCCCGTGTGGTCAATCCGGTCGTGGTGGCAGGCGAAGTACATCCGGTCGCCGGGGACCCAGCGGGACCAGTCGGCTTTCGGGACATCGTAGCCGACGGTGGCCTGGTCGCCGGAAACACGCGGCAGGCCGATCCCGTGGGCGGCGTAGACAGCCCGGACAAAGCCGGAGCAGTCAATCCCGGCGGCAGTGGTGCCGCCCCAAACGTAGTGGACGCCGAGATACCCAAACGAGGTCTGGACCAGGGCCTGGCCGAGCGGCCCGCCCTGCTGCGCGGCGGCGCTGCTGCCGGCGCCGCCGCCCTCAGACGCATCGGGCGTGATGCTGGCGACTTGGTAGTTGAGAAGCGCGACATCAGACTTCTGGACAAAGCCGACCGAGTGGTCCACCATCAGAACCGCGTACTGGGTCGGGGTCTGGCCGCTGAGGGCGAGATACTGGCCTTTCGGGCAGACAGACAGCACCCGTCCCCCAACCTCGCGCCCGCCGACAATCACGGCCTGGCTGCTTGTCACCTGGGCCAGACGCCCGACCACGCTTTGGGCGGCTTCCGACGGGGACACAATGCCGCGCGACGGCAAAGTGCGGGCGCGGGACGAGTGGCGGGAAGAGCGGTGGTGGAAGTAGCGCGGCCCGGAGAAGGAACGCGGCCCGGAGAAGGAACGCGGCCCGGAGAAGGAACGCGGCCCGGAGAAGGAACGCGGCCCGGAAGCGTTTGCGCTGTCCGGCGCGGCTTGCGACGCTTCGCTGTCGGCGGACACGGCGGCAGACGAGACGGGAGCGGCAGAAAGTGAAGATTGGAAAGAAGTGCAGGTGAGCGCACAGGCGGCGAACAAAAGAGCGGATCGGATCAAAACACGGTTCTCCTCACGGGTGCATGAATGCGTGAAAGATGATTTCGTCGAGATAAGCGTATTGGGATAAGCGTCTTAGGAAAAGTATTTCAGGAAAAGTATCGGCGAAAATGGCTCAAATCTTGAGTGTTCGTCTTGTTTCTAACGGTGATTTCGCCGGCAGCGCTGCCGGTCCGGCGCGTGGATGCCGGGTGTCTAAGCCCAGTATAAGGCACAGGTGGAAGTTTGTCAAGCACGAACAATAGTTTGTGCATGAAATTTATCTTCCGCTTGACTTGACAAAATTGTAAACACCATATATAATATGAACACTGTTAATTTTAATTGGGGTGATCATGTCGTCAAGTGGGAGGCGGGATCGGGAACGGGAAGCGCTGCGGCAGACGATTTTAGAGGCAGCGCGGGAGCTGCTGGCATCGGACGGCTATGAAAAAGTCTCTATGCGCCGGATCGCTGAAAAGATTGACTACTCGGCAGCAGCTTTGTACCTGCACTTCAAAGACCGGGAAGCGCTCATGGATGCGCTGGCCGCCGAAGGCTACGCCGCGCTGGCGGACATGATGGAGCCGCTGCCCGCCGAGACGCCGGTCGCGCATTTGCTTCGCCTCGGCCATGCCTATGTCGAGTTTGCCCTGACGCACCGGCCTTTATATGTCCTGATGTTTCAGGTCGGCCGCTCGGTGCAGGACCGCTACGGCGAGCATGATACCCGCCGCCCTTCGGCGGAACGCGCCTTTACGCTGCTGCGAGACGCCGTCCAGCAGGTCGCCGAAGCCCAGGACACGCCGTTCCCCCCTGCACTCTTGCCGGAAGGCGCGGATGCGGCGACGCTTGCCGCCGGGGTATTTTGGGCGCATATTCATGGCGCGGTCTCCCTGATCGTCACGGGGCATGGCCGCCCGTTTGCCGCCCATCAGCCGCAGTTCTGCCGGCAGGCCGCCGAAACCGCCGTTGCCGGCCTGCTGGCCCAGTTGAAAACATCTTCTTGAAATCTTCACGCGCAGACACAGAAAGGGCCACCCAATGAACCGGATTTTCTCCGCCGCCTTTGCCGCTCTCGCTTTGGCGAGCGGCCCGCTCCACGCAAGCACGCCCAGCCGCGCCGACCGCCAGGAAGTTCAGCGCGACTTACAGCGGTTTGCGGCCGCCGAAGCGACGCTCAAGTACGACAAGATCAAGCCGGTCGTCGAATCGTTCTTCTCGCCCAACTTTGTCGTGCGCGTTCCCGCCGGCAAGACGCTGAACTATGCCCAGTTTCTGCAAGAGATGCAGGCGGTGACGACGGAAAACCGGGCGGTCAAAGAAGATCGGTTTTACCCGCAGACCGCAGCACAGCAGGGAAACGTGCTGACCGAAACGGGCGTGTATGTCTTTTCGCGGACGTTCATTGACGTGGACAAAGACTTTGGGCCGCTCAATCAGCCGCACAGCCTCAGCGAGCGAACCAAGTACCGCAGTGTTTGGACCAAAACCGGCGGGCATTGGAAGATGCAAAGCCTCTCGCTGTTCGGCAGAACTCAGATTGTGGACGGGAAACCGTTTATTGAAAAGAAAGCGCACTGAAAAGAAAGCGGTTGAAGGGGGGGAAGTATGGCCAATCTCACGCCGCTGTCACTGGCGCAATGGCAGATCACACTGACGCCCGCCGTGTGCAAGCCTCTCGGCTGGGACTCCGAGCGTCCGCTGCTGGCGGTTCCCGCCGCCTCTGCCGGGGCTGTGCTTGCACTGCATCCGGCCCAGTACCTGCTTTTGATTGAGCCGTCAGTTTTGATGCAGGCTCTCCAAGAGAACCGGGAGTTGCTTGACGAGGAAAAAAACGAGCGAGACCGTTTGTGACTTGCAGTTGATGCGCCGAAGACAGTTGGTGCGCCGAGAAGAACAAATTTATGCTCACAAAAACCTATCTGCCGCTGATGCTCCTTTTCCTGGAGCCGCTTTGGGCGGTCTCCACATCCGCACAGACTCCAGCCCCCGCGCCGGCTGCCCCAAGCGCGGCTCCTGCCGCGCCAACTCCGCCGCCGGATAGCTCCGGCAAAGACAAGCCGAAAAAGCACGGCTTCCGGCTTCCCAAAATCGGCGTGGATTATGATACATTCCTGCCGTCCAGCGGCAAAACCCACAGCCGGTTCGGCAGCTCCTGGGGCGGCATCGGGATCGGGATCGGACGGCCCGATCAGCCGTCGGGCAAGGGCCGGATCGCGTTCGACTTCAGCACCCAGTACCGAAAGTCTGGGGACCATCATGCGTTTATCGCCCCCATCGGCGTTTCCTACCGCCGCGCTTTCAGCCCGGACGCGGTGAAACAGAAAAGTACGTTCACCCCCTACTATGGCTTCACTGTCAATTTAGTGCCGGTGGACCTGCGCTCGGTCGAAGACAATGTCCACTCCGGGTTCCGGCTCACCTACGGCGGCTCCGCGCTTGTCGGGACGACCATTGGGGCCAGCGGCTTTGTGGAAGCCCGGTACCGGGAAGTCGCCAAAGTCAAAGGCTTCGATTTGTCCGGCATCAAGCTGTCGGTCGGCGTGCGGTTCTAATTAGACACCTGCTCCAAACCAGGCTCAAAGCCCCGCGGCGAACTCGGCAGCGTCGGGCGCGGTATCTATGTCCGTTTCGCCGCCGGGGAACGCAATGCGGGCGACCGAGCCGGCATTCTGCCGGACGACCCGGCGGGCACCTTCGCCCCCAGTCAAGGATTGGAGGTCTGGAAACAGGGGATGGGCAAGCAGCGCGGGAACCCCCAAAGCGTGGGCGTGACGCGCGGCTGGTCGCAGAGCATGACGACGGCGTCCAGTGGGCCGGCGACCGGGTGGCAGCGGGAGCCGTCAGAACCGGCAGGGCTTCGTCTTCGCCGCCGAGTCGGGCTTGGGTTCCCCCGGACGTTTGCGACATACCGAGCAGCTCGCCGGAAAAGCCGGCCTGGGCGAAGACCCGATTGATCTGCGCGAGTGCTTCGGCGCGGGCCGGGTCCCAGCCGGGCGGCGAGAACGTCAGCAGGACAGGCCGTCCGCGCAGGTCGGGCAAGCGGCGCGGCGGCGGGGAGCAGAAAATTCGGGGCGGGACTGCCCGGCGAAAGCATAGGCATGGCGGGGAGCCTCATGGGCAAGTACAGAGAGTGAGACGATTAAGAGGCATTGGAGCCGAAGAAAGCAATCGCCTCCACTTTTTTGGCTTATTCTACCCGATTTTCGCGGTCAGTTTCCAGGGCCGCTTTTCTGGATGAGCGTCTGCGCTTTTAAGAGAGGAAGACTTGACAAGACAAGTTCGGAAGCGGTATAGTAATCTTGTTCGCCGCAAAGCGAATGCCGCGCCGAAGTGGTGAAATGGTATACACGCTACGTTCAGGTCGTAGTGCTCGCAAGGGTGTGCGAGTTCGAGTCTCGCCTTCGGCAGTTCGGGTTATTGAGAGAAAACGACAGTCTTATCAAGGCTGTCGTTTTTTTGTGCCGCTCCAAGAGACAGTGACTAAAAGACAATTAAAAATTAAGAGACAACTAAAAGTCGCAGAAGTCTTTGGTGCCGGTCAGCTCTGTCCACCGTGCCGATAACAGCCGCGCATAAAGGAGGGGCGGCAGGCCGTAAGCGCCCAGCGCGAAGCCGTCGTTGACTTCGACCAGTACGGTCCGCCCCCCGGCGTCTACCCCGAAATCTAGCGCACAGCCGCGCGGCTTCTCCGGCCAGCTTTGAACGGCGTCTTCAATCACGCGGGGATCGAATGAGTGCCGCCAGTTGCCTTTGTAGGGCCGGACATCTAGGATTTTCCCGCAGCGCACGAAACAGCGCCATTCCCGTAATAACGTGATAGGCTCGGAACACCAAACCGGCGTGTCGGCGGCCATATCGCCGCAGCCGACGAGATCGCCCGTTCCCTGGACAAGGACTCCGGTGAACTTTTTCGAGTCGTTACGGGGCTTGACGAAGACAGGCCATTGATCCGGCGAGGCGGCAATCCGGTCAATCGTTGAGGTCCAGATTTTTCGGCCTAGAAACCGAAAAAGCGCTTCGGGATAAGTAGGAACCGTGGGAGGGTCAATACCGAGAAACGCCAGCGCCTGCCGCGCCTCATCCCCATAATCCACGACGACATCTCCACGGGTAAGCTGCGGCAGGATGGAGTCAATCTGCGTATAGCCGGCGATTTCCCACCCCATCTCCCGGAAGCCCTGAGCGGCAACGGCAAAATTGACGGAATGATACTCGTTTTCAGCATCGCGGTGAACATAAACGCGCATGAAGTTCCTTCCCGTAAGTCATCTTGCGTAAGTGACCTGCATTGGGGATCCAAATGGGTTTATGCAAGAGCTTTGTCTTTGGTGCTGCCATGGAATGCCATCATAGCAGAGAATTCGCTCATTCTTGCCAAATCAGGCGCTTTGTGCTGTGATTTGCCATGTCATCTCCTTCGTCTTCTTCATTATCCTCTTCATTATCTTCTCTTCCCTGGACAATCTTTGTCGTTCAGCATTCGCACATTGATCTCGGCTTTACTGACAGGCCGGAAGTAATCGCTGATTACCACCGGCAGTTTATTGACCAGGCACTGGCGCTGGCGCTGTCGGACGAAAATCGCGCACGTCCGAACGAAGCACAGTTCAAGTTCACGCTGGAAGGCTTTTAGGCCGTGGAGCGGTTTCTGGCAGGGTGCGGGCCGGAAAAAGAGGCGCAGTTTGCCGAAGCGATCCAAAGCGGCACGCTGGATCTGACGGCGTTTTACCTGCACCTGACCGAGCTTTTAGACTTAGGGCATCTCACCGACACGCTGGTTCCCGCCAAGCAGTTCGCCGCCGCACACGGCTTGCCATTCACGACTGCGATGGCCTGCGACATCAACGGCCTGTCGTGGGGCATGGCCGACGCGCTGGCGGACGGAGGCGTCAAATATCTGTCGAGCAACATCAACCCGCACCACGGCGGCAACCCGAACGGCGGGCCGCTGAAAGCGTTCTGGTGGGAGGGTCCAGGCGGGGCCGGGTGCTGGTCTGGGACGGACTGCCTTACCACAAGGCCAATCTGCTGGGCCTGATGGGCGGCAGTAACCCGGTCGGCAACGCCGGGGTGCCGGGCATCACAAATGCCATGTCTGAGCCGCAGTTTGTTTCGGTCGCCGGGATCGAAGTCGCCGAGCGGCTCCTGCTGCCGGTGCTAACGGGGCTGGAACAAAGCGGCTACCCCTACAAGTTTCTACGAGTTCCGGTATGTGCTGGAAGCCGGGTCGCACTTGTCCGTGCCGGAGAGGGCGCGGGTGCAGCTTGCGGCGAGTGCGAATCCGTTTACGGTGGTTCGGACGGGGTAGGCGGTGCAGGAAGAGCGAACACAGAATAGGAAGGGCTAACACAAGGTTCGCGCCCTACATCATTCGCGCCCTACATCATTCGCGCCCTACATCATTCGCGCCCTACATCATTCGCGCCCTACATCATTCGCGCCCTACATCATTCGCGCCCTACATCATCCTGACCTACCCCGTAGGGGCGAACCTTGTGTTCGCCCTTCCTATTCTGTGTTCGTCCTTCTTTCATCTCTGCATCTCTGTCGTATCTGCACTTGATTGGTGCATTTTTCACTGAAACCGGCTATAATAGGAGCCTATGCCGACTGAACCTGTGACCGATGGACCAACGACCGATGACCTGGCCGAAGCGACCCTGGCCGAGACGCTCAGTGCTTTAAAAAGCCGTCTGGCACAAGGCGTCAAAGTCACGCCGGTGTGCCTCGCGGTCATCGGCTGGCTCTGCGAGACCCCGACCGACCCGGCCATCGCCGAAATCAAGCGCACCGACGAGGGCCGGGTCTGGGTACGCTTGTCCGACGAGACCCGTATGGAGCCGCTCTGCTCGTTCCTCGATTTTCTGTCCCAGGTGCGGATCATCAGCCACTCGCTGAAGCTGACCGAAGCCCAGACCCAGCATTTGATCGCCTGGACCCGGCAGCGATTGGGGTAGAACCCCTCCCGCTTGTCCCTCGCTCCCTTTCACCTCGCTATGGAGGCTCTGCGACTAGAGGCCCCTGTTAGGGAAGGGCTGGAGATAGACAAGCAAGACGCGGGCGTTCCCGTTTTTGGCTCTGTTCTGTATTGCCCTTCCCTAACAGGGGCCTCTAGTCGCAGAGCCTCCATAGCGAGGTGAAAGGGAGCGAGGGACAAGCGGGAGGGGTTCCTAAACCGGGAGGGGTTCTTACTTCTTCGCCAGCCAGTCCGCGTAACTCGGACGCGGCAGGTCGAACAAATCGGTCGTGTGGACATACCAGCCGCCGCCGTGCATCCGCCCGATCAGCTCCAGCTTCTCTGCACGAACCCGCAGCTTCTCCCCGTCCACGAACTCATCCCCGATATGCAGAAAGACCACTTCGCCTAGCACGATTTTGTTGTCCCCAATTTCGACAACCGAGTGCAGGCGACATTCTAGGCTGACCCGCGCTTCCGCAAGACGCGGCGCGGCGACCCGCACCGACGGCGCAGAGGTCAGGCCGGCGGCGTCCAGCTCGCTGACGCCCGCCGGAAAGTCAATCGCGCAGGTGTTCATCGCGTCGGCCAGCCCGGCGTGAACGAGATTGACCACAAACTCTCCCGTGCGGACGATATTCGCCCGGCTGTCCTTCGGCGTATCTTTGTCTTTGTTGGTAATCCCCAGAGCCACCACCGGCGGACTGCTGCCCAGCAAATTGAAGAACGAAAACGGCGCGGCGTTCACCGTGCCGTTTTCGTCCACTGTGGACACCAGTGCAATCGGGCGCGGCAGGACAACGCTCGCCAGCAGCTTATAAGACTGGCCTGTGTCCATCGTATCAATCGGGAACTGCATAGACTTACTTCCCTGGCGCTCGGTGGCGCAGGCGGTCCAAAGCGACGGCGGCGATGATGACGATGCCGATGATGATCTGCTGGACATACGCCGGCCAGCCCATCTGCTGGGAGCCGTTCCGCAACAGCGCCATGATAAGAGCGCCCAAAAGCGAGCCTAAGACCGAGCCTTCGCCGCCGGACAAGCTGCCGCCGCCGATGACAACGGCAGCGATGACGTCAAGCTCCGCCCCGACGTCTACCGTGGGGTCGCCCTGCGACAGCCGCCCGAATTGCAGTGCCCCGGCCAGGCCGAAGAATAACCCGGCGAGGGCGTAAATGGCAATTTTGAGGCGGTCCACCCGCAGACCCGACAAGTGCGACGTGGTTTCGTTGGAGCCGATGGCGACGATGTACCGGCCTAAAATCGTTTGGCGCAAAATGATGGCGGTGACGACGCCGAGCGCAATGGTGATCCAGACGCCGGGGGTTACTAAAAGCCACGCCGGGTCGGGGAAGGTCGCCGCAAGGCCCGTGATCCAGTAGCCCGGCGCATTGACCGCCTGCTCGTTTGCCAGCCAGCTTGCAATCCCGCGCAGGATGCCGAGCATCCCCAGCGTCACAATAAACGGGGTAACGCGCAGCTTTGTAATCAGTGTGCCGTTGATCGCGCCGGTGACGCCGCCGACGGCGATGGCGACTAAAACGGCCAGCCCCGGCGGGACATGCTTATTAATTAAAATCGCGACCACAACGCTGGTCAGCGCGAACACCGACCCGACCGACAGGTCAATCCCGCCGCTGATGATGATAAGCGTCATGCCGAGTGCGCCCAGCCCGACAATGACCGTCTGGGTGGCGACGCCCCGAAAGTTATCCAGGCTCAAAAAGGTGCCGCGAATGGCCGGCGACAGCGAAAACAGGCCAACAACAAGCGCCAGCCCGATGAACGGGCCGAGGACGGCCAGAAGCTGCTGCGGAGAGCGCGGGGCGGCGGCTTTTTCCGAGTCGGTGGAAGGCGCGGCGGGCGTGCTGACACTCATAGGGGTTCTTTCTTGGGTCGAATTAGCAATAAAGAACCCCTCCCGCCTCGTTCCTCGGCTCCCTCCCCTGTTAGGGAAGGGCCAGAAAGATGAAGGACGAAAGATGTGGGCGCTTGCATCTCTGGCCTTGCTCCTCATTGCCCTTCCCTAACAGGGGAGGGAGCCGAGGAACGAGGCGGGAGGGGTTCTTCTACTTCAAATACTGGGCCACCGGCGGGTTCAGATACTCCTGCATCGCGGGCTGGTTCATGTTGTCCGCCGTGACCAGCGCAACACCCGTATCCACACTTTTCGGGACCGTTTTGCCCTGAATGGCGCTGACCAGCGTTGTCACGCCAACTTCGCCCATCTTGAATGGGTTCTGGACGACAATCCCCTGGATCTCGCCTGCTTTCAGTGCGGCGACCAGGTCCGGGGCGGCGTCGAAGCCGACAAACTTGACTTTTTTCAGCAGGTTGGCATCTTTCAGCGCAAGGCGCATCCCGCGCGTGTTGGTCTCGTTCGAGGCGAACACGCCGTCGGTCTGGGCGCCGTAGCGGGCCAAGAGGTTCTGGGACGTTTTGTACGCCGTGTCGGTCGAGGGGGCACCGTACTGGTTGGACGACAGGATGGTGATGCCGGGGAATTTCTTGACTGCGGTCAAGAAGCCGGTTTCGCGTGCTTCGGTACTGGCCGATCCCTGGGCGTAAGCCAGCACAACGACCCGGCCTTTGCCGTTCAGAAGCTTGCCCATCTCGCCGCCGGCCAGCTCGCCGCCTTTTTCGTTGTCGGTGGCGCAGAACGACGAGTAGGCCGGGCTGTTCAGCGAAGAGTCAATGATGACAATCGGGATTTTGTGGCTGACGGCGTCCTGCACGGGGGTCACGAGCGCGTCTTTATCGAGGGGCGCCAGCACCATGCCGCTGATATGCTGGGTGATAAACGTCTCAACAATGTTGACCTGGCCGTTGCGGTCGTCTTCTTTTTCCGGGCCTTTCCACAAAATGTTGATCGGCGTCCCCGCCTTCCCCAAATCTTCCTGGGCCTTCAATGCGCCGGCATGGATAGACTTCCAGTATTCGTGGGACGTGCCTTTCGGGATCACCGCGATTTGCAGCGCGGCTGCCCCGCCGCCCGCCGGCGCAGTCCCGCCGCCCGTGCCGCCGCCCGTGCCGCCGGTGGCTGTAGTCGAGGCGCTGTGCTGGCCGCAGCCCGCGAGCAGGGCGATCAGCCCGGCGGCGGCAAGGCCGGTTCCAATTTTCTTTCCGTCAATTCTGCTTTTCTGCATTCTGCTTCTCTGCAATGTGTTTGCTCCTTGTGCGTGTGTTCTAAATTGCTGGAGACCTACCTTCCTTGCTTCGCAGGGTCCTTCCTAAAGGAAGGACACAGAGTAGGGACACGCCCTGTATCACTGTCCTAATCTTCCCTTTAGGGAGGACCCTGCGAAGCAAGGTGGTAGGTCTTCATCCCGCCAGCGCGAGCTGGCCGACTTTTTCCTGGGTGGCCTCGCTGCGCGGCAATGACCCGGCAACCCGGCCATCGCGGACGACGATGATCCGGTCGGCCATGCCGAGGACTTCCGGCAGCTCCGACGAGATCATCAGAATCGCGACGCCATCTTTGGCGAGGTCGTTCATGATGCCGTAAATCTCGCGCTTGGCCCCGACATCAATCCCGCGCGTCGGCTCATCTAAGATGAGGAGCTTGAGCGGGGTTTCCAGCCACTTGCCTAAGACCACTTTCTGCTGATTGCCCCCCGACAAGTTCCCCACCCGCTGCTCCACCGAGGGCGTGCGGACACGCAGGCGCTCGACACTCGCGCGGGCTTCCGCCCGCTCCGTACCGCGCCGGACAAAGCCGAACCGGGAGACTTTTTCGAGGGACGCCAGCGAGATGTTCTCGCGCACCGGCAGGCTCAGGACGACGCCCTGCTCCTTGCGGTCCTCGGTGACAAAACCGATCCCGGCCCTAATCGCATCGCTCGGCGAGCGCGGGTGGAACGGCTTGCCGTCTAAGATGACATTGCCCGTGGTCCAGGGGTCCGCGCCGAACAGGCAGCGGGCGATCTCCGTCCGGCCCGACCCGACCAGCCCGGCCAGCGCGACGACTTCCCCGGCATGGACCGAAAAGCTGATGTCGTCGAGAACGCCCCGGCGGGACAAGTTCTTGACTTCTAAAACTGGCCGGCCGGCCTCCAATACGACTTTTGGGTAGGTCTCGTCCAAATCTCTGCCGACCATCAGCCGGACCACGTCATCTCGCCCAATCTCGCCGACCGGCGCGGACCCGACAATTTTGCCGTCGCGCAGCACTGTCACGGCGTCGGCAATTTGGAACACTTCGTCCATCCGGTGCGAGATATAGACAATCGCGATCCCCTGGGCCTGCAACCGCCGGATGAGCCGCCACAGGTTTTCCAGCTCATGGGCGGTGAGCGTGGCCGACGGCTCATCCATCGCCAGCACTAAGGCTTTGCGGCTGGTCGCTTTTGCGATTTCGACCATCTGACGCTGGGCGACCGACAGGGTCCCGACCAAAGTGCGGACATCAAGCGGCATTCCCAGATCGCCCATGATCGCCGCCGCGTCCCGGCGCATCTTGCGCCCGTCAATCCAGCCCGGCGCGAGGCGCGGCTCGCGTCCTAAGTAAATGTTCTCGGCGATAGACAAATGCGGGGCGAGGTTCAGCTCCTGGTAGATGATGCCGATGCCGAGGTCCATCGCCTGCTGCGGATCGGCAATCTGCACTTCTTTGCCGCCCAGCAAAATCGTCCCGGCGTCGGCCTCAAGCGCCCCGGCCAGTATCTTCATCAGGGTTGACTTGCCCGCGCCGTTTTCGCCCATGAGGGCCAGCACTTGTCCAGGCAGCACGGACAGCGAAACATCGTCCAGCACCCGGACACCGGGGAACGATTTGCGAATGCCGCGCATTTCAAGCGTCGGCACCGTCGAAGAAGCAAGGGACGGCAGGGACATAACAAGGCAATTATACCTCTGACCGTGCTTTTCCTGCTTTTGCTGCGATTTTGAGGAGCCACGGGATAAACTCCGTGGCTGGCAAAGAACAGCGTCGAGGCGATGCAGGAGTCGTAAATCCGAGTCTCGTGTCGCTTCGACACTGTTTTGTCTGAGCCTCGGAGTTTATTCCGTGGCGCTTACTGCGTGGCATCCCCTACCCCCGCCGCCGCACCGAAGGCCGGACAACACGGGTCGGCGGCTGCCCCACGCTTGACGTTTCGCCGGCGGCGGCGAACAGCGACAGATGCACGGCGGCACCCGCATATTCCAGCGCTGCCCCGGACAGCTTCAGGCCGGACAAGCGCAGATCTCGGCCCAGGCCGACCGCCGGATGGATTTTGGCATCGGCCCGCGCGGCGGCCTCAAGCCAGGCCGCCACGACCGGAACAGGCGGCGGGGCGTCCGTGCTTGTTTCCTCTAAAGCGTCCAGCGCATACGACGCGGTCAGCTTCGGCAGCAGGCCGGCTAGCGTCCGGGACTGGTCGAATAAATCCGCGCCGACAATCTCGCGGCCTAGCGCAAAGACCGTTCCAATCTGTCCCGGCAGAGCCTCCGCAAGTGCGTCGGCGTAGGCGCTGAGGTCGGGTTCGTAACGCGCCGTGATGTCGTGCAGCGCGGCCGTCGCCGACGGCACGGCGAGGCGCTGCAATTTGCCGCCGATGTCATCCCAGACCCGCCCCTGGTCGCTGTCCGCCCGTCCCGACCGGGCAAGCGACGCCGACACCTCGGCGACTTTCCGCTGCCGCCCCCGCGCGTTGTAATGGCTGCCGCCGGACGAGAACTGGGCCGTGTCCTGCCGCCACCGCCCTGCTTCCACGCAGGTGACGGGCAGGGAAAGCGTCGTCTGCGGCCCGGCCAGCACACTTGTGTTGACAATCCGGTTCTGCTTTGCGCCCAAAAGCTCCTCGCCGTCGAGCAGAAACACGCAGTCCGCGCCGGTGTTGGTCAGGGTCAAGGTCGGCACACTGCCGCCGGCGCTTTCTTCTTTGATCGTGACGCTCCCCGACCCCAGCGCCGCTTCCAGCAGCGTATACGCCGTGCGTCCCAGCTCTGCGCCGAGCAGCGGGTAGACGCACAGCCCGCCATGCTTTTTCGGCGTGCCGAGTTTTAAGCCTACGAGCCGCGCCGACCACGGCGCAGCTTCTGTCATCTCTTTTTCTTCTAATGCTGTCGTTGTCATGGGTTGCGTTCCTTCCGGTGCCTGTGTTATGATATATCCAGGTCACTCAGGCGGTTTCGGCAAAAGCGGAAACGCCGCGATTTTTATCCTGTATTTTTATCCTGTATTTTTATCCTGCGCCAGTTTCCGGTTTTCGCAATTACTCATGAGTCAAATGACAGACGACAAGACAGCGGTGTTCCTAGCTCCCTTGCACGGCAAGCACACACGGACTGAAACTGTCACGGCGCAGCTTGCGGAACTCAGCAGCCTGGGTCCGGCGGCTGTGCGGCGACGGGCGGCGGAAACGGACCTAGGCCGGCGGCTGGAGCGGGAAACGCTGGTCGCCGTCGTGCGCGGCTTTTTGCGGGCGGGCCGGGAAGACGACGCCGATCAAGTGCTGATTTTGCTGCTGAAACGGGTCAGCGGCGCGGTTGCCGCGAAAACGGCGGCCTGGGCATTCCTGACGCCCGAAGACAAAGTGGATGCCAGGCGGCAGATGGCCGCGATTTTGTGCGAGAAGGTGTGCGACCTGCGGCCCGGCGCAGAGTTCTGGGAGTGCAACTTTACGACAAGCTTCAACCGCGCTTCCATCTCGCTCTGGCATTCGCTGACCGACCATGCTCTGCCGACGGTGCCGAACACAGTGCAAATGAGCGGCGGCGAGACGGTGGACCGCGTCGAGCAGTACGCCGACCCCGCCGAAGCGTTCGCAGAGATGACGATGGAAAGCTTAGTCGAAATCGTGAGCGGCGGAAGCGTTAAAAGAAGCCAGGCGCTTTTCTTGAAGCTCAACGGATTTACCGACGAGGACATCGCCAAACGGTTGAACGTAACAACCCGCACCCTGCGGAACTGGACCGCCGAAGCGTGTGCGGCGTGGACGCGGTCATGCACAGAGGGCGAGTAAGAACCCATGTCTGACAATTTGCGACAAGAAACAATTCAAGAAACAATTCAAGATGAACCCGAAGACAGCGATGCGGTTCTGCTGGCATTTTCCTACGCCCGCGAGGCCGCGCCGGGCGATAAAACGCTGCTCCGGGAATGGGCCGCACGCTACCCGGCGGTCGCGGACGAGCTGATCGCGGGTGACTACGCCCGGTTTGCGGCGGGCCTGACCCTGACGGATGCTTTGGAAGACGGCCCGGAAGACCCGGCGGTGGTGGAGCTAGGAGTGAACGTGCTGGCCGCGCGGCGGGCGGCGCGGGCGGCGAGACCGCCGCTGGTCAGTCTGCTGGAAGAAGCGGCGGCGCGGGGAATGGACGGGCCGCAGCTTGCCCAGGCTCTCCGTTTGGACCGCCTAATCCTCGCGCGTTTGGAGCAGCGGGCGCTCGATGCCGCAACCGTGCCGGTGACGCTGGTGCGGCAGATCGGTGCGGTATTAGAGCGGTCGGCGGAGGAAGTAGCGGCGTTCCTGCGGGCCGCGCCGCGCCTGCCTGCGTCGGCGCATTACCGCAGCCGCCGTGCGCCGTCGGTGGCGGCGGCTTTGGCGTATGGCGCTCCGGCCCCGGTGAGTTTTCAGCAGGCCGTGGCGGGGAGCCGGAGCTTGAGTGCGGACGACAAAGCGTTTTGGCAAGCTGAGTCAGAAGCGGCGGTGTTGGGGGAGTAGACCTCACCCCACCGCAAGCAGCGCGGTGAGGTTTCTTATCACTTATGACAGAAATTCGGCGAAAAGCGCGTCTGCGGCGGCGCGAAATTGGACTGGAACTCGACGCTCCCCTCACGGCGGAAGCGGTCATCGGGGCGTGTCTTTCGGCACTGGGCTTAGAGCGCCATTTTGTCGAGCCGGGCGACAGGGTGCTGGCCGGGGCAATCGCGGTGCTGGATCTCAGCATGGGCCTGATTGTGCAGGACGGCAGCCGCACGTCAACCCAGCAAAGCTTTGATGCCGCGCATGAGATCGCTCATGTCTGGCTGCACCGAGACTCGGCCCACGCCTCCCCTCGCGCCTGCACGCCCGCCGATGTCAGCCCGGACGGCACGGCCGAAGTTCCCAGCTCGGCGCTGTCGAAAGTGGACGGCTATTCCCCGCAGCAGCGGCGCGAAACGGAAGCGAACGCATTTGCCGCCGAGCTGCTCCTGCCCGGCCCGCTCGCCCACGCGCTGTTCTTTAGTGAGGGCTTAATGGCGGCTCAAATTGCCGAGCAGTTAGGGCTGCCGGCGGGGTTGGTCCAGACCCAGCTTGCCGAGGCCCTGCTTTTGCCGCCGCTCTCGGATCAAGCCGAGGAAGAAGATGCGCCGGGGTCGGCGGCGGTCACGCTTGATGAGTTTCAGCGGAAAGCGGCGGAAATGCCCTGCGGGCCGCTCTTAGTTGGAGCCGGGCCGGGGACGGGTAAGACGAAAACGCTGGTCGGGCGCTGTCAATTTCTGACCCAGACGCGGGGGGTTCCCGCCGAAAAGATACTGGCGCTGACATTTTCCCGCAAAGCTGCGTCCGAGATGAAGCAGCGATTGACGGCGGCGGGGGTCGGAACCGAGACGGTCGGCCCGTGGGTCGGGACGTTCCATGCATTCGGCCTCGACGTTCTGCGCCGGTTCGGGGCGCGGATCGGTTTGCCGGCGGAGATCAAGCTGCTGGACCAACTTGATGCCGTGACGCTGCTGGAAAACCATCTGGCGGAGCTGAACCTAGACACGCTGGACAATCTCTACAACCCGGCGATCCATCTCGGCGGCATTCTGCGGCAGATCGGACGCGCGAAGGACGAGCGATGCTCCCCGGAGCGGTATGCCGAGTTGTGCTTTGCCATGCAGGCGGCGGCGGACGCCGGCGCGGCGGCGCTTGCGGCCCGGCCCGGCAAAGTGCTGGTGCGCGAGCAGGACGCCGTGGACAAAGCGCTGGAAAACGCCAAAAAGGCGCTGGAAGTCGCTCGCTGCTACGCGGTTTACGAGCGGCTTCTCACCGAAAATGGGTGCCTAGACTTCGGCGATCTGATCCGGCGCACGGCGACGCTTTTAGAGGAACACCCGGACGTTCTGGCGGTTTTGCAAGCGGAGTACCCGCAGGTGCTGGCCGATGAGTACCAGGATGTCAACCGGGCCTGCGCCTACTTGGTTCGCCTGCTGGCCGGGGACACGGCGGCGGGACTGTGGGCGGTCGGCGACCACCGGCAGAGCATTTACCAGTTTCAAGGGGCGTCGCCCGCCAATGTCGCCGCGTTTGAGCGGGATTATCCGGCGGGGAAACGCTTAGAACTGGGCGTCAACTACCGGTCGCGCTTGCCGATTGTCGAGACGTTCGGCCTTGCGGCAGCGAGCACGGAGCCGGACTTTACGCCGTGGCGCTCGCACCGGGGCTGCGCCGAGGCAGAAGCTTATCCGGCGGTGACGCGGGCCGTGTCGCCCGATGACGCCGGGCAGGCGGCGGGCATTGCCGGAGCGATCCAGAGTTTACGCGCGGCGGGCTGGGACTACCGAAACCAAGCGATTTTGTGCCGGACGCATTCCCAGGCCGAGGCGCTGGCCGGGCTGCTGGCAGAGCAGGGCATTCCCGTGCTGTACCTCGGCGCTTTGCTGGAGCGCCCGGAAGTCAAAGACTTGCTGTGCCTGCTGTCGCTGCTGACCGATCCGGCGGGGTCGGCGCTCGGACGGGTCGCTGCCTGGCCGGAGTACGGGGTTCCGCAGGCCGAGGCGCTGGCACTGCTGACACAGATTCGGCGCGAGGAAACACCGCTTTTGGAGGCGCTGCAAGACCAAAGCCTGCATCCGGGGCTGGTGCTTCTGGGACGGCACCTAGCCGAGCTTGACACCATGGACGACGACCCGGCGGCGCTGCTGCGGCATTACCTCTTCGGCCTGTCCGCCTACCTGCGCCGGATGGACGAGCGTGAGCCGAGACCTCTCCAGACCGTCCAAAAGCTGGCGCTGCATCAGCTTCTGGGCCTTGCGGCGGGGTTCGACAAGCGGCTGATTGCACCGAAATCGTTGTCAGGGCCACCGAGCAAAACGCGCGAGTTTTTAAGCCATCTGCGGCGGATGTCGGCGGCGGGAGCAAGTCCTCGCGGGACCCTGCCGCCGGAAGCCGAAGCGCTGGACGCCGTGCGCCTGCTGACCGCCCATGCCGCGAAGGGCCTGGAATTCCCCGTCGTCTTTGTGCCAAATCTCGGCACGGGCCAGTTTCCGGCACGGGGCCGGCACGACGGCATCCCGGAGCCGCCGGGGCTGGCCGAGACGTGCGGGGAAGCGCTTGACGAGGAAGCGTGTCTTTTCTTTGTCGCCTTGTCCCGCGCCCGCGAGCATCTGATTTTGTCCCGGACGGAAACAAGCGGCGGCAGCGAAAAAGTCATTGCCCCGTCGCCCCTGCTGGCGTGTCTCGGCACGCTCACCGAAACGCAGTGGCCCGCAGGCCGTGCGCCGTCCGCCGCGCCGCCGGAGCTTGCAGTGCCGTCCGGCCCACTGCCGGAATACTCGCAGTCCGCTTTGGAAAGCTATGGGCGCTGCCCGCGCCAGTATTACTACGCTCAGGTGCTGAAGCTGCCGGGCGCGTTTTTGGGAGGCGGCTACCCGCAGTTTTTAAGCTGTGTCCGGCAGGCGCTGAACTGGTCGGAGGACCAAAAAGCAAAGGGCGAACTCGTGACCGAGGGCGCGTTGCAGGAGAAGCTGGAAGCGTTTTGGGCCGAAGGGGGACCGACCGGACACCTGCACGAAGACAAATACCTTGCCGCCGCGCGGCTGATGCTACGAAATGCAGGCCGGCTCAGCACGGATACCGAGCAGAAAGCCGACACGCGCACCCTGAAAGCAACCCTCCCCAACTGCCGCGTCTCGGTCCGGCCCGACGTGCTGCGCGTGGACACCGCCGCCAGCGCACTTGTCGTCGCCCGCCGCCTGACCGGCAAGCCCGGCAAGGACGACCACACGGACAAGCGGCTGGCCTTGTACCGCCGGGCGGCATCGGAAACGCACCCGGACAAGCAAATCCAACTCTCCCTGCACTACCTCGCCGACGGCGTGCGTGTGCCGCTCGACCCGCCGCAGACCAAGCAGCAGATCAAGTGGGAAGCGGACCGGGTCGCGAAGTACGAAAAAGCCGCGTCGGGCATCCTTTTAGGGCTGTTCGGGGCAGAGACCGGCGACGAATGTGCCAAATGCGCCTACAGCCTGCTCTGCCCGGAGTAGGATAGTGCCAGCGCGAAAGCTTCGGCACAGAGAGCGACTTGCAAGGGTTCTGGCTAATGGTGAACAACGGTGAGGTCGTTTAGCCGTAGATTTGTGTATGCTGGCTGCTGGTTGAGTACCGTTAATCTGCCGTCTTGACCGATCCGGTAGGCACGAAGGGTGTTATGAAGTCCTAAAATGTAGAGGCAGTTTTTCAGTTCATCACTCACTATACTGAGGCCCGCAGTGGAATTTAGAGAGAAAGGGCCAGGTTGTAGTGTTCCTTGTGGGCTGATGCGAAATGTCAGAAGTCGGTTTCCAGAACTGACATATATAACATGATGCTTATTTGAGATTGCTACGCTCCAAATCACACCCGAAAGGCGCACAGCTTCGGGCATCAGCAGGGAAAAGCCGCCGCTGCTGTTGCGGTGAAGCTGGTATATCCGGTGACGATTAAGGCTTCCGTCATTGATGACATACATAAATTGCCTTTGCGCCGTGACGAGCGGGGCGAGCGGTGTTTTGCAGACCGCAACCGAAGGCGGATTGGCGGGAAGCAACTTGCCTTGCGGCGTGAGCGTATACTGCCAAAGAAAGCCTGTTTCGGCATCCAGGACTGCTCCTACCTTCCCCTGACTGTCAAGTGTTAGTGCAGTTGGCATGGGACCGCAAGGCACGGAGGCAAAAGGAGGACCAACAATATCTCCCTGGACGGAAACATGAAATTCCAGCACCTTCCCCGGCAGCGACTGAGAAATTGACAGGTCCGGCAGGGTAGCGTAGGCATAACGCCCAGAAGGGGCGAAGACAATGTTCCTGGCCCCTATCTCAAGACCGAAGCGCTCATGTGGGGTGAGCTGGCCATCGGGCCGGATACGGTACTGAAGGAAGTACGGCCGGTAGCTCCCATCGTCCGTGTTGTTACATTCCATCACGAGGAAGCGGCCATCAGGGGAGGCGGTGAGACCGTTGACGGTTCCGGCGTACCCGGTCTCAAAGGCTTTAGGATTGTAGCGGAGCGGTATCATAGCGAACTTGCCGTTGCGCCGAAGCCTGAAAACAGTGATGTTGAGCTTGTTTTCGTTGACGCGACTTCCTATGAGCGGGTTGGTCACACCGTACAAGAATGTTGAGCGAGGCTGTTTAGAAATGGGTTGATGCCCATGCGCTGCGTGACTCGCCGCCATGCAAGCCTGTGGAAGCTGGCTGAGACAGAAGAACATCGCCAGCAAAGCGGTGAAGGGCGGATGCCGAGAGTAGTATGCTTTGTTCACTTGTCTCCTCTGGTATGAAAGATGGGGAAAAGGAGTAGCTTCCCCCCACATTTGGCTTAAAGAACTTCCTATGGCAGCGTATGGTTTGCCTTCAAGTTGATGTTTGTCTCCCAGGTGAAGCCATTCTGCTTGACCCAGGTAACATATCCATAACCTCCAATTTTTGAGTTTGGATACGCACCAGAATGCAAAGATTGCGAGCTGTCGTCGGTCCATGGTATCCAAGAACCATTAGAGTTGAGTTCAACTCCACGCGAGTCGCCGTTGTTGCCCCAATACGCTCCTCGAATCGCTGAAGAGTCCAAAAGGAATGACTTCACATTGCTTTCGCTTGGACCGTTGGCAGACGGATAGCTCGGATGTTTAGCATCAAACAGGGTTTGTGCAATTGAATTTGTGCGCTTGATCGCGAACAGGTTGTTGCCACCTGCTCCATTTTTCGCACTCTTTCGCCATCCCTGAGCAAAGTAGACAAGGGTTGCAGCATCATAGGATACAGGTGTCCCTAGCCCTAACCCATTGCTCGTCTGCACAAAAGGTGCAACGAGAATTTTTCCGCCTGCAACGCCGCCGAAAGGCGGCGCGAGATGCATAGCGACCGTCTGATCAGCGATGTTCGCAAAATTGGGTGTAATGAACTGCATACGGGTCTCATTGATGGCATAAATCTTTCTGCCTGCAATGTTGCCGTTGAGGTTTGACAACGTGACCCCACTGACAGCGGTTGGTCGCGTACTGCCGGTTGCGCTGGTCGGACTGCCGACGGGATTGATAACAGGCACCCACCCCGGCACTGAGGTGTTAGCGAGATGAGCACTTGCTTGTAATCCCAAATCAAGTTCGTAGCTAGGATATGGGTTAGGCTTGCCATCCTTCCCGGGTGGGGCCGACCGCGTATAGTTCACGTTTCCGCCGAAGTAGATGTCCCCACTATCAGAATAAGGGATTGTCAGCGGCTTTCCCTTGTTATCAACCATGCCGGGTGGAAACGAGTGAACAGCCAAGACAACACTGTTCGGATCGTTCAGGTTAGGCAATCCACACGTTCCTGACGCGCCCCAAAAACCAGGAACGGACAGTATCTTTCGCCAGATTCCTGTATTATTCCCTGCGTAATTGTAGAGGTCGGAGATTTGGAAATTCGGCGTGAGCGAGTTGCTGCTCGTGCCAGGGGTTGAATTGGCGGGAGGGGCATCGGCGTTGGCGTCACCCTCAGCCGGAGCCGATGCCGCCGTCCCATCGCCGTAGATGATCGTGCCGCTGTTACTGTCATAGTAGGCGGATGAAGGATAAGCGGTAGCAGGTGAGCCATCCGTGTAATTGCCCTGGTACAACACTCCGTTCGGACCGGAGGCGGTTAGGATGCCGACCGTGGCAGGATATTCATCGCCAGTATCAGGGTCTATATCAGGCTCAAGAGCAGATGCTATAGAAGTGCTAATCTGAGAGACAATTTGTGAGGCGTTGCCAGTGTCCCACGGAACAGCATTGGGGTCTGGGCTGGCTGAAGCCTCATTGCTCTGCGGCCCGGCAGTGCCGGAGTAGACAGCGCTGATGACATAGAAGTACTCCGTGCCTGGTGCCAATCCCGCCGCATCCGAGTACATAAAGGCGTTGACCATGCCAGGGCCGGTGTCTGCGGTCGTCACATTAGAAGCGATCTGCGTGTAGGGGCCGCCGCTGACCGTAGAGCGGGAGACGTTGTAGCTCGAAGCACCGATTGTTCCACTCCAATAGAGCGTGACCTTGTTCGCGCCGGTTGCCGCCGCCGTGAGGCTGGGCGTGGTGGAATAAGTTGCGCTGGTATAAGTGCCGTCGGCGGCAATCGTCCACACCTGCGCGTTCCCCTGCCCGTCGCTCCACAACAGCCGCACGTCCCCGCCCGTCCCGCACGCCATCCCCACCGGCAGATACCCCGCCGGGTCCGGGTAGTTCTGGTAGGTCAGCGCCCCGTTCGGCGCGACGCTCCACAGCGAGATCGTGCTGCTGGGTCCTGTCCACAGCACACGCGGCGCATTGCTGCTGTCCACCGCCAGAGCAATGGCGGCATAACCCGGATACGGCCCGTAGGAGTTCTGGGTGAAGGCGCTGGTGGTAGGGTCCACCCGCCACAAGGACATCTGAGCGTCAGCGGTGTGGTTCCACAAGAGGCGCGGCGCATTATCGGGTCCCGCCGCGACTGCTTTGGCGGCCCAGCCAGGATAGGGGCCGTAGGAGTTTTGGCTGAAGGTAGACGTGGTGGGGCTGGTGTTCCACAGGGAGATCTGGCCGTCCGACGTGTGGTTCCACAGGATGCGCGGGGCGCTGTTGCCCCCAACCGCAAGAGCCGTCGCGGCCCATCCGGGGTACGGGCCGTAGGAGTTCTGGGTGAACGCGGCTGTTGCGGGATCGGCCCGCCACAGGGACATCTGGCCGTCGGCGGTGTGGTTGTAGAGAATGCGCGGGGCGTTGTCGGCTCCCACGGCGAAAGTGGCAGCCGCCCATCCGGTATAGGGGCCGAACGGGAACTGGGCGGCTTCGGAGCCGTCGGCACTCATGCGCCAGAGGGCGATGGAGCCGTCGGGGTTGTTCCACAGCAGATGGGTGAGGTTGTCGCCGCCGACGGCGATGGCGACGGCCTGGGGCGCAGACTGGGCAAGTGCGAGCGCGTAGCCTGCAAGAAGGGCGCAGAAGAATAGGCAGGTCACGCTGAACGTGAGAAAGCCGAAACGATGAGGCCGGGGCGAGAAGTAGGTGGGCATGGTGTCTCTACTTTCTGGGAAGCGAACGAACACGCGATGCCTCGGAGCAGACCAAAAGTGCCGGTGGGCCGGGAGGTAGTGCTATCATAACACAATTTGGCTGAAAGTGTGTTAAGCGAAGATCAAATTTTTGTGCGCGAGACGACGAACAGCGGGAGAAAGGCACTGCCTTTCTCCCGCTGTTTGCTTGGAATGTTTGTTTGGAACCCGTTAGCCTTCCCAAAAGATACGGCGGCGCGGGCGGGGCGGGACTTTTTTCCAGCGTGTTGGCTGCGGCATGACGCTTCTCCGTTTCTTGCTGACGCGTCTATTCGCCGCTGAGGACAGTCGAAGTCAGGTCAACCGAGGTGGCGCTGCTGCCCCACATCACCCGGTCTGCCCAGACGCTGCTGCCCCACATCACCCGGCTGGCCGAGGGGGTATTAGAACCCCACATCACCCGGTTTGCGGTGAAAGTGGTGTTGGAACCCCACATGACGCGGGTCATGTCCACCCCGGAGGAACCCCACATCACCCGGCTGCCCCACATGACCCGGAGGTCGGCGACGCCGGTTCCCCACAGGCTCGAACCCCACATGACCCGGCTCAGATCCACAGTCAGGCTGCCGTCGCTGTTTGCGAGAAGCGCGGGGCTTGCAGCGGGTCCCTGGGCGACCGCCGTGCTGGCGAGCGCCGACGGAATGTTCAGGTAGCCGGCGCCGTAGGTCAGCGGGTCCTGGGTGCCGTCGGGCGCATACCACTTGTCGGCGGAGAGCATCAAGCGGGCTTTCACCGTGTCCGGCGACAGGTTCGGGTTCGCTTGCAGCAGCAGCGCGGCGGCTCCGGCAACGACCGGCGACGCCATCGAAGTTCCCGACAACTGGAAGTAGTCGGAAGACGCGCCGCTGAGGTTGAGGGAGGAGATAAAGTTCGGCGTCACATAGGAGGTGTAGGGAATGTCGTCTACCCCGCCCGCGTAGTTGTCCAAAGTGCTACCGTTGGCGTCGAGCGAGATGACTTTGTTGCCGGGCGCGATGATGTCCGGCTTCATCACGAGGTCAAGGCGGGACGGTCCCCGGCTGGAATAAGTCGCGATGCGGTCGTCGGCCCGAATGCCGTCCATGTTTTTCGTCGCGCCCACCGTGATGACATATGGGTCGTTGCCCGGCGACTGGATCGAGCCGTAGGCGGTCCCCCAGCCCTCGTTGTCCAGCCCCGCCGTGTTCACGTCGCCGTTGACCCGTCCGTTGTTGCCGGCGGCGCAGACCACGACAATGCCGGATTGGTACAGGGCTTCGACGGCCTGGCAGATCGGGTCGGTGGTGTAGCTCTCGCCGACCGGATGGCCGAGCGACAGGTTGACGACTTCAATCGGCGAGTTTTTGTTGTCGTCTTGATGCTGCATCACCCATTGCAGCCCGGCGATGACGGTGGAAACCGTGGAGCCGCCGTCTTTGTCCAGCACCCGGACACTGACTAAGTTGGCCTGCGGCGCGATGCCGTTGAACGTGTGCGTACAGGACTGGACGGTGTTGTTCTTTCCGAGGGTCGTATAAAGCGGCGACCGGGACCCGTTGCCCGCGATGATGCCCGCGACATGGGTGCCGTGGCCGCAGGGATCGTAGAGGTTGCTGCTGTACACTCCCAACGGCAGGCCGCTGACCGCCCTGCCGTTTTTGCCGGTCGTGTAAGACAGCGGGGTCGAGAAGTTGACGCTGCCGATGAGGCGTGATGGAGACTGGTTCAACAGGTCATTTGCCTGGCTGCTGAGGTCGGCGACCGGCGTGATGCCGCTGTCCAGAACGGCGACCGTGACGCCCGACCCGGTGAGCTTAACGACCGGTCCGGGTTTCGGAGCCGGAGGGGTCGGCGGCGGAGGCGGGGGCGGCGCTCCGGGTTTTGGAGCTGGCGGAGGCGGCGGAGCCGGAGGGACCATTGGGGTGATCGCCGAGTACGCCTGGCTGGCTTCGCTGGAAGCAACCGTAAACTCGTCGGTCTTTTTAATGACACCGTCGAGCGACAGATGCGAGGCGAATGGCAGGGCGGCGAGCTGGGCGAGACTGCGCTGCGGCACCCGCACGGCGACCGACTTGATAATCGGCAGGCGGCGAACGATGTCCACGCCGAGCGCGGTCATCTGGGCTTCCTGCGCCGCTGAAAGCGGGGCGGGAGTGCGGACAATGACGCCGATCCAGCCGGTGTGGGCTTTGGCGGCCATCGCCTGCGCGATTGCCGTGTCGGTCTTCGGCGTAGTGGGTGCGGCTCCGGCGGCCTGGGCGAAGCCCCCTGAGAGTCCGGCGACTGAAAGCCCGGCTAGGAAAAGCCCGGTTAGGACCGCCGGGGTCCGCGCAGCATGGCCTGCGCGGAAAGTGGTTGTTTTGTCTTGCTTGTTCTTCATGATGATAGTTCCCTCGTAATCGCCGCAGTTCGGTGGCCCGGCTGCCATCACAGACCCGCGAGTGGTCTGAGGAAGGCCCGCAGCTTTGCGTCCCCGGCTTTCGCCGGGTTTGCGTTTGTCGGATGCGAAGGATGGCTGTTCTGGTTCCGGCCCGGCCACGAGAAAATCGCCCTGCGGCGGCCCGGCTATCTGTGCGGCATTGGATTTGCACAGATCCGTCGGCTTTGCGTCCCGGCATTGCCGCCGTGCCTTGATCGGGGCGGCAAGAACCATCTTTCTCATTGTGCCGTTTTGGGAAGCGGCGCTCACTGCGAGGAATACGGGAAAAGTTACGAGACCGGGGAACGAGCGGGGAACGAGAATGAGGGGCAGGGCAGCCCCTGCCCCTACGGGTTGACGGTGATGGGACTACGCGGCGCGGGGCAAGGTGGTGAACTCGCCGCCGAGCGTGTGCAGGTCTGAGGCGTGCAGGTCTGAGGCGTGTAAGTCTGAGGCGTGCAGGTCTGAGGCGTGTAAGTCTGAGGCGTGCAGGTCTGAGGAAGACAGGCCGGGCAGGGTTCGGCCCTCGCCGGCCAGGCGGCCCAGCTTGCGCTCGGTCTTTTCCCGGTACATGTGGGCGTCGGCGTCGGCAATCAGGGATGCGAAATCCGTGCCGTCGGCTGGGAAGCAGCCGTAGCCGATGGAAACGCCGAGATGCAGGGCGCCGAGGCGCGGATGGATCAGGCCCGGATCGTAGTCCTCGACCGCCGCTTGCAGGCGCTCGGCGAGCTTCTCGGCGTCTTCCGCCGTGCCGCCCCGCACATAGATCAGGAACTCGTCGCCGCCGTAGCGGGCGGCGACATCGCCGGGACGCAGCGCGGCGAGAAACAGCGCCGACAGCTCGCGCAGGACCTGGTCGCCCTTTTGGTGGCCGAAATTGTCGTTGATCGGCTTAAAAGAATCGAGATCGAGGCAGAGCAGAGCGAACGGCAGGGCTTCACGGCAGCAGTCTTCCACATGCTGGGTGATGTGCCGGATATTGTACAGGCCGGTCAGCGGGTCGGTAAACGCATGGGAGCGGGTCCGGTCAAATAGGAGGCCGTTATACAGCGCAGTGGCCGCTCGGTCGGCAATGGTTTCCAGAAGCTGCTTGTCGTGGGCGCTGAAGGCGCTGACGTTCGGGTGGTACAAGTTAATGGTTCCCAGCACTTCGCCCTGATGGCAGATCGGCACGATTAAGGCGGTTTGCAGGGGAACCCACTGGGTTGTCTGCGACGAAATCAGCAGCAGGTCGTCGGCATCGTAGCCGCCGAGATAAGTCGTCCGGGTGCGGGCAACCGTGGCCGAGGTCTGGCCCAGCGTCTTTGCGCCGGCAAAAAACTCGCGGTTCATCCCGACCACCGACCGAACCATCATGTCTTCGGTCTTCGGCTCTTGGGATCTGGGCGCATCGCTGTCGGTCGGACGCAGCAGAAACAGCGCGGTCGTTCCCGGCAGGAGCGCTTCCAGCTTGCGGCCCAGGATCTCCAGAGTTTCTTCCAGGCCGACGCTCGACGACAAGGTTTGGACGACTTCGTACAAGGCCCACAGCTCCGACGATGCTTGATGGATGGCCCGTGCGGCCTGGTCCGACGGGCTGGCGGCGGCGGCGGTCGGCGGTGCGGCGACAAACAGCGGGCCGTCGCCTTCCCGCGCCATTTCCTCGACCACGCCCGTGATCACTTCTAAAAACGCATCGGCAATGACCGGGTCGAAATGTGTGCCGCGATCTTTTTTAATGACTTCGCAGGCCCGTTCATGGGTCCAGGCTTTGCGGTACGACCGTGATGAGGTCAGGGCGTCGTAAACATCGGCGACGGCGAGGATTCGCGCGGTCCGGGGGATGTTTTCGCCCGCGAGGCCGTCCGGGTAGCCTGTGCCGTCCCATTTCTCGTGGTGGGAGCGGACCACCGGCAGGACCGGCCAGGGGAACTCGACCGGGTCCAAGATCGCCGCTCCGATTTCCGGGTGCTGCTTGATCTTCGCGAACTCTTCATCGGTCAATCGTCCGGGCTTCAGCAGCACATATTCGGGAACGCCGAGCTTGCCGATGTCGTGCAGGAGAGCGCCCGTATTAATCGCTTCCAGTTCGCTGCCGGTCAGGCCGAGGTGCTTTGCGGCGGCGACGGCGTAGCGCTGGACCCGCAAAATGTGCTGGTGCGTGTACTGGTCTTTGGCATCAATCGCCAGCGCAAGGCTTTTAATCGTGGCGAGGTACAGGTCGGCGAGATGCTCCTGGGAAAGCTGCAATTCCTCGATATGCTGCTGTTTTTCTTCCGTCCGGGCCGTCGTCGTCGCGTAGTTCTGGTACAGCACCCAGCCGAGCGGCGACAGCAGGATCAGAATGTAGGCCGAGTGGCTGCTGAACAGCAGAAGCGCCAGCGTGGAAACGCACGCCCCGGCGAAAAACGAAGGAGCCGCCCAGAGGGAAGTCTCGCGCCAGACGCGGATCGAGTTCTGCCGGGTGCAGAGGCCGGTGATAATGGCGACTCCGCCGGTGTTGAACAGAAAAAATACCAGGCTCGCTGCTGCAACAGCGGGGTAGCTGCCGGGGTTTCGCAGAAGCAGCGAATGGCCGTTCAACTCGACAAAGACGACGCTTGCCGTCAGCGTCTCCAGCATTGTCAGCGCGACATTGAACAAAAGCTGGTACAAGCGCTGCCGCTTCGGATACAGACAGTTGGAGAGGCTGCCGATCGCCCCGACCATCAGGGCGACCGCCGGGCCGAACCGCAGCATGGCGGTGAAGGTCAGGACATAGCCCAGCGACATGGAAACGTGGTCTTCAGCGGAGCGGCGCTGCATCAGATGGATCTTGGTCCTCCCGGCCAGGGCCGCCAGAACCAGATAGGCGGCCAGCTCCCACGGCCCGGCTTCGGCCTTGAGCGCCGGGGAGAAGGCCGCAGCGACAGCGGCAGATCCGCCCAGCAGGCAGATAAAGGTCAAGTACAACTGAGCGCTTTTCGGAAGGTTTTTCATGAGGATTGCGGCGATTAAAAGGAACCGGACAAAGAAATCGAACAAAAGCCGCATTGGTGCGTCTTTTGACTTCCACTCATTTCTGAGTTTCACTCGTTTCTAACTTTTACTCGTTCCTGACTTTTATTCGTTCTGATTCTATCTTTGGCGATTGTACGAGGAAACTTGAGGGGGCACGGGGCCGCCGGAGCGCAAACCGCAGAGGCTTAACCTACGTTTTGCCGGGAATCTCAAGTTTGCCGCGCCGGGCAAAGTATGGTAAGATACAAACGCGGCGAGAGAATTTTGGTAGAGAATTTTGGTAGAGAATTCTGATTTACATGCCGAACTAGAAATAGAAGCACTCCTTGAAAACAAAAACAACACTAAAGATCAGACGGGGAAAGCTTTTCCAAGAAGCTTTTCACTACGTCGGAAAGACCCGCAGGCAAGACCAGGATGCTGGAAAAAAATGCTTTCCGACCCTCGCATCCCTTTGACAAGGCCGCGCCGCTTGACGAAAATGCACGGCTTGACGAAAATGCACGGCTTGACGAAAATGCACGGCTTGACGAAAATGCACGGCTTGACGAAAATGCACGGCTTGACGTGCTTCGGCGCTACGCCGTCCTCGACACCCCGCCGGAAGCCGCTTTTGACCGGATCACGGCCCTTGCCGCGCGTTTGTTCGGCGTTTCTGTGAGCGCAATCAGCCTTCTAGACCGGGACCGGCTCTGGTTCAAGTCCTGCGAGGGTGAAGGGCGGGGCGATATGCCCCGCGAGGCAGGCCGAAACAGCATTCCCTGCCCGCACGCGGCAGTGACCCGGCAGGTCCTGGTCATCGAAGATACGCATCTTGATCCCCGTTTCTCGCACCTGCCGCTCCTGAGCGGGCCGGCCAGCCGGCGCTTTTATGCCGGGGCGCCCCTGCTGGGGCTGGAAGGCGCGGTTCTCGGCACGCTCTGCCTTTTAGACGTTGCGCCGCGTGCGTTTTCGGCGCAGCAGCAGGACACCCTCCGGGACCTTGCCGCCGGGGTCGTCACCGAGCTTGAGCTGCGGCGCGTGCTGCTGACCGCCAAAGAAACGCAGACGCTGCACCGGCGGATGTTCGCGGAAAACCCCTACCCGATGTGGGTCTTCGATGTCGAGACGCTGCAATTTTTAGATGTCAACGAAACCGCGCTGACGCTGTACGGCTACACGCGGGCGGAGTTTCTGGCGCTGACGCTTCCCCAGATCTGGTCGGAAGAGGAGCGCCTGCCCCTTGCCGCGCACCTCCGCACGTTGTTCGTTTCCGGCTCTTTCGGCAGCAAACGCGGCGTTCGGCGGCATCAAACCCGCACCGGCATGCGACTTTGGGCGGAAGTCTCGTCGCACCCGGTCCAGTACGGCGGACGCAGCGCGATCATGGCAGTCGCGCAGAATGTGACCGAGCGGTGCCGGACTGAAGACGCGCTGCGGCGCTCCGAGCAGAAGTTCGCGTTCCACGTCGAGCAGATGCCATTGGCCGCCGTTGAGATTGCCCCGGACATGACGATTAGGCGCTGGAACCCTGCCGCCGAGCGCACCTTCGGCTATACGGCGGCGGAAGCCATCGGGCGCAGCGCGGTAGACTTAATTGTCCCGGAACAGGAACTCGCCCATGTCGAGCAGGTCCGGTGCGGCATTCTTTCTTCCACCGGCGGGACACGCTCCACCAACTTCAATCGCACAAAATCCGGCACACTGATTTTGTGCGACTGGTACAACACGCCGCTTTTCGACGAGACCGGGCAGGCGGTCGGCTGCGCGTCGCTCGCCCGCGACATTACGGACGAAGCCGAAGCCCAGGAAAAACTGCGCCGGAGCGAGGCGCACAAAGCCGCCATTCTGGAAACCGCGCTTGACTGCATTATTGGGATTGACCGGGGCGGCATCGTCACGGAGTGGAACCCGGCGTCCACGCGCACCTTCGGCTACAGTCCGGCGGAGGCGGTCGGACGCAGCATTGCCGAGCTGATCATCCCGCCGGGGATGCGTGCGGCGCACCATCAGGGCCTAGCCCACTTTCTGGCGACCGGGGAAGGCCCGGTGCTGAACCAGCGGGTTGAAGTGCCGGCCCTGCACCGGGACGGCCGAGAGTTCCCGGTCGAGCTGACGGCGACGGCGGTGCAGGTGGAAGGCTCAGTGGTCTTCACGGCGTATGTCCGGGACGTGAGCGAGCGCGAGGCGATGGAGCGGGAGCGCAAGGCGATGGAGCGGGAGCGCGAAGAGCTGCTCCTGCGAACCGAGTCCCTGCTGGCGGACGCGCTGGAGCGGGCGGATCACGATCCGCTGACGGGGCTTCTCGGCCACCGGGCCTTTCACAAGCGCTTAAAAGAAGAAGTCGAGACGGCGCGGGCAGGCGGCGCACAGGGCGCGGTGCTGCTGGTGGATTTAGAGAACTTCAAGTTCTTCAACGACGCTTACGGGCATCTGGCGGGCGACGATGTGCTGCGGCGGGTTTCCCGGACCTTCGAGACGGCCTGCCGCCCCGGCGACGTGCTGGCCCGGTTCGGCGGCGATGAGTTCGCCCTGCTGCTTCCCGGCGCGTCTTCCGCCGAGGCGCAGACAGTCGCTGCCGCCCTGCGCGACGCCGCTGCGCGGGCCGGGTACCAGCCGCCGGGCTACGAGACCGTGATCCCGTTTGCGCTGTCGGTCGGCATCGCCTGTTTCCCGGAAGACGGCGCGACCCGGACGGCGCTTTTGGAAGCCGCCGACGCCCGCCTGCGGGTCTCAAAATCCGGCGGCGAAGCCGACAGCCGGGCGGTTCTGGTGCGCCGGTCGCTCGCCAAAACGGTCGGCGGCTTCACGATGCTGGACGCTTTGGTGACAGCGGTAGACAACAAAGACCGCTACACCCGCCGCCACTCCGAAGATGTCATGCACTACAGCGCCCAGATCGCCCAGGCGCTCGGCCTGGGCGGGGTCGCCCAGCACACCCTGGAAACGGCGGCCCTGCTGCACGATGTCGGCAAGATCGGCGTTCCCGATGCCATTCTGCGAAAGCCCGGCCGATTATCCGACGACGACTATGAAGCCATCAAGCAGCATCCGCTGATGGGATCGGTAATTGTCGGGGCGGTTCCCGGCTTTGAGCAGGCGCTGGATGCCGTGCGCCACCACCACGAGCGGTGGGACGGCGGCGGCTACCCGTTCGGCCTCGCCGGCGAAGAAACGCCGCTTTCCGCCCGGATCATGGCGGTTGCGGATGCGTATTCGGCGATGACGACCGACCGGCCTTACCGCAAGGGCATGGAGCCGGCCCGCGCCCTCGCGATTTTAGAAGACGGTGCGGGAACCCAGTGGGACCCGGCGTGCGTCCGGGCGTTTCTTCAGGCCCGCCGTGCGGGTACAGTGCGTCCGGGAGACTAAGCGCATGGACACCAAAAACGACGATCAGGAAGACGATCAGAAAGACGACCCGCTTGACGCAGCCACCGGCAGCGAGATGGACCGCCTGCCCGACGGCGACCGGCAGCTTGTCACAGGCAGCGACGCACTGGACGAAGGCGGCACAAACGACAGCGACCTCGGCGCGGATGTCGCAGGGGACATCGGCCCGAAGCACAAGTAACAAAGACCGGCATAAAATGTGCCGGTCTTTCTTGTCTCAACCCAAACAGTCTCAAAGTATGCTATGATAGCAATACCTCCTAGCCTGCCCGCACTCCAGGCACTGCTCCGAGGCATCGCGTGTTCGCTCGCTTTCTAGAAAGTAGGAGACACCATGCCCACCCACTTTTCGCTTCGGCGCGTCCTGTCTGTGTTTAGCGTCATGCTCCTTGCCTGCCTCGCCCTCTGCGCTCAGGCCACGCCTCAAGCAACCGTGAAGACCTTTCCAACTCTGCCTTTCTACTTGTCCAACCTGACGCTTTCCTCAACTACTATCACCGGCGGCAGCGGCGCGACGGGGACAGTGACTTTAAGCAGTCCGGCTCCGGCGGGCGGCGTCATGGTTGCCCTCCTCAGCAACAGCAGCGCGGCTACCGTTCCCGCAACCTGCACTGTTTCTGCCGGAGCGACCCAAAACACCTTCAACGTGACGACCTCCGCGTCCGCCGGTGCAGTCGCAACTATATCCGGCTCTTACAACGGCTGGACACAAGGGGATGAGTTAAGCGTCGTCCCACCGGGTTCACCAGCGGGTCCATCGCCGGGCGTGCCGTTGATCCATGTCGCTCCTGGCAATGGGTGCGCCGTCGTCTCGTGGAACCGTTCACCCGATGGAACAGCGAGCGGATACAACGTCTACCGCACCAGCGGCGGCACGACAGTTCTGTTGACGCCGAAGCCCTTCACAAGCAACTTCTACCCGGACACGGGGCTGACAAACGACACGATGGCCTACACCTATCAGGTTGCGGCGGTGGATACGCAGGGCCGGGAACAAGCTCTCAGCGCCCCGGTGACCGCAACTCCCTCTTCCACCGCTGTCACCTTGAACTGGATCAACCCGCCGTCGGCGGCCACGGACCGACTCACCACGAATGTGTCCCTGTCGTCCGGGGGACAAATATTCGACTCACTCTTTCTCATTGACGGAGCGCTGGTAGACGGAGGAGGTGGCCTGACTCGTCCTGTGAACGGAGTACAAACCGATGTCGTCGGTGGTGGGTACGACTCGACAGAGTTGTCCAACGGGCCGCATGTCGTGCAGTTTCTAAGCTGTGCCGACTCCGACCAAACTGTCGGCGCAGTCGCCCCGCCGATCACCGTTCAAGTCAGCAATACCATCAGCAGCTTCCACGTTGACAATAGCTGGTTTGACCCCACCCAGGGGGAGCTATGTTATGTTTCCGCAGTCGCCCCCGCCGGCTCGACCTGGACTGTGCAAGTCACTCGTCAAGACAGCACCACCGTTCTCCGCACCTGGCAGGGCGCGTCTTCTTTGGTCAAGCTGGCCTGGGACGGCAAGGACGGTTCGGGGAAGCCTGTGCCACTCACCGACTATACGATCCAGGTCACGGTTCAGCCTCCCGGAACTTCGCCGCAAGCCGCGACACCGCTTGGTAAGAAGAGCACAAACCCTGCGCCAAATGCGGCAGGAGCAGGTAGCACAGTATCCAAGAAGACCCGACCGGTATCACCGCAGCACGGTCAACCCGTTGCGCTGGCCTTCATCAGCATTGGCGCGAGTTACTACAAAGAGTATGGGAACGAAAAAAGAGTATGGGAACGAAAAAAGAGTATGGGAACGAAAAAAGAGTGTGGGAACGAAATGGGTACAACCGGGGCATGAACTTGACACAGGAGCAAAAAGAGGCGCTGATGCGGGAAGCGCTGGCAGAGGCGAAGCGGGGTATGGACGACGGCGAGGCGCCGATTGGGTGTGTTCTCGCCCTCGGCAACGGCGGCGAGCCGCGAATTGTGGCGCGGGGGTACAACCGCTTTAACGCCCTTCAGCGCAAGACGGCGCACGCGGAAATGGTGGCGTTCGAGAATGCCGGCAGCCACAGCGGGCAGCCGCCGGCCTTGCCGACCGACGCGGAGGATGCTATTCTGGTGTCAACGCTGGAGCCGTGCGTGATGTGCCTCGGCGCGGCGATGGAAGCGGGGGTCGCGCTGGTGCTGTTCGGCCTCAACGCCCCCGCCGACAATGGGACGCAGCGGGTGCGTCCGCCCCAAAGCCCGGAAAGCCGCGCCCCGGAGGTTGAAGGCGGCCTGCTGGCCGCCGAAAGCCGGGCGCTGTTTGTGCGCTGGCTGGACGGCAAGCAAGGCACTGAGCAGGCAAAGTTCGTCGAGCAGCTTCTGGCGCTGACGTGACCTGGAGCAGGAAGGACCGGCACAGGGATCTGCCCCTACGTCTGTGAGGGTCCCGTAGGGGCGAACCCCCGTGTTCGCCCTTCTTGTCCCGTGTTCGCCTCTGTCATAAGCTCTCCCAAATCAGAACGCGAAGGGTAGGTGGAGGCCGAGAAAGCCGCCGAGGAGAGCTGCCAGTCCGGCAAGGCCCGCCGCGAGCGAAAAAACCCAGACCCGGCGGCTGCGGGTGAGCGCGGCGATGGCGGACAAAGCAATCGCGATCTGGCAGAGGGAGACCGAGAACGCAAAGATATGGTGCTGGTCCATGTCACGCGCCGAAGCTTTGTCTTTGGCGTCGGCGCGGTGTTCCATTCCCTCGGCTTTGGCCTGGATGGCGGTCTGCTCGCGGGCGTAGCGGGCGGCTTCGGCCTGGCTTTTTGCCAGCGCGGGCGAGCCGGGCGGCAGAAGCTGGGCGGTCGTCGTGTAGACGACCCCTTTAATGCTTTTGGACTGGTAGAAATTCCACTGGTCCGTGGCCTGGGTCCGCAGGCTGATCTCGTCGTTTTTGGCGAGCAGGGCTTCGTTGACGAGAAGCCCTGCCCGGAGAGAGCCGACGGCGGCGACGACGGCCAGAACGGCGGTCACGACGGCGATGGACTTGATCCAGTCGGCGTGCTCCGTCTTCTCCGGGCGATCCTTCCCGCCGGGATGCTCCCCGTGCGCTTCCCCGTGCGCCTCCGTAATTTGCTCGTTCAGGTGTTCCAGCGGCACTTCAATTTCGTCGGGCATGGTTATCCTAACTGAGCGTGTTGATGGCGCGGGCCGCGAGAACGGCGATCACGGTCAGCGAAATGCTTGCCTGGATCATCATTAACAGCTTGGCCCAGCGGGACAAGACCGCCGTGTCGGCGGGCGATAGGGCGGTGCTGCTGTTGAACGCCAAAAACAGATAATCCACAAAGTTCGGGGACCAGCGGGCCTGCCCGCATTCGGCGAGCTGATTGCTGCTCATGGTCATCTGCGGGAACAAAAACGAGTCCGATGCATACTTTGCGGCATGGTCGCGCTGATGCGGCCCGCCGGCGTCTAGCTGCCAGTACCACAGGGCAAACACAAGCACATTGGTGAACCAGAGCGCCCCGGCGGAAACCAGCAGCCGCACCGGCGTTAGAATGTGCATCCCGCTATGGGCATCCAGCAGCGAGGCGACCAGCTTTGCCAGCGAAGCGATCAAAAAGAACGTTTCCACGCCCGCAATGGTCATCCCCAGCACCCGGTTTGTGTGCTGATGGCCGCGCAGGCGCGAGACAAACGTCGGGACCAGCAGCACCCCGACAATCGCCGCCGGCAGCCACTGCGGGCCGAACGACAGGTATTTGGGCAGAATGCCGAACAAGCCAACAGCCCCTACCAGCGCGGTGATCGCCGGCCAGCGCGGCTCGGTATCACTCGGCAGTGAGCCGGCGGAAAAGTCGTTGCGCTGCCGTTGTTCCGTTTTATGAGGCGCAGGCTCGGTATTATGAGACATGGTTAAATTATCCGTGATGCGATTATTAGGTGTGATGTAATTGGCCGTACAGGGTGTACGCGCCGAATGCCAGCCCAATGAAAATCACCAGGCGGCGGACATTGGCCTGCCCCGCACGCTGCGCCAGGCCCGCCCCGGCGTAGCCGCCGGTAACGGCGAGCGCCATCATCAGCAGCGCCAGTGTCCAGTCGACATGCCGGGCGAAGATAAATGTCAGCGCCGCTACCCCATTGATGCAGACCGCCGCGAAGTTCTTCAGGCCGTTCATTCGGTGAATGTTCGTCTGTCCTAAGAACCCCAACGCAGCCAGCATGAGTATCCCAATCCCAGCCCCGAAGAAGCCGCCGTAAATCGCGACAAAGAACTGAAAGACCATGCCGCCGACGCCGAGCGGACGCGGGGCCGCAGGGTCGGCGTCCACTGTCCCGCGCCCGATCCACCGGCGGACGGGGTCTTGAATCAGGAACAAAAATGTCGCACCGAAGATCAGCCACGGAACCAGGTGGCTGAACAGCGCCGACGAGACATTGTTGGCGAGATAGGCACCCAGCCCGCCGCCCAGCACACTCGGTACGGCCATTTCCCACAGGCTGCGCTTCTGGCCCGCGACTTCGTTCCGGTAGCCCCAGAACGCGCTCATGGAACCCGGCACCAGCGCAACCGTGCTGGTGCCGTTTGCGATAATCGGTCCGTTTGGAACATTGCCGAGAACAGACAGCAGCACCGGGAACGTCAAGAGTGTGCCGCCGCCAGCGACCGAGTTGATCGCCCCGGCGGCAAACGCAGCCAGCAGCAGGAAGGTAAGATGCAGAGGCGGAACAGACAGGTGGACCAGGCTCATTCCCCTTCCGACCCGCTCGCGCCTTCGGCGTCGTAGGGCGTTCCGCCTTCTTTCGGGCCAGGCCGGTTGTCGTTCTCAGAACTGTTTGCGGCGCTGGGGTCCCGGCTGCCGGCAAGCTGACCGGGGTCGCCCGACGCATCTTCGTCTGACAAGTCTTCGTCGCCCAGGCCGCCGAACATTTCCGGGTCGCTTTGGGCGCTTTCGGTCGGGCTGGTATCGGGAAACGCCGTGTCGAGTGCGCCGGGCGGCGGGGCGGGGCCGTCTTCGTGCATCTTCAGCGGCTCCAGACCGCCGGCAATTTCGGCGTCGGCAGAGTCATCGCCGATTGTGCTGGGGGCCATCGGGTCAGTGCGGCTTTCCATTAAATTCTCCTCGCGTTGCGGTTCTGCTTCTTGTGTACCCCATTTTTCGCGGCTTTGGCAATCGTGCCGGGTTTGGCAGCAGACAAAAGCGCGGTATCCTGTCTCAAAGCGAGGAACCGACCATGCCGGATCAAGACGACGAAACAATCCACATTCCCGGACTAGGCGAAGCCGAGGTTCTGCCGGGCGGCGGGATCACTGCACGGGACGCCGTGCCGGACATGCCGCCGGGCAGCGATGCCGACGACCTCGGCAGAAATGAGACCAATCTCGCGCAGGGCGGGGACCTAGACGCGACCGACAGGGGGCAGCCGTCGTCCACCGCTGACACGACCGGCGACCGGGCGACCGGCCTAACCGGGATGCGCGGCGGGTAGTTTGATACACGGACACCGAGAACTCAGCGCGGTCTGCGCCGTGGTCTTTGCGCTGGCCGAACACGCCGGAGCCGCACCGAAGCTTGTTCCCGGCCATACGACTGTCCTGCCGCTTTCCGAAGGGCCGCATCTGCCGGAAACGTCGGCGACCGCTTACTACTGGACGCCGAACGCCAGCGATTTGAGGCTTTTGGACGCCAACCTTCCGAAACGCCTTGTGCCGTACTACCGGCAGTATCTCGGAATTACGGAGCGGGGCCGGCGGCTGATCTACATCAATGGGTTCAGTGCAGGAGACGCAACGCAGTTTACCGGCGGCCCTTACGACTGGCATCGCCATGCAGTGGTGGTAGAAGACGGCGGCGACAACTTCTTTCACGCGACCTACGACCCCGCGCTCCGCAAAGTGACACGCCTTTTGTTCAACGGCCCTTACTCCTTCGTCCCGAAAAAGCATCATTAGGAGGCAGAAAATGCAAAAGATAGTCACGGCCGGCCTCCTTGTTTCGGCCCTCGCCTGCGGCATGGTGCCGGCGTCCGCGCAAAGCGGCGTTTACACGCCGGGCGCGGGCAGCGTGGAGCGTAAGGCCATTATGAACGCCCTGCGCGTTCCCGTGCAGCGTGATCTCCGCATGCCGGTAATTTTCGTCGTCAGCAGCCCCTCGCACGACCTCCGGGTCAAGCAGGGCTGGGCGTTTGTCGTCGCCGAGTTCCGGCACTCCAACGGCGACCCAATGGGACCGGCCTTTTTCGACCACGGCGGAATGGATAACAGCGCCTCCGCCCTGCTCCACCGGGTCGGCGGCCAGTGGCGCGTCGTCACCCACAACACCGGCGCCACCGACGTCGTCTGGGAGAACTGGGGCCGCACCTACCACGCCCCGCCGGGCCTCGTACCGCGCGGATAAGACATATGGGAAGCCATTGAGCTTATTCCCAGAGCAAGAGCGGGTGAGCATTCTCACCCGCTCTTTTCATTTGGGTTATGCTGCTTTCAGGTCAGCATAATAGACTGCTTGCTTTAGCCGCTCCGGGTTGGCCCGCTGCGCCTCGATGAGGTCATAGTGGTTCTGCATGTTCAGCCAGAACCGTGGAGAAATCCCGAAGAACTTTCCCAGCAGAAGCGATGTCATCGGCGTAATGCTGCACTGCCCACGCAGGATTTCCGAAATGTGAATTTGACTCAGTCCTGTTCCTTTCGCGAGCTTATAAGCAGTGATGCCTAATGGCTCCAAATAATCTTCCCGGAGCGCCTGACCGGGATGCTCGTTTTCAAGTAGCTCAGAGGCTATTTCAGCTAGATTATTGTCTACATTCTGTATCATTTACTTTCTTTTCTTTTGTTGACACTACAGTGACAACAAGTAGTGTCAACAGAAATCACACAATTCAGATTGTGCGAACTATGTGGCGCGGTGGGTCGAATAGAGGCTGACTTTCTATCGCTTTCCGGCGTTGCTCTAGTTTAGCAATTAACACTTGATCTACAACCTGTTTCAGTAAACTGGTCAACATAGCTTCTTCATCAAGAAAGTTCATATATGACTCAATATCATCATGTTTTCTTGCTATATGTTTTGTTCGGTTCTCAAACTCTCTAATCTTCTTTGCGGTTGCTTCTGGCAGTCTTGTAAGTAAAGCAATTTCTTTGTCGAGTTCTTCACCCATCAATTCCTTCTGTGAATTAACGGACTTTTCTAAAGCCCGCCAAAGATGACGGCGACGAGTGAAATCAACGAGACTGTCAGCAGCGTCTAAGTATGCCTGGATAGCTTCGTAAAGATTATGGTCTGCCAAAGAACGACCATACGGCTGACTAAACTTGAACATGAGCAATTCATTGGCGATACCAAACACCTGATCTTCATCAAGTTCCAACAAGCGCGTCATTGGTCCTTGAGTTACTGTGTCTGTGAATAGTGTGTCTGTGAATAGTGTGTCTGTGAATAATCTACCGCCCTGTTGATCAGAAGCAGTGACTGGTATATCATATGGCAAAGGGATCGAAAGATTTTTCGAGAATATAATACTTTTGCTACTGATAGATACTGACAAACACAACAAATCCCGGACATCATCAGGCGAGTTGAGGGCGGTTGGATAACCCAAATTGAGTGAGTTCGCAATTCCGAATGAGTGAATGTCTGCGACATCACTTTGAACAGCCTCAATAGTCAGCCTGCCATTGCTGTTAATGAGAGTAATGTCTGCTCTTGAACTGCGCGGATTATCGACTAGATGGCCTGAAAGTCGAATGTTAATCGGAACACTCATCATAGCATATCCTTCAGCAGAAGCGACAAATTGTCGTGTCTGTAATATATCAAAGTCTGGCAATAGTTGATTATTACTAGACTTTTCTCTTATTCGCTCAACTTTCACTGCGGAGTCGCGTCTGCAATGACGAGGACGCCGGTGCCGGGGTGCAAGTAATTCTTAGCGGCTGTCAGAAACGCTTGGAGTGACGCTTAGGCTCAACCCAAGCGAGTCCAGCACCCGCGCGAGCGGCTTGATGCCGGGGTTGCCTTTCTCGGACAGGGAGCGGTACAGCGACTCGCGCGGCAGAGCGCTCTTTTCGGCGATCTGGCTCATGCCATACACCCAAGCCACTTTTTGCAGTGCATACAAAAAGCCTTCAACGCCGTCCTCTTCCAGCGCAATGTTGAGGTAGCCCGCCGCGTAAGCAGGGTCGCGCAGATCAGCGGCGAAGAGTTCGTTAGTCTCTTTGAGTGTCATCACGATTGTCTTCCTCATCACGATTGTCTTCCCAAAGTTGCTGTGCTATCGGGATTATGCAATCTCTTCGCAGAATAAAAGTGCTTTTTTGTCTGCTGACACTCCATTGACACAAATTATTGTCAATACAGTGTCAATACAAATTAAGATTAACATTGTACTGCCGTTGCCGGTTTTCTCCTTGCGGCAGCAACATTCCCTTCAATACAAGCCGTTGTATCAAGTAGCGCGTGTGACGACGTGTCATTTGGAACTCAATCATACACTCGCTGACTGTGAATCCAGCACGATTGATCGCCCAGTCCAAAATCTCCCGTTCCTCCTCTGTGGGAACAGGCACTGGAGGAGGTTGGGGTGGGCCGCTCTTTCTTAACGTCACGATAAACTCGTTTGGACGTGCTTCAAATTCAGGGTCCGGCGCACCTTCCGCGCGGCAGGTGTTTCGCATTCGTATCGTGCCGGTTCCCCATTTTTCAATAAGCTGAGTGTAGTAGATTGTCTGCGCGATTGCCGGGTTTCGAGGGAAAGAATTGTGTTCCTTGAACAGATCACTGACTGTAAGTGCTTCCGGCAAACTGCCAGGATTGCTGATGACAAGCCGGTCATTATAGATGCCGAACAGACTCGATAGTATCACCCACGGCAACATTACTTGTCTGTGCGGCGGAGCGTATCGTGAACCGTTTCGGTTCGGTCCGTTGCGGTCTTGCCGACAACCACTTCTTCGACCACACGGGTGGTTTCTCTATTAGGCATTTCTGTCGTCTCTGTTATTTCCTTGGGTTGCTGAAAAAACGGAGCGTTACGAATGTCGGAAGACCGATCAACGGTTTGCTTTGTCGCTTGATGGATGGCTTGCAAAAACGAGTCGGCTTCCGAATTAACCTGAGCGTCAATCGCGATTTTTAGTCCTGTCAAAGCGGATACTGAGGGGAACGTCATCAGCAGCTCACCGTCCGGTTTGAAAGCACGCAATACATAAGCGCTGCCGATTACGCCTGAAAGGGCGCGTACCCAATTGCTGCCGACATCCGCTTTTTCAAATGGTTTGCTTTGAAGGACAAGCGTATTTCCATTGAAGTCGGTGATGTAACAAGGACCAGGATATGGATGACGTGGCACTTCATCTCTTCGCCAAAGAATCTGATGCTTCTGAGTTAGTTGCATTAAATCTGTGATGGCATCCACCCATTTTGCTGTTGTAAAGCCGAAAACATTTGATTCTGTTGCCATAATTTATAGCTCACTTACATTTACAGTCCTTGTGCGAGGTTCTCCAACTCCGCATGGAGCCGATACAAACTTTTTGAGGAGGCTCGAAGCGCTTCTTCTGTCAAAACTTGCTCATAGTGGATGAGGCTTTGTTGTGCCTGGTTCAGCGACTCGCGGCGAGCGCCTCTTAGAAAAGGACGAAGCGAATTAAGGTCACCCTGCGTTTTGCCAATCTCATCACCAATCAACTTTTGGGAACCAGTGAAATTGTTGAGATAAATTGAGATTTGTGAACAATGTTCGTCCAGTTTAGCAGCGTGCTGTGGATAAACGAACAACTGCTTTCTGACCTGCCACGCCCCAGCCGTCAAAAAAACGGTGACAACCAAACCGAGAATCGAGCAAATATCCGCACCCCACGCAAACCAATTAGGCGGATCGATCATCTCCCAGCCGCGTCCTGCCCCTTGCGCGGCCTGCCGACACGTTTTTGTCCATCCGGCTGCGCTCTCTGGCGATATGTGTCAACGTCAATCATTGTAACTAGCTTCCGGCCATACTTCTCTATAAATGGCAAGCGGCCCTGAGACAATGCTAAACGAACTGCTCCGTCAGTTATCCCAAGATGCGCTGCGGCCTGTTGCACGGTCAGAAGGTTATCTTCCATACCCTAATTATACGTGAGAAATATATTGTTGTCAACAACGCAGAAAAGCCCTACCTTGTATAAGGCAGGGCTTTTCTGCGAATAGCGGTTATTCTACTGCGGGGTCGCGCCCGCGATGACCAACACGCCGGTGCCGGGGTGGAGGTACTTCTTGGCGGCGGCGTTGACCTGGTCGACCGTGACGGCGTTGTAGAGGGCGTTGCGGCGCTGCGGGAAGTCTAGCCCTAGCCCATAGTCTTCGGCGAGTTTGAGGACGCCGGCGACGCCGGCGTTTGTTTCTAGGCGCAGTGGGTAGGAGCCGGTGATATAAAGCTTGGCCTGGCTGACTTCGTCGGGCGTGACCCCGTACTGCTCTTCCTGAGTGAGTATCTGGCGCATCAGCGTGATTGCGCGGGTGGCGTTCTTCGGGTTTGCGCCGACGAACACCTGGAACGGACCGGCGCCGTGCTGGGCCTCGAAGCCCGAAGAGACCGAGTAAGCGAGGCCGTTCTCGTCTCGAATAGTCTTGCCGAGGCGCGAGCCGAACGTGTCGCCGCCGAGCGTGTAGTTCAGGATCTGGGCGGCGTAGTAATCCGGGCTGGTCTGGGTCAGGCCGCCGCTGTAGCCGAACAGAATCGAGGTCTGCGGGGCGTCGGCCAGCGGAATGACAATCGGCGTGGGGGCTTTGGACGGGACCGAAACAGCGGGAATCACCAGCGCCGGGGCGGGGGTGCCGGGCTTGTTCCAGCCGCCGAACGCCGCCGTGACCTCCTGGACAACATCGGGCGTATTGACATCGCCGACCACCACAAGCGCCGTCGCATCGGGCCGGTAGTAGGTGCTATAGAACTTCAAGAGATCGTCGCGCGTCAGCGCCTTGATCGCCGCCGCGCTCTGGTCCAGCGTCGGCTGCCAGTACGGGTGGCCCTTCGGGTAGATGGCCTGGGCGAACGCGATTTCCGCCTGGGTTCCCGCGCCACCGGTGCCGCCGGTATCCTGGCGGGCATCTTCAATGCCTGACAAGAGCTGCGCCCGCAGACGCGCGAGCTGGTCCGGCGGGAACGATGGGCGCTGCAATTCATCGGCCAGCGTGTTCAGCGTCAGGCCGAAATCCTGCGATAAGCTCGCGCCGCCGATGCTCGCCGACTCGTCCCCTGCCCCAATACCGGCGGAAGCGCCGACCGACTCTAAAGTTAAGGCAAGCTGGAGCGCGGTTTTCGTGGTCGTGCCGCGCCCCAGCATGGCGGCGGTCATTTCGGCATCGCCGTATTTGCCGCTTGGGTCGAAGGCCGAGCCGGCCCGGACAAAGCCGCTCATGGCGACAGTTTTATTGGCGTGGTTTTCCTGGACGATCAAAACCATGCCGTTCGGCAGGACGACGCGGGTGGGCTTCGGACCGGCAGCAGGTTTTGCGGTGGCCGCAGCGGCCGAGTTGAACTCTTTGTCCAAGCTCGTGAGGATCGCCTTCTGGCGCGGGTCGGTGACGGGCTTTGCCGAGCCGAAGTTGTCGGTGATGGGCGGCGGCGGCGGGGCAGCCCCCGGCGGCAGCGGCTGGGGGTTGAAGTACGCGACGGTCCGGTTGTCGGCAGTGAGGTACTGCTTGGCGACCCGCTGAATGTCGGCGGGCGTGACAGCGCGTATCTTGTCCAGATAGGTGCCTCGGTACTGGGGCAGGCCGATCACGGCGTAAGAGCCGAGATCGTTGGCCTGACCCGAAACACTGTCGTTCTGGTAGATAAAGCCCGCTTCGGTCTGCTTGATCGCCCGCGCCAGCTCTTCGGCGGTGACCGGCGCTGTTTGCAGCTTCGTGATTTCGGCTTCCATCGCCGTTTCCAGAGCCGCATTGGCGACCCCGGCGCTGGGCGTGCCGTCAAACGTCATCAAGTACGGGTCGCGGTTGTCCTCGTCGCCCGCCGACGCCGACTGGGCGGTGCCTTTTTCGACAAGCGCCTGGTACAAGCGGGCGGAGCGGCCCCCAGACAAGATCTGGGACAGCACATCCAGCACATAATGGTCGGGCTGGCCGGTTTCCGGGACATGGTAGCCGAGGAGGACCTGGCCGGTCGTGCCGGGCCGCTTGAGTGTCACGCGCCGCTCGCCGCGCTGGGCCGGCTCCGGGGTAATGTTATGAAGGTCCAGCGTGCCGGCGGGATAAACGCCGAACTGCTTTTGGACAATCGCAACAGCCTTTTTGGTGTCGAAGTCGCCGACCATGACGACGACGGCATTGTTCGGCATGTAATGCCGCCGGTAGTAGTCATAGATCACGTCCCGGCGGCCGGAGACAGCCTCGACATCCGTGCGCCAGCCGATGACAGGCCAGTGGTACGGGTGGGACGTGAAGGCGGTCGGCAGGAACGTATTGTCGTACAAATCAAAGCCGGGCGAGTTGTTGTCGCCTTCCAGCTCGGAGCGCACGACAGTCATCTCGTGCGCCAGCTCGGTCGGGTCGAACTTGGAATTCTCCATCCGGTCGGCTTCGATCCGCGCGGCAAGCTCCAAGCGGTCAGCGGCGATCAGCTCATGGTACTCGGTCCGGTCTTCGGCGGTGGAAGCATTGATCGCGCCGCCGTTTGTGAGAAACAGGTGGTCAATCGCGCCGGGCGGCAGATCGGTCGTGCCTTTGAACATCATATGCTCTAGGATATGCGACAGCCCGGTCTGCCCGCTGATTTCGTTGCGCGAGCCGACTTTGTACCAGACGCTAAAATAGACGACCGGGGCGGCGTGCGCTTCTTTGGATAAAATTGTCAGCCCATTCGCCAGATGCGTTTCGGTCACGCCCTGGGCCTTGTCGAAGCTTTGCGAGACGACCGCGCCGTAGCTTGCCGGGGCGGGCGCGGCGTGGGATGCCGCCGGAAGCAGAACAGCGGCAGCCGCCGCCAAGCAGTTGAAATACCGTGCCATTTTTGGATAATGTATCACTCTTTGTAGGTTCTCTTTTCTCTCAAATCTCTTGCAAATAATATACACCATTACGCCCAAAAATTGCTGTCCGGTTCCTGATGCGGTGTGACTTCTTTGCTGTGACTTCTTTCACAAGCAGAGTGTAACAGGCGTCCGCCGGCGGCCCGCTCCCCGGAGACACCCCATGAAAAGCACACTGACCCTGACCAAAGCCGATACTCTGAACCTCGACGCGCTGAACACCGCCCAGCGGATTACCTCTGCCCAGCAGATTACCTCCGCCCACCTGAAGCCCCCTTTTTCTCAAAACAAAGACAAAGTAATTTTGTGCTTGCAATTCGGCGGTTCGCTTGGTACACTAAGCGTATGAGCGCGGATGTTATATGAGCACGGAACTGCCGGGAACGCCGCGTGCCGGGAAATACTGCCCGCGCTGCCATGCCATGACCCAGCGCGACGAAGCCGTCTGCCGTCAGTGCGGACATCGGTTCCGCACCGGAACGCAGACAATCGCCCCGACTCAGGCCCCGGACTCCCTCAACCGCACCATGCAGTTTGTCCTGCCGCCGCTGCCGGCACGCATCGTCGCCCCCGCGCCGGCCGCGCCACTGCTTTTCAGGCGCGGCCGGCGCATTCTATTCGCTGTCCTGCCGGTTCTGCTGCTTGCCGGCCTCGCCGCCTGGCTGTGGCACAGCCGCCGCCCGGCGTCCGAGTCCCCGGTGGGAAGATGGGAAACGACGCTGCACGGAAAAGCGGCGGCAAAGGCCCACTTGGAGTTTTGGTTCCATCCCGATGGCAGCGGAAAGTTCTCCTGGCGCGAGTCCGGCCCGGCGCCGCTCGCCGGACAGACGCCGCTGCGCTGGAATGAAAATGCCGACGGCACCCTGGCGCTCGCCCTGACTCCGCCGCCGGGCGGCGACCCTGTTTCGCAGACCCTCACCGGCATTTTCAGCCGCCCGGCGTGGCCCTGGCGTGTGGACAGGGCGCAGCGGCGGCTGGTCCTCGGCACCCTTGAGTTTACGGAGAAGCAATGAAAAGTAACCCCGCCGCCCTTCAGCCCGCTCTGCTCCTCGTGCTTTTGACGCCGCTTCATGCCGCCGACAGCGGCTCTTCGGGTAATCATTCTGCGGGCGGCGCTTCGGCAAAATCGGCGGCGGCTCCGGCGGGCGCGGATAATGCGGTGACCCCGGACCGGCCCGGCTTTACAAACGGCAGCGATGTCGTTCCGAAAGGACGCCTTCAAGTGGAAGGCGGGGTCACGCGCAACGCTTACTCGGCGAGCAGCGGCACCGGCCATGTCACCGATGCGCCGGCGATCCTGCTCCGCACCGGGTTAAATGACAAGACCGAGCTTCGGGTGACTTTGCCGGACTACTTCTGGCCCGCCGGCAGCAGCCAGAGCGGCTTCGGCGACGGCGCGGTTGGAATCCGCTACAAGTTTTACCAAAGCAAGGACGGCAACACAAAGTTTGCGTTTACGCCGAGCCTCTCGGTGCCGCTGAAGACCGCCGTGACCACGAGCGGCCATGCCGACCCGACATTTCTTCTCAGCGGGCAGACGACGTCCGGCGCCCGCTGGGGCATTTCGTCCAATCTGATTCTTTCTTATCCGACGCTGAACGGCGGGCGGCTGGCGAACTACACGGCGACCGCTCAGGTGACGTATGCCCTCAGCGGGCCGCTGGCGGTGTTCGGCGATGTGTACGACAATGCAGTCTCCGGCAGCCTGCCGTCACCGATTGCCGATGCTGGGTTTACCTACCGGATTGCCCCCAACGCCCAGCTCGACATCGAGACCGGGCGCGGCCTCGGCGGCATGGCCCCCACCCAGTTTTACGGCGGCGGCGTCGCCGTCCGTTTTTGACAAACGCCCATTTTTTGACAAACGCCCATTCCAGGAGATGGCCTTATGAAAACACGTCCCATCACTGCCGCCGTTTTTGTTGTCTGCTGCCTGCTGCTCTGCGGGCTGATCTTACGGCACCAGATCGCGGCCCATCCTCTGCCGCCGGAAACCGCCCAGGACGAAAGCGGCGGCGGGCGCGGGCGCTTCTGGATGGGATCGGGCGGCTGGCAGCCCGCCCCGTCGGCCCTCGGCGCACTCGCCCACCAGACCGTGGCGGGCCAGCTTGCCGCGCTGAAGGCCGGCGACGGTCCCAAAGCCTGGGCCTACCAGAGCCGGGGCCTGCGCCAAAACTTCAGCAGCCCGTCCCTGCTGATACAAAGCATTTCCAGCCAGTACCCGGAGTTCGTCCACTACCGCCATGTCGAGTACGGGCCGATGCTGGCCGACAAGTCCGGGCAGCAGGTGCGGGCGCTGATCCGTCTGCATGGGGACAATGGAAACCGGGTGCAGGCCGTCTACCTGCTGGTGCGCGAAGCCGGGAACTACAAGGTCAACGGGGTGCAGCCCATTCCCTGGTCGGCCGGGCGGCGCTGACGCCCTGAAAAGTGAGCGAACAGATGTTCGCAATATATGGTATGATAATCCGTGGGAGGGCGGAAAGCAGGCGGCAGAATGTGGCGGACAAAACAAACACGGCGGGAAAGCGCGGCGGCGCGGCTGGCAGTGGCCGAACAGTGGTGGCAGTGGCGGCCTCACAGCGCCCAAAGACGGCTTTTCTGCTCGGCGGCGTCGGTGCGGATCGCGGCCTGCGGGCGGCGCTGGGGCAAGACCGAGAGCTTAAGCGTGGACATCGCTTCGCTTGCGCTCACCGAGCGCGGCTCGCATCAGCTTCTGGTCGCCCCGACGGAAAGCCAGGCGCGGCTGCTTGGCGAGGCGGTGCAGGACAAATTAGAAAAAGCGTTTGCCTCCGGCGACGCGCATCTCGGCGACCGGAAGCTGGTCGTTCGGGCGCGTCCGCATTTAACGCTGACCCTCAGCCCAATCGAGCCGGGGCCGGAGCCGTCCTTGATTTTGTGCCGGACGGCGGGGCGGGACGGGCGCAACCTGCGCGGCTTGTGGGCGCACCGGATCATTGTGGATGAGGCCGCGCATGTCCCCGACCGGGTGCTGCGCGAGGTTTTGCCGCCGATGCTGGCCGATAAAGGCGGCGAGTACCTGCTGGCGTCGTCGCCGAATGGCCGCCGGTCGGCGTTCTATACGCTCTTTGCGCGAGGTACGGTCTTAAATCAGGTCCAGAGCGGCGTCACCTACCAGGCATTCCAGTGTCCGACGACCGATAATAAAGCGCATTTAGACTCGGCGTGGCTGGCGTCGCAGCGGGAGGATATGGGGGAGGCGCTGTACGCACAGGAGTTTGAGGCCCAGTTTCTCGACGACTTCGGCATGGTCTTTCGGGAAGACGAGATTGCCGCCGCGATTGCGGAGATTGACGGCGTTCGGATCGAGCGCACCGAAGTTTTGTCCGAGCCGGCACCGGGCCGGTATTATGTCGCGGGCATTGACTGGGGCCGCAAGTGGGACTACACGGTCGTCACCGTGCTGGACGTTGAAACTGCGCCCGCCAAATTGGTCCATCTGAGCCGGTGGCGCGGCACGGGATGGGACCAGCAGGCGGCGGACGCGGCCGCGATCCTCGCACGGTTCCTGCCCCGGCGGGTGCTGGCCGATGGCAACTCCATCGGCGACCCGATTGCCGAGATGCTGGATGCCCAGATCCGAAAGCTGATCCCCGGCGCCTCGTATCGCCCGGCGGTCGAGCGGTTCACGTTCAGCGCCGAAAGCAAGCAGCAGCTTATTGACCGTTTGGCAGTCGGCTTCGCTGCCCGCGCCGTGCAGTTCCCGCCGCATAAAGCGCTGTTAAACGAGCTGCGGTGCTTCGAGTATGCCCCCGGCGGGCCGGGCCGCTTAAAGATGGCCGCCCAATCCGGCGGCCACGACGACTGCGTCATCTCCCTCGCTTTGGCGTTCTACGCCGCCCCCGACCCAAGCGCCGTGCCACGCGGCGGGCATGGGATTTTGCTGGGATCATCGGGCGGGATAACGCAAAGGGAGTGAAGATGCCCCCCGGCCCCCAATAATGGGGGAGTCAGAGGAGAACCCCTCCCGGCTCGTTCCTCGCCGCCCTCCCCGAAACGGAGAGGGAAAGAGTTCGCCTTAGAGAACTCCTCGCCCTCCCGCTTCAGGAGGGCCGACGCTTGCGGCGGGGTGGGTTCCCCTTCCTAGTCCGGCTCCCCCATTATTGGAGGCTGGGGGGAAATCTTCCGGCAGGAAAACCACCCGCGTATCGCGAACCCTGCGCGTAGGGAAGACAGATTATGAGCAGCAGCGGGGTCAGCCGGGTCCATTTTATTGAGATACGCACGACGACGGCGTGGATGGTGGACGGGGAGCTGTGGCGCTTCCGGGACGGCACGGAGATCGCGGTCGGGGATGTGAACGATCTGGAATCGCGGGAGCCGATGGTGACGGCGGCAGTCGCTCTTGGCCTGATCAATTCTGGCAAAGCCGAGGCAATGGCGGTTGCGGAGCTTGACATGCCAGACGATTTTGAGTGAGGGTTATGAATTATTCCTGAATTTTTGCTTTTTTTGCCGGTGGGTTTGTCATTCCAGCGGATTTTCAGTGTATAATGGCGGCAGTATGCTTAACGAGCTTTGCTTGACGAGCTGCATTTGAGATGAGCATGACCTCTAGGAGCATCGCACGGAATAATCCCGCAGCGAGGCCGCGCAGCCCAAATCGGCAGGATAAGGAAACCCCATTGTATGAAATCATCGCGCCGCATCAAAATCATCGGCTCTGCCGCCGCGCTTTTTCTGGCCGGCGGCTTGACTGCCGGCCTCGCTTCTTCGGCGTCGGCGCAGGCGGCACCTTTTTTGGACACGCCCACCAATCACTGGGCCTATGAAGCCGTCCAAGACCTCGCCAAGAAGGGCATTGTCATTGGCTACCCCGACGGCACCTACGGCGGCAAGCGCCCTATGACCCGCTATGAGTTCGCCGTCGCCCTCGACCGCGCCCTCCGCACCATCAGCGACATGAACAGCGCCGCTCCCCCCGCCGGAACGCCTGCGGTGGGAACCGTCACCCAGGACGACCTCAACCGTTTGCAGGCCCTCATTGACAAGTTCCGCCCCGAACTTGACACCATCGGCGCAAACCTGCAAACTGCTCAGGACAACATTGACGCCCTTCGCGCCGATGTGCTGGACGCCAAAGCCCTGGCCGCCAAAGCCCAGGCGACCGCCGACAACTCCTACGGCGTCGGGGCCGACCGCAAGTTCCAGATTTCCGGCTACATCCAGGCAAGATACCAGACCGCCTCATCGGGACGAGGCGCCCAGCTTCGGTTCCCGCAGGGTGTTCCGGGCGGGGCAGGCGCTTACAACGGCAACTACCTGTCGGGCAGCAACAGGGACACGTTCGACGTGCGCCGCGCCCGCCTCAAGTTCACAGGGCAGGTCACGGGCAATACCCGCTACGGCCTTCAGATTGACGCTTCCGGGGCGGTGGTGCCGGGGGCAAACGCCAACCAGCAGGTGACGGTCAGAGAAGCGTATGTGGCCTACACCGGCGGGGACGGCAGCGCGGCCAAGAACTTGACGGCAACAGCGGGTCTGTTCGCCAACCCGTTCGGCTACATCCTGCCGCAATCGTCGGCGAGCTACCTCAGCCCGGAGCGGCCACTGGCGTTCTCGGAAAGCGGGGCGGGCATCTTCAATTCCCAGGACTACGACAAGGGAATCCAGTTTAGCTACAACACGGGGCAGCAGTTGTTGTTCTTGCCGGCGGGCCTGAAGCTGACGGCAGCCCTCATTAACGGGTCGGGCCGCACCAGTGACGCCACGGACCAGTTCAAGGACCAAGTGTACCGGGTGGCGTACCAGTCGCCCAGCAAGGTACTAGGGGTGGGTGCCTCGTACTACTACGGGCAAGTCAACGTGCCGGCGACGGTGGGGTTCCCGGCGGCGGGGATCGGGTCTCAGTACACGGGCCGCAAGAAGGAGCTGTACGGGGCGGATGTGCAGATCGCTTTGCCGTCAGGTCCGTTTCTGAACGCAGAGTATGTGGGGGGCCTGTACGAGCAGCGCTCGTTCTTTGCGGACAACAGCACGACGCCGTTCACGCTGAACACCGTGTACGCCAAAGACAACCACATTGACGGGTACTACGCAAACGGTGGGTATGTGTTCGGGGCGACGGGGTCTCATCCGCTGACGGTGGCGTACCAGTACGATGTTCTGCGGCGCGGGGAAGGCCGGGCGGGGAACGGGAGCTACACGGACGAGAACAACGGGTACGGGGTTTTGTACGGTCTGGACAAGGCGACTCGCTTGCGGTTCTGGTACGAGAAAGCGGACCGGGTGGCGCACCTGGCGGGGACGCCGACGCCGCCCCGCTACGGCCTGTTCACTGGAGAAATCCAAGTCAAGTTCTAGGTCACCATGCACTGAGATCCTGGGCCTTGCCCCCGCCGTCACCGGCGGGGGCTTTTTGCTGTTTCCGGGTATATCCTCTTCAGACGACCCTTTGGAGGAATAACCATGAGCGAGATTTCCACAGAAGACTACAAAGACAAGATACTGCATGAGCTGACTGACGCGCCGCAGGGCATTAACGACAGCGATATGCCGATGCCCAGCAACCCGAACCTAACCGGCGAGACGGGACCTTCTCCCGGCCCGAACTCCATCCCCGAAAGCCTCAATGCACTCGACGGCAACTTCACGGTGGATGAAACCGGGGAAGAGGAAGACCCCGGCGATGCTTACGCAGGCGGGGTCGGCGTGAACAATACCGACGGCGCGGTGCGTCTGCCGGGCGAGAAGGAGGGCAACAATGCCGGATAAAGCAGGAGAAGTTGCGGCGGCCGGCGGCAGCCGACCCGCAGAAACCGGGCCGGGCGCGACCGGCGGCGCTGCCACCGGCGGACTGGGCGGCGTCAGCAGTGTCGGATAAGAACCCCTCCCGCTCGTTCCTCGCTCCCTCCCCTGTTAGGGAAGGGCCAGAGATGAGTTCGGAGCGGGTAGGGATGCGGGCGCTTGGCCTCTTCCTCCTGCCTCTTTATTGCCCTTCCCTAACAGGGGAGGGAGCGAGGAACGAGCGGGAGGGGTTCCGTATGGTGTATAATAGCTGTTATGCCAGCCCACTCCCCTAGCCCATCCCCGCCTCATCTCACGGCAGAACAAGCGGCGATTGTCGCCCACAATCACGGCCCGGCGCTCGTGTTTGCGGTCGCCGGGGCCGGCAAAACCACGGCGATGACTTACCGCATCGAGCGGCTGGTACGCGAGAATGTCTTCCCAGCAAGCTCCATACTCGCGACTTCGTTTTCCAAAGCCTCCGTCAAAGACATCAAAACCGCCCTCAGCCGGTGGCCGCACTGCGGCCCGGTGCAGGTGCAGACGCTGCACGCGGTCGGCTGGGGTATTCTGCGGCTGGCCCAGCGGCGGGGCTTGGGGCGCGAGATGGCGCTCGGCGAAGGTGAAGACAGCAGCGATTCGCGGCTTCTCGGCCTGGTGCTGGGGCAGGCATGGCGAGAGAAAGTCCCTTACGCGGCGGAGCTGGACGCTTTAGACCGGGCCGACTTCCTGAACTATGTCGGCGTGATGAAGGCCAATCTGTGGTATCCCGATGTCAAAACGCTCGACCTGCCGCCGGATGCGCTCGCGATGACCGCCCAAGCGCCCGCGCCGCCGGGGTTCGGCTGGTATCCAGCCCTCTACGGCCTGTACGAGACAATCCGGGCGGCGGAGCAGATCCTGACGTTCGACGACATGCTGCTGTCGGCGTGGGAATGCCTGCACAAGTACCCCGAAGTCCTCGCCGATGCCTGGCGGCGGTTTGCGTGCGTCTTGGTGGACGAGTTCCAGGATGTCAACAAAGTGCAGTCCGAAATCTTGGACCTGCTGACATTCCCGCACCGGAACTACATGGCAATCGGCGACGACGACCAGACGATTTACGAGTGGCGCGGGGCCGATCCGGGCTTTATTCTGAGCTTTGCGGGGCGCTACGGCGCGTCCAAATACTTTATCCATGACAACTTCCGCTCCTATGCCGCCCCGCTTGCGCTGGCGAATGAAGTGATTGCCAAGAACCGGCGGCGGGAGCCGAAGCGGCTGTCGCTGACGCGCGGCTTCGGCGGACATGTAGAAGTCCATGAAGAAACGTCGCCGGAGAGCCAGGGTCAAAATCTGGCCCGGCTGGTCAAATCGGCGCTCGCGGCGGGGCGGCAGGCCAGCGAGATCGCTGTCTTGGTACGCCTGTACGCGCAGACCCCGCCATTAGAGCAGGGGCTGCTGGAAGCAGACATCCCCTACAAAGTCATCGGTTCTTCGCCGTTCTACGCCCGGCCCGAAGTTAAGACCCTGCTGGATTATGTGCGGCTCGCCCGGAGAGAAGACGGCTGGGAAGGTCGCTGGTCCCAAATCGCAAACAAACCCGCCCGTTATCTGTCCAGAGTGTTTAGCGACGAGATTGCGCGGACAGTCAAACGTGGGGCTTCCCTGCCGAACGCGCTGATGGCGGCGGCAAAGGACGCGCCTGCCCACCAGGCTGCCCGGCTCGGCGACCTGGCGGACACACTGCACTGGCTCCGAACGGCGTCGGACACCCTGCCCGCCGGGGCGGCCTTGACCCAGCTTGATAAGAAGATCGGGTATGTCGAGTTCCTGCGGAAATCGAGCGGCTTCCCGGAAACGGGCCTGGCGCGGGCCGCGAATGTCGAAGCGTTTATCCGCTACGCCCAAAGCCTGCCGACGCTCACCGCCCTGCTGGCGCATTTAGACGCGCTGGCGGCAGCGGGGGTCGGCAGCGGCAACGCAAACGGGGTCGCGCTCCTGACGGTCTTCCGGGCCAAGGGCCTGCAATGGCCGACGGTCTTTGTTCCCGACTGCAACCAGGGCATTTTTCCCTACGGCGGCCCGGATGAGCTGGAAGAAGAGCGCCGTCTATTTTACGTTGCACTGACCCGGACCCAGTCCGACCTGCACCTGCATCTGGTCAAGACCGAATTGCCGTCGCAGTTTCTCCTTGAAGCCGACTGGAAGAATACGCTGGCAGGTGTGCATTCCCTCGGCATGGCCCTTTCCCGCTCCCCTGCCGAGTGGCAGACTTCCGACGTGCTAAGTGTCCTGCGCCTCGCATCCCAACTTGACATGACACGCTACCTGAGCGCATGGCATCCGGCGGGGCAAAGCGCGGCTGCCGCCGACCGGGTACAGTCACTGTTCGCCGCCGCCGTGTCGCGCGGCCTCGACGGCCCGCTCGGCCTGACCCCGGCCCATCTTGCGCCGTGGTTCCAGTTCGGCCCGCCTTCTCCCTCCGATGCCGACGCTTTCGCCGACCTCTCCGAGTACGTCCCCGCCCCGCCCGAAGCCGCCGCGCCGCAGCCCTTAAACATCAAGACGCTGAAAATCGGCGGACATGTCCAGCATTCCCAGCACGGCCTCGGCACCATTCTTGCCATTCGCGGCGACCGGCTTTCTCCGCGCCTTGAAATTCAGTTCGCACGCGGCAAGCCCGTCGTCCTGCCCGCCAAGTTCGTCGAGCTGTCGGCATACTAGTCGGCTTGCGCTGACTTCTGGACCCGCAGCGCCCCTAGCTGATCTAATCGATCGCTGCCAGCGAGGTAGGGAGCGATAGCAGGCAGGATGCGGGACTTCTGCGCGGCGGACATCGGGCGTATGTCGGCGAGGATATTGAAGGCGCGGGCGCGGGCTAGTGGGTTCTTCTCTGCGGTGAGCTGTCCAAGCGTCCATTTCAAATCTCCATCGGAAATCGTGTGGGTTTTGATTACAGCATGGACCAGCGCGTTTTGCTTGATGTAATCGCTTTGGGACATAACTCCATTTTTCTCCATCTCAGCCCCAAGCTGCGGAACAGTCTTCGAGCCTGTCCCGGTATCCTGGCTGTGGCTGGCACATCCCGCCGCCCCGATACCGAGTAGAACAGCCGCTAGACTCAACCCTAGCCGCGTTGTCAGTGTCTTCATTATGTGTTGTCCTCTGCTTGTTTGACCCCGGCAGCATGAAATAGTTGCAGGAGGCTTGACAGGCTTCTTTTTATGTGTTATATTGTTACATAGTTACTTAAATAACTATAGATAAAGGAGAAAGCCGATGACACAGACAGAGATTGAAGCGGAACCGAAAGTCGCGGTGGAGCGGGTGCAGCTTGGAGTTCGCATGGAAAAGCGGATGGTACAAGTCTTGAAGGGTCTCGCCGAGTTTAACGACATGACGCTGGGGCAGCTTTTAGAAGAGATCGTGCTGCATTCGTTCGAGGCCGCACCGGGCCATGAAGGGCAGATGTGCGCCAGCCCGCACGGCAAGAAGTCGCTGGCCGCGATTGTGGATCTCAAGCGCATTTACGGCATGGATTACGACGCCCACGCTGGCTACGGCTTCAAGGAGAAGGCGGAGGGGGCGGCTTGATGCGGGGAACCGGCACGGGATAGAAACCGGCACTGGAAGTGCCGGTCTACTCTTGAACAAAAGTGTCTTCGACACTGAAGAGCCGCTCAGCACCGGCATTTAGTCCCGCAGGGACTTTCACGCAAAAGTAGACCGGCACTTCCAGTGCCGGTTCTTGCTCTGCTGACCAGATTATTCGCGTGGCCCAAGCCCCAACAGGCGCTGATTTAGCTCCCACAGCGCGGTTCGGTTGCTGTCGTAGGTGAAGCGGGCCGACGCTTCGGTGCAAGGCAGCCATTCGACCGCCTCATGCTCGTTCGACAGCATAAGCTCTTGGCCCGTGCAGTCTACGCCGAAAGCGTGTTGGGGAATGACGTACAGCGCGGGGTCCCAACTGCCGTCGTCTTGAAAGAAGGTCACGGGGACAGTGCAGGAGGATTGCAGCGGCGTGAAGTGGGACGCGGCAAGGCCGGCCTCCTCAAATGCCTCCCGTTTGGCGACTTCCAGCGGCGTCTCGGCGTCTTCCCCGCCCCCGGCGATGCCCTGCCAGCAGAGATAATCACTGCGGCACAAGACAGCATACTCCAGGGTGTTTGCCGTTCTGCGATACGGCAGGACTAAGATTTGGAAGGGCGCTCTTGGCATGGTTGGTTTTCTTTTCGTGGAGCCGTAGGAGCCACGGATTGAAATCCGAAGGCTGGAACAAAACAGTGTCGCGGCGACACGGGATATGATCAGATGGTCTGTTCTTGTGTCGCTGCGACACTGTTTTTCCGAGCCTCGGATTTCAATCCGTGGCGATCAATTCTATGGCGTCTTTGTTCTTTTAACGCGCCTTCAGCACCAGTACCGTGAGCGAGTACGGTGGAAAGACATGGCGGAAGGTCTTGCCGAGGCCGGTCAGCTTGGACTGCACCGGGACGACTTTGTTTTGGTCAGTCAGAGTGTTGGTGTCGCTGAGAGCGGCGGAAGAAAGCGTAATCTGGGTGCCGCCGGGAGCGACGGTCTGTGCACCAATCAGGTTGATCGTGCAGTTTTGAGCGAAGCCGAACGGGTTCACGACTTTGACGTAAACCGCGCCGCCCTGGCTGCGGCTGGCGCAGTACGCCAGGCCGGTGCCGCCGGTGAGCGTCGTTGGAACGACGTTTTCACCGTGGTACAAGCTGAACAACTGCTGGGTGTAGTAAGCAGGCGAAACGTAGCTGCCGAGGGCGTCGAAGCCGATCAAGTTGGTTCCCCATTGGGACGCTTTGGGGCTGATGTTGACCAGCAGCGGCGCGTAGGAGGCCAGCACGACGACATCGGCGTTGCGCTCGAAGCCGGTCATAAACGCGGCGTCGCCGAGCGCCCCGCCGAGGTTCGGCGTGGGTGTGCCTTCCTGGGACGCATATTCGCCGACAAAGATCTTCGGCCCGGTCCGGTCGTAGGTGTCATAGTGGCGAAAGTCAGCCTCGAACTCGGCGGCGGAGCGGTAGAAGTGGTCGTCTACGACATCGGGGCGGCGGCTTTTGACTGCGGTGGTCGCGATAATCTGGATGCGGGGATATTTGGCATGAATAGCATCATAAAACTGGGCGAAGCGGCCGTCGTAGGAGCCGGATTTGTCGAAAAAGTCTTCATTGCCGATCTCCACATACGGCACGGAGAACGGCGCGGGATGGCCGTTTTTGGCCCGAACCGCGCCCCATTTGGTATGGACATCGCCGGTCGCGTACTCAATTTCGTCTAAAGCGTCCTGGACATACGGCGTCAGGGCTTGGCCGGCGGGGACATGCTCGCCGCCGAGCGCGTACCCGGCAAAGACCGCCAGCACGGCCCTCATGTGCAGGTCTTCGCACCAGTCCAGATACTCCAATAGGCCATAGCCGTCGTCGGAGCGGTAGCCCCACGGGTCGGGGTGGCCGGGCCGCTGGCTGATGTCGCCGACGGTCTGTTTCCAGTGGAACCGCTCGGCGATGGTGTTGCCCTCCAAGTAGTTGCCGCCGGGCAGACGCAGAAAGCTCGGCTTCATCGCGGCCAGCTTTTCCATCAAGTCTACCCGGCTGCCGTTGGGCCGGCTGTGGTAGGCCGGCGGCATCAGCGACACTTGGGTCAGCCAGACCGTGCCGGTTCCGCGTGCCGTCAGGACAAAGTAGTTGTCAACAGACGGCGGGGCATTGTCTCTTGTGATTAGCGTCAGCGTGTACTTTTTCCAGTCCACAGTCAGGGCGGGAACAGTCGCCGAGGCGGAGACCGTGCCGTCAATCGCTTCCTGAAGCGAAGCCGTCAATGGCCCGGTGTAGCCTGCGCCGGCTTTGGCGTAGAACGACACGGTGTAGCGGGTGCGTGGCTGAATGGGAATGCCCCAATAGCCATAGTTCGCTGCGCCGACTTCCTGTCCGGCCTGCGTGATGTCGAGCCGCAGGCTGTGGGTCAGCGCGGTATTCGGAACGGGATTAGCTGTGTCCAGCGTCAGTGTTCCCGCGCTGCTGCTGCCGATCAAAGTCCAATGCACGGGAGTTTTTGGGTCATCGTTCAGCGCCCGGTTTTGGATGAGTTCGGCGTACAGGCCGCCGTCAACCGAGTGGCTGATGTCTTCAATCATCAGGCCGTACAGCGTCGGGCTGATGGAAACGCCGGGACGCGACAGGTCGAGCGTCAGGGTCGAGTCGAGTGCATGGGTTTGGGCGGCGATTGCCGCGAGCTGCGTCTTGTCTAAAGCGATGCCCTGCACTAAATGCACGTCGTCAATCTCGCCTTTCACAAAGTCTACGGGGTTGCCCGCATACTTGCCGCGTCCGATCTCGGTGTGGCCCGTCGCCTGCCATGATCCCGTGTACGGCACAGTCTGCATGAGAACGCCGTTGACAGACAGCGAGTTTGTTTTGGCGGCGGCATCATGGACGCCGACTAAATTGTACCAGATGCCGGGCGACACCGGCAGGGGGGAAGCAGCGATGGTCCCGTTTCCGGGCCGGTCCCCCGCAAGCATGGTGAACGCGAACGCGCCGGAGTCGCGGAGCTGCAAGTAAAAGCCGCTGACTTGGGTGCCGTCAATCGAGACGAATGTCTGAAAGCCGCCGACTTGTTTCAGCTTTACCCATGCGCTGACCGTGAAGCTTTCCCGCGTGTCCACCACCGGCCCCGGCACGTCGAGGCTGCCGGCTGAGAGTGTCAGCCCGCCTGCGCCGTAACGGGGCGTCTGCGTCCAGGCCGCGTCGCCTGTCACTGTCCCGGCGCCTTTGTCGAATGTCCAGGGCGTCGTCTGCGCCGCAGCAGGACCAACGGCAAGAAGCGCAAGGCCGAGCAGGGGGATAAATTGTTTTAAGTGCATCGGGAACTCTCTCACAAACAAAAAGAGCGGCAGCCATTTGGCTGCCGCTTTTTGATGTCGTTTGTTGCACTTGTTTTGGCAACGTAAATAAAGTATTGCATAGACGCGGCGCGAAGTCAAGAAGTGGCGTAGGAAGACAAATCGCAGCAAGACAGCATTTAGGCATTTTCGCAGCCGCAAAAGGTCGCTGAGGAGCAGGATAAGCCGAAAGTGTGGGCAGAAATCGTGCGACAAGCCGTTTCGAGTTTGTCGCAAAAGAAGGACAGAAGAAGCCCCCCCACCCCAATTCTGGGGAGCCATACGGAGAGGAACCGCTCATAGCCGCAGGCATCCTTGTTCTGTTCCGGCTCCCCAGGATTGGGGCGGGGGGGCTTCCTTTCCCTGCTCTCTCTTGACGGCGGCGGGGAATTTTGCTATGATAAAGCATGAGCGCCGCACGCACCACACTCCGCGAAGTTGCCGAACGAGCGCAGGTCCATTACGCCACGGCGTCCACAGTCCTCAACGGCTCCAAAGGCAGCACGCGGGTCTCGGAAGAAACCTGCCGCCGGGTGCTTCAAAGCGCCGAAGAGCTGGGCTATACGGTCAACCGGGCCGCCCAGCAGCTTCGCACCCAGCGCAGCCGGGTCGTCGGCCTGCTGACGGGGGACCTCGAAAACCCGTTCTTCGCCCACATGGTCTCGCTGTGCTCGGAAGCGCTGGAGCGGGACGGCTACGATGTCGTGCTGGCGACCCGCCGCCGGGACTCGGCGGGAGACCTGCACCTGCTGGACTCCCTGCTCTCGCGGGATTTGGCTGGGCTACTGATTTGGAGCGAGACGCCCACCGAAGTGCATATGCAGATGGCCCGGCGCGGCTTGACCGCCGTGGTGATGGGCATGAGCATTCCCGGCTACGACAGCGTCGCCGGGGTGCTGTCTACGGGCGTTGGGACTTTGCTTGCCCATCTGCGGGCGGAGGGCTACCGGCGGATCGGCTACTTCGCGCCGGAGCGGATGCTGAACCGGCGGGGCGACCCGCGCGGCCTGATCTACCAGAAAAAGATGGCGGAATGGGGTGTCTGCGGGCGCGTGTATGCGTTCGACGGCACGGCATTTGACGTATCTGCCGCCCGCGCCGCCGCCGAAGCCTTGGCGGACCAGTGGGCGACTCTGCCGGCCGGCGAGCGCCCGGACGCGCTGTTTTGCTTCAACGACATGAATGCGTTCGGCGCAATGATGGGCCTGCGCCGCCGGGGCCTGTCGGTTCCTGCCGACATCGCGCTGGCGTCCTGCGACGACCTCCCGCTGGCCCGGCACCTGGACGTGCCGCTGACGACAATCCATTACCCGTTGGAAGCCGTCTGCGAGACAGCGGTGCGCCTGCTGACCGCCCGCATGGAAAGCAGCCACGCCGGCCTGCCGCCGTCGCCCCACCGCACCGAGCTGTTGGAAACGGAGTTGATTGTCCGCGAGTCCAGCCTGCGCGGTGCAAAGACTTGACAAAGAGTACGGCACTCGCTATAATAGCGATAGAAACACCAAACGTTTGGTGTAAACCGCATTCTTTACCTGCACTTGCTTTGCCCGCTCTTGTTTTTGTTTACCACTCAAGGAGAAACCCATGAACTCATCACAGCCGTCCCGCCTTGCCGGACGCGCTCGAACAGGCTTCACGCTCATCGAACTGCTCGTCGTGATTGCCATTATTGCCATTCTCGCCGCCATTTTATTCCCCGTCTTCCAGAAAGTCCGCGAAAACGCCCGCCGCGCTTCCTGCCAGTCGAACTTGAAGCAGCTTGGCCTGGCCGAAATCCAGTATTCGCAGGATTACGACGAGAACTACTCCGGGGCCTGGAAGCTGACCACCTATCAAGGCAATTACTGCCGCGTCCTGTGGCCGGAAATGATCTATGCGTACACCAAAGCGCCGACCATCTATGACTGCCCGGACCGGACCACACACTTCAAGCTTGTCAACGGCAATGATATTGCCGTTAATCCGGACATCGTCCACAACACGCTCGACTATACTTACAATGATGTGTCCACCGACGCCAATAACATAGCGAACACAGTGGCTGTTCCCACGGCAGGCGCGGATGACCAGGGCGAGAACTTGGCCCAGATCACATCGCCCTCGTCTACTTACCTGATGACCGAAATGAACGCCGACCGGAACGGCAGCGGCTACAATGCCTACGGCACGTTTGTCACAGACTTCCCCGGCACGTTCCCGCCGGCGGGCGTTCCCAGCTCGATTTCCTGGGGCGGCAACGCGCTGGCCGCGCCGGATGTTGATCTGCGCCACACCAACGGCGCGAACTTCCTGTTCTATGACGGCCACGTCAAGTGGCAGCGCAGCTCACTTGACAGCAACGGCAATCCCTGCGGCTGGTATGTCGTGAAGCCACAGCCGACCACTGCCCCTACGTTTGTCGGCTGTCAGTAGAATCGACCTCACCCGGTCGCTCCGCGCCCACCCTCTCCTTCCGAAAGGAGAGGGTGAGAAGCTATATAAAAAGCTGTCATAAGTTCCCTGCCCTGAACGGCAGGGCTTCAAGAGTGCAAGCCCCCACCTTCGTGGGCGAAGAAGTAGGCACGGGCGACCAATTCCGCTGGATTCTCATGCCCGCGAAGGCGGGAAGTTGCTCTTTCAAAGCACGGGGGTTCAGCCCCGTGTTCTTGGTCTCCATACAATCTCGAAGGTTCCCCGTCCTTCAACGAAAGTCCCCTGCTTATGTTCCCTAAACTCCTGCTCACGTCCCTCCTTGTCTCTGGAGCCGCACTGCTTGCTGCTGGGTGCGGCCTGGAGTCAGGCTGGGCCAATTTTGCCGTGACCGCTCCGGTGGTCAAGCAGGCGATGCCGTCCGCCTTCGGTGCGAAGACGTACACCAATCCGGTGATTGACCGGAACTTTCCTGACCCCTCCCTGCTACGGGTCGGCGGCGCTTACTATGCGTATGCGACAAATGACCGCGAGAATATGCTCTGCGAGACTTCGCCCGATCTCGTTCACTGGACGGCGCTGCCGGATGCGATGCCGACCCTGCCGGGTTGGGCACGGCCTGACCGCACCTGGGCACCGGAAGTGCGGGCGATTGTTCCCGGCAGGCACTACGCCGCTTACTTCGCGGCGTGGGACGCCGCCACAAATCGAGAAGCCGTCGGGGTCGCGGTTAGTGCGTCGCCTGCCGGGCCGTTCACCGCCGCGCCGAACGCGCAGCCGCTGGTCTCAGAGTCCGAAATCGGCGGCGCGATTGACCCGACGACTTTCACGGACAGTGACGGATCGCATTATTTGATTTGGAAGAACGACGGGAACAGTATTGGGCAGGACACATGGCTCTGGGTGCAAAGACTCAGCCCCGACGGCCTCAGCGTCACGGGAGCGCCGGCGAAGCTGATTAAAGAAGACCAGCCCTGGGAAGGAAACTTAATTGAAGCGCCGACAGTCATTAAGCATGGCGGCAGGTACTATCTTTTTTACTCGGCAAACGCTTACAATACTTGTAACTATGCGATCGGCTACGCCGTGTCGGCCTCGCTGGCCGGACCGTACACGAAGCCGCTCACGACTCCCTGGCTGGCAGGGACGCCGGAGGTCTGCGGCCCCGGCGGGGAAGATATCGTTTCGGCCCGTGACGGCTCGACGTGGATGGCGTATCACACCTGGGCGAAAGGCCCGAACTCGTACCGGGCAATGAGCCTGGACAAGCTGACGTGGCGGGGCGACGTTCCCGTTCTAAACGGCCCGACCCACGCGCCCGTGCCTGCGCCGTAGGAACCCCTCCCGCTCGTTCCTCGCTCCCTCCCCTGTTAGGGAAGGGCTAGAGAGGAATAAGATGGACGGCGCGGAGGCTTCCGCTTTTGGCCTTGTTCTTTATGGCCCTTCCCTAACAGGGGAGGGAGCGAGGAACGAGCGAGAGGGGTCATTACTGAAAGGACCCCTTTGACTACTTATCGTAACCCGGTTTGGCCCGGCTACTTTGCCGACCCGTTTGTGCTGAAAGTCGGCAGTGAATATTACGCTTACGGCACGGGACCGGCGCTTGCGGAAGGGCGCGTCTTTTCCATGCTGCACTCGCGCGACCTCGCACACTGGGACGCTCTCGGCGGGGCGCTGACGCCGCCGGAGGGGACGGGGCGGACGGCGTACTGGGCGCCGGAAGCGGCGGAACGGGACGGCAAGTTTTACTTGTATTACTCGGCGGCGGGCGGCAGCGACGAGACGCACCGGCTGTACGCGGCAATTGCAGACCATCCCGCCGGGCCGTTCGCCGAGGCCGGGCCGCTCCTGCCGGGCCGCGACACGTTTGCGATTGACCCCCACCCGTTCCGGGACCCCGCCGATGGACGCTGGTATCTGCTGTTCGCGGCCGACTTCTTCGACGCCCGCCCCGGCACGGCCCTGGCCGCACTGCCCCTGGCGGACGACATGGTCTCGGCGGCAGGACCCGTGACAACGCTTTTGCGGGCATCGCACGACTGGCAGATCTTCGAGCGCCGCCGCCCACTCTACGGCCAGGTTTGGGACGCCTGGCACACGCTGGAAGGGCCGACTTTGCTCTTCCGTGCGGGCCGCTATGTGCTGCTCTACAGCGGCGGTAACTGGAACGGCGGCGCGTATGGGGTCGGGTACGCCGTGGCGGACTCGGTCCTCGGCCCGTATCGGGAGCCGGAAGCCGGGCCGATTGTTCTGTCGGGAGTCGCCGGGCAGGTGGTCGGGCCGGGCCACTGCTCGGTGACGACCGACTTTAGTGGAGCGGAGTTCCTCGTTTACCATGCGTGGGACACGGCGCTCACGGCTCGGCGTCTTTGTATAGATCCGCTGGCTTGGCCGGACAATCGCCCGCGTTGCCTCGGCCCGACATGGGCCGAGCAGGTCTGAATGCGCGTTGGCCTGGGTACAAGCAGAACATCTTAACTTTTGGAGGCTCCCCATGCCCGACAGCCGACTGCAAACACAAGACCCACGCGACCAGTACGCAAAACCGCCTTTTGAAAAGCAGCCGCAGCCCGCGCCCGGCCTCGGCGACAAGATGAACCCCGTTCCCGACTGCGGCGAAGACAGCTATGTCGGCAGCGGCAAGCTGGCCGGGCGCAAAGCCCTGATTACCGGCGGCGACTCCGGCATCGGACGCGCCGCCGCCATCGCCTACGCCCGCGAAGGCGCGGATGTCGCCATCGGCTACCTGCCGGCGGAAGAGGAAGACGCCAAAGAAGTCATTGCGCTTGTGGAAGAAGCCGGACGCAAAGGGGTCGGCATCCCCGGCGACATCACCTCCGAGGCGTTCTGCACGACCCTAATTGAAACGGCGGTCAAAGAATTAGGCGGACTGGATATTCTGGTCAACAACGCGGCGGCGCAGGCGACCAAGCCCGATATTCTAGACATCACGACTGAAGAGTTCGACAAGACGCTCAAGACTAACCTGTACGGGCTGTTCTGGATCACCAAAGCCGCCATTCCGCACCTCGCGCCCGGCGCGGCGATCATCAACACAACGTCCATTCAGGCATACCAGCCGTCGGAAGGGCTTGTGGACTACGCCATGACCAAAGCGGGCATTGTAGATTTCACGAAAGTCATGTCCAAGCAGCTCATCAAGAAGGGTGTACGGGTAAACGCCATTGCGCCGGGTCCGTTCTGGACGCCGCTCCAGTCCAGCGGCGGCACGACAGAAGAGAAGCTAAAGACCTTCGGCAGTTCGGTTCCGCTGGGCCGTCCGGGCCAGCCCGTCGAGATTGCGCCGGTGTATGTGCTGCTGGCGTCGCAAGAAGCCTCCTACATCACCGGCGAGATCTACGGCGTCACCGGCGGCGTCGGCATTGGGTAGGGATTACAGACAAAAGGGGCGGTTTTAACCGCCCAACCTCTACATCCCTTAGAACGCTACATTCCTTAGAACAGCCTTACTTGCCTGCTGCCCTTTCCCTGGTCGGCGGCCCGGCCCTTGTCCGGGCCGCTGCTTCGGTCACTGCCGGCGACCCGCACAGACCCGCACCCTGCCTCCCCAGGAACTCCGTTTCGCGAAGAGCATCAGCGGCTCAGTGCACACGGAACCGGGGTCGAGTGCAGATACAGACTCTGGAACTGGCCCGGATAGGTGTGCGCGGCGGAATAGGTGACTGTGTAGGTATGCGTGCCGGGAAGCAGACGGTAGGAGCGCCCTAAGTTCACCACGGCCTGCTTCGTCTCGCCGGACGAAAGCACGGTGAACTGGCGCGGGCCGGGATGCAACGGGCGCGGGGTCTTGCGCCCGGAGAACGGAACCTGCTGGCCGTCCGTCGTGACATAAAACACGTTGTCGCCGATTTTCCCGTCAAGACAGCTGCTGATTTTGTCGAGATAGACCGGCTTGGCAGATGCATTCATGAAGTTCAGGGTCGCCTGCAAGTCGTGGCCGTTCGGGCTGACAGCCAGCGTCACCGTGATGGGAGGCTGCGCGACGGGAGGCGGCGCGACGGGAGGCTGCGGGGGACGCGGCACGACGCCCCCCCCCGACGCAATCCGACGTACCGCAGCGGTTCTTGCAAAAGCAAGCCCGCTCATCAAGCTGTACAGCTTGCCGGTTTTTGCCTGGATACGGTATTGGTAGGCTGCTCCCGGCACAAGCCCTGTGTCGAGGAGCTGGGTCTGTCCGACGGGAACCACTTTGTAGGGCGGGGAAACTTTGACGTGCTGACCCGGCGCGGCGCCCCGGTACACGACATAAGCCTGGGCATTCGGCACCCCACTCCAAAGCACACGGATTTGCCCCGGCCCGGCAGCCTGAGCCGTCAAGTTCCCCGGTGTCAGCGGCTTAACAGGCACGGGCTTCGGCTTCGGCCCAACGCCTGGAACTCCCGGCTTCGGCCCAGCGCCGTGTCCCTGCTGCGGCACAGCGCCGTGTCCTTTCGGCAGCGTCCCCATGCCTGTTCCTCCTGGCTGCGGCACAATGCCCGATCCGCCCGGCAGCGGCACGACGCCTTGACCTCCCGGCTTCGGCCCAACGACTGGAACTCCCGGCTTTGGCCCAACTGAGGAGGCTACTTTAATGAGCGGCAGGGGGATGCTGACACTGCCGGCGTCCAGCGCCTTGTCGCTGTCGTGGGGCTTGATGGTGACGATGAAGTTCTGTCCCGGTTTCCCCGGCGGCACCGTCACTGTCACCTTATCCGTGCCCCAGTGAGCATTGACCGCGCCGCCGTTGAGCAGGACCGTTCCCGGCTGGTCGAACCCGCTGAGGCGGACTTCAAACGGCTTGCCGGCGAGGAACTGCCCGCTGGCGATCTGAGCAATCTGCGGGTCGGCGGCGACCACGATGCCGCCGACCTGGACACTGGATTTGGAGGTCGCCGAAGGCAGAAGCGGGGTCAGCAGAGGCAGCAGGCGGACCAGCCGCTGGACTTTGATTTGAACGGCTTTGTGGTTGAACTCGGCAGGGACACTGGTGATCAGGACCTGATTGGGGTGCCTCAAATCCGGTTTAGATGCGACGGCGGTGAAGCCGTCGGCTTTGGTTCCCATCAGAATCTGAGCGCCCTGCAAAAACTTTCCCCGGACAAGCAGTGTTCGGCCGGGGTCTACATTGCTGGAATATGGCTCGACCGAGATGGCATCGAAAGCGTAGCGCTGGTACAGCAGCACGGTCATGTGGGCGACCAGCACCAGGCCGATCACCGACATGACAAATGTCCGCAGGGAGCTTGCGCCGTGCGAGAAGAAATCGGTCACTTTGGCTGGGATCGGCGGCGCATAAACCAGCGCATTGGTGCCGGGCAGGGGCTTCGCGTCCGTGGTCGGCGCGGCGACGACCGCGCCTTCGGTATTGCCGGTCTCCGGCGACGCCGGCGGCACCGATGGGGCATCCACCCGCACGGCGCTGACCAGCAGGGCCTGCGAGGTCAGACTGCCGCGCACCGTTTTCAGCTTCGTGGCCGCACGCAGAGGAACCAGGCGCGACGTGCCGGGCCGCTCTTCCAGCCCCGTTTCCGTCAGCAGCAGCTCGCCGGGTTCCGGCGGCGGAACCGCCAGGCGCAGGGTGTAGCAGTCCACGCTCATGTCTTTCGGACGCGGGATTTGCAGGTCGCAGTACAGCCAGTCGTTGCCTTCGTTGGTGACGACCAGGTCGAACTCGCCGCGCCGGCGCAGCGGGTTGACTTGTTTCTGCTCCGGGGTCAGGTCCATGCCCCACTTGTAATAAGGCCGCACCGTCGCCGTCGCCGGCAGGACACGCACCCGCTCGCTGCGCCGTGCGCCGTTTTCCGCCGCCCCGATAATCTGGGTCTCGACCTCGACCGCGTAAGCGTAGCGTCCGGCGCGGGACTCCGGGCGCTGGGGGACATGGAAGCGGATTAAAATGTCGCGGGTGCCGCCGCGCGGCACATACACTTTGACCCAGCGGTCCTGCGGGCCGCGCTGGTCGGGCTTGACCCCGGCTGCCGCTGCGGCTCCGGCCGGCGTCAGCGCGACGACGGTATACCAGGCTTCCTGCCAGAACGCCTCAGTGCAGCGCAGGCGGACGGTGTAGGCGTTCTCCTGGCTGGTCGTGTTGGTGAGGCGGACGACGGCGCTGCCGGGGATCGGCTGCTTTTCAGGCACGGGCGAGGCGGCGGGCCGGTTTCCGGGCTTGCCCGGCACAATCTCGACTTCGGGGTGCAGCAGTTTCATACGCTTCTACTCTTTCGCTTACTCTTTTGCCTTCAAATGAATGTGCAGTACCTGATGGCCGGCATCGGTCGTAACCAGTGTCAGCTCCTGATCGTCGAATACCGTTTCGCCCGGCTTCACCCGAATCTGGGCGGTGATCGTCTGCCCCGGCGTGATCGGGTTGTTGTTTGTCGTCGTGACATTGTTGACACTGTACGCGCTCGGCAGATGCACCAGCCAGACATCAATCCGCAGGCCCGACGACGCGGGCGTCGTGTTTTCTAAGTTGAGCCGCAGGGTGCCGTTGCGAGGAACGGAGACCGTGGCGGACGCCTGCCCATTCGAGAGGACCGTGTCGCCGCTTTGCAGGTCGCTCGCGGCGGTCTCCACCGGCGTCTGCTCGCCTCCGAGGGAGAGCTTCAGCTTGTTTTCGGTCCGCGCCGGCACAAAGCGGGCGCTGACGGTTGCATTGCCGGCGACGAGCAGCGGGCTGACCGTATAAGCCCGGTCTTTGCCGTACTCCGTTACCGAGTAGGTATCGGTCGCGCTGCTGTGGACAAAGCCTTTCGAGTCGGCGTTGTTGTCGGTCGTCGCTTTCAGCGAAAGCAGGGCATACCACGGCGCGTTCCAGGCCAGATGCACCGGCATCGGGATGGCCGGCTTGCCCGGATCTTCCTTGATGTCCTGAGACTGCAAAATGTAGTAGTTGTCGCCGAAATGCTGGGCGTTGGTGATCTCCAGGTTGCTCGCGCCGCCGGACAGCAGGATTAGCAGCAGAAAGACAATCGGGATCAGCAGCAGCGCCGGGAACGGCAGCAGCCGCCAGCGGGTCGCGGTCAGCCGCATCTCATTTCCGGCCTTGCCGCCGTTTGCCGGGTCGGTTACCGGCACGGCGGCGACCTGCATGGTGTGGGACTCCGTCCAGCCGAGCCACCAGATGCCCCGGCGCTGCACGCGCAGCGTAATCGGGACCGGGCGCGGGGTGCGTCCCGCCGACGGCGACCGCAGCGTGTCAAGTTCCTTGTCGAACAGGTAGTGCCAGGGCGGGTTTTCGTAGCGGTATTCGCGCCGCCCGACCGTGTCTTCGGTCTCGGACTCGCTTTGCGGGGCCTGGACGCCGAGCCGAAACGCGGTTTCGGCGTTGCCGGCGCTTTCAATGGTCATCGGGAACTCAGCAGCGGACGCCAGCGGGCCGATTCGGACAGCGGCGGCTTTTGCCGTGAGCCGGACCGCCGGGGTCGCCTGCACCGACAAAATCAGCAGGCGGGAAACCAGCGGCCCACCTTCCGGGCCGACGGTGACGGAAAACGGGTAATCGCCCGGCACGGCGTCCCCCGGCGGGCTGAGGCGCAGGGACACCTCGCCGGTTCCGTTGCGGGTCAAGTTGACCTGGTCCTGCACCAGTGTCAGCCACTGGTCGTCCAGGCTCCGGTCTTCGTCTAAAATAAAGGTGCGCGGGCGCGGCGAGTCGTTGGTAAACTGGAAGCGCACCAGCAGAGTTTCGTCGGGGCGAACAAGCAGAATCTGCCCTTCTTCGGGGTTCCGCACCATTCGTTCCGCATCGGCCGGCACCTCGTCTTCCAGGTCCTGTTCCGGCTCCAGGGCAAGAGGCGCGGCTACGTCCACCAGCACCGGTTCCTCTTCCGGCGCTTCCACTGGGGGAGGCAAAGGACGGCTGGGAACCGGGCGCAGCGCAGAGGGGGCCGGCGGCGGGGCAACGGCAGCCGGCGGCGGCGCTTCTTTGGTCACGGCCGGCGCTTCTTCCGCCGCCAGCGCTTCTTTGGTCACAGCCGGCGTCGGGGCAAAGACAAGAGCCGGCGCTTCCCGCACTTCTTCGCGCACGGGCGGCGGCGGTGCCTCTTGACGCGCGGGTTCCGGCGCTTCTTTGAAGGCCGGCTCTTCCTGAGCCGGCTTCGGCTTTCTGGGGGCGCGGGGTTTCTTTGCCGGCGCGGCGGGCGGCGTATCGAGGACAGCCGCCGCAGCCACGGGCGGGGCGGCAGGCGGAGGCGGCAGAAGAGGCGCGGCGGCGGGGGGAGTGACGCGCAGAACAAGCGGAATGGGGGCCGCAAGCGCCGCGCCGCTGCATAAAATGGAAACCTGGTAGTCGTAGTCGCCCGGCTCGGCGTCGAGCGGCGGCGTTAAACTGAGGCGCAGCGAGGAGCCGCCGAACGCAGCGGCAAGCGTTTCCTGCTCTGCGCTTGTGCCGGAAAGCCAGGTCGGCGGCAGGCCCGCGACTTCCAGGGAAAACGACGCGACATCCGGGCTGTCGTTGTTGAAATTAAATTCCACTTCCGCCTGGCCGCCCGCCGCCGCGAGGAGGATTGTCCCCGCCGCCGGGTCTTCCATGTAGCTGTTTTTTAATTTATCCGTCTTCTGTGCTCGTGCCAAACCTGTCTCCTCGTCCTTTTCTCTGCGGGCTGTTCTTCATGGGCATACTGGGGCCTCTTGAAAGCGACTTTTTAAAAGCGACTTTATTGTCCGGCGCGGACCAGTGAAAGACGGCGGCGGCGTCCGGCGGCGTAGGCGATCAAGTTCAGGCCGAACTCCTGGGCCTGGCGGATACGCTCGCGGGAAGCCCCGGCGTCGCCGCCGTCAATCTCGCCCTGCCAGGCCGCGCCGTAATCAAAGGTCGAAAACAAAACCCCCGCGCCGGCATCCAGCGTCAGCTTGCCGCTCGCCTTGCCGCCGGGCGGGGGCGCGGCAAAGATATGGTGGGCGGTCAGCAGCGGATGCTTCGCCGGAACCGGCTTCAGCGACGCGCCGAGCGCGTCCGCCAGGGCTAGGAAATCTTTGGCGAACTCGTCGCTCCCGCCCGCCGCCTCGCCGAGCAGCAGGCCACCGCTGTCCAGATACCGTTTCAAGTTTACCTGCTCATCGTCGGAAAGCGGCTTGCCGAACCCCTGCGCCCCGGCAACATACAGCAAAGCCGGGTCGGCGGGGCCAGGCGTGTAGCCGCGCAGCTTCAGCACATTGGTAAACTGCAAATGGAACCCGCTGCCGTTGCCTTCCCGCAGCAGGTTCCACAGCCCGGCCCGGTTCGGGTTCCACTTGCCGCCCTTCGGCACATATGCCAGCTCCCCCACCCCGGCATCGGCGTAGCAGTGCGGGAACGCGGTCATCCGGTTCAGCAGGTCAATCTCGTCGCCGACCGGCGCAAACGGGTTTGCGGCGTCGCGCACCGGCGCCTCGACTTTGGAGCGGAAGATGCGGGCCAGCTCCAGATGCGGCTTGCTGGGCAATTCTTTGGTGTGGATGAGGTCGCGGCCCTCGACATCGCGGAAGAACTGCTGCCCGCCGCCGACCGACAGCCCGGATTGCCGGTCCGCCTGCCGCTGAAACGACAGCGTGATATAAACCAGCCCGGCTTCGTCCAGCGTGAAGGTTTCGGGTTCGCGCACGACAATGGTCCGCCCCTCGCCGTCAATCGCAATGCCGGGCGCAACCATGAGGGCGCGGTCTTTGTTCTCGGCGGCGATCACTTCCAGCCCGAACACGATGCCGGGCCGGTGCGCCGACAGGGCGTGCAGGTAGCGGTGCAGATGATGGTGGTTATGGGCGGTGCGCCAGACATCGGCATTGATCGGCAGCTCATCAAACGGGTTGATGCCGACCACCGGGCGCAGCATCAGTTCTTCAAGTGGCATCGGTTTTCCTTGTTGGCGTGTCACAGACAGAGGACGAGAAAGCTCACTTCCTCGCTCCCTCGCTTCTTACTCCGGGCTACTCATCCCCGATACGCTCGGCGAATTGCAGCGTGTAGGCGGTGTGGGCCGGCTTTTCCGCCTCGATAATCCGGCGGATGACTTTCTCGTCTACCTTTGTCCGGTCCGGCACCGACAAAGTAATCACGAACGTGTGCGGCGGGACATCGCCCAGGGTCGTATCCCGGCCCAGCAGCGTCTGCGATCCCAGCATCATGCCGGTAAACGGCAGGTCGTGGATTTCGGGCAGGACGCCGGTGTAAAGCTCTAAGTACCGCGCCAAACCGTAGCGGGTGCCGCGCCAGCGGTACAGCTCGATGACTTGTTTGATCAGGCGGCGGCGCTTAAGCTGCGGCCAGTTGTCATCCAGCAGCAGGGCCGTCCAGGTCGCAAGCCAGGGCAGAAACTCAACCGGAGCTTCGTCGGGGTCCTGCACCAAGTCAAGCTCGGAGAGGCGGTGGCGCATCGGCTCAATCTGGTCCTCAAAGCCGCGCAGGAACCGCTCGAAAAAAGGACGCTCATACGACGACTCGCTGCTCTCACTTTCCTGCTCCACAGCCTCGCCGTAAATCGCCGGCAGGGCAGCCAGCAGCGCGGACGCCGGATGGCGCAGCTTCAGGTTCCCGGCCGCCGTGGTCTGCTCGCCGCTGTCCACATCCGTGATGACGACATCGAACGGGTAGAGGCCCGGCCGGCTTTCGCCGTCCAGCGTCGCCGTGAACTCCAGCATGGCCGAGCGCGACTCGCCGGGCAGCAGCAGCAGGGTCAGCTCCCGGTCTTCCGCCGACAGCGCATCCTGGGCCGCCAGCGCGTCCCCGCCCAAGTCTTTCGGCAGGCGGCGGACGGCATAAGTCCAGCAAATCCAGCGCGGGTTCCAGCCGGGCGCGTCGCTTGTCACCGACAGCCGGACCATCCGCAGCGTCTCGGCGCTCGACCAGAGTGAAACCAGTGCGCCGGGGCGCGGCGTGACCCGGTGGAACAGCCGGCGCGGCGTGAGGCGGTCGTCCAGCGGCACTTGCAGACCGAACTCGACCTCATCCGGGATAATGTTGACGTCGAGGACCTGGCCCAGCGCGTTTGCGGCATCGGCCCGGACACTCAGTTGTTTTGACCCTGAAACTCTCATAACGGCTGCTCGGAAAGTGTGTCGTCCATGCCGACCGCCCAGATGGGAATGGCCCGGATGCGATGCTCGCGGGTGCAAAGCAGCTCGTTCTCGCCGAGACGGACCCCTTCGGCATTGGAAACGACCGCTTCCGGCGTCAGCAGGCCGCCGCCGCCCTCGACCGGGCGCGACGCATAAATCTTCGCGTCGCGCAGAAACGCGACCCCGGAAACTTTCTGGATCTCGGCGTAAATGTCGGCAAGGGTCAGCGGACGCTGGAACGGCCAGCCGTCTTCGCCCGGCCCGCCCGTGACCGGGTGAATAAAATGCTCCAAACACAGGCGCACGTCCCGAACGACCTGGTCGGCGTCGGCCTTCGGGTCCGCCACTAGGCGGATGTCGGTGGAGACAAAAACGTAGTCCGGCTCGGAAACCTCTAGCACAGCCGTCAGCAGCCGCCGCTGATCGAGGTACACCAGCACTTCATCCCGGACACGCGGCAGCAGGGCCAAATCGCGCAGGTTCGGGACCGGAACCGCGCTGCCGAGCGACGGAACCAGCAAAACACGCACGACGCCCGCCGCAATCTGGTCGGGACCCGCCCCGGCAAGATGCCGCGCCCTGGGCTGGACGCAGCGGGCGCGGCCCACGGCGGACGATGCCCGCAGGGCCAGGAACTCGTAATCTTCGACCGTCACCGCCCGCTCCCGGCGGCGCAAAAGCGCCTGGCCGCGCAGCTTGGCGCGGGCGATGGTTTCAATCTCGCGCCCGCCTTCCGCCCGGCGCGGGTTGACCACATCGGCGATGTACGGAATGGAGGACTTCAGAATGCTGATCTGCTTCGCCGCCACATTGCCGCGTGTCCCGCCGCCATGCCGGTACGACGAAAACGTGATTGTCAGGCCCTTTTCCGGGATCGCGCCGTGCTGGCGCACACTGCCATCGGGCTGGACAATCTCCGGCCCGAAAAAGATCTCGCCTTTGTACGCGTCGCAGAGATAATGCCGGTCGCTCGGCTCGCTTTCCGAAAAGTCCATAACTTCCGTCCACGGCGTCAGCTCCCCGCGCGGCGTGCCTTGCTCGCCGACAAGCACGGTCTCCCCGGCGAAGCGCGGCAGGATCGGCGCGTGGCCGAGGCCGAAGATCTGCCCCGGCAGGCCGTCGCTTTGGCCCAGATCGTGAAACAGCACCGTCGTGCAGTTCGCCGCTGAGACCATGCCGCCGATCACTTCCGCGTCCAAAGCCAGCACTTCCGGCGACTTCTGGTACGGCGCGGGCCGGTACAGCTCCGAGCCGCGCGGCGGCAGGGCCAGCGTGTAGCGGCAGCGCACCCAGTAAGCTTTTTTGCCGTCTACCTGGCGTGGGACCAGGCGGCGCGGCAAGGTCAGCTCGATCACCCCGGCGCTTTCGCCCTGGCGGGTCTCGCCGACCGAGCGGTTAAAGCCGAACGTCGTGTCTTTGACTTCCATCGGGTCCCAGCGGTCTTCCGCCCCGTTCCAGACTTCCCAGGCTTGGGCCGGATAATCTTCATCCAGCCCGGTCGCCGCCGATTGCAGGCACTGGGCATTGAGGCCGACGACATGGCTTGAAAGGTCCGCCTCAAAGCCCAGATACAGCGCGTCGCCGTCGCGCGGCTGCGGGCCGTAGACCCGAAACGGCTTTTCGGCGCCCGGCTGAAACTGCCGCACGGCCCCGCCCCCGTCCGTGCTTCCCGCGACACCGACATCGGCGGCGGCAATCGCCAGAATATGCGACAAGCGCGGGCGCAGCATCCGCAGGTCGGCTTCGGTGGCGAATTCAATCGCCGGCTCGAACTCCGTGCGGACGGTTGCGGCGACGGTTTCGCGCGACCGCAGGGTCACTTGAAAGGCTTCCTCGCCGTCTTCGTCGGCGATAGGCCGGGTCAGCCGGAAGCGCAGGTCAGTGCGGGCGGGCGCGGGCGGCTCCAGCGAGATGCCGATCATCTCTAGAAACTTCAGATAGTTCTTTTCCGGCACTTGGTTCAGCCGGAACAGCATCATCTCGGTCATCGCCGCGAACAGCTCGATCAGGGTGACGCCGGGATCGGAAACATTGTGGTCGGTCCATTCCGGGCAGCGGCGTCCGATCTGGCGCTTGGCATCGTCCACAATGTCCTGAAACGAGCGGTCGTCGAGATTTGGTACCGGCAGGGACATGAATTAGTCTTCTCCAGGAATGGTATAAAAGGGGAACACGAGGTTCCGCTCGTCGTTGGTCGCTTTGATCCGGTACCGAACACTGATCAAGAGCCGCTCCGGGAAACGCGGGTCAATTTCCGTCTGCACGTCCAGCGTGTCAATACGCGGCTCCCAGCGGCGCAGGGCTTCAGCGCAGAAGCGCGACGCCAGGCCCGCCGTGGTCGCATTGTTCGGCGCAAATTGAAGCTGGAACAGGTCCGAACCGAACTGCGGACGCATCGGACGCTCACCTTTGCGGGTCAGCAGGATAAGCCGGACGGCTTCCTCGACATCCTGTTCCTGGTGCGCCAGCTCGATCCGCCCCTGGGCATCCAGGCGCGGCGGGAACTTCCAGCCGGATCCTAGAAAGTCTTTTGTGGAGTCGGGCATGACTAGGGAATCTCCTCGGTCATCTGGCCCGGATTTTCCACCGTGATGACGCCGCCCTGGCTGCACTTCAGAGACGACTCCGTGTTCAGACAGGGCTGCCCGGCGAGCAAGACGGTCACCGATCCCGGCGTCCAGGGCGCGGGCGTCACCGGCACGCAAGACTGCGAGTTCGTCGGCGACAGGCACATCCCGAACGGCAGGATATTGGTCATCGGCTCATGGTCCCTGATGTTCGCCGCCGGCCTTCCGCTGGTGAGGCAGTGGTTGTCCGGCAGCACCACTAGATTGGAGGGTGCGGTGCCGAAGCTGCACACGAGAGAAGCGCCCATGCAGACATGCTGTGCCATTTTGGTTGTTCTTTCTTCTGAAAAAGCAGAAGTGCAGCGAAGAGCGTGGAAATAAATTCCTACGCTGTGGGGCGAAGCGCCTAGTCTCCGCCTTCGCGGAGAAGGAGCAGATTGTTGCAAGTTTCTTATTCTTTGTCTTATTCTTTGTCCGCGCAGGCGGACATTGGGCGTCTGCGCCCCACAGCGTAGGAATTTATTCCCACGCTTCTTCTCGCCGCGCCTTCTTCTCGCCGCGCCTTCTTCTCGCCGCGCCTTCTTCCCATCCCTACGAGTTGATCGAGACGGTTGCGCCGGTAAGACTCATTGCGGCACTGGTCGAAACCTCGACGCCTGCCTCGCCTTGAATGGAAACCGAACCCTGAGCTTTGACGCTGAAGTCGCCCTGGCACTCAATCGCAATGGAGTTCGCCCCCGAATCAATCGTTATCTTGTTGTTGTTCGTCTTGTCCTGCACGACAATTTTCTGGTTGTCGTCGTCGAGCAGCACGAAATGGCCTTGCTTGGTCTTAATCAAGATCTGGTTGGTATCATCATGGAACTCGATCCGGTGGTTGCTGGCCGTAATCAGCGCAATCCCGCCTTTATCCGCCGTGTCCTTGAACCGAAGCTGATGGCCGAGCCGGCTCTTGAGGACGCGCCGGACCACCTGCTTGCCTTCCACGGCCTTTGCCGAAGTCACCGGGGAAGCGTCGGTGCCGTTCCACAGGCCACCCATAATATAAGGCCGGTGGATGTCGCCGTGTTCAAACGCCACCAGCACTTCGTCGTTGACTTCCGGCAGCAGCGAAAAGCCGCGCCCGCTGCCGCCCATTGCGTTGACCGTTCGCGCCCAGTCGCTGGCGTGGTCCTCGGTCAGGCTGGGGTACTTGACTTTGACCCGGCCCAGATTGCTGGGGTCGTTGTTGTCGGTCACGATGCCGACCAAAATGTTGCCGCCCTGCGACTGCCGGCTGCCGGCGCCGTTCCAGTCCATCGCGGCAAGCACCGTGGCGGGCTTCTTGCCGTTGATGGCAAAGAGGGTCGTGTAGCCTTCTTTGGACGAGTAGATATGCGTGGTCGAAGTCACGAAATAGGTTCCGTTGAACCGGTCGCTGATATTGGCGAGTGTCACAGACTTGCCCGGAACCAGCGACGGCGTTCCGTAGCACATGCCTTCGGCTTCCAGGTACTCGCCGCTCATATCATCATAAATGGACTTCGCCAGCGTGTCCGCCTCCGACTGGGTGAAGACGGGCCGGTCGGTGACCATCATCTTAGCCGCGCCGAACGCCGAGGTCGCCCGCGCCGCGCCGGTGTCGGTTTGGCCGGTCGCCGGCAGCCCGCGCCCGGTGCTGCTGGTGCCGACCAGCGCTTGCTTCGTTTTGTGGTCCCAGCCGCGCACGACGACTTGGTCCACCTGCGAGTGCGTGTTGACGCGCGGGCGGAACGAGCGCAGGTTGTCGCCCCAGGTCAGGGTCACAGTGTCTGTCGGCGCGGCCTCCACTCCCTTGAAGCACAGTTCTTTTAGGCCCTTGACATACAGGCGATGGCCGTTGCGGGCGGCCCGGTCGTTCAAGAATTCCCAGTTGCTTTCGTTGTCCTGCATGACCCAGTCATGGACAATGCTGGTCGGGTCGGCGGTGATGGTAAACCCAAGATCCGATCCGACCTGATGCACGATGTCCGAGTCGGTCATGTTGACAAAGGTGCGGCTGTGGCGGCCCCGGTGCAGGCGATGGGAGCGGTCGTAGCAGCGCACCAGGACAGTCGGTGTGCCCTGGGCCGCCATGTCCATTTCCAGGGCGGTAATCTCGCCGTGGAACAGGGTCGCGGGCGTCGCGTCTTCCTCGCTGCCGGCTTTGATTTCGATCTCGGTGCCTTCTTTGAACTCCGCCGAGTCCAGCCATTGGAACTTTGTGTCATAAAGGCGGAACGTGCAGACATCCGGCAGGTGGACGCTGTTTTCCACCGAGCAGTCGAGCATGTCTTTGGTGATCTCAGGCCGGGCTTTCGTGCCGGAGATGTAGATCTCAAAGTGCGACATCAGCCCGTAATTATCGCGTCGCAGCATGGCGTTTTTTCTTTCTCGTTCCCGGTACTCAGAAGTCCCCCCAGCCCCCAACAATGGGGGAGTTAGGGCAGAGAGTCTGCTTTCTTTTCGTCCTGCTCCCCCATTATTGGGGGCTGGGGGGACTCCAAGTTCAGCGCGGCGGAATAGCAAGCACCTGGCCGGGACGCAGATCGCTGGGGTCTTCCAGACGGTTCAGATCGGCAATCGCCCGCCACCGGTTGGGGTCCCCGTATTCCTGATGGGCGATCCAGCCGATCGTGTCGCCCGGACGGACTTCGCGCCGCCGGTATCCGGCTTCCGAGTAGGAAGTCGGATTGGTCGCCGGCTGGTCGTTGTCGTCGGCGACCTGTTCAAACGTCACATTCACATCCGCTCGGACCGGTTCGCCGTTCGCCCGGAACAGCGTGTATTTGATAGACAAGCTGGTCACGACCGCCTTGAACTTGTACTGCGGCCCCCATTCGAACACGCAGTAGGGCGGACGGGCCTGTCCAGTCACTTTATGGCGTATCAGAGCGTTCGACTCGTCAATCATCGTCAGCTTTTCGAGCATGTCGGTGAAATGGCGCACATCAGTCACGGTCTCGCCGGATTTGGTCGTGCGCGGCTCGTACACATCGAAAAAAAGCGCCATCGTCAGTGTCGCCGGCTGGCCGCCGCTGTAGTCCACCACCGGGATATTGCGGCCTTTGTTTTCGCGCTTGGTCCAGGTCACGCTTTTCGCGTAGGTAAAGTTTTCCGGGTTGAAGAGGCATTCCAGCTCCCATCCGGTTCCCAGTTCCTGGCTCGTAATCTTCGCCTTCGCCGGCGTCATAATTGGGTTTGCCATGTGCAGTTTCCTTGATTTTAGCGTCGTCCCATGCGTTCCGCTTCGTGGCCGAGCCGCATTTTCAGTAGGGACCAGACTTCATGCGCCAGCAGATTGATGTCCTGCCCCCCCTGCGGCGTTCCGGCTTTGCCGTGTTCGTTCTCGCCCGGCCCGGCGGAGTAGGAAGGGCCGGCATTCGCGCTCCCCGCGTCGGCCTGCCGCTGGATTATTTCCATGCCGGGTCCGCCGGCGGCCGCCGGCCCATATGAGGTAACCGGCAGAGCGCCGCCCTCCGCCTGCCGCTGAATTGTCGCATCCTCCGAGGCTGGAGCAGCCGAGCGCCGCTTCGTCAGCGTCAGCGCCGGACGCGCCTGCGCCGGCAGGGCTGACTGCAATGTCTGAGCAGCTTGCGATTCCGGGACTGACTGCGGTGCCTGAGTTGTTTGCGGTGCCTGCCGCTCCGCCTGGGGACGCAGGGCAGTCGCTGCGGCGGCGGCAGCCGGCATTCGCTGGAGTGCTGCGGTTCCAATCCTTCCCCCGGCCCCCAATAATGAGGGAGCCGGAGAGGATAGGAGCAGGCTCTGCCTAACTCCGGCTCCCCCAGTATTGGGGGCGGGCAGGCGTCCTTCCGACTTCTGAATAAACCGTGTGCCTGACAGCAGCCGAGGCGCGGGCAGCACCGTCTGGACAGGCCGGATTGCCACCCGGCCTGCTTCACGAGCCGCCGGACGGTGTCCCTGCCAAAGCGCCGCCCCGGCTTGGGCTGAACCCGACAGCGGGCGTGGCTGCCGTGTCTCGCCAGCCCTCAGCACCAAGTTCCCGCCCGCTCCCAACAATGAAGGAGCCGGACCAAGCCCCAGCCCGCGTTTCCGCACTGCTCCTCGCCCTGTTTGAACGGCTGCGGGGACTGGGAACTCGGCTGACCTCTGGATAAGCCGCGTGGCCGGCAGCAACAGCCGGGGCGTTGGCAGTGCTGCCAGCCGAGGCGCGGACAGTGCTGCCAGCAGTGGCTGTCCTGCCGTGCGGCCTGTCTCAAGCGCCGCCGGACGGTGCCCCTGCCAGAGCGTCGGCCCGGCTTGAACCGCCCCCGCCAGCGAACGTGGCTGCCGTGTTCCACCGTCCCTCAGCACCAGCGACCTCGCGGACTCCAGCAGGGGGAAAGCCGCATGAAATTGTCTGCTCCCCTCGTTGTTGGAGGCAGAAGTGAAGCTTTCCGATCTTTGCAGAAAACTCGTGCTTGACAGCAAAGGGCGACGCATCACTGCCTGCTCGGAGAACCCGCGCGTCCCTTGATTTTGCAGCCGCCGGGGCATCGGCAGCGCGGCTTGGAGCGGCTGGCTCGCCGTGCGTCCTGCCCCACGCGCCCCCGGTTCGTGTCTCTGCCGGAGCCTCAGATCGGTCTGAGCCGGCTTAACCTGAGCGTGTGTTTCCGGCGTCTTGGCAGTCCTCAGCACCAAGTTCTCCCTCAACAATAAGGGAGTTGGATGAGGAACGAACCGGCTTGGATTAACGCCGGCTCCCTGCCTCGTTTGGGCAGTAAGGGTCGAGGGAATTCCTGTCGATCCCTGAATAAGCCGCATGGCCGGCAGCAGCAGCCGAGGCGCGGGCAGCGCCGTCTGGACAGGCCGGATTGCCACCCGGCCTGCTTCACGAGCCGCCGGACGGTGTTCCTGCCAAAGCGTTGGCCCGGCTTGAACCGTTCCTAGCAGCGGGCGTGGTTGGCGCATCTTGCCCGCCCTCAGCACCAAGTTCCCGCCCGCTCCCAACAATGAAGGAGCCGGACCAAGCCCCAGCCCGTGTTTCCGTGCTGCTTCTCGCCCCGTTTGAGCGGCTGCGGGGACTGGGAACTCGGCTGACCTCTGGATAAGCCGCGTGGCTGGCAGCAGCAGCCGAGGCGCGGGCAGCGCGGTTTGAATTGGCTGCTTCGCCGCGCGGCCTGCTTCACGAGCCGCCGGGCGGTGTCCCTGCCAGAGCGCTGCCCCGGCCTGAACCGCTCGCCCGGCTTGAACCATCCCCAACAGCGAATGTGGCTGCCGCGTCTCGCCAGTCCTTAGCACCAACCCCCTCATTGGGAATGAGGGGGGAGTTGGACTAAGCTCCAGCCCGTGTTTCCGTACTGCTCCTCGCCCCGTTTGAGCGGCTGCGGGGATCGGGAAGTCGGCTGACCTCTGAATAAGCCGCCTGGCCGGCAGCAGCAGCCGGGGCGTTGGCAGTGCTGCCAGCCGAGGCGCGGGCGGTGCTGTCAGCCGAGGCGCGGGCGGTGCTGTCAGCCGAGGCGCGGGCAGCACCGTCTGGGCAGGCCGGATTGCCGCTCGGCCTGTCTCAAGTGCCGCCGGACGGTGCCCCTGCCAAAGCGTTGGCCCGGCTTGAACCGCTCCTAGCAGCGGGCGTCGCTGCCGTGTCTCGCCAGCCCTCAGCGCTAAGTTCCCACCGCCCAATAATGAAGGAGTAAGAGGGAGCGCTCTGGCTCTTCCGCTATTGGAGGCAGCGGGGAGGCGGGCGGCTCTTTGGAGCATACCCAAAGGCAGCGCCGAGGCGGCTGTCATTGCCCTGCTGAGAGCGGGACTTGGAGCGGCGGTGGAAGCGCGTCGCGCGAGCAGGGGTGTCTCATAGCGGTTCGCTTGACCCGGTGCCGCTTTTGCCTGAAGTATGCCTGTTCGCAGGGCAAGAGGCATCAGCCGGGATGTCGCCGCAGCCGGCGCAGCTTGGAAGCGGACCGGCGACGCAGCCGCCAACTGTAGGCGTGATGCCGCAGTCAAGGGTAGGCGTGACGCGGCAGTTAAGGGTTGGCGCAACGCGGCTGTCGGCACAGGAATGACCGTGACGGACGGCTGGAAACGTGCCGGAGGACGTGCCGGCGCGGTGGCAGGCAAAAGACGCAGGGCGGAAGCCGCCGGGGAAGCCTGCCGCTGCAAAGGGAGCGGCAACCCGCTCAATGTCGGAATGCGTCGCGGCGTGAGCAAACTTCGGAGTACGGAGGGGACCGCAACGCTCCGAGAAACTTGGAGGCCGCTGGGAGCCTGAATACCGCTGGGAGCCTGAATACCGCTGGGAGCCTGAATACCGCTGGGAGCCTGAATACCGCTGGGAGCCTGAATACCGCTGGGAGCCTGAATACCGCTGGGAGCCTGAATGCCGCTGGGAGCCTGAATGCCGCTGGAAGCCAAGCGGCCGGCCCGTTCCTGAGCGGCCGGCATCCGGCCTTCCGGCCCACGCGGGGAGCGGGCGTCAGCCGCGCTCTGCCGCCGGAGCAGAGGCAGAACCCCTCCTGCAACTAGGCCGCCGGAAAGACGTCCGAGGCGACCCTCGGAACGTACCGGCAGGGCGGCTTTCGGCTTCGCACCGGCTAAAGCTGCCGCGAGGGCCGGCATTCGCGCAACGACGCTTAGAGGCGAGCTGGCCGCAGTCACAATGCGGGGCAGGGCAAGCCGTGCGTTGAGCGGCTGCGGGACACGCGGCGGCGAGAACGCCGCAAGCGGCATCACGGGCCGCGTGCCGATGTCTGCTGGACGGCGGCCTCTTCCCTCTGCCGTTTCAGGCAACGCCGGTGTCTGAACAGGCCGCAGTCGAAGCGGCAGGGTTTGGCCGCCGAACGCCGGAGCGTCGGCTAATACTCCCGAAGTCGCCGCGCTCGAAGTCGCCGCGCTCGAAGTCGCCGCACTGGCAGACGTTCGGCGCAGCATCGGGGCTGCGGAAGCTTTGTTCCCGGAGCCGGTTCCGAGGAGCGGCAGACGGCTCGGCAGGGCCAACGGGCGCAGAAGAGAAGGCGCAGCCGCACGAGGCCCGCCGGTCGTGGAAGCGGTCGAAGCCGCCGCTGAGAAGCGCGGCGTTGGTCCAGAGGCCGCCGCTCTCAGCGCGGTAGAATTCAATTTGGACTGCGGCAGCTTGGACTGCGGAAGTACGGAATCAGACCGGTTCAGTCGGGGCAATGCCAGCGGCAGGATCGGCTGCCAGGACAATGGACGCGCATTGACAGAGGCCGGCAGCGCCCCCGAATGAAGTGTTCTACCGGAAGCAGCAGCGGAGAAAGCCTGGGCCGAGTCAGCGCGGCGCATAAGCTGCGTCAGGAACGGCACAGCGGCGCGAAGCGGCATACGCTGGAGAGGCTGAACAGGACCGATTGGAGGCAGCGCCTGAGCAGAGGCGTTAAGCATCTGCACACGACTGCCGAACTTAGGCGCAGAAGCCGAAGGCGCAGAAGCCGAAGGCGCAGAAGCCGAAGGCGCAGAAGCCGAAGGCGCAGAAGCCAAAGGCGCAGAAGCCGAAGGCGCAGAAGCCGAAGGCGCAGAAGCCGAAGGCGCAGAAGCCGAAGGCGCAGAAGCCGAAGGCGCAGAAGCCGAAGGCGCAGAAGCCGAAGGCGCAGAAGCCGAAGAAGTGGTGGTGGCTCGGCTTGTTGGCGGGTTAAACAGCGAGGCGGCTACCGTATCTTGCGGCCCAGCAGAGCGAGTGGGTCGTGAAAGCAGCCTCAGCGGCAAGGCAGGCTGCCGGAACAGACCCGCGCTTGCAACAGGAACCGGGAGCGCCGGGGAACCCGCTGTTCCAATGCTGGCCGTAGCAGAAGCCTGACCAAGATCAGCTCGGCGCACACTTTGCGGTAGGAACGGTAATGCGGTAGGACGAAGCGGCTGCACCGACGAACTCCGCTGTAGCTGGATCAAGCCGCCAGGAGCCGCAAGAGTTTTAAGAGCCGCCAGGGTGCCGGGGAAGGGCAGCGCAGGGGCCGCCACCGAGCGTCGCGGGAAGGGCTGCGGAGTGACAGCCGCAGCCGTAATACCGTTTCCAGGCTCGGCGGTCAGCGGAGAACGACTCAGCAGCCGCAGCGAGCGCAGGCCGGCAGGCGCAACCGCTTGAGCGGGAGCAGGTACAGATTGAACGGGAGCAGATACAGAGGCGCGGTTTGATACTGCCGGGGCGCGACTCAGCACGTCCGCTTTGCTCGATCCAGTGATGGGTAAGGCACTTGAAGTGGCAGCGACAGGGATGGTCTTCGGCAGGCCGCGCGACGGTGCCGCAGTCGCTGGTTGTGTCGGTGCCGCAGTCGGCGACAGGAAACGGTTCCGGCGGGCCGCTAACGTCAGCGGCAATGCAGTCCACAGCGAAGAGGGCGGCAAAGCAGGCGAGTAGGACCCGGCAAGCGTGGACAGCGTGCCGGGGCTGGTGCGTGTCGCCTGTACCGGGTTTGCGGAACTGACGCGGGACTGCGATGCCGAGCGAGCGAGGCCAGCAGTATGCCGAGAAAGCGCGGCGCTCATGCGAAGCGGCGGCGGGACAGGCAGGCTTTGGATCGGTGAGCGCGAAAGCGAGAGAGGTGTCACCTGGCGGCTGACACGGACATTGCCCAGCACGTTTGGTCTCGATGCCGGCAGACCCGATGCCGGCAGACCCGATGCCGGCAGACCCGGCGCGGCAAGTCTTCGGGTTGACGGCAGCAAGGCAGGTGCCATTGGAGAAGTGGCACGGGCTACAAGTCTTGACGCAGGAGTTGCAAGTTTCGGCGCGGTCAGTCTTGGCGCAGTCGATCCCGGCGCGATTAGTCTTTGTACCACCGGCGCTGCGGCAGACGGCATTGCAGCAGACGGCATTGCGGCAGACGGCGCTAGGGAAGCGGCGCGGGCCGCAAGTCTCAGCGTGGGAGCCGCAAGTCCGTGGGTTGAGGCAGCGGAGCGCGGCAGCTCCGGCCTCGTCACGGCCTGCTGCCGTACCGCCAGGGCCTGTACCAGCGGCGGCATCCCAGACGAAGAGGCAGAAATCGCCGAAGTCACACCGGGAATCCAGGCGGGCTTGGAACCCGGCGCAACGCCGGAACCCGGTGCAACGCTGGAACCCGGACGCTGAATAGCGGCTGCTCGCCGAACAGGTGTCTCAACACCCGAAAACAGGCTGACAGGCCGCCCCCGTTGAACGGCGGCGGGGCCAGCCTTCCGCTCCGGCTCCCCCATTATTGGGGGCTGGGGGGAAACCTGCGCCAGTCTCTGCGCCTGCATCGGGGCGAATATGCGGGAAGACAACGCCGAAAAGGCTGGGACCGAGTGCGGCGTTTCGCCACTCGGCGCCGGACGCCGCCGCAGGGACAGGCGAAGGGCAGGCGACAGCGGCTCCACGGCAGCGGTTCGCGAACGGTCTGCGAAACGCGCGAACGCAGGCGATAACAAAGGGCGGTCAGTCGCCGTCCTCTCCGGCAAACCTCCTGGAGCGGCTTTCAGTTGAAGCGGAAACGACCGCAGCGGAAGCCGGGACGAGTCACTTTTGCGCCGAGCAGCCTGGGCGGCACTGAGGGGACGCAGAGCAGTTGCGGACCCCGCCGCCGGACGGATTGAGGCCGCCGGACGGATTGAGGCCGCCGGACGATGGATGCTTATCGGCGCGGATGCTGCCCTTGCGCCGGCGGCCGGCGGCGCAGCGGCGGACCATGACAGCGGCGTCAGCCGTGGTACAAAACTCCTGCCAGAGTTGGCCTGTGCGGAGGCCGTAGACCGCAAAACACTTGTAGAGGTCCCCGAAGGACGCGCTAGGATCGAGGGACGAGACGGAGTTGTCTGACGCGGGAAGCCTGCGGACAGGCATACCGACGACACAGCCGCAGGCGACACAGCCGCAGACCGGGACAGCAACGTCAGCCGTGGCACATTACTTTTGCCTGGAACGACCGGGGCTGAAGTTGTGGACCGCAAAGCACTTGTGGACCGCAAAGCACTTGTGGACCGCAAAGCACTTGTGAGTATGCCCAATGGCTGAGATTGAGCCATCTGAGATTGAGCTGTCCGAGGCGAGAAGCCTGCGGGCGGAGGCACCGCCGCTCCAGCGACAGGCGAGACAGCGGCGAGGGGACGGCGTAGAGACAAAAGCGGCGGCAGCCGTGTGGCGTCCGCCGAGCGTGGCCCGGCGGCGGCACCCAAGCGGATGAGGGGCGGACCTGGCTGTGAGGGCGCAGCGTCGCGTGCCTCGGCGGGACGCGCGTTCGTCAGGCGCAGAGCAAGAGGTAAGGCTGGACGCAGCAACGCCGGACGCAGCGATGCCGGACGCAGCAACGCCGGACGCAGCGATGCCGGACGCAGCAACGCCGGACGCAGCGATGCCGGACGCGGCAACGCAAGCCGCTGTACGCTTGCCCGTGCGGGAAGGAGCGGCGTCGTTGACGCAGACAGGAAGGAAAGTGCAGGCGAGAGTAGGCCCTGCCGGGGAAGCACGGATGGGAGGACACCCCCTGGCAGCACCGGCACGGGATTCTGACGCCCCGGCACGGAATTCTGACGCGACGGCACGGGTTGACGAGACCGGGGAAAGCCAGGTGCCTCGAAGACAGGCGACTCGGCTTCACTGGGGGAGCGGAAGCGGTAAGTATAAACCCGGTGCGGAGCCTTGTCGGCCAGGTCACTCCCGCCGCCGGAGCCGCCCTGCCGGCGGCGAGAAGCGAGCGAATTGGTTCCCACGATCTGCTGGGCAAACGCCTGCGCGGAACGCGCCGTCGCTCCCATCGCCGCCCCGGATACGGAGCGGCCCACGCCGAACTCCGGCATGCGCGACTCCGGCGTGCGCGTGCGCCGCTTGATGCCGCCGACAAATGCCGTCAGCCGCCGCAAAGAGGCCGGCGGACGGACTGCCGGCGGCACGCTTTCCTCCGGTTCAGGTTGTTCGACAGACGGCATAATGGCGGCACACTTACAGCGGTAAACTTAAGACGAGCTTGGAACACGGGCGGTATACGCCGTGGTGCTGTTGACAAGACCGGAGTGAGCGATCTCAATAGTCTCCACGGCGGCCGCCGTGTCCGCAGCGCTCAAAGACGGCCCGGTCCACTTGACGGGAAATGCATCGCGCAGATCCCACCGGCGCAGCGGCTGGCCCAGCGGATCATACATCACGATAGACATGTGGCGGCGATAGGTGCCGGACGAGGAGCCGCCGCCCGGCTGCGGCTCATTCAGGGTTTTCAGGTACCAGCGAAACAGGTCCTGGCCTTCATCGAACCCATGCTTCAAGGTGATGTTCTCGTAGCGGGTCCGGATCGGCAGCTTATGGGTGTAGGTATTCAGGCCACCCTCGGCATATTCTTGGACTTGGGTGGTGATGATCAGCGGGGAGCACTCGCTGAAATACGCGACTTCCACCGAGTCAATCTGGATGCCATAGCGGTGGGAATGCTGAAACCGCTCCCTCGCCCCGACTTCGGCCTGATTTGAGTGTGCCATAGCTGCGACTTCTTTCCGATTCTCGTTTCACAAGTGAGCGGCGCGTCACAAATTAGCGGCGCGTGCCGCCGCGCTGGCGGGCTTGCAGGATCTCCGCACGCATCAGCTCGTACACGCGGTCAGCCACGGCGCCGATGTCGGGCGGGGCGCTGCCGGCCCCCGGCGCGGCGTTCGGGCTTTCGTTTGTCCCGGTATGGAGCGCGGATGGTTCCGGGATAGCGACTTCGGCTCGGACCTCCGGGAGCGGCAGCGCAAAAGACAGCGCAGGCCGCGCCGCCTGCGCCGCCTGGTGCAGCGCGGACGAGCGCCGCGTTTTCAACTGGTAGCGTGCCTGGATCTGCTCCGCCTGCCGGGCCGCGCCCACGCCGATGGAACCGATCCCTCCGGCAATCGTCGGCAGGTCGAAGGCCATGATACGTTCCTAATCGTTCTCTTGAAACATCCCCGCCCGCTTATACATCCCCGTCCGAGATACGCTTGTTGATCTTGCTGATCTCGCGCACCCATTTGTGACGTTCCCGGTGCTCGAGTTCCAGAATGTCAGCCAGCGGCCAGTGAAAATGGTAGGCAATGTAGGCTACCTCCTCAGATAACGCTTCTGAGGGGTAGCGGCTCATTCCCCCAGCACAGACTCCGCCTCCGGGGTCTGAGCGACTTCCGGGTCAAGCGCGTTGATCTGCTGGTAAAAGTCCTGCAAATACGCTAAATCGGACGAAAACAGGTTTTCAACAGAGTCGGTATCTACCGATGTCAGGGTGCCGAGCTGGGTGATGACCCGCGCCAGCAGAATAATGACAAGATACGCTTCGTTCGAGCGGACACGGGGATCGCGCATCGGCGCAATCTCATCAATGGCGGTCGCCAGCCGCATCCGGCCTTTTTTGTGCAGGTTGCCGTCGCGGTCGACATAGCCGCGCGGCAGGAGGAAATCAAACTCGGTTTGCAGGCCGGATTTGGGAGGTTTGTTCATAAGTGGCGCACATCCTGGTGGTTTTCAAAGCTCGGAAAAACCTCATCCGGCTCGTCTCTCGCTATCTTCTCCTTTGAGAAGGAGAGGGTGGCAAGGAACGAGCCGGATGAGGTCTCGGAAGTTCTCTCCCTTACTTCACGCGGTCGCATTTCTCGACGCAGATCTCGACTTCTTCCACCTTGACTTCATTGGTGGACGCATCGAAATCCACGCCCTTGTAGCGCATCGGCCAGCCGCGCTCGAAGGTCATCTTGTAGACTTCCTCGCCGCTGTCGTCGTAGCCGGTCACGGAGCCGCCTTTGCGGCTGGACGCGATCTTGCCTTTGGCGATGTCATCAATCCATTTGTGCAGGTTCATCTCCGCGCTCATGCCGCGCGACAAAACGATGTTGCTGAAGCTGATCTTGCCGGGCTGCTTGGTTTTCAGGTACTCGCCTTTTTTGCTGGAAGCGACGTACTCGACGACTTCGATGGTCATCTCGCCGCCGGAAACGCTCTTAAACTGGCCTTCTTGAATGCCGTCCAATTCCAGGTAAAAGGAAATGGCACGGGTCATGTCTTTTGTGAATTCTGTACCGCCTATTGGCATTGTTCTGGGTTCCTCTCTTGATTAACGGACTTGAAGTGACTGATAAGCTCTTATTTACAAGCTCTCGCTGGCGCTGCTGCCGCCCGACCACTGGCCCATCCGCAGAATGACGAACTCGGCGGGCTTGACTGGGTTAATCCCAATCTCGACATACAGCCGGCCCAAATCAATCATCTCCTGCGGGTTGGTTTCCCCATCGCATTTTACGTAAAACGCTTCCGCCGGGGATGCGCCGAACAGCTTGCCTTCCATCCATTCGGTATACAAAAAGGCATTGATGTTGCGGCGGACACGGCCCCACAGGTCCAGGTCGTTCGGCTCGAAGACAACCCACTGCATGCCCCGGTCCAGTGAGTCTTTGAGGTAGTTGAACAAGCGGCGGACGTTGACATACTTGAACGACGGATTGGAAACCGTCGCGAGAGTGCGGGCGCCCCACACTCGAATGCCCATGCCGGGGAACGCGCGGATGCAGTTGATGCCGTTCGGGTTCAGCAGCTCCTGCTCACCCTTCGTAATGTCGGTTTCAAGCGCCACCGCGCCCACGAGGGCTTCATTGGCAGGGGCTTTGTGGACGCCGCGCTCGGTTCCGACCCGCGCGTAGACGCCGGCAATATGGCCGGACGGCGGGACGCACATCTGGCTCCCTTTGTTCAGTGGGTCAACCGTGCGAATCCAGGGATAGTAAAGGGCTGCCTGCCCGTTGTCGCAGTTGTACGGGGTGTCCATCGTGACGGTGTTGACTTCCTGCGGGGACAATCCCGGCAGGGGGTCCAAAATCGCCATCCGGTTGCCCATGCGCTCGCAGTGGGCGACGAGGGCACACTGGGCATCCAGGATTGCCTGACGCCGCTTGTCGTCCAGCACCAGCACTTCGGGGCCGACCACGGCTTCGCCGGTTACGCCCGAAATCTTCTCGCGCTGCCAGACGCCCGCCATCAGGTCCGGGGCGACAATCATCTGGATGCCGTCAATCGGAAACAGGCCGCCGATGCCGGTCCGCTGGGCTTCGTCGCCGATGAAGTCGTTGGGGCGCAGGTTGGCCAGCCCGTTTGACAGCGGGGACTTCGCCGTGAGCGCGGTCGTGCCGGACGATTTGGCGAGCTGGGTTTCGGTCACGGCTTCAATGCCGCCGGCCAGCACGAAGACGCGGGCTTCGGGGCGGGTCGCCGTCGCGACATCCTTGGCGACTTCCATGCGGACAAGCCTTGAGCCTTTGTTGATCGTGTCGGAAACGGACTCCAGTGTCAGCGGCTTGTCTTTGGCAGTGCCGGGGAAGGACTCGCTCGCATCCCCCTGGCTGACTTTGACCCGGAATTCGCCGCCTTCGCCGACATGCTCGACTTCGACTTTGATGTCGTTGCCGACTGTGCCGGGCTTCTGAGCGGTCAAAAGCAGAGGGCCGGCCGTGATCTGAGCGGGAACAGCGGCGAGGTCGGCTTTTTGGGCTTTTGCGGCAGCCGCCGGCTCCGGCTCAAATGCCAGCGCTTCCATGTCTTCCGGGCGGGCGACGCGGATAATATAAGCGCGTCCGCCGCCGTTGTCGTAAAAGCCGCGCACGGAGTTGGCAAGATATGCGCCTTCCAGGTAGGGTGTGCTGCTTTGGGGGATCTCGTGCTTTTTGAGGAACTCGGAGAAGCTTTTCACGGCGGCCCGCTTTTCGGTAATCGCTTTCTGAACCGCGATTGAAGCGAACTCCATCCAGCTTTTGCGGGAGGCTTTTTTGGCGGATCGGACTTCGCCGACCGACAAGCCAAGTTCTTTGACTAACCCAAACGTGATGGCGTTTTCTTCTTCGCCGAAGTTTGAGCAGAACTGGGTCCAGTTGGTGATAAACGTGGGCTTGTTGAATTCCCCGCTTTTCGCATAGCCGATAAACGCGGCGGTGTTGACGCCGACGCCTTCAATGGGCTTGCTTCCGCTGTCAATTTCCTCAACGAAAACACCTGGCGCAAGATACTCGGGCATGAGGGGACTCCTTTTTCACGATCTGTATAAAATAAGACGGGTTTTGCTGTGAGACGAACTTTGCTGTGAGACGATTTTTGATGGCGAGACTTGGGCGGCGCGGTACGGAGAGAAGTTATCTTAGTTAAGTTCAGAATATAAGTTCAGAATGGATAAAGGCGGCCGGTTTGAGACTCACTCCTGCATTGTCCAGCGCCGCTTGAAGCAGGACTTTATCAGGAGCCGGAGGCGCGGGAGCAGCGAAGCCCACCTGACAACTCATTCTAGCATAGCCTTTCCGTGTTGTCAACACTCCCCGGCGATTATTTTTGCCGGTTTATAAGGCGATGTGCAGCACGATTGTCTGCGCTTGTCACACGCCGCGCGGTTGACAAACCCCCGGAAATTTTGTTACACTGGGGGAGGTTGCGCGGCGGCTTTTCGCTGTAGGTAACACCCAATGAGACCTGTCCCCTGTCAGTTCATTCGGCAGGGGGGAAAGGGAACCGGCCGTGAGCTACGCCCTGATACCCGCCGCGACGACCGCGATACTAAAAAGCCTGATTGAGAACGGCCTTGTCGAGCACAGCATCACCGCTGCCATCGGCAGTGACGCCGCCGTCTCCGGGCTGCCCCCCGACCGCTTTGCCCAAGACAGCGACGGCAAATCGCAGGTCAATCTTTTCCTTTATCAACTCTCCCAAAAGGGCCTGTCCCCCGCCAGCGCCTACGGCCCGGCCCCCAATCAAGAGGGGGACGCTGGGACGCGGCGCGGGCGGCTGCCGCTCACTGTCGAAATGCAGTACCTGGTCACGGTGACCGGCGCTCAGGACTTGCAGGCGGAAATCCTGCTGGGAACCGCGCTGGATGTCCTGCGGCACACGCCGTCGCTGTCCGGCAGCGAGGCGGCCCACATGCTGTCCGCCGCCGGCGATGCCGAAAGCATGGCCCCGCCGACCCGCGCTCTGCTGGCCTCCGCCGACCTCGGCGCGATCCTGTGCCGGATGAAAATTGTCCTGCAAGTGCTGACTTTGCAGGAGATGCTCAATCTTTGGTCCATCTTCCAAACCCCCTACCGCTTGTCGGCGCTCTATAAAGTCACGGTCGAGATGTTCAGCGATCTGGGAACTGAGTTATGAAGGACGAGTTATGAAGGACGAGTTATGAA